>OUWB010003470.1_pt5 | contig 15417 bp, 12 predicted proteins | sample 1779821 | NCBI WGS metagenome assembly OUWB01 (sample SAMEA3914806, study PRJEB12502) | metagenome | biome: forest; material: soil | place: Canada | collected 2011-08-03 | depth 0.1 m
CGAAATCTTATGGTATCGCCGGGCCGTCGCTGCGCCAGTCGCGCCAGATCCACCGCGGCGAGCTGGCCGATGCGCGGATAGCCGCCGGTTACCGGTGCCTCCGCCTGCAGCAGGATGGGCTGACCTGAAGGTGGCAGTTGCAAGGTGCCCGGTACGGTTGCCTCGGAAATCAGCTCCAGCGGCTGGCGCAAATTCAAGCGATGACCATCCAGACGGCTGGCTGTGCGGTTGCTGTCCTTGCTGACGGCGAAAGAGTTTTCGAACAGCGCGCGTTGCGATGCAACGTCCAGCGCGCTGAAATGGTGCCCACGCAACAGCGCCAGCGGTGCGTGCCCGAAGTCGAACCAGGGCTGTGGATCGAGCCCCCAGCGCAGGATGTGCGGCACCTCGACGGCGCCAAGTTCCGCCCTGTCGCCGACCGCGAGACGATCGCCCGCCTGCAGCGCTCGTCCCCCGAACGGGCCTATGCGCGCGTGCAGGTCGGTGCTGCGGCTGCCGAGCACTGGTGGCGTGGCGAATCCTCCGCGTACGGCCAGATAACCCCTGCAACCGTCGCGCATGCCGCCCAATTGCAGCACGCTGCCGGCGGGCACGACGCAGCACGTCCAAGCCGGCAACCGTTGCTGGCCCATGTGTGCATCCGTGGAGGCGCCAGTCAGCGCGATCATCGAGGCCACTTCAAAGCGCAGTGCCGGGCCAGCCAGCGTGAATTCCAGCGCTGCATCATCGGGCCCATTGCCCACCAGGGCGTTGGCCAGTCGCCAGGCCGGCCAGTCCATCACGCCCGCGCGCCCCACGCCCAGCGCGGCATGGCCCACGCGGCCGCCATCCTGCAACGTGCTCAGCAGACCGGGCTTCAACACCGTGACGCTCACCGGCGTGTCTCCGTCACTTCCAACCGTTGGGATTCGTGCTGATCGATGGAACGGAAACGTACGCGATCACCCGGCCGTAACAACGAAGGCGACGATGCATCGAGATCGAACAACGCTCGCGGCGTGCGTCCAATCAGCTGCCAGCCCCCAGGCAATGCCTGCGGGTAGATACCGGTCTGGCTGCCGCCAATGGCCACGCTACCGGCCGGCACGCGCATGCGCGGATCGACCCGGCGCGGCACCGCCAGCGCAGGATCAAGACCAAGCAGATAGGGGAAGCCGGGTGCAAAACCGAGCATCGCCACGCGATACGTCGCGGCGCTGTGCCGCGTTATCACTTCCGCTTCGGACAGGCCCGTCTGTGCTGCCACCGCCGCGAGATCAGGCCCGGCCTCGCCGCCATAGAACACGGGGATTTGCACCTCGCGCACGTTATCGGCGGTGTCGGGCACGTCTTGCAATGCGGCCAGCACCGCCTGCTGCAAGCGCTGCTGAGGCGTCAGCGCGTCGTCTTCGCTCCATTGCGCCAGATCGAAGCGCAGCATCAGGCTGGCGTAGGCCGGCACACACTCGACGCCCGTCAGTTGTTCCTGCAGTCGCGCGGCCGCCGCATGAACGCGCGCGTTGATGGACAGCTCGATGGCCTCGCCGAAGCGCAGCAGCAAGGCATCCTCGGCAAGTGTTTCCATCTGCAAAGCTGGCCACATCGCAATCACGCCACCCCACCATCCGCTAAGCCGATCATCCCCGTCGGGGTTGGAACGGAACTCTACCGCGCCAACGCTGGATTGGGAGCCGCGGCGGCAAGCACGGCCGCGCGTTCAGTCGTCGCCAATGGTATAGGGATGTGTCAGCGACGCCTCGAGGGCGTGCTTCACCTGGGCGGCAATGTCGCTCTGCACCAGCAGGATGTCGGTGGTGGGACGGTCATAGGTGTTCGACCACACGACATAGCCATCGTCCGCGCGAATCAACTGCGCCGTGATCCGCAGCGTGCTGCCGGATTTGCGCACGCTGCCCTCCAGCACATAAGCGACGCCAAGTTTCTTGGACACCTCGGCAATGGTGGTCTGCTTGCCCTTGAAATACAGCGACGATGTAAGCGAGGGCACGTGAGCGCCGGGTATCTTGCTCAACGCATCGATCAGTTGCTCGGTCATGCCGTCGGCAAAGGGCTCCTCGTCCATCGCGTCGGTCATGTCGCGAAATGGCAGGACGGCGACACACTTTTCGGCAGTGGCAGAAAACGGGCCGGCGCCCAACGCATTCATGCCCAGATAGACGGCGCATATCACGGCCAGCGCCACTACACCGCTAGCCGCAAACCGGATACGGCGCCGTTTGCGCGCGGCAGGGTCGATCGAGGCCGTGATGCTGTTCTCTGCGCTATCTGCCGGCGGGGCTGACACCGTCGAAACGCCGCCATCAACCGGCCAGCCTTCGACGACCTCGGCCACCATGCGGTAGCCCAGTCGCGGCACGGTTGCGATATAGATCGGCTGCTTGGGGTCGTCACCCAGCGAGCGACGCAGCGATGCCACTGCCTGGTAAACCGAATCCGGGGTGACGATGACGCCTGACCACACCTCATCGAGCAGCTCATCAATGCTCACCACGGCGCCGGCATGCCTGGCCAGACATTGAAGTAGCCGCATCACGCGGGTATCGAGCCGAACCACGTCGCCATCGCGGCTGATCTGGCCGGCCACCGGGTCGACCCACCATGGGCCAACACGAAAAGGGATGTTTCGAGGCTGATCCATGCGGCTCGGCAGTTGGCAGTGACTGAACTGGGGAGATTTCAGAGTTTTTCAGCGCAACATCAGAACAACTTCAGGACTTTCGCAGACCGTGGCCGGCATCGTCAGTCGGGGTGACAGCGTCCTGTCGTCGGAGATTACATCATGCGTGAAAGTGAAGGCGGCCATGCTTCAGCAGGCCGGGCACCGGTCAGTATTCGGGAAATCGCGACCGTAACGATGCCGATGACGACGGTGCCCGACAGCAAGGCCCGGGGCGACCAGCTTCGAAAGTTCTTGGATCGATACTTCTATCTGGGCATGTCCTTGCTCGTCGCCGCCGTGGTGATCTTTGGCTTCAGCCACACGATCGATGACAACCTGCTTCATCCCGACCGGCCGCGGCCGCTGATCCTGCCTATCCACGCCATCGTCTTTTCGGCTTGGGTCGTTCTGTTCATCGCGCAGTCCGCATTAGTGCGGGCGTCACGGCTCGCTACGCATAGGCGCCTGGGGCTATTTGGTGCGGTGCTCGGGGGCATCCTTCCTGTGCTCGGCATCGCGACTGCGCTGGTCATGCAGCACTGGCATGCCTCGCACAATGATGCGGGTATCGCAGCACTGAGCCTTCCCTTCAACGACATGATCACGTTCTCGGTCGCCTTTGGCCTCGCCATGCGTTGGCGTCGACGCCCGGAGTTTCATCGGCGCCTGGTACTGATGGCCACCTGCTGCCTGATGGGCGCGGCATTTGCCCGATTCCCCGAAAGCATGGTTCCCGAAGGTGGCTTTTACGCCTGCGTGGATCTGCTGATTCTGTTGGGTGTATTGCGTGACCTGTTGGTCACGCGACGCATCCATGCGGTCTACCGTTACGGTCTGCCCTGCCTGATCGCCAGCCAGGCGCTGGCGCAATACCTGATGCTTGTCGCACCCGCGCCGTGGCTGGCGATAACCCACAGGATCATGCAATGGACTGCTTGAATCACCGGGCACCTATGCGCGGCCATGGACGTTCAGCCGATATCTTCGCCTCCGCGCTTGCGAAACACCGGATGGCACCACCGAAGGAGCTGCCACCAATGAAGCACTACCGAAAATCGTTGCTTATCCACGCAACGCGATGGCTGGCGCTGCTGATGGCTATCGTGCCGCTCGGCGCGGCGAATGCCGAGAACACGCACAAGGATCCCGACTGGATTGCTACGTGGACGGCGGCCCCGCAACCGCCGATGCCGGGCGCCATCGATCAGTACGAGGCGCAAAGCTTGCGCCTGATCGTGCACGTGAGCGCCGGCGGCTCGCAGGTTCGCATTCGCTTGTCCAACCGCTACGGCAATGCGCCGCTGACCCTTGGCGCCGCGCATGTCGCTCGCCGCACGAGCGGAGCGGATATCGATCCTGCCTTCGACCGCGCGCTGACTTTTGCTGGCCGCGCCTCTGTTGTGGTGCCTGCGCATGCCACGGTGATGAGCGACCCCGTACGTCTGGAAGTGCCCGCACTGGCCGACCTCGCCGTGAGCCTGTACCTACCCAAGGGCGCCGAGGCCACCACCGTCCACATACTCGCGCAGCAGACCAGCTACGCATCGCGTCCCGGTGACGTCACCGCCGCCGCACACTTTCCCGTCGCTCGCCCCATCGACATGTGGCCATTCCTCACTGGCGTGGACGTCATGCCTGGCGCCACTACCTTTGCCGTGGTCGCTTTCGGAGATTCCACTGTGGATGGCGATGGTTCCACTGCCGATGCAAACCAACGCTGGCCCGATGCGCTTGCCGCACGCCTGCAGCAGGCCGGCCAGAACGTGGCGGTGCTCAACGCAGGCCTGATCGGCAACCGCTTGCTGCATGGCAGCCCCGGCGGCCCTCCGTACGGTGAAGCACTGGGTGAGGCAGGGCTTGCGCGCTTCACCCGCGATGCGCTCGATCAACCCGGTGTCAAGGTGGTCATCGTGCGTATCGGCAGCAACGACCTCGGCTTTGTGCACTCGCTGGCGCCGCCCGGCGAATCCGTGAACGCCGATGACTTGATCGGCGGCTACCGGAGACTTATCACGCTAGCCCACCAACATGGCCAGGCCATTGTCGGCACCACCATTCCCCCGTTCGAGAACGCCGCCATTCCCGGCTATTCCACGCTGGCGAAAGATGCCATTCGCCAGCAGGTCAATGCGTGGATACGCCATGGCCACCAATTCGACGCCGTGCTCGACGCCGATCAGATCCTGCACGACCCATCCCATCCCGCGCGACTGCTGCCAGCCTACGACAGCGGCGACCACCTGCACCCCAACGATGTCGGCTATCGGACCCTGGCGTCGGCGCTTTCCCTGGACATGCTCGACAAGTTGGCCGCCGCATCAAGCAGAGGCAACCTGACCCAGGCGATGGCGACGAAGTAAAAGGATCACGCATGAACAAACTGGCCTCAGCACAACCGAAGCCGACCGCCTGCTGGCTCGCGTTGCGACGCCGGCACATCTACCCGAGTGAAGAAACGTCGAGCATTTTGGCCATCTCGGTAGTGCCACTCCAGCCCATCCCCTGATATAGCGGCCTGCCCTTATCCGTCGCATGCAGCACGGCATAGGAAGCGCCGCGTGTGACAAACTCCGCTTCCGCCAGGCGCATCAGTTCGCGGGCCAAGCCACGATTGCGGTAATCGGGCTCGACGAACACATTCAGGACATATCCGCGTTTGTCCTGCAGTGGATGCGCCGGATGGGGCGGCCAGTCGATCAGCATCAGGCCGATGCCAGCAACCGGGGCGCCACCGTCCGACATCATGTAGCCAAAATAGGATCCGTCCACCAACCGCGGCCTGAGCCATTCGCGGAACTGCTCGGTCATTAACCGCAACACATCATAGCGCCCACCCGCGTCCCGAAACATTTCTTCGCGGTGCCGGCAAATGAGGTCAACATCATCTGTAGCGATGGCTCGAATGTCCATGGTGATTCCGGAGTGGTCAAGTCAAATCGCGATGTCGGAGAAGAGGCATCGGCTTCATGTTACTCAAACGATTTCGACAACCCTGTCGGCCTTGATACGTTGATCAGTGCGAATACACCGACTTCCAGATGATGTGTGTCAAAGCGTCGATCACCGCATTGACTTGCGCCGGCTTGCGCCCATGCACCAGTTGATGACAGCTGCGCTCGAAGGCCCAGGTGATGACGTCGGCGACCTGCGGCGGCAGTTCAGTCGGCAGCAGCTCGGCTTGCTTGAGCCGCGCCAACGCGCGCCGGTTCACGTCGACCAGACGATCCATCATGTCGCGGAATAGTGCATCGACCTGATCGTCGTAGGCCGCGGTTTCCACGATGGCGGCCATCACGGCGTAATGGCGGCGGTAAATGGTGACAACGGCTTTGACGGTTTTTCTAAGTTCGGCCTGAGTCACCGTCTCCGGCGAAACCAGTGAGGCGGCTTCCACAATCTCGGTGGTGACCCGCGCCATCAAACGCGCAACCAATTCGCCCTTGTCGCGGAAATGCAGATAGAAGGTCGCGCGGGAAATGCCCGCCTCCGCGGCAAGCTGTTCAACGCTGACCTGGGTGAAACTGTTGCCCTTTTCGAGCAAGCGCTCCATGGCTTGCTGCAGGTTCTCCTCCATCACCGTGCGGCGGTCGCGGCCTCGTTCTCCGGTGCGGCGTGTGATGGATGTCATGCTCGTCCGATCCTGTTCATGGGCGCTTGTTTCACCGTGCAACGAGTGTCTGGTGACAGTCACAATGTATTGACACGATGTCTAACAGCATGTATCCATTTGGCGCCGGAATCAACCAGGGGCCGATGTCTTCCCCTCGGCACCGATCGAACCATTGCCAACCAGTGAGGGGACTGACGCAGTGTCGATATCCGCACAATATCCATCCTTGCACCGGCTCCGGTGTGGGGAGCGCGCACGCGCCGAACAGCTCTGGGGCACATGAGAACGCCATGACCGAGAACAAGGTGATTCGCATTGGCGGCGCGTCGGGGTTTTGGGGCGATAGCATGGTGGCAGCGCCGCAACTCGTGCGCTCAGGGCAGATCGACTATCTGGTTTTCGATTACCTCGCCGAAACGACCATGGCCATACTCGCCGCGATGCGTGCGAAGCAGCCGGAACTCGGCTACGCGACCGATTTCGTCGATATAGCCATGAAGGCGGTGCTTGGCGACATCAAGTCCCGTGGCATCAAGGTGGTGAGCAACGCTGGCGGCATCAACCCAAAGGGATGTGCGGCCGCGCTGGCCAAGCTTGCCGAGCAGCAAGGCGTGAGCCTGCATATCGCTGTGGTCGAAGGCGACGATGTCAGCGCGCACCTTCCCTCACTGCGTGTTGCCGGTCAGCGCGACATGTTCAATGGCGAGCCGTTGCCCGAACGCGTGCTGAGCGCAAATGCCTATCTCGGAGCCCTGCCGATCGCCCAGGCACTGGCTACCGGTGCGGATGTCGTGATCACAGGACGCTGTGTCGATAGTGCCTGCACGCTTGGCCCACTGATCCACGAATTCGGCTGGGATGCACACGATTACGACCGACTGGCCGGCGGAAGCCTCGCGGGTCATATCATCGAATGCGGCTGCCAGGGCAGCGGCGGGTTGCACACCGATTGGGAGCAGGTACCGGACTGGGCAAACATCGGCTACCCGATTGTTGAATGCGCCAGCGATGGGTCGTTCGTGGTAACCAAGCCGGCGCGCACCGGTGGTCTGATTGCACGCGCGACGGTCGCCGAGCAGTTGGTTTACGAAATCGGTGACCCTGGCACTTATCTCCTGCCCGATGTCACCTGCGATTTCCGCGAGGTGCAGATCGAACAGCTCGATGCCGAACACGTCCGCGTCAGCGGTGCCCGGGGCTATTCCCCGCCGGACACTTACAAGGTGTCGGCTACCGTGTTGGATGGTTACCGCTGCGCTGGCAGCGTGGTCATCATCGGCATCGACGCTGCCGCGAAGGCGCGTCGCACCGGAGAAGCGATTATCGCGCGGACGACCGCTATCTTCCGGCAACTCGGCCTGCCCGACTATCGCGCTACCTACATCGAAGTGCTCGGCGCGGAAACCATGTACGGCCCGCATTCGCGTACGCGTGATGGGCGCGAAGTGATGCTCCGCGTGGTCGTGGATCACACGAACAAACAAGCGCTCGAAATCTTTGCACGCGAGATCGCGCCGTCGGCAACGTCGTGGGCGCCCGGAACCACCAGTCCCGGTGGTGGGCGGCCGTCGCCCACGCCACTCGTCAAGCAGTTGGCATTCACGCTAGACAAGCAGATGCTTTCTATCCGTGTCGACATGGATGGCGAGCTGCATCCGGTGCCCATACCGTCATCGGCCGGCGTGGCGACTCGACCAACATCGGCCCAGGCATTGCCGCCTTCGTTGTCCGTGCCGCGTGACGAGCCGTATATCGAAGTCGCGCTGATCAAACTCGCCTGGGCACGCAGCGGTGACAAAGGCAACCTGTCGAATATCGGCGTGATCGCGCGTCGCGAGGAATGGTTGCCGCTGCTCTGGCAGCAACTTACGGCAGAGGCGGTAGGCGCCTATTTCTCGCACCTGATGCATGGCCGCATCGAACGCTTTTATCTACCGGGAATCCACGCCATCAACTTGCTGTTGCACGACGCCCTGGCGGGTGGCGGGACCGCCTCGCCGCGTATGGATCCCCTGGGCAAGGGCATGGCGCAGATGCTGCTCGACCTAGCGATACGCGTGCCGCGTTCGCTGGTTGCCGACACGCAGATCGCCGAATGGGCGGAACAAGACCGCAAGGCTTCGGCGGCATGAGCACTGCAGGCTATCGATCCCTGTTCGAACTCGTCTTTGTCCACGATAGCTTGCCACCGTCGAAACGTGCGCTGGCTTGACCCAAGGAAAGGCTTATGTCCGCTTTTATTTCCACGCCTGAACATCTTGCGTTGCGTCAAACCGTAGCGAAGTTTGTCGATCAGGAGATCAATCCATACGTTGATGCGTGGGAAGCCGAAGGGCTATTTCCCGCGCACGAGCTATTCAAAAAGCTCGGCAGCCTGGGCTTGCTCGGTATTTCCAAGCCGGAGGCCTACGGCGGCAGCGGCCTGGATCATTCGTTTTCCGTCGTGCTGGCAGAAGAGCTTGGGCGCATTCAATGCGGCGGCGTACCGATGGCCATCGGCGTGCAAACCGATATGGCGACGCCGGCCCTAGCGCGCTACGGATCGGACGAATTGCGCAGGGAATTCCTTGTGCCAGCGATTGCCGGTGATTCGGTAGCGGCGATCGGCGTGAGCGAGCCAGGCGCGGGCTCCGATGTGGCTGGCCTGAAAACCACGGCGCGAAAGGACGGTGACGACTACATCATCAGCGGCACCAAGATGTGGATCACCAACGGGATGCAATCGGACTGGATATGCCTGTTGGCAAACACCTCCGACGGCGCGCCGCACAAGAACAAATCGCTGATCGTCGTACCGATGGATACCCCGGGCGTCGAGCGCGCGAAGAAGCTCGACAAGCTTGGCATGCGCTCATCGGACACCGCACAACTGTTTTTCAACGACGTGCGTGTACCCCAGCGCTATCGCATCGGCCAGGAAGGCGCCGGCTTCGCCATGCAGATGCAGCAATTCCAGGAAGAGCGCATGTTCTGTGCCGCCATGGGCGTCAAGGGCATGGAACATGTGGTCCAGCAAACCATTGCCTACGCGCGAGAGCGCAAGATCTTCGGCGGCAGTGTGCTCGACAACCAGACCGTGCATTTTCGCCTTGCCGAGTTGCAGACCGAGATCGAAGCCTTGCGCGCGTTGCTGTACCGCACTTCCGAGCTGTATATCGCCCAGCCGAGCGACCCGGAAGTGGTAAAGCTGGCGTCGATGTGCAAGCTCAAAGTCGGGCGGCTAAGCCGCGAAGTCACCGACACCTGCCTGCAGTATTGGGGCGGCATGGGCTTCATGTGGGAAAACACTGCCGCGCGCTTCTACCGTGATTTCCGCTTGACCTCGATCGGCGGCGGTGCCGATGAGGTGATGCTGGGCATCATCTGCAAACTGATGGGCACGTTGCCCGGCACCAAATGAGGACGTCGCCATGAGCGCGATTGAATCCACGATCGACAGCGCGTCCAATGCATTCCAGCGTAACCGCGAGGAGATGCTGGCTTGCCTGGCCGAGGTGCGCGCGGTCGAGCAGAAGGTGCGCGATACCGAAGCCGAGCAAACCGCCAAGTTCCGCCAGCGCAACCAATCGCTTCCCCGCGAGCGTGTGCAGTTGATGCTGGATCGTGGCTCGCCGTTTATTGAACTCGGCTCGTTGGCCGGCTATCGCATGCACGACGACAAGGATGGCTCGCTGGCCGGTGGCAATACGATTGCGGGCATTGGCTACGTGGCTGGCGTGCGCTGCATGCTGTCCGCCTCCAACAGTGCGATCAAGGGCGGCACAGTCACGCCCTGGGGCATGCGCAAAGGCCTGCGCATGCAGGAGATTGCGCTGCAGCAGAAGCTGCCGCTGGTGTCGATGGTGGAATCGGGCGGCGCTAATCTGCTGTATCAGGCTGAAATGTTTGTCGAGGGCGGCCGCATCTTTGCCAATCAGGCGCGGCTTTCCGCCGCCGGTATTCCGCAGATCACCGTGGTACACGGCTCCAGCACGGCGGGCGGCGCTTATATGCCGGGCTTGTCCGATTACGTGGTGATGGTGCGCAAGCAGGCAAAGGTATTCCTCGCTGGGCCGCCGTTGCTGCTCGCCGCCACCGGCGAAGTGGCGACCGACGAGGCGCTGGGCGGCGCGCAGATGCATTGCCAGGTGGCCGGCACCAGCGAATTCATGGCGGAGAACGACGCCGACGGCATTCGCGTGGCGCGCGATATCGTCGCCAGCCTGGACTGGAACAAACACCGGCCGCCGTTTTCACCCCACCCGGTGCGCGAACCGCTCTACGGCCCTGACGAATTGTGCGGAGTAGTTCCCGTCGACTACCGCAAACCTTACGACTGCCGCGAAGTGATCGCGCGCGTGGTTGACGCGTCCGAGTTCCTCGAATTCAAGAGCGAATACGACGGCCAGACCGTGTGCGGCCGCGCGACCATCCATGGCATGACGGTTGGCATCATCGCCAATCAGGGACCGATCACGGTGCATGGTGCGGCCAAGGCGGGCCAATTCATCCAGCTGTGCGATCAGGCCGACATCCCGCTGGTGTTTCTGATGAACACCACCGGTTACATGGTAGGTTCTGAATCGGAGCAAGGCGGTATCGTCAAGCACGGCGCAAAGATGATCCAGGCCGTCGCCAACGTGCGCGTGCCGCGTATCACCATTGTGCTCGGCGCGAGTTTTGGCGCCGGCAACTATGGCATGTCCGGGCGCGGCTTCGATCCTGACTTTATCTTCGCCTGGCCCAACGCGCGTACCGCTGTAATGGGAGGCGAGCAGGCAGCGAAAGTCATGGGCATTGTCAGTCGCGAGAAGTTCATCAAAGCCGGTATCGCGCCCAGTGCCGAAGAAGAGGCGCGGCTGGTGGCGATGGAGGCAGGCATCGTCAAACAGTTCGATCACGACTCCCATCCCTTGTCGGGCACGGCGCGGTTGTATGACGACGGACTGATCGATCCTCGCGATACCCGGCGGGTGCTGGCTTACACACTGTCGATCTGCCGCGAGGGGCGAATGCGAGCCGTCAATACGAGCAGTTTCGGGGTTGCTCGCTTCTGAAACTCTCGCCGCTTAAACGAAACGGCACTGGCAAACAGAACCAAAGGGCAGCCGATGTTCTTTCCTGAAACCCAAAGCGTTCAGTGCCGTCTTAATGGCGATGTACTGTACCTGACCTTCAGTCGACCAGAAGCACGTAACGCCATGAACGCCGAGGTGCTCGCCGACCTCGTCGCCGTATTCGATGCACTCAAACTGCGTCCGGACATCCGCGCCGTGGTGTTGCGTGGCGCGGGCGGAAACTTTTGTGCGGGTGGTGACATCAAGGATTTTTCGCGCCTGCGCGCCCAGCCCGTCAGGGATGGGCGGGATCCGGTCGCACAGTTCAATCGCCAGTTCGGTCATATGCTGCAACTCGTGAACGAGGCACAGCAAGCCACGGTGGCGGTTATCGAGGGTGCGGTTCTCGGTGGTGGTTTTGGTTTGGCCTGCGTCGTCGACGTGGCCATAGCCAGCAAGCATGCGACCTTTGGCATGCCGGAAACCGGGCTGGGTATTCTTCCGGCGCAAATTGCCCCCTTCGTGGTCGAACGCATTGGCCTGTCGCAAGCGCGACGTCTGGGCGTTTGTGGGGCGCGCTTTGACGGCGAGGAAGCGCAACGACTGGGTCTGGTGCACTTGGTCGAAGCCGATACCCAAGGGCTTGATGACCGCTTGGTCGATGTCTTGCAGATGATCCGCCGCTGCGCGCCGCGGGCGAATGCGCAGACCAAGCGCATCATGCTTTCGGTGGGGCAGCGTGACCTCAATGCCATCCTCGACGATGCGGCGGCGCAGTTCTCCGCAGCTTTGCATGGCGCCGAAGCCGCGGAAGGCACCCAGGCGTTTATCGAGAAGCGACTTCCGCACTGGGCACAGGATTGACGTCATGAGTGATGGCAAACGTTCCTTCGATAAAGTGCTGATCGCCAATCGCGGCGAGATCGCCGCTCGGCTCATTCGGGGTTGTGAGAGGCTGGGTTACCAGACGGTGGCGGTGTACTCGCAAGCCGATCGCGACGCGCTCCATGTGCGTTTGGCGGATCAGGCCGTGTGCATTGGTCCGGCACCGGCGAAGGAGTCGTACCTCGCCATCGAGCAGCTCATTGCCGCAGCGAAAAAGAGCGGCGCACAGGCGGTGCACCCGGGATACGGATTCCTGTCGGAACGCGCCGACTTCGCGCGGGCGGTGCAAAGCGCTGGCCTGATCTTCATCGGTCCCGACCCGGAATCGATCGAAGCGATGGGCAACAAGTCCGCCGCCAAGATTCGCATGATCGCCGCCGGCGTACCGTGCGTGCCCGGCTACCAGGGTGACGATCAAAGTGACGCGACACTGGCAACCGAAGCGAAGCGTGTCGGCTTGCCCGTGATGATCAAGGCTGCCGCCGGCGGTGGTGGTCGTGGCATGCGGCTGGTACATGAGGCCGCCGCGCTATTGAGCAGCATCCAGTCAGCGCGTTCGGAGGCCACCAATGCCTTCGGTGACGGGCAATTGCTGATCGAAAAAGCCGTCGTGGACGCGCGGCATGTCGAGATACAGGTGTTCGGCGATCGACACGGCCGTGTGGTCCATTTGGGCGAGCGTGACTGCTCGGTGCAGCGGCGTAACCAGAAAGTCGTGGAAGAAGCACCTTCGCCCGCGGTAGGCGACGACCTGCGCCTGCGCATGGGTGCGGCGGCAGTGGCCGCGGCCAGGGCGGTGAATTACGTCGGTGCCGGCACGGTCGAGTTTATGCTCGCCGGCGATGGCCAGTTCTACTTTCTCGAGATGAACACGCGCCTGCAAGTGGAGCATCCGGTGACGGAGCTGGTCTACGGCGTGGATCTGGTCGAGTGGCAGTTGCGCATTGCCCAAGGCGAACCGTTGCCGCTATCGCAAGATGAGATCAATACGCGTCGCCAGGGCTGGGCGATCGAGGTACGCCTGTGTGCGGAGGATCCTGCCAACGACTTCATGCCGCAGACCGGCAAGGTGCTCGTCTGGCGACCGGCTGAAGGTGAGGGTATGCGCGTCGATCATGGCTTGGTCGAAGGGCAGTCAATCAGCCCGTTCTACGATTCGATGCAGGCCAAGCTGATCGCCTTCGGGCAAACGCGCGACCACGCGCGGCGCAAGCTGTTGCAGATGCTTGATGACACCGTGCTGTTGGGCGTCACCACCAATGGTGATTTACTGGCCAGGATTGTCGCGGACGAGGCGTTCGCTTCGGGTGATTTCTCCACAAGTTTCATGGCTGAGAGGTTTTCCGCTGAAACGATCGACGCCTCGCGCCAACCGAACCCGCGTCATCAGGCCTTGGCAGCGTTGCTGATGCATGAAACAGACGCGCAGAGCCTGCAAGCGCAGTCGGACTTTGATGGAAGCCTGCGCGATTGGCAAAGTTCACCCGGAGCGGCATCGCAGATCAGGATGCGTTACGCCAGTACCGAGCTTGTTTGCACGGTGCAGCGACGTGCTCATGATGGTCATTCGGTGCATGTGGGCGCCAGCGGTCAGGTCTCGACCGAGCATCTCGCCATCGAGCGCATCGAAGGATGCGACGTCAATTTCAGTATCACCGGCTTACGCAGCCGCGCCCGCTTCATCCGCGACCAGCAGCGCTTGTGGCTTGGCTTTGAGGGATTGACGCAATGCTACGAGGATCTTACCTACGCACCGGCAGCTAGCGCGGCCGGAAGCGGCGACGGTCGCGTGCTTGCGCCGATGGACGGAAAAATTGTCGCTGTGAACGTGCAGGCCAATGCCGTCGTACGCAAAGGCGAAACCTTGGTGATCCTGGAGGCCATGAAGATGGAGTTCCAGATGGCGGCAGCTAGCGGCGGCACCGTGAGCCAGGTGAATTGCCAGGTCGGGCAGCAGGTCAAGGCACGGCAAGTACTGGTTGTCGTCGAGTAAATCGTCATCGAAGACGGGTTCGATATTCGATGCCTTTCTTTCGGTCCGGGCCGCATGGGCCGTCCACTTGGGGAAGATGGAATGAGGTTGGTCAGCTTATGAAGGGACGCACTTGGAAAGGCTTCGCAGCCATCGGTATTTTCGCGCTACTCGTTCTTGGTGGCGTGGCGTTGGGCATTGTCCTGCCGGGGCGCGGCGAGCAGCGTGCAACCCCTGCTCCGGTGCAGGCGATGATGTTCCCGAAGGGCTTTCTGTGGGGCGTGGCGATTGCCGCGCAACAGGCCGAAAGCGTGCCGGCCAGCGACTGGACAGCATTCGAGGCAGCGGCGTTTCGCGACCACCGTTTTGCCCAGGGCGAGAAGCTTGGCGCGACTTCACCTGGCAATATCCGCAATTTCGGCCAATGGCCTGAGCAGGTGCGGACGCACAAGGCGGGGTTCGACCTTCTTTACCAACAGGATATCGATACCGCGGCCGGTCTCGGCCTTAACGCCTTCCGCGTCTCGATCGAATGGGCCCGCCTGTTCCCGCGCGCCGGCATGACCGCGCCCGACCCTGAGGCGATCGCTTATTACCACAAGGTTTTTGCGGCCATGAAAAGCCGGGGTATCGAGCCGGTGGTGACGCTGTTCCACTATGTCTCGCCGGCCTGGTTCTTCGAGGCGGATGCGAACGGCAAACGCGGGTGGGAGCGCGCCGATGCGATGACCCTCTGGCATGCCTATGTCGAGGCGGTCGCGCAGAATTTCATTCCCGACGTGCGAATCTGGTGCACGCTCAACGAACCGATGGTCTATCTCTATGACGGCTATGTGCTCGGCTCCTATCCGCCGGGCGAGAAGCGCGGCGACTTCGCAGGTGCCCAGGAAGTTTACGCCGCACTACTGCGGGCGCATGTGGATGCCTATCGCGTGCTGCACCGGGTTGCCACCTCGCGCGGTGCATCAGTATCAGTCGGGTTGACCCAGAATGTCGGAGTGTTCGAGCCCTATGACCGCTATTCGCCGCTCGACCGCGCGCTTGCCTGGGTTGTCGACAAAAGCTGGAATTGGGATTTCCTCGACGCGGTCGCCAGCGGCCGCATGCGGATCACGGCGACCAGTATCGATCGCCCGATCGAGGGTCTTGCCGGGACCGAGGACTATGTCGGCATCAACTACTACGCCCGCAACTATGTGCACGGCGATTGGCGGCATCCGTTCGATCCCGACGTCGGCAATGTCGCGCCCGACCT
>OUWB010003724.1_pt2 | contig 15405 bp, 14 predicted proteins | sample 1779821 | NCBI WGS metagenome assembly OUWB01 (sample SAMEA3914806, study PRJEB12502) | metagenome | biome: forest; material: soil | place: Canada | collected 2011-08-03 | depth 0.1 m
CTGGTTCAGTTCGGCGACGACCTGTTCGGCGCGCTTGGGGTCCCGGATGCGCACCAGGAGCGGTCCGACACGCTGGCCCTCGCTGACGATATTGAGCAGCTTCGCCGTCTGCCGCGACATGAAGACCATCTGGCCGAACATCGACGGATAGTCGTCCGTGGTCGCGCGCAGATAGACTGCATTCCCGTTCATCTTGGCCTTGTCGCCCACCTTGACGCCGAGCTTGCCGAGCGATGAGCGGTCGGTGACCACCGCATAGGGCTCACTGAGCACCTCCAGCATCTTCTCGTCGAAATCGTTGGGCACGGTCAGCGCGCCGGGCGTCGGATCGACAACGATACACTGCACACCGGTGCTCATGGCCGGCTGCCCGTCCTTCGGGAAATTCTGCCAAAAGGCATAGTTTCCGTCCAGCGGCATAACCTCGAGCACGTCGGGATGCTGATAGACCAGCGGAATGATGCGCCGCGGTAAACCGTTATTATTGCTGAATAAACTTTCGGCGTCGGCCGGCAGCACCATGACCTCGGCCGGCGACCGGTCGACGGTGGCGGTGAAGGCCTTGCCGGCGCCCAGGAACATGCCGGTCAAGGCCAGGACCAACAGGCCGGCGACCGCCAAGGCGATAATGGCGGCGAAATACCGGCGCCATTCGTAGATCAATGTGGACAGTGCTAACGACATGAACCCCCGCTCCTGCATTGCAGCATCGGGCAAGCCGGAACAAAGGTCCAATTAATTCGAAGTAACAAATGGCCAAAGCGCAACATGTTTGTCTGAAAACGAACACACACGCCTTGGTAGCAGGACCTAAATGTCCCTGCGCGCCTGGATGAAATAGGCCGCGCCCGTCCATAGCGACACCACGGCCGCGATCCACAGCAGGGCGTAGCCGGTGTCAAACACGATCGATCCGTACGACGGATCGAAATTGAAGGCGGTCCAGCTTTCGGCCAGCAACATGACGCCCAGCGCCACCAGCTGGATCGTCGTCTTGGCCTTGGCCAGCAACGAGACTTCGATCTTGACGTCGCGCGCCCCCGCCGCTTCGCGCAGGGCGCTGACGGCGAATTCGCGGAACAGGATCAAGGCGCACGGCAGCGAAAACACCGGGTCGCCGCTGCTCAGCGCGAACAGGCCGAGGATCGTACCGCACACCAGGATCTTGTCGGCGATCGGATCGAGAATCGCCCCCCAACGGCTCTCGGCATGCAGTTGGCGCGCCAGAAGCCCGTCGAAGAAATCGGTCACTGCGGAAATGACGAAGGCGTAGAACGCCCAGCGCGCCAGCACGGGCTGGGCGCTGGAATTGAGCGAGGCGCTAAAGAACGGAATACCGCCGGTCCCGCCCGCCAGGAGCAGAAACATCACCAAGCCGCCGATCAGGCGGATCATGGTCAGGATATTCGGGATCGGGTTGACTTTTTCGCCGGTCATGGAGCCGCCATCTATAAGATTTGCGCCATTCTAGCCAGCAAAAATAAGCTTCCAAAGCTATTTATCGTGTCACGCGATGGCTTTAGCCTCCGCCATGGAAATGGTCGTGAATCTTCTGCGCCAGGGCGCCGGAAATGCCTTCGACCTTCAGCAGGTCTTCGATCGTCGCCCGCGACACCTCCTTGCCCGAGCCGAACGCCGCCAACAGGGCCCGCTTCTTGCGCGGGCCGATGCCTTCGATGTCGTCGAGCGGGTTCTGGGTGATCGCCGCGTTGCGCTTCTGGCGATTGGCGCCGATGGCGAAGCGGTGGGCCTCGTCGCGCAGTCTTTGCAGGTAATAAAGAACCGGCGACTTCGGCTCCATCATGAACGGCGAGCGGCCCGGCATGAAGAAGCGCTCCATGCCGGCGTCGCGGTCCGGCCCCTTGGCGACACCGACGATGTTGAGGTCGTCGAGCCCCAGGTCCGCCAGCACGGCGAGCACAGCGTCAAGCTGCCCCTGCCCGCCGTCGACCAGGACCAGGTCCGGCCGGCCGAAGCCTTCCATAACGCTAGGATCTTCGCGGCCCTTGACCAGGCGCGAGAAGCGCCGGCGGAAGACCTCGGCCATCATGGCATAGTCGTCGCCCGGCACGGTATCGAGATCGCGGATGGTGAACTTGCGGTATTGGCCCTTCATGAAGCCGTCCGGCCCGGCGACGACCATGCCGCCGACCGCGTGGGTGCCCCCCAAGTGCGAGTTGTCGTAGACCTCGATGCGCACCGGCGGCGAATCAAGCCCGAAGGCCTCGGCAACGCCCACCAACAGCTTGGACTGCGCCGACTGCTCGGCCATGCGCCGCCCCAGCGCCGACTTGGCGTTGTTCAGCGCGTGCGCCAGGACGTCGGCCTTTTCGCCGCGCTGCGGCCGGTGGATCGCCACCTTGCGGTCGGCGCGCAGCGACAGGGCCTCGCTCATCAATTCCGGATCGGACAGGTCATGCGAGATCAGGATTAGTTTCGGCGCCGGGCGATCCTGGTAGAACTGGCCCAGAAAGGCGTCGAGGATCGTGCCCTCGCCGTCCTCGGCGTCGACCCGCGGGAAATAGGCGCGGTCGCCCCAGTTCTGACCGGCGCGATAAAACACGCTCTGCACGCAGGCATAGCCGCCCTCGGCAAAGACGGCGAAGACGTCGGCCTCCTCGTCGCGCAGATCGACCGAGGTCGACATGAAGACGCTGTTCAAGGACCTGACCCGGTCGCGCAGATGCGCCGCCCGTTCGAAGTCGAGATCTTCCGACGCCTGCATCATGTCCTTCGACAAATCGTCGATGACCCCGCGCGAGCGCCCCTTGAGGAAGTCGTGGGCCTGCTTGACCAGGGCGTTGTAGTCGTCGAGCGAAACCACGCCGGTACACGGCGCCGAGCAGCGCTTGATCTGATGCAGCATGCACGGCCGGGTGCGCGATTCGTAGACGCTGTCCGCGCAGGTGCGCAGCAAAAACGCCTTCTGCAGGGTGTCGAGCGTGCGGTTGACGGCGCCGGTATTGGCGAAGGGGCCGAAATAATCGCCCTTGATCGAATGGGCGCCGCGGTGCTTGGCGATCTGCGGCGCCGCGTGATCCTTGCGCACGATGATCTCGGCGAACATCTTGTCGTCGCGCAACAGCACATTGTAGCGCGGTTTCAGCGCCTTGATCAGGCGCGCCTCAAGCAGCAGGGCTTCGCCCTCGGTCTGGGTGCGCACCAGAACCATCTCACAGGTCAAGGCGACCATGCGCCCGATGCGCTGGGTGTGGAAGCGGCCCTGGGCGTATTGCAGGATGCGCTTCTTCAGCGACTTGGCCTTGCCGACATACAGCACCTCGCCGTCGGCGCTGAGCATCCGGTAGACGCCCGGCTTGTCGGGCGCCAGGTCGGCTTCACGCTTGATAAGGGCCGCGCCGGTCAGGCGGGGCTCTTCACAAATATTGATTGTTACTTCGTCGTCCACGATTCGCAGTCTAGTCCGGTTTCGCCGCAGATGGGAATCACCTCTCGCCGCGGCAAGAGGTGTCAGCAGAAGCCGCTCTCAACCTTCGAACGCGAAGCGTGAGGCAAGGGCGACCGCCCGCCCGAGCTGATGCGAGGAGCCCATTCCTTCTCAAAAAAGATTGGCGGCGTCTGAGCTAAAAAATGTCATCACGCCTTCGTGAGCTTTTGCTTTCACTCAAAGGCGAACTAAGCTAAACACAGCGCATTCCTGAGCTTTTGTCACGAGTCCCGATGCAGGCCCCGGCCCGTACGCTTCCGGCTTCTCCCGCCCCCAAGGGCGAAATCCGCGCCCTCACCGGCTTGCGCGGCATTGCGGCCCTGTACGTCGTCTTCTTTCATGCCAACGGCCAGTACCGCATGCCGGACCTGATCCGGCCGTTCATCCGCCACGGCTATATGGCGGTCGACCTGTTCTTTATCCTCAGCGGCTTCGTCATGGCCATGACCTATGCCGGCCTGTTCGAAAACGGCTTCTGCTTCAAGAGTTTCAAGCAGTTCCTGCTGTTGCGCCTGGCGCGCATCTATCCGCTGTTCGCGCTGATGACCATTCTGACAGCCATCCTGATCGCCACAGTGTTGTCGAAAACCTACAGTTTCAACAATCTCGGCACAGCCCTGTTGTTCAACTTCACCCTGACCCACGTCTGGGGCTTCGCCAATTCGGTGGTCCCGCCGTCGTGGTCGATCAGCACCGAATGGGCGGCCTATCTGCTGTTCCCGGCCGGGGTGTTCATCGGCCTGCGCCTGCCGCGCCGCTGGAGCCTGCTGGGCCTCGCCGTCAGCTTCGGCGTGCTGGTCCTGATCGCCTATGGCCCGACCTGGATCGCCCAGACCGAACTGCACCGCCGCCACGGCCCGCTGGATATCGCCAGTTCCTACGCGGTCGGCACCACCCTGCGCTGCCTGGCGTCCTTCTATATCGGCCTGGTCGCCTATCGCTTCCGCGACGCCATTCCGTCGCGCGGCGCCGGCGTCTTCTTCCTGCTGATGATCGGCCTGCTGTGCGTCAAGGGCTCCGACCTGGCGCTGATCCCGACCTTCGCCCTGTTGATCATGTCGCTGTCGGCCGATGAAGGCTGGGTGGCGCGCCTGTTGAAGAGCCCGGTCTTCTATTGGCTGGGCATCATTTCCTATGCCCTTTACCTGATCCACGACCTGGTGTTGCGCATCGTCTTCAAGGCCATCCCGGCAGCCGGTTTCCACTATCCGATGCTGACGGCGCTGATCGCCTCGATCGTCATTTCGCTGGCCCTGGCGACCCTGTGCCACTACGGCTATGAGCGGCCGTCGCGCAAGATTTTCCGCAATATGGTCGGCCGCTGGTTCGAAGGCCCCAAGCCTGAAGCGCCGGCGGAAGCCGAGACGGAAACCGCCAAGGCCGCTTAAGCACGCTTTTGCCTGCTACCAATATGGATCGACGGGAAAGCCCAGGAGCGCTTCCTGAATGCGGTGCAATGAGCCGTCATCGATATCGTCCGGCAGGTCGTCGGGGCCGAAAAAGCCGACATTCTTGATCTCGCCGCGCGACGTCATCTCGCACGATTTCCAGGCCTCGATGCGAAACAGCAGGACGTGATCGCCGGGAAAGAAGGCTTCGTTGGAATGTACCGACAGCAGCCGCGGCTGGCCCGTCGGATCGATCCCGGCCTCCTCGCGCAGTTCCCGCGCCACCGCCTCCTGCGCTGTCTCACCGGCGTCGACACCCCCACCCGGCAACCACCAGCCGGGGATATAGGTGTGTTCGATCAGCAGGACCTTACCGTTGGGATCGGTCACCAGGCCGCGCACGCCCAGCGTCTTGCTGCGCATGAGCCGTGACCGCGTAAACAGCAGCGGACGGGCATAGGGTTCAACGATGCGTTTCCAGTCTTCCATGGGGCGAATCGCAATGGGGGAACGAGATACGGCCATGATGGCCTTCATCCGTTTACGGGGGGTGAATTTACGCTTGTCTAGCCTCATGCGCGCGGGTATCACCGATGTCATAATAATATCGGGAGCCCGCCATGCTGGCCATCGCCATTCTTGCCGCCTTCGTCGTCGTCATCGCGGCGCTCAACATCGTCGATTTCGGTCGCGTTGACTAAGACAGCGCTTGTCACCGGCGCCGCCAAACGCATTGGCCGCGCCATCGCCACCACCCTCGCCCGCGCCGGCTACGATATTGCCGTTCACTACGGCACGTCCGGCGAGGACGCTGCGGCGGTCGCTGCCGAATTACGAACCCTGGGTGTCCGAGCCGCACCGGTCCAGGCCGATCTCGGCGATGTCAGCCAAGCCGGGCGCCTGATCGCCGATGCCCGCGAAGCGCTGGGCCCCATCGGCGTCCTGGTCAACAATGCCTCGGTCTTCGCCGACGATCGCGTCGCCACCGTCACCGCCGACAGCTGGCGCACCCATATCGACACCAATCTGCTGGCGCCGATCCTGCTGGCCCAGGCCTTCGCCGCGCAGGACGACCTGCCGGACTCTCCCTCTATCATCAATCTCATCGACCAGCGCGTGCTGAAGCCCTCCCCGGTTTTCTTCAGCTATGGCCTCTCGAAGGCCGGCCTGTGGCATGCCACGCGCATCCTGGCCCAGGACTTGGCGCCCCGCATCCGCGTCAATGCCGTCGGCCCCGGCCCGACGCTGAAGTCGATCCACCAGAGCCAGGCCGACTTCGATCGCGAGGCGCGTTCGACCCTCCTGCAGAAGCCGACGTCTCCGGAAGAAGTCGCAGCCACCGTGCTCTATCTGTTGAACGCCCCTTCGGTCACCGGCCAGATGATCTGCGTCGATTCCGGTCAGCACCTCGAATGGCGCAATGCGGATGATGACGATATCTAGGTCAAAGCTTTCGCGCGAAGCGCCTTGCGATGATCAGCTCCTGCAGCAAGGAATAATGCGCTGAAAAATCTGCGCTAATCTGTGTAATCTGTGGATAAACCTTCCTATCGGAAGAAGGGTCATCCACAGATTACGCAGATTAGCGCAGATTTTAAGGTTCACGCCGCCTTGGGATGCAGGGTCAGGCGCTTGGTGAGGAATGTCTTCAGCGTCTTGCGCGCCGGCATCTCAAAATAGGTATAGCTCCAGCGCGCCAGTATCGTCGCCACGGTCATGAAGCCCAGGAAGAACCACGGCGAGCCCAGGACGGCGGCGCGCTGTTCGTACGGCCAGTGCGCCAGCCAGATCATCACCGCGATCTGCAGCGGGAAATGCAGCAGGTACAGCGAATAGGAAATGTCGCCGATCCAGCTCAAACTATGCAACCGCTCGCGGCTGAGCAGAGGCGTGCGCCAGCGATCCTGACGCAGCCCCAGCGCCAATATGGTCAGCGGAATCAGGCCGTAGACAAAACCCTCGGTCGTGTCCCAGCCATGTGACATCTGCACATTGGGCAGGGTCAGGCCAGGATGGCCGGCGCCGGTCATCGGCATCCACCATTGCGGCTGGGTGCGGACATAGGTCAGCAGCCATAACAATGGCAGGGTCCATTTCAGCGTCGTGTCGACGATCTTCAGCCATTTGGGATCCTTCAACCCCCGCAAGGCCTGCACCGCATAGAAGGCCAGGCCGCCGAAGAAGAAGGACGGTACGCCGCGGGCGAAATCCGAGGCCTGGTCGGCTTCGAGATATTTGAAGATCAGCCCCAGCACGATCATGGCGACGACCATGATCGGCGTGTTCAGTCGAACATAGCTGAGCCCGAAGAACACCGCATAGAGGAAGACCTCAACCGAAATCGACCAGGACGGCCCGTTGAACGTCATCTCGGCATGGGGAATCCACTGATGGACCATGAACAGGTTCAGCGCGAAATTCCCGGCCGTATTGTGCTGGTAGATGTAGCTGTAGCCATAGATGGCGTGGAAAACCCACTGGATCAGCGCCACCGCGATGAAGGTCGCGAAGAACAAGGGATAGAGTCGCGAGAACCGGGCAATGAAAAAGCTCTTCACGCCCATTTTTCGCTCGGCCAGCGCCTTGGCATAGAGCCAGAAAAAGACGTAGCCCGAGATCGAGAAGAACAGTTCGACGAAGAACTGGCCATAGACATAGACCGGCTCGAGAATGCCGAGAAACGGCAGATGAGCGTAGTCGAAGCCCAGCGTATCGGAATAGAGGAAGTGCTTGTAGTGGAAGATAACCACCAGGTAAGAAGCCAGGCCGCGCAGGATATCCAGCTCGAAAAAGCGCCCCTCGCCGCCCGGATTATTCGCCGCGATGTCGGCGACCTCGGAAAGCTTGGGGTTTTGCGACGCTTTGGCGGCTCTTGACGCCACTACCCTGCTCCCGATCAAAGCGACCTTTCGACACTATATAGCGCAAGGTTCTCCAGAGCGCTACGCCACGGCGAAGCGTCGAACACCGACAGCGAATCCATCGCCTTTTCGGCATAGTCGCGCGCCACGGCCCGCGCCGCATCCAGCGCGCCGGACGATTGCATCAGGGCCTGGGCGTGTTCGAAATCACCCGGCTTCTGCTCGCGTTGAGCGATCGTGCGTTCCCAGAAGACCCGGTCGGTCGCGCGTGTCGCCCGCATGGCAAGGATCAGCGGCAGGGTCGACTTGCCTTCGGCAAAGTCGTCGCCGGCATTCTTGCCGAGCGCGTCGGCGGAGCCCTCGTAGTCGAGCGCATCGTCCTGGATCTGGAAGGCCAGGCCGAGGTTGAGACCGTAGTCGTAAAGCGCCTTGACGCGGGTCTCCGGCGCATTGGCCGCGACCGCGCCGGCTTCCGATGCCGCCGAGAACAGCGCCGCCGTCTTGGCCGAAATAATTTCGATATAGTCGGCTTGCGACAGGTTCAGGTCGAACGCCTTGGTCAACTGCATCACCTCGCCCTGGGTGATGACGGCCGAGGCCTTGGACAGGATGTCGAGGGCACGCAGGCTGCCCGTCTCGACCATCAGTTCGAAGGCGCGCGCGAACAGGAAATCACCGACCAGGACCGACGATGGCGCGCCCCAGATCAGGTGCGCGGCCACCTTGCCGCGGCGCAATTGCGACGAGTCGACGACATCGTCATGCAAGAGGGTCGCGGTGTGAATGAACTCGACGGCGGCCGACAGCTTGTAGTGGTTGGTATTGTCCGTGCCGCACAGCCGCGCCGCCGCCACGCACAGCAGCGGCCGCAAGCGCTTACCACCGGCGGCGATCAGGTGATCCGCCAATGCCGGGATGACCGCGACCTCCGACTGCATCCGTTCGCGGATCATTGCATTGACCGAAACCATATCGGCCTCAGTCAGCGCCACCAATGCCTTGACATCGGCGGCCGGCCCGGTTCCCGCCGGACGCACCGCTTCGATATTGGCCGAATCCAAAACCATACTCCCGACAATAAGCCCATTAAGGCCATAGACTGCCTTAACGGCATAGTCCATGCTTTCCGGCGCAAAAGACCTTAACCCTTATTCACCTTTTGCGCCGAAACGTTCAACTCCGACGAAACAGGCCTTTCGGATGTCCCTCTCCGCCGAAGCTCCGGATTTTCCGGCCGATGCGACATTTTCGCATTTGCTGGCCGGGCGCGTCAAGCTTGCCCAACCGGTCAAAGGATACCGCGCCGGCATGGACGCGGCCCTTCTGGCGGCCGCCTGCGCCGGCGTCCATGCGGAAAAACAACGGATCCATGATGCGCTTGAGCTCGGCTGCGGTGCCGGCGCGGCGCTGTTGTCGCTGAAGGCGCGCTGTCCCGACCTGCGGCTGACCGGCCTGGAGCGCGACCCCGGCTATGCCGACCTGGCGCGCGGCAATGTGATGCTGAACGCCGCCCATGACATCACGATCCTGACGGGCGACATCGCCCATGGCTTTCGCGCCCTGGCGCATGACCGCGTCGATCTGGTGCTGTGCAACCCGCCCTATTTCGACGATCCCGACCAATTGCGCGCCCCGCACGAGGCCAAGCGCCCGGCCTGGATCGCCGACGATGGTCTGGGGGCCTGGCTCGACTTTTCCATGGCGGCGGTCAAGGACGGCGGCGAGATCGTCTTCATCCATCGCGCCGACCGGCTGGGCGACCTGCTCGGCGGTTTGTCGGCGCGCTGCGGCTCGTTCATGGTGCGCCCGGTGCAGCCCTTTGCCGACAAGGACGCCAAGCGCGTCCTGGTGCGCGCCCAGCGCCTGGGCAAGGCGCCGCTGCGCCTGCTGCCGCCCTTGGTCCTGCACGACGGCGGCGCGCGCAAGCACACCGACGAGGTTGAAGCTATTCTACGCGGCGAGGCGGTGCTGGGGTGGTAGCCGCGGCGGCCACGCCATCCAGATACCCCTTGGTCCGATCAAGCAGATTGTCCTTCAGCGCCGCGCGGCGGCCCAGCAGGTCCGGACTGCCGGCGTCGTAGTCAGCCATCAGGCGACGGACGAAATCGCCCGACTGCACGTCTTTCAGCACATCCTGCATCGCCGCCTTTGACGCGTCGCCGATAATGCGTGGACCGGTCAGATAGGCGCCGTATTCCGCCGTATTGGAGATCTTGGCAAAGCCGCCGGACATGCCGAGTTCCCACAGAAGGTCGACGACCAGCTTGAGCTCATAGCAGGTCTCGAACCACGCCACTTCGGGCGGATAGCCGGCGTCGACCAGGGTCTGAAAGCCGTTGCTGACCAGTTCGCGCGTGCCGCCGCACAGCACCACCTGTTCGCCGAACAGGTCGCTTTCGCATTCGGCCTTCATCGTCGTTTCGAGAATGCCCTTGCGGCCGCAGCCGAGCGCCGCGGCAAACGACAAACCCAGGGCCTTGGCCCGGCCGCTGGCGTCCTGGTGCACGGCAAACAGGCAGAACACGCCCTCGCCCGCCACATAGATGTCGCGGATACGCGGGCCGATCCCCTTGGGCGAGACCAGCAGGACGTCGACGTCGGCCGGCGGTGCGACCAGGCCGAAATTGATCGACAGACCGTGGGCGAAAACCAGGGCCTGGCCGGCGCGCAGATGCGGCGATATCTCGTCGCGGAACAGCGATTGATGAGCTTCGTCCGAGGTCAGCATGACGATAACGTCGGCCCAGGCCACGCCCTCGGGCACGGTGACCACCGCGAACCCGTCGGCCTCGGCCTTCGCCCGCGTCGCCGAACCGGGCTTCAGCGCCACCTTGATCGCAGTCACGCCCGAATCTCGCGCGTTCAGCGCCTGGGTGCGGCCCTGGCTGCCATAGCCGACAACGAGCACCTTCGCCGCCTGGATCAGGCTCAGATCACAATCGGCATTGCGATAGACCGGTAAGGGGGACATGGGACCACGCCTCGTTTATAGTGCAGAAGAATCGGTGCAGGGTTTAGCATGTTTGACCATCCGGAATATCAGTATCTCAACCTGCTGCGCGACCTGCTCGACAACGGCGCCCGCCGCGAAGACCGTACGGGTACGGGCACGCTCGGCCTGTTCGGGCGCCAGATTCGTTTCGACCTCAGCCAGGGTTTTCCGCTGCTGACCACCAAGAAGGTCCACTTCAAGTCGGTCGCCGTCGAGCTTTTGTGGTTCCTGCGCGGCGACACCAATGTCAAATACCTGCACGACAACGGCGTCACCATCTGGGACGAATGGGCCGACGACAACGGCGATCTCGGTCCCGTCTACGGCAAGCAGTGGCGGTCGTGGGCGGCGCCCGACGGCCGCAGTATCGACCAGATGGCGCAATTGCTCGAAAACCTCAAGACCAATCCCTGGTCGCGGCGCCACGTCATTTCGGCCTGGAACCCGGCCGAAGTCGATGACATGGCCCTGCCGCCCTGCCACTGCCTGTTCCAGTTCCATGTCCAGGACGGACGCCTGTCGTGCCAGCTCTACCAGCGCTCGGCCGATATCTTCCTGGGCGTGCCGTTCAACATCGCCTCCTACGCCCTGTTGACACAGATGGTGGCCCAGGCCGCGGGCCTCACTGCCGGCGACTTCGTCCATACCTTCGGCGACGTCCACCTCTATCTCAACCATGTCGACCAGGCGAAGACCCAGCTCGAGCGCACGCCCTTCGCCTTCCCGACGCTGAAACTGGCGCCGAAAACCGACCTGTTCGGTTTCGATTATGCCGATCTCACCCTTGAAAATTACCAGTCGCACGGCGCTTTAAAAGCGCCGGTCGCCGTTTAGTCAGGTCCCCCAATGCCCGCAAAAATCCGCCTCTCGCTTGTGGTCGCCATGAGCGAGAACGGTGTCATTGGCCGCGAAGGCGGCCTGCCGTGGCACCTGCGTTCGGACCTGAAGATGTTCAAGCGCATCACCCACTCCAAGCCGATCATCATGGGCTCGACGACCTGGGAATCGCTACCGCGCAAACCCCTGCCCGGCCGGTTGAACCTCGTCCTGACACGCGACCTCAAGTTCGAGGCCGAAGGCGGTTTGGTCTGCAATACGCTGTTCGAAGCGCTCGACATCGCCCGTGAACACGCCAACGAGGATGGCGCGCCCGGCGCGGAAAACGAGGTCTGCGTCATCGGGGGCGCCAATGTCTTCGCCCAGGTCATGGCCAAGGCCGACCGCCTCTACGTCACCCACGTCCACGCCACGGTCGAGGGCGACACCCATTTTCCCGCCATCGATCCGGCGCAATGGGCGGTGACCTCAAGCGAGGATTTCGCCAAGGACGAAGGCGACGACTACGACTTCACGCTGAAGGTCTACGACCGAATCAAGGCCTAAACCGGCGGCAGGTTGGCCACGACCGCACGGGCGATCGCCGCGAAGCGCTGCGCCATCTCCCCGTGCGGATATTCCGCGGTCAACGGCCGGCCATTGTCGAGGCTGGCACGCAGGGCCGGATCCAGCGGCACTTCGCCGGCAAACGGCACTTTCAGCGTCTCGGCCATCCGCCGCGCTCCGCCACGGCCGAACACTTCCATTTCATTGCCGTCGGGCGTCTTCAGGAAGGCCATGTTCTCAACCACGCCCAGCATTTTAATTCCCGTTTTTGAGAATAATGTTACCGCACGTCGCGCGTCGGCCAGGGCCATTTCCTGCGGCGTCGAAACGACAACCGCTCCGTCGACCAGCGTCTTCTGCGTCAGGGTCAATTGCACGTCGCCCGTTCCCGGCGGCATATCGACCACCAGGACGTCCAGCGGCGCCTCCTCCGTCCCCCATTGGGTCTGGGTCAGCAATTGCGTCAGGGCCTGGGAAGCCATCGGTCCGCGCCAGATCATGGCCTCGCCAGGGTCGACCAGAAAGCCGACCGAATTGACCTTGAGCCCGTGCGCCTCCAGCGGTACCATCTGCTTGTCCGGCGAAAACGTCGGCGGCCGGCGCATCCCCAGCATGACCGGCGCCGACGGGCCGTAGATGTCGGCATCGAGGAAGCCGACGTTCAACCCGATGGATTTCAGCCCCAGCGCCAGGCCCAGCGACACGGTCGACTTTCCGACCCCGCCCTTGCCCGAGGCCACGACGATGACGCGCTTGACGTGCGCCGGGCGACTGGTCGGGACCGGCGCCGAGGGGCGTCCGTCCTGCACGGCGCGATCGGACAGTTTGGCCGTTGTCGGACGCGCGGGGGCTGCCGTTTGGGGCGCCGCCGTTTCCGCGGTCAGCACGACCTGGGCCTTGGTCACGCCGTCCATACCGGCCAGCAGCTTTTCCGCGGCGAGGCGGACGGAGCCGTACTGTTCCACGCGATCCTGCGGCACTTCCAGCATGAAGCCTATCCGTTCCGGCGATACGATCAGGCCCTTGGCCAGGCCGGCATCGGCCAGGCCCCGGCCGCTGACCGGATCGGTAATCGTGTTGAGGGCGGACAGGACGGCTTCGCGAGTGGGCATTATGGAATGTAATCTTGACGCTTTGAGAGGTGAGCTTCACATAGGCCCATCCCAACGCTCGATAAAGTTAAAAGACGTAATTGATGACTTATAATGGCGCTGCGATCTACCTGGTGGCCGGACCGACGGCCTCGGGCAAGTCGGCCCGGGCGCTCGACTGGGCGGAAAAACATAACGGCACGATCCTCAACGCCGATTCGATGCAGCTCTATGCCGACGTGCCGACCCTGACGGCGCGGCCGCCGGCCGCCGAGACCGCCCGCGCCCCGCACGTTTTGTACGGTCACCTGGCACCGAACGCAACATGGTCGGCCGGCGAATGGCTGCGCGCCGCCCGGCCCTTTATTGACGCGGCGACGCCCGCCTCGCCGCTCGGCATCGTCGGCGGCACCGGCCTCTATTTCAACGCCCTGGTCTACGGCCTGGCCGATATACCGGAGGTCGATGAGGCGGTCCGGAACACCGCCCGCCAAGCCATCGATACGATGGACGAGATTTCATTTCGCAAAATCCTGAAGCAACACGATCCACGCGCCGAAGCCCGCATCAAGGCCAATGACCGCCAGCGCCTCAGCCGGGCCTACGAGGTCTGGCTGCAGACCGGCGTGTCGCTCAGCGACTGGCAGGCGCAAACCCGGCCGGTCCTGAGCGAAGGGACCTATGACCTCGACATCCTGCGCCCGGATCGCGACTGGCTCTATGCCCGCTGCGATGCCCGCCTGCGCCAGATGCTGGCCGAAGGCGCCCTGGACGAGGTGCGGACCCTTATGGCCAAGGGCCTTAAGCCCGACTGGCCGATCCTGCGCGTCCTGGGTCTCGGCGAATGCGTCGCCCATCTCGCGGGCGAGCTGTCGTTCGACGACGCCCTGGCCCGGGCGCAGCAGGTGACCCGCAACTACGCCAAGCGCCAGACGACCTGGTTTCGCAACCAGTTCAGCTGAAAAATCTCGCCTCTTGCGAGCGCACCACTTGCGCGCGTTTACGCAGCGAATATAGTCGCAAATGGGTCGAGTTTTTGGGGGGACGTCATGAGACGGACATATGTGAACCGTCGTGCCTGGATGGCGGGCGCCAGTGCGGGCGTGGCTGCATTGGCGACACGTGCGACGGCCCGCGACGCCAAACCGGCCGCACCGACGACGCCTCCCCCCGCGCTCGAAGTGTACGCCAGGCTGCCGGTGGTTGAGCAAATCGCCATATCACCCGACGGCCATACCGTCGCCGTGGCGACGCAAAAAGGCGACCAAAAGGCACTGATCACCTTCCTGGCCGCCGACCTCAAGCCCAAGGCCATGGCGCTGGGGCCGCAGCGCATCCGCGACATGTTCTTCGGGGACAATTCGCACGTCGTTGTGATGGCCTCGACCACGGTGCAACTTCCGGGCTTCAGTGAGGAAGCTCAGGAGTTTTCCGCTGCCGTGAGCATCGATTTCACCAACGCCAAGGGCTGGACCTTCTTCCAGAACCAGATGGGCGGCACGACCGGAACGATCATCAAGGTCGGCGACACCTTCTACCCGATCGTGATCGGTTCGATGCAACGCATCAAGGTCAATGGCGACTATCGCGTCACTGCGATGAACTACCGTTTTTCCGGCGAATATTCGCTATGCCTGTTCAATTTCGGCATGGAGAGCAACGCTGGCCGGCTAATGGTCAACGGCTCCGAAGATACGGATACCTTTGTTGTCACGCCCGACGGCCAGGTCGCGGCCTTTTCAGCCTTCAATGAAGAGCGCAAGGAATGGTCGCTGGCCTTCAACGGCCAACTCGGCACCGGCCACACCGATTTAAAGCCGGTCTATCACACGACCGGCCAGGCCTTGAACCATCCCGAATTGATCGGCCTGGGCCGCGACGGCAAGTCGGTCATCATCAAGATTTTCAGCGAAAATCGCGAAACCCAGACCTATCACGAAATCGGCGCCGATGGCGTACTTAGCCCCTCCTTGCCGGAAGATCCGGGTGGCGTCCGCTTTGCCCTGTTTCACCCCACGACCTTCCGTCTCTGCGGCTTTGGCCAGTCCGGCGACTGGAATCGCCTTTCCTATTTCGATCCCCTGATGCAGAAGCTGACCGAATCGGTCGCCAAAATGGTCGATGGCGAGCGTTTCATCATGGAAAGCTTTGCCGACGACCCGCGCCAGATGATCGTCTATAGCGAAGGCGAAGGCGACGCCGGCAGCTACTACTATATCGACCTGACCACCGGCGACGGCAA
>OUWB010002153.1_pt2 | contig 15319 bp, 15 predicted proteins | sample 1779821 | NCBI WGS metagenome assembly OUWB01 (sample SAMEA3914806, study PRJEB12502) | metagenome | biome: forest; material: soil | place: Canada | collected 2011-08-03 | depth 0.1 m
CGGATCTGGTTGATGAAGATGACCATGCACTTCGACTTGGAGATCGAGCCGGTCAGCTTGCGCAGCGCCTGCGACATCAGCCGCGCCTGCAGACCCGGCAGGCTGTCGCCCATGTCGCCTTCGATTTCGGCGCGCGGCGTCAGGGCGGCGACCGAGTCGATGACGATGATGTCGACGGCGCCCGAACGCACCAGGGTATCGGTGATTTCCAGCGCCTGCTCGCCGGTGTCGGGCTGCGACACCAGAAGGTCATCGAGATTGACGCCCAGCTTCTGCGCATAGGATGGGTCGAGCGCGTGTTCGGCGTCGATAAAGGCAGCGGTGCCGCCCAGCTTCTGGACTTCGGCCACCGTGTGCAGGGCCAGCGTCGTCTTGCCCGAGGATTCCGGACCATAGATTTCGATGACGCGGCCCTTGGGCAGGCCGCCGATACCCAAAGCCATGTCGAGGCCCAGCGAGCCCGTGGAGACGGATTCGATCTGCACCACGCTGCCGTTCAGGCCGAGCTTCATCACCGAGCCCTTGCCGAAAGCGCGATCGATTTGCGCCAGCGCCGCTTCCAGAGCGCGCTGCTTTTCAGATTCGTTCTTACCCACGAGTTTCAACGCTGCTTGAGACATAATAGGCCGCTCCTATGGCACGATTCCCTGAGCCATCAGGGAAATTGTTGGATTGATTTCGATGACTCATTCGTACTTCATTTGTTCTCGGTTCGCAATATGTTCTCAAAAATAATTCACGAGCTCAGCGCCGCGTTCTCTGCTCCCGCGTAATCACCTGATCGAGCGCCTGCAGGAACTGCGAGCGATTGGCGTTGGAAAACGGCGGCGGGCCGCCGGTGATCTCGCCGGTCGAGCGGATATGTTCCATGATCGCCCGCTGCGCCAGGGCGGCGCCGATCGAATCCTTGGTGAATGGCCGGCCGTTCGGCGCGACGGCGTGCGCGTCCTTGGCCAGCACACGCCCGGCCAGTGGAATGTCATTGGTGATGACGACGTCCCCGGCGACCGCTTGTTCGGCGATCCAGTCGTCGGCGATGTCCGGCCCGGCATCGACGATCATGCGCTGGATCAGAGGGGATTTCGGGATCTGGATAAAGCTGTTGGAGACGACGAAGGTCATCAGCTTGTAGCGCTCGGCGACCTTGTAGGTCTCGTCCTTGACCGGGCAGGCGTCGGCGTCGATATAGATGGTGATCATGGAGACATCGTAGCAGATCGAGCCGCGAGCCGCGAGCCCTGAGGGCCTTTTGAGGCTTCAGCAAGAGGCCCCTTCCGTCATCCGGCGCTCGCGCGCCGTCTGCCACCTCCCCCGCTGCGCTGCGCTTGCAGGGGAGGAAAGAGGCGTTTGAGGCCCCGCGTTATTGGTTCAGCCGAAGGCCGACTTTGGAATATGCGTTATGCGGCAAGCGAGGTCCGCTTCGCCCGAGGCGACGATATAGTGGTCGCCGGCGTCGGCTAAGCCGGTGGTGAAGACCACGTCGCGGATATACATCTGGTGCTCCAGCGGCCGGGTGAGCTCGGGATTGGCCTCGAGCAGCGGCAGGTGGTCGGTCCTCAAGACTTTCGACGGATTGTCCTTGTCGAGCAGCGACCAATAGGTGCGGTAGATACCGACGATTTCCTTGGGTTCGACGCCGTGCCACAGCGAAAGCCAGCCGTTTTCGGTCAGGATCGGCGGGGTGCCTCCCCCCATGCGCGCGGTCGCCACCGTGCCGGAGTGCGGCCGGATGCCCGGCTGGCGACTGGGCTTCCAGAACAGCGCATCCTTGGAATGGGCCAGATTGATCGACGGGCCGGCGCGCCATTCGCTGCCCGGCGGATAGGCGAAATAGAGATCGCCGAGCGGCCGCGTCTGCGCCCAATATTCGTCGCGGATCTTGCCCTCGAATATGAGCATGTCCTTGTTCTGGTGGTCGAGCACAATATCCTCAAAACGCCAGTCGAGCCCGTTATCCGAGACGTATAACGTCGTCGAATGGCGTTCGGGACTGACCGAACAGGTGGTCATGAACCAACGATCGCCGACCTTCGATATCCGCGGGTCCTCGACGCCATAGCACTGCAGGCTGTTTTCGGGCGCAATGGCCTTGTCGTAATGGACGGCGATGCGCTCCAGCCCGTCGGGCGACAGTTCGACCGGCAGCAGCCAGGACAGCGATGTCAGGGCCATGATCTTCCAGCCACCGCTGCGCAACATGAATTTGCGCGGATCGGCGGTATCGGCCATCTCAAGCTGCCAGGCATCGAGGACATATCGGCCCCTTGTCCCCTCTTCGCCGTCCCAGCGGATGGCGTGGACATGGCCGTCGAAGATCGGCTTTTTCAGCGCCTCGGCGATACGCACCATCATCAGCAGATTGCCATTGGGCAACCGGGTCAGGCCAGGATTGAACGCCCCCAGCACGAAGGTCTCGGCGTCGAAATGACCGGCCATTGGCGATTTCGACAGATCGACATCGTCGGGCACGAAGACCAATTTGTCGATGTCGTATCGTCCTTGCTGTTGCACCACCTCTTCGGAGGCCGCTTCGGGCTGCCCGTGATTCGGATTGGGGTTGCTGGTGATGGAGACAGCTTGGTCGTCGTGCATGGAACACTCCCAGGGCGGTTTGCGGCACCATAGGCCAGTGCGCGCAAATTTTTACCCAGCGAGACCATCAGGAATGTAAGTATCCCATCAGGGCATTGCCCGCCGCCGCGTTCCGACTTAAGGTCAAGCCAATTAACAAGCTTGTATGGGGGACGCCGTTTTGCCAGGGATTTCCGCGCCCGATTGGGCCCTGATCGTCGTCGGCGCCTCGGTCGTCTCGCTGATCGTCATGATCGCCTGGGGCAAGATCCAGCCCCTCGTCGCCTTCGTCATCGCCTCCTTGATGGCGGCGCTGCTGCTGCACATGCCGCTCGATACGATCACCAGGTCGGTCGAAAAGGGCATAGGCGACATGGTGGGTTCGCTGGCCGTCCTGCTGGGCTTGGGCGCCATTTTCGGCAAGCTGATCGCCGACAGCGGCGCGGCGCAAAAGATCGCCACCGTTCTCATCAGGGGCTTCGGCACGCCGCGCATCAGCCTGGCCCTGGCCGTCACCGGCTTCGTCATCGGCATTCCCCTCTTTTACAATGTCGGCTTCGTGCTGCTGGTGCCGCTGATCTTTTCGCTGGTCTATCAGTCGGGCAAGCCCTTGGTGTACCTGGCCGTGCCGTTGATGGCCGGGCTGTCGATCGCCCATGGCTTCCTGCCGCCGCACCCCTCGCCCACCGCCATCGTGCCGATCTTCGGCGCCAATATGGGGCTAACCCTGATCTACGGCCTGATCGTCGGCATTCCGACCCTGATCATCGCCGGGCCGATCTTCGCCATGACGGTCAAAAATATCGAAGCCAAGCCGGCCGATCTGTTTACCGTCAAGCCGATGCCCGAGGATCAATTGCCCGGCACGCTCAACAGCTTCGTGACGGCGCTGCTGCCGGTCTTTTTGCTGACCGCGGCGACGGCGCTGACCTATGCCGGCGGCATCGATCCCCGCTACAAGCCGCTGCTGGCCCTGCTGTCGAGCCCAATGATCGTGATGCTGGCCGCACTGGTCATCGCCTGTATTACGCTAGGCACCGCGCGCGGCATCTCCTTGCAGAAGCTGATGGAGGGTTCGGCCGGCGCCCTGCGGGAAATCGCGCCGATCCTGCTGATCATCGCCGGCGCCGGCGCGCTGAAACAGGTTTTCGTCGATGGCGGGGTGTCGGATCAACTGGGCCACATCCTCGGCAATCTGCCGATCCCGCCGCTGGTCCTGGGCTGGCTGATCGCCGGCGTCATTCGTATCTCGCTGGGCTCGGCCACCGTCGCCGGTCTGACGGCGGCCAGCCTGGTGGCGCCCGTCGTGCACATGTCCGGCGTCAATCCGAACCTGATGGTCCTGGCCGTCGGCGCCGGTTCCTTGATGTTCAGCCACGTCAACGATTCCGGCTTCTGGATGTTCAAGGAATATTTCGGCCTGTCGATCAAGGACACGTTGCGTTCGTGGACCTTGATGGAGGGCCTGGTCGGCATATTCGGCCTGATCTTCGTGCTGATCCTCAGCCATTTCGTGTAGATCGGAATGACTTTAAGTGGAATCATCATTCCGATCTAAGTTTTTGCTTGGTCGCGCAATTTAACCGAAAAGTGGTACCCACTTTATCGGATTGCGCTCCAGCTTTGAACGATCGGACCGCGTCAGCCCTCTGATTTGCTCCAGCCCCTCGTGCCGTCCCCTTTTCTCACGCGTCGCGCCGCCCTATCTGGAGGGCGCCAGCTCCCTGTTCAGAAGGATTGATTCCATGCGCCTGCGTCTCCTCCTCGCCACCGCCGCCCTGCTTGTCGTGCCCGCTTTCGCTCATTCCGCCGATGCGCCGCAGCCCGAAGCCCGCGCCTTCAAGGTCGGCAAGCTCGACCTCGTCGCCCTGCACGACGCCCAATTCACCCCGGCCAATGACGGCAAGACCTTCGGCATCGACGCCAGCCCGGCCGCGGTCGCCGATGTGCTCAAGGCCGCCGGCGCGCCGACCGACGTCATCACGCTGAGCGTCGACGCCCTGCTGGTCAAGGATGGCAAGCATATCGTGCTGATCGACACGGGAGTCGGCGGCGCGCTGCAAGCCAGCCTGGCGCTGGCCAAGGTCGATCCCGCCTCGGTGACCGACATACTGATCACCCACAGCCACGGCGACCATATCGGCGGCCTGGTCAAGGACGGCCAGTTGGCCTTCCCCAACGCCACCATCCGCATGTCGGCGGCCGAATGGACCTTCGCCCAGGCCGACGCCGACGACGCCGCTGTGGTCAAGGTCATCACGGGCCACGTCACGACGTTCACCCCGGGCGACAAGGTGGCGCCGCACATCACCTCGGTCGACCTCAAGGGCCATACGCCCGGCCATGCCGGCTACGAGATCGTCTCGGGCAAGGCCCATCTGATCGACATCGGCGACACGGCGCACAGCTCGATCGTCTCGCTGGCCAAGCCGCAATGGCTGATGGGCTACGACACCGACAAGGCCCAGGGCCGCGACACCCGCGTCAGCGAACTGACCAAGCTGTCGAAGAGCCACGAGACGGTCTTCGCGCCGCACTTCCCCTTCCCCGGCGTCGGCAAGGTCGAGGCGGAAGGCGACCATTTCGTCTGGAAGCCTGCGCTCAGCGCGCAGTGATTGGATAATTTCTCCTCCCCATCGTGTTACGATGGGGAGGAGAAGGAAGACTCAACTCTTCGGCTTATAGCCCTGCCACAGCCACTCCAGCGCTTCGGGCAGGGTTTGCTGGGTCACCGCATGGTCGACATGGGCGGCATCGCGGGCGAAGACGAACTGATAGTGATAGTGATGCGCGGCCAGGACCCTGGCCATGTTTTCGTTGGCCACGACCCAGTCGTGCATGTCGTCGCGCATGATGTTGGGATTGTAGAGGTCGCGGTCACCGACCTCCATCCAGATGCGGATCGGCTTGACCGGCGTTTGCGCGATCAGCCGCTCATGGAACTCCCAGGCGCCGTGCGGCAGGGACGGGTTATGCGGCCACTGCTGATTGACGAAGGTGCCGGAATAGCTGAGCACGCGGTGGTACCATTCCGGATGGTACCAGGCCATGATGAAGGCGCAGGCCGCTCCCGACGAGCCGCCCATGGTCGCACGGCCGTCCGGATCGCGCGTCAGGCGCACGCCGGCTTCCTTTTCGACGCGCGGCAGCACTTCGGTCTCGACGAAATCGGCATAGGTGCCGGACAAGGTGTCGTATTCCAGCCCGCGCTCGCTGCCTTGCGCGTCGCCGCCGCCGTTGGAAATCGAGATGGCGATCTGCACCGGCACCTTGTGCGCGGCAATCAACGAGTCGAGCGCGGTGAACAGGGCCGGATTGGGACCGTCCTGGCCGACGATGAACGCCGCCTGCGTGCCCGGCACATATTGCTGCGGAACATAGACCGTGACCTTGCGCGTATAGGGCGCCGCGTGGCTGGTCGTGACGTTGAGCTTGGTCGGATCCTTCGCGTCCGGCGTGCCGAAGGTATTGGGGTCGCGCACGATGCCGGGATAGATGCGGCTGTCGGTCGACGCCATCTCGAAGGTGATGATCCGGCCCTTCGGCACGTCGGCGCCCGGGGTCATTTCCGGCGCCGGCGTGTGAGTCGGGCCGATGATGAAATTGCCATCGGCATCCGCCGGCGGCAACTGACCGTCCGGCAACTCGGTCGCCTCGACATAGCCCGGCGTGTGCGGATCGCGCACCGGCGGTCCCGGCCGGTCGGCGGCCAGAACGGAGGTCGCCACCAGGCCCGCCAGAACCGGCAGGCCAATCTTGCGCAAAGCCCTCATCACCCATCTCCCTGTATTGGGCACGTATTGGGATGTCAGATCATCCCCTTGTCCTTGTAGACATTCTCCAGCACCGCCAACGGCACGGCGCCGCACAGCAGGCCGGCGTCATGGAAGGCCTTGATGTCGAAGGCCGCGGCGAGTTTCGTCTTGGCCTCGTCGCGAATCTTCAGCCAGGTCAGCTTGCCGATCATATAGCCGAGCGCCTGACCCGGCCAGGCGCAATACCGTTCGATCTCGCTGCGCGTGGCGTCCTCGGTGTCGCCGCAGACACTGACCATATAGGCGATCGCCTGTTCGCGGCTCCAGCCCAGCGAATGGATGCCGGTGTCGACGACCAGGCGCACGCCGCGGAACAGGGCGTCATGCAGGTAACCGATATAGCCCCACGGATCGGTGTCGTACATGCCCATCTCGCCGGCCAGTTGCTCGGCATACAGCGCCCAGCCCTCGATATAGGCGTTGAAATAGGACAGCTTGCGCAGCATCGGCAGGCCCTGGGTCTCGTTGGCGATCGAGCCCTGCAGGTGATGGCCGGGCACCGATTCGTGATAGGTCAGGGTCGGCAGCAGCCACGAGGGTTGATCGGCCGTGTCGCGCAGATTGATGTAGTAAGCCCCGGGCCGCGAGCCGTCGAGCGAGCCCGCGTTGTAATAGCCGCCGGGCGCCCCGGCTTCGGTCGCCACGGGCACGCGTTTGATCACCACCTTGGTCTTTGGCAGGACGCCGAAATATTGCGGCATGCGCGCTTCGACCGCCTCGACCTTGGTATTGAGATCGGCCAGCAGCTTGGCCTTGCCGTCATCCGTATCGGGGTAGACGAAGCGCGGATCGGTATAGAGCCCGCGCAGGCGTTCGCCGACACTGCCCTGCGTCAGGCCCCGGGCGCGCAGGCGGCGATCGGCCTCGTCGGTCAGCCGCGCCACGGTGTCGAGGCCCAGCGCATGGATGTCCCTGGGCGCCATGTCGGTCGAGGTGCCGACGCGCACGCACTGGGCGTAATAGGCCTCGCCGCCGGGCAGGTTGCGCACCCCGGCCTCGTGCCGCGCCTTGGGCAGAGCCGCGGTCAGGGCATCGATCTGGCGGGACAGCGCCTCTTTCAGCGGGCCGGTGACGACGGCCGTGGCGTCCGCCTGCCAGGTTCCCGGGATATTGGCGGCGTTGGTTCGGGTGACAAGTGAATTAATCAATGTTGATTGAGTGGGGTCGACGTCGCGCAGCGCCGTCAATTGCTTGATCGCCGCGTTCAGGATGAAGTCCGGCGCCACCACCCCGCGCGCCATATCGGCACGCGCCCATTGGGTCTCGTCATCCACGGCTTTCGCGAAGGCGTTCAGCCGCGCCATATAGGCGTCGGCGTCGTCCTTGGTGGCAATCGTGTGCTGGCTGTCGAGGAAGTCCGGCACGAACTGATAGGCGCCCGACAACTGGCTGATGAGGTAGGGCACCGGGAAGCCGCCGCTGAAATTGCCATAGTCGCCGAACGGGGTCTGAAATACCGACAACTGCGCCGAAAAATCCCATAGCACGGTGTCGTAATTGATGCGGTCCATGCCGGCGAGCTGGTTGCGGTCGATGCCCTTCAGCGCCGATACGGCCGCCTGCAGCCGCGTCAGGGTCGCCGCCCGGCCCGCCTGGCTTCGATCGTCGAGGCGCGATTTCTGATAGGCCCATTCGCCCTTGTCGAGGCCGAGCCCGGTCAGGGTGCAGGGTTCGGCGGCGAAGACACCGTGCAGGATGCCGTCGAAGGCCGCCTTCAATGCCGCGGCGGCCTCGGGCGAGGTCTCGGCCGGAGGCGGCGGGGCCACAGGCTCGTGGACGACCTCGGCCTCGTGATGCTCGACTTCGTGATGGCGGCCGCGCGCCGAACGGCCGGCGGCCTTGCCGCGCTTCGCCGCGTGCTTTCCGGCCACGCCCTTCTTCTTTTTCGGCCTGGCGACCGCTTCCCCCGCCGCCGCGCCGATCAGCGCCCCAAGGCTTGCGATAAGATAGCGGCGATCGACCATGGTTCACTCCTCGGGCGGCGAAAAACCCAGCCTAGCCAACACGTCCACCGTCCGCAACCAGTTGCCGGTGAAAACATTGCGCCGAGCCGACCAATCCACTTTATCAAAGCGTTGCAACACCGCTATAAGGTCGCCCCACCGGGGCATTGGCGAGGGCATCGTGATTTCACGCTATTTCGTATTTCAACTGGTCGTTCTGCTGACCGCGGCGGCCGTGGCTCTGGGCTATTTCGTCGGCCACGATTGGTACTGGACCTTGCTGGTCCTGGGGCCGTTGACCTTGATCGGCATCACCGACCTGATCCAGGCGCAGCATTCGATCCTGCGCAACTATCCGCTCATCGGCCACTTCCGCTTCTGGATCGAAGCCGTCCGTCCGGAAATCCGGCAATATATTATCGAGGACGACCGCGATCCGCTGCCGTTCTCGCGCGAACAGCGCGCCCTCGTCTATCGCCGCGCCAAGGACGTCAACGACCAGCAGCCCTTCGGCACGATCCGCGACGTCAATGCCGTCGGCTACGGCTGGATCTCGCACTCGATCATGCCGGCGCTCGTCAAGGATCACGACTTCCGCATCACCATCGGCGGAGCGCAATGCGCCAAACCCTATAACGCCTCGGTGTTCAATATCTCCGGCACCAGCTTCGGCGCCGTCGGGGCCAATGCCATTCTCGCCCTGAACAAGGGGGCCAAGGCCGGCAATTTCGCCCACGACACCGGCGAAGGCAGCCTGTCGAAATACCACCGCAAGGGTGGCGGCGACATCATCTGGCAGGTCGCGTCGGGCTATTTCGGCTGCCGCACCCCCGAGGGCAAGTTCGATCCCGAGCTGTTCCGCAAGACGGCCGCGCTCGACCAGGTCAAGATGATCGAGCTCAAGCTCAGCCAGGGCGCCAAGCCCGGCCACGGCGGCGTCCTGCCCAAGGCCAAGATCACGCCGGAGATCGCCCGCACGCGCCTGATCGACCGGACGCATGACTGCGTGTCGCCATCGCGCCATTCCGCCTTTTCCACGCCCGTGGAAATGATGCAGTTCATCGCCAGGCTTCGCGAACTGTCCGGCGGCAAGCCGGTCGGCATCAAGCTGTGCGTCGGCCACCGCTTCGAGGTCCTGGCCGTGCTCAAGGCCATGCTGGAAACCGATATCACGCCGGACTTCATCGTCGTCGACGGCGGCGAAGGCGGCACGGGCGCGGCGCCGGTCGAGCTGTCGAACCACGTCGGCCTGCCGCTGGTCGAGGGCCTGTCCTTCCTGCACAATGCCCTGATCGGCGCGGGCCTGCGCGAGCGCATGCGCATCGGCGCCTCGGGCAAGATCATCTCGGCCTTCGACTTCTGCCGCGTCCATGCGCTCGGCGCCGACTACGTCATGTCGGCGCGCGGCTTCATGTTCGCGCTCGGCTGCGTCCAGGCGCGGTCGTGCCACACCAACAAGTGCCCGACCGGCATCACCACCCAGGACGGCGTGCGTCAACGCGCCCTGGTCGTCGAAGACAAATACAAGCGGGTGAACCATTATCACCGCAATACGGTCAAGGCGCTGGGCGAAATGCTGGCCTCGGCGGGGCTGAGCCATCCGTCGGAGATCAAGCCGTGGCACATCCATGTGCGCTCGACGACCGGCGAAGTGGTGCGCGGAGACGTCGCCTATCCGCACGTCACGCGCGGCGCCCTGCTGACCGGCGATGTCGAGGAGCGGCTGCTGCGCGAATGGAAGCGCGCCTCGCCGGACAGCTTCCAGCCGTTGTTCTGAGACTCACGGATCAGGTCTTGGCGTGGGCAATACGCATATGGGACTGGGCGATCTCCACCGCCTTGTCCCATTCGATCCCATTGGCTTGATCGATGTACAGCGGATGGTCGCATGGCATCACTTCGATCTTCGGCCGCTGCCCCATCGTGCACCACTTCACATTACAAGCCAAGCTCTCCAATGGTTCGCCCGCCGCGTTCCGCCGATAGTAAGGGATATCGACGGCAAGCCAGCCGGAGCTTCCGTCTTGGGACTGATCTTGATTGAATGTCCTGACATAACGCTCAAAACTATCCTTCGACTGCGACACCCATAGCCCCCAGCAAAACGGCTCCGCTACCCCTTTGATAGGGATATCGAGCGTGCAGCGAATGGCATAGATGTCATGGCCGTCAGCATTGTCGGGATCTGCCGCAATGTGGCATACGTCGTCATCAGCCCGAACGCGCGCCTCACGCTGTTCCTCAGGCACCCAGAAATAGTAGACCGGACGCTTGTAGGCCAATGACGGAGACCCGCTGTAGGTCTCGCCGCAGCAGGCGCACGTATAGCTTAGCTTTTTCCGCCCCCAACCGAACATCGGGCTCAGCCGATGCCGTTGCCGATATAGAGCTGCATGGCGTCGCGCGCCTCGTCGCGCAGTTGCGACGCGCGGCCGCTGTTTTCCGCCAGCAACGGCGGAATGGCCTTGAGCATATACAGCAACATGACCGACATCATCTGGGCCTTGGCCTGGGCCAGACGCGGCGCCGCCAGGCACAGGATGCGCTCGATGCGCCCCAGCATGATCTCGCGCAGCTTGCCGCGCGCGGTTTTCGATTCGTCGCGGGCATCGAGCAGGACCAGGGCCGCGGCGCGATCGGCCTTGAGGTCGGTCATGACGCTGATCAGGCCTTCGCTGATCGATTGCGGCGTGGCGCCATCGGCGCGGCCCACTACGGCGTCAAGCGCCGCGGCCATGCGCTCGCCGTAACGCTTCAACAGGGCGTCGGCCAGCACCTCCTTGGACGGAAAGAACTGGTACAAGGAGCCGATCGATGCGCCGGCGCGGGCGGCGATTTCGGTCATGGTCGCCGCGCCGTAACCGCGCTCGGCGATCACCGCGGCGCCGGAATCCATCAGCGCCGCGACCCTTTGCTTGCCGCGCTCGCGCTTGGGCTCCCGCGCCTCGATCTGGGCCGCCGGTGCGGCCGCTTTCATCGCGCTTGACTTTTGTGAGGAAGTCCTCATATTACTGCAACTCCCGGGGCGAATTGTGAGGCCTCCCTCACTGTCCTCGAGAGACTTGACACACCTGCGGCCAAAGCCAAAGCGCAAATGCGGGTGCTCACATCCTGTTTACAACGCCTGTAGGAGCCGCCGCCATGCCGACGCACGCCATCTATGACCCGAAGACCACGGCCCTGGTGTTGATCGATCTGCAAAAGGGTATCGTGCCGCAGCCTCTGCAGCCGCGCACCGGTGCCGACGTCGTCGCGGCCTCCACGGCCCTGGCCCAGCGCTTCCGCGCCGCCGGGGCGCCGGTGGTGCTGGTCCACGTCACCTGGGCCCGGGATTACAGGGACTGGCCGGCGACTCCGGTCGACCAGCCGACCTCGCGCCCGGAAGGCGGCATGCCGGAAGGTGCCGACCATTTCGTCGATGGCTTGCGGCACGAGGGCGATATCGTCATCACCAAGCGCAACTGGGGCGCCTTTCACGGCACCGATCTCGACCTGCAACTGCGCCGGCGCGGCATCAAGACGATCGTGCTGGGCGGCATCGCCACCAATTTCGGCGTCGAATCGACGGCGCGCAACGCCTATGAGCTGAACTATGCCCTGGTCATCGCCGAGGACTGCTGCGCCACCTTGTCGGCGGAACTACATGACCTGGCGATCAAGTCGATCTTCCCGCGCCTGTCGCGGGTAATGCAGAGCACGGATGTGACGTTTGGCTGAACCGTGGAGAAGGCCGAATATTCTCGTCCCCATTTTGACAAAGATGGGGAGGAGAAATTGCGCGCACCTCGTGAAATACGCTTAAAGCCGAACGCCCGGCAATTCACTCGCCTGACGCACCCAACCAACGAACCGCGCCTCGTCAAAGCCGTCTTCAAAGACGTGCAGGTAGCGGCGCTCGGCATCCGTGGAATTGACGGGTAGCGCCGGATGCAACAGGGCGCCGCGAAAGAAGGCGACCTTCATGTACTTGGCCGTGGCATGAAAGCCCAGGAACCACGTCCGGGGCTCGGCGCCGTAGAACGGCGTGTTCCATTTGACCGCCTTTTGCACCCCGGGCACGGTCTCGACGATCAGGGCGTCCAGGCGACGGCCGACCTCGCCTTTCCAGCCGGGCAGCGCCGCCAGATAGGCCTCAACCGGCGCATCACCGTCGCCTTTCGGAATTTGCGGATTACCGCCTGAAAGCAAAGTGGACATCACCGCACTATGCCAGCGGATTGAAAATCCGCTACCCCTCTGCGGCGTGGCTCTGAATATAACCGGCCAGGGCGAGCAAACGCGGTTCCGGCGCATCGGACACGGCGTAGCAGGTCAGCCGGCCGCGCTGCCAACTGACGACATTGTAGTTCAGCGACTTCACGTCGTGCGGCAAGGTCAGCGGCGCATCGGGGCTGCGATCGGCGACGGCGTAGAAATCGACGGCGTGGCCGTCGCAGCTATAGGTCACGGCCGAAGCCGCCTTGTGCGCCAGGCGATCGGTGCGCGCGCCGACCATCGTGCAGCCATCCGCCTTTTCCAGGACCGGCGGCGCGAAGCCCAGCTGCTTCATCAGCCAGGGCTTGACCTCGCCGCGATCGGACGAGGCGACAACCATGGGATTGTGTCCGTCGAGCGCGCGCTGGTGGCTCGTCACCGCATCGTCGATCGGCGAGCCCGGTTGCATCATGAGCAGCGCCACGGCGAGGCAGGCCGCCAGCAGTCCGGTGGTGCCACCGGCCCAGATGAGCCGTTGGCGCGATTGGGCCAGGGCGACGCGGCGCTGGATATCGGCGGCCAGGCCATCCGGCGCGACCTCGGAAAAGTCGAGCGTACGCAGCGCGGCCTTCAGGTCGCGGATCCCGGCCAGTTCGGCGCGGCATTCGGCGCAGGTCACAAGATGCGCCTCGACGGCCTTGGCGTCGGCGGCATCGAGTTCTTCGTCGGCATAGGCATGCAGGCGCGGGGTGAAAGGGTCCCCATCCTTTGGCAAAATGGTCATGCCGGCGACTCCATCATCTTGGCGCGCAGCATGTCGCGTCCGCGCGCCAGCCGCGACATCACCGTGCCGATCGGTACATTGAGGATGGCGGCGATGGTCTTGTACGGCATGTCCTCGATATCCTTCAGCATGATGACCTCGCGGAACGCCGGCGGCAAGGCCATCAGCGCCTCACGCAGCCTTTGCGCCCTCTCCGCGGCGATCAGCGTCCGTTCCGGTGTTTCATCGTCACGCAATTTGACGGCGTCCTCCGGCGCCCAGGTAGCTTCGTCATCGACATCGATCAGTTCGCGGCCGCGCTCGCGACGCAGCCAGTCATAGGCCTGGCGCCGCACGATGGTGAACAGCCAGGCCCGCGCATTGCCGGCCTGATAGCGGCCAAATGCGGCGTGGGCCTTAAGGTAGCTGTCCTGCACCACGTCCTGGGCCGCCGCCGGATCGCGCAGCAACCACAAGGCAAGCCTGTAGGCGCCGTCGAGATGCGGCAGCATCTGACGTTCGAACTCGGTTTGCGAAGGCCGCAGCGTGAAGAGCTTCATGTCGTCCCTTGCAGAGGAAACGGAGACATAGGGCAGTTTATTCCCGATTCCCGCGGCCCTTTAAAAATTTTTCCCGCGCCCCGGGAATAAAACGCCGCCTTGCCCCGTTTCCTTCGCGACGACACCACGGAGACGACGATGACCGACACCCCCGAAGACCTTACTTCCGAAAGCTTGGGGGCGCCGTCGCGGCGTCATCTGCTGACGTGTTCCGCCTGGGCCGGCACCGGCGTCGCCTGGGCCATGGTCGGCGGCGTGCCGCGCGCCTTCGCACTGGACGCCCGCGGCCGGGCAAAGGGCGTCGACCGCTTTCTGTTCGTGCAGATCAGCGACACCCATATCGGTTTCAACAAGCAGGCCAATCCCGATCCGCTGAAGACCCTGACCGAGGCCAAGGCCAAGATCGCCGGCCTGAGCACGCCGCCCAAGCTGATCCTGCACACGGGCGACATCACCCATCTGTCCAAGCCCGAGGAGTTCGACACCGCCGCCCAGATGCTGGGCGACCTGCCCGCCCCGGTGCGCTACGTGCCGGGCGAGCACGACACGCTCGACGAAGGCGGCGGCAAGGCCTTCCTCGATCGCTACGGCAAGGGCACCAAGGGCAATGGCTGGTACAGCTACGATCTCGATGGCGTGCATTTCATCGCGCTGGTCAATGTCTTCGACTTCAAGCCGAATCAGGAAGCGACGCTGGGGACCGAGCAACTGGCCTGGCTGAAAGACGACCTCAGCGCCGTGTCGAAATCGACGCCGATCGTCGTCTATACGCACATACCGCTGTGGGACATCTACACCCCGTGGGGCTGGGGCACGGCGGACTCCGAGCTGGCCATCGCCATGCTGCGTCCCTACGGCTCGGTGACCATCCTCAACGGCCACATCCACCAGATCATGCAGAAGGTGGAGGGCAATATCACCTTTCACACGGCGCGCGGCACCGCGTATCCGCAGCCGGCGCCCGGCACGGCGCCGACGCCCGGGCCTATGGTCGTCGCGCCCGAGGCGCTGCGCAACTATCTCGGCGTGTCGAGCATCCTCGTCACCCCGGGCGCCAGCGCGCTGGCCATCCACGACACCGCTCTTTCCGATATGTGAGGCTTACCAATGAAAGCGTTCCCTGCCCCGGTGGCTATTGCCGCCGCCCTCCTCCTTGCATCGGCCGCTCAGGCTGACACGGTCCACGTCGGCATCAAGGACTTCATGTACACGCCGATGACCGTCACCGTGCCGGTGGGCACGACGGTGCAATGGATCAATCTCGACGATATCCCCCATACGGTGGTCGAAAAGAACAAGGCCTGGCGCTCGGGCGCGCTGGATACCAACGACACCTATACCCACACCTTCGACAAACCCGGCACCTATGAATATTTCTGCACCTTGCACCCGAAGATGGTCGCCAAGGTGATCGTCACTGCCGCCAGCGCGGCGAAGAAGTAGGATCGCTGGACCGCCCCCCCCCCCCCCCCC
>OUWB010000031.1_pt2 | contig 15307 bp, 17 predicted proteins | sample 1779821 | NCBI WGS metagenome assembly OUWB01 (sample SAMEA3914806, study PRJEB12502) | metagenome | biome: forest; material: soil | place: Canada | collected 2011-08-03 | depth 0.1 m
TCCAGGACCTTCTTGTGCTTGGCGTGCGACGTGACGCCTCTTTTAACGCGAGCCATTCTTGCGTCTCCTTAGGCGTAGGGCATGTAGGATTTGATCTTGATCGTATCAGCGTCCGACATGACCGACGTGCCGCGGTTCTGACGGATATATTTGCTGTTGTGCGAGATCAGGCGGTGACGCTTGCCGGCGACGCCGGCCTTCACCTTGCCCGAGGCCGTGAAGCGGAAACGCTTCTTGGCGCCCGACTTGGTCTTCAGTTTGGGCATTTCATGTACGGCCGGATTAAGGCCGCCCTCTAGTCAGGGTTATGACGCCGCCCAGGCATGCCTTTGGCCTGGCGGGTCGAAGAAGCGGGGGTAACTACAGGAAAAGGCGCCGGGTGGCAAGCGGTGAATCGCTGTAACGAGAGCGCAGGAGGCCATGCCATGATTCGCTTTCCATCCTTTCCCCTGACCGGCGGCTGCCAGTGCGGCGCCGTGCGCTTTGCGCTCAGCGCCCCGCCGGTGGTCTTTTATCTTTGCCACTGCACGACGTGCCAGAGCCAATCGGCTTCGGCGTTCGGCCAGTCGGTCAAGGTGCGCTCGGCCGATGTGACGATCACGGGCGACTTGGCCGTATTCCACGCGCCCAGTAACAGCGGCCGGCCGAAGATCTGCGAATTCTGCCCGGTCTGCGGCGTGCGCATCGCCCACGGCCGCCGGCCGGGTGCGGAGACCTTCAACCCAAGGGCGGCAATTTCGACGACCATGGCTGGCTTGTGCCCGCCGGCCATATCTGGACGGCGTCGAAACAGCCCTTCGTCGCCATCGCCGATGATGAGCTGCAATATCCACATCAGCCGCAGGACTACGACGCCTTGGCCGCGAAATGGCGGCAAATGACAGGTCTATAGAAACTCTTCCGGCCGCTTGCGCGCCCGCCAGCTGCAGATTTCCGTCACAGTGCCATAACGGTGCAATTCGTACAGGTGCCTGGAGGAGGCGGTATTCCAATCCTGGGCACCGGCAACGGCTTCGAGCGCGGCCACGTCGCCGTTGATGAACGAATTGACCAAAAGATTGTCGGCCTTGTAGAGATAGATGCGGCCTCCAGTGGCTATGAAGCGCGTCTCGTCGCGAATTGGGTCGGCGTAGACATTGCTGGTCCAGCGCCAGCCGATGTTCAGCGCGGAGCCCCCCAATTCGACCGTCTTGCCGGTTTTTCCGCTGGTCCAGCTGTATTGACCGGGAAAATCGACCGTGTCGCCATCGTCGCCCATCCGGCTGATATCGCGATAGGTGACCGTGTCCGTCACGCCGTCATTGTCGACATCGAGGCGATAGGTGACGATCTCGCCAGTATCGCGATCAGCCTTGCCAGCTGAGTCATAGGGTTTGCCGTCGGCGGTTGTGTGGGTGATTTGGTGACCCGTCAGCGCCGACAGCAGGGCGGCGGGATTGGCCGCATTCATCGCCGGTGTCAGCGCGTTGCAAACTTCGGCGGTGCCGCTGGACAGCTCGACGGCAGATGGCGTGCGCCGGATAGTCTTGCCGTCGAAATAGGGATCATGACCATGGCCGTCGAGTAACAAGGCGGTCAACGTACAGCGGCCCTTCAGATAGACCGTATCATTCTCGCCATTGGTGCCCTGGACGGAGCTTTCGCCTGGTTTCAGGTCGTTCGCAGCGTAGGGCTTGTCGCGTTCCGAACCGATCAGTCGTTCGCAAATCGTCAAGTGCATTCGGTCGTTAATAAGGACGCGCCACACCCGCCAGTCGCTGTTCGCCTCGCCCATGCAATTGGCGTAGTCGCCAGCCTCGCGCTTGCCGACAACCGATGCGCCGTCGAGCCAGGCGGAGACCTCGATATCCTCGGTCCCGCCACAATGGTAGTCCGGAACGGGCCAGCGGGTGAAGTCGATGCGCACGGCGTGGCCGCCGACGACGCAACCGAAGATGCCGGTCTGTGTTCCTTTTGGGACGTCGACCTGGCCTTTGGGTGGCGTCGGGCTGGCGTCGGCCATCTGCCAGTCGGCGGCGTGGGATGAACAGTCGACCCCATAATAAGGCGCTTGAACCCTGGGCGTATGGGTAGAAAGAGCCGCGACTGGTCCAGCGGGCACCAGCAAAATCACGGCCAAGGCTATGACAATCCCTCGCATTTTCGTCCCCCCGTTCATCTGGCGTTCAATCTATCCCCTTTAAAGTCCAACGCCAAGCGGGCGGGGTCTCGCTTGTTTCCTTATGTTCGATGCGGCATATCTCGCGGCATCCGGAAGTTTCGAGATGCCGAGCCGCCTAACCGTCCTGACATTGAGCCTTGCCGCCGTCACCCTGGCCGGATGCGCCTCGGCGCCGCCGGCGCCCGGCACCATGGCCGAAAGCTACAAGCTCAAGGACGGCACGGTCCTGCGCTATATGGAATATGTCCCGGCCAAGATCGATCTCAACAAGCACGTGCCGATCATGATCTTCCTGCATGGGTCCGGGTCGGCGGGGCTCGATATCAATGCGGTGCTCGACAACGGGCCATGGCAATATGCTCGCGAGCACGCCGACTTTCCGTTCATCATCCTGGCGCCGCAACTGGACCAGGATGGCGAATGGGACCCGGAAAAACTCAACGAATGGCTCGAACACGTCGTCGGCGTGCTGCCGGTCGACCGGCGGCGCATCTATCTGACCGGCCTGTCGCGTGGCGGTCAAGGCGCCTGGGATTTCGCCATGCGCTATCCGCACTGGTTCGCCGCGGTCGCCCCCCTGTCCGGCTATTCCGATATCCGACAGCCGTGCCGCCTGCAGGGCATGCCGGTCTGGGCTTTTCATGGCGCCCAGGACGGCATTGTTCCCATAAAGTATGACCAGGCGACGGTGGCCGAGGCGCAGGGCTGCAGCGTCAAGGTGAAGTTCACCGTCTATCCGGATCTCGGGCACGATACCTGGACGCGGACCTATGAGGATCCCGCGCTATATGAGTGGCTCCGAAGCGCGCGCAAGCCGCTGTTCCGCCTGTCGCCACCGCTGCACGAGCCGCTGCGGCCGCTCAAGGCGCCCAGCGACGTGCATTGAACTTCGCGCGAAGCGCTTGATGTCGTTAGATTCGCGCCTGCGTTCGGGAGACGACCTGAAATCTGTGCTGATCTGTGCCATCTGTGGCCCACCTTGACGTCGGTAAGATTGCCCACAGATGGCACAGATGATGGCTACGCCATCGGCACAGATACGCGTCGCTTGTGAGGGCGCTTCGCGCGGCTACGCCTGATCGGCCTTGATCGCCTTGTTGATCGCCTCGGCCACGGACTTGGGCACGGTGAACTTGCCGCCTTCGCCCGCCATCTGCGCCTTGTTAAAGCGCACAAAGCCGCGGCCGTGCGTCGGCAGCCAGCCGTAAAAGGACGAGATCAGCTCGATCAGGGCTTTCGGTGACGGCATGGCGGCATCGGCACCGACGGCATAGGGCCGGAACACCGCGCCATCGTCCGGACGCATGAACAGCACGTCCTGGATACGCAGATTGTAGAGGTCGAGGAACAGCCGGTCGAAGGCATTCTTGCGCCACGTAACCAGGCCGGAATGGATGGTGAAGTTCTGCCTGCTGCCGGCACTATAGAACTCCCAATCACCGCGCAGACCATGGCGCCGGCGCAGGCGGGAAAGGCGGTTGCGCGTCTTCAGGTCGGGCGCCCTTTCGGGCTTGGCCCACTGCGCCTGAGCCAGCCAGACCTCGTTGCCCTCGCCGAGGACCGCCTCGGCCATCATATTGGCGCGCGCGATCAGCGCCCGCAGTTCGTCGCGATTGAGCACGTGCGGCCGGCCCAGCGGCAGGAAGTGGAACCGCGTCAGGTTCTCACCGTCATAGTCCTTGAGATATTGGCCCAGCGGCCAGCTATGCGGGTGGAAATGCGTCCACTGCGCCTGGAACGTCGTCATCCGTGTACATGCGCCTTGTGACGCCAGCGCCGGGCCTGAAGCGCCAGCAGCGCCGCGGGGATGGTCATGGCCGCCCCCATCCAGATCGGCGCATTGGCGCCCCAGCGGGAAAACAAGAAGCCGGCGACGGCCGGCCCGGAAATGCGCGCTATGGCGCCGACGGACATGTTGAAACCGAGCATGGCGCCCTGGCGATCGGACGGGGTCCAGGCGGCGATGATGGCGCAGATCGACGAGAACACGACGGCCTGGCCGGCGGCGCCGAACATGACCAGCGGCGTGACCCATAACGCATCGCTGTTCAGCGCCTGGGCGGCGAAGCTGATCCCGAAGACGAAGAGGCCGCCGGCCAACACCCTTTCCTCGCCGAAGCGGCGCAGGAGCGGGCGCATGAAGATGAACTGCATCAGGGCGGCGGCGACGCCGAGGAAAGGAAAGACATTGCCGATGCGAACCGCATCCCAGTGGTAGCGTGTCTGGGCCCATAGGCCAAACGTCGCCTCGAGCCCGGCCAGAGCCATCATGTAGCAGAGCGTGGCCGCGATCACGCGGACAATGGCCGGCGTCGCGAAGGCGTCCCTGGCCGTGCGCGACATATTCATCAGTCCGGCTTCGGCGCGATCGAGCAGCGACAGCCGCGCCGTTACCGTCTTGGCCATGGGCGTGCGGCTTTCGCGAATGATCAGGACGATGCCGAGCACGGTGATGGCCGACATGCCGGCCGCGACCAGAAGCGGCAGGCGGAAGAGGTCCGCGCCGCTGTGGCCATGGGTCAGCGCCCCGCCGAAGAACGGTCCCATGATGAAGCCCAGCGAGAAGGCGCCGCCGATCAGGCTCATCCGGCCCGAACGCTTGTCCGGCGCCGAGACGTCGCAGACATAGCCCTGGATGGTCGAGATATTGCCGGCCGCCAGCCCGCCGAGAAAGCGGAACAGGATGGCGATCCAGATATTCGGGGCGAAGGCCAGGCCGATATAGAACAGGGTCGACAGGGCCGTGGTGGCGATCAGGATCGGCTTGCGCCCGATGCGGTCGGACAGTGCGCCGCACAAAGGCTCGGCGAAAAACTGGCCGAGACTGAAGAAGGTGAACATCCACGTCACCTCCCAGGCCTGGGCATGCAGACTCAGGGCGAAGAAGGGAATCAGCGGTACGACGATGCCGAAGCCGACCAGGTTGACGAACACCACGGTGAACATCGCCGCCAGCGTGCCGTTCTCCTTGAGGAAGGTCCGTACCTTGCGCAGCAAGGCGCCGCGGTAAAAGGTGCGCTCGTCGCGAATCGCTTCGGGGCTGTTGTCATCCCACGCGGCCAGGGCATCCTCTTGCACGGCAACAAATTCGGACACAGGCGTCGATGGGGGAGACAACTCGGGCATGGCGATTTTTATAACGGCTTTTTTGCCCACCGCCACCCTTAGTTTATCGCAACTGCGTGATAGGGTTAATGGTCCGGGTAGCCCTGCATGCCGTCTAAACACAAGCCTCCGAACGCATCAGCGTTCGGCAAGCGCGACTGCGCGCCCGAGCTTATGCGAAGAGCTCGCGCGGCGCTTGAGCGCATAAAGATGCCAATGTTCGCAATGGGCGTGACAAACAGCAAGAAGCGGAGAGACAGGAACCGGGAGGGCCGCCATATCGGGGGCGAACCGTTCTGGAGCCTTTCATGTCCGCCGCCAACTTCCTCAAGCTGATCACTCTTGCCGCCATCTGGGGCGGCTCGTTCCTGTTCATGCGCGTCGCCGCCCCGGTGCTCGGGCCGGTGCTGCTGATCCAATGCCGCGTGGCGCTGGCGGCGGTATTCCTGATCGGGCTGGCGGTCCTGTGGCGCAAGCCGCTCGACGTGCGCGCGCACTGGAAGCACTTTCTCATCCTGGGCCTGGTCAATACGGCGATACCGTTCGTCCTGTTCGCCTGGGCGGCCCAGATCCTGCCGGCGTCGCTCGAATCGGTGCTGAACGCCACCGCGCCGATCTGGGGGGCTATTCTCGGCGCGATCTGGACACGGACGCTGCCGTCGCCGAAGACGGCGGCGGGTCTGATCCTCGGTATCGCCGGGGTCGCCATCCTGGTCGGTCTCGACGCCCGCGGACTGACGCCGCAGGTCCTGCTGGCGGCGGGCGGCGCCCTTCTGGCCGCCGGGTGCTACGCCGTGGCGGCGCTCTATTCGAAGGCGGCCAAAAGCGTCGACGCCTTTTCCAATGCCCACGGCAGCATGTGGGCGGCGACCTTGTGCCTGGCGCCGGTGACGCCCTTCTTTCCCATGCATACGGTGCCCGGCTTTTGGGTGGCGCTCAGCGTCCTGTTGCTCGGCATCCTGTGCAGCGGCGTCGCCTACGTCATCTATTTCGGCCTGATGGACGCGGTCGGGGCGTCGCAAACCCTGTCGGTGACCTTCCTGATCCCCGTCTTCGGCATCTTGTGGGGCAATCTGTTCCTGCACGAACCCGTAACGCCGCACATGGTGATCGGCGGGCTGATCGTGCTGGCCGGCACGGCGCTGATCACCGGCTTCAATCCGGCGGCGCTCATGCGGCGCAAGGTCGTAGCATGAAAAAGCCCCGCATCGGCGTCCGATGCGGGGCTTTTTAAATAACCGGCAGCCGTTTTATTTCGGCGCCAAAATCATGATCATCTGCTTGCCTTCCATGCGCGGCTCGTATTCGACGCGCGTGGTCGGCTCGAAATCGGCCTTGACCTTGTTGAGCAGCTTCATGCCCAGTTCCGGGTGGGCCATTTCACGGCCGCGGAAGCGGAGCGTCACCTTGACCTTGTCGCCTTCTTCGAAGAAGCGCGTCATGGCCTTGGCCTTCACCTCGTAATCGTGGATGTCGATATTCGGGCGGAGCTTGATTTCCTTGATTTCGACGATCTTCTGCTTCTTGCGCGCTTCGGCCTTTTTCTTCTGCTCCTGGAAGCGGTACTTGCCGTAGTCGAGAATCTTGCAGACGGGAGGATCGGCGGTCGGAGACACCTCGACCAGATCGAGACCGGCTTCCTCTGCGGCTTCCAATGCGGCGGAGGTCGGCATGATGCCTTGTTTCTCACCGTTATGGTCAATCAACAATACGCGCGGGACCTTGATGTCCTGGTTGATGCGGGGGCCGTCTTTGGGAGGCGGGGCTTGAATTGGGCGACGAATAGGTCGTTCTCCTGAACTCTGTTGATCCAAATGGCACTCATCGCGGCGCAGCGAATGCGGCACGCGATAAATACCGGGCGCAATTATGACCAAGGGCGCGCGCCGGATCAATCCCCTATGCCGTCAAACTGTTAATTTTTCAGGAAATGAGAGAAAGACGCCTACGCCGCGCGTCACTCGTGGAACTTGCGCTCGCTGGAGATAAGCAGTGCGCGGTAAACATCAAGGGTCGCGGCGCACATTGCTTCCAATGAAAAGCGTTCGCGCACGCGGCGGCGGCCGGCGCGGCCCATCTCGAATCGCGTGCGTTCGGGCAGGCCGATGGCGATTTTCATGGCGTCGGCCCAGGCGCGGGCGTCCTTCGGCTTGACCAGCCAGCCGGTTTCGCCGGGCACGACGGTCTCGACGGTGGCCCCATGGTCGGCGGCCAAAGGCGGGCGCTGCATGGCCTGGGGCTCGACGGCGGTGCGGCCGAAAGCCTCGGGTTCGAGTGACGGCGCCAGACCGAAATGGCAGAGATGATAGGCCGACGGCATGTCGGCGACGTGGCCCGCCATGCGCACATGGTCTTCGAGGCCGAAGTCGCGCACCATCTTCAGCAGGGATTGCAGATAGTGCGTGCGGCCCTGGTCGTCGCCGGCCATGACGATGTGGAAATTGTCGATGCCTTCGCTCTTCAGGATCCGCGCCGCCTCGAGAATCAGCGCCTGGCCCTTCCACTTGGTCAGCCGCGCCGCCAAAAGGAAGCGCACGCGATTGTCGTCGGGGTTCAAGCCCCATTCCTCTTCCATCTTCATGATGCGCGGCACGTCGAACGATTCGGGGTCGAAGCGCTTGAGGTCGATGCCGCGGGGAATGGAGATGACGCGTTCGGGCGCCACGGCCTTGTAGGTCTTGAGGATATGGGCGCGCGTGAAGTCGGAATTGGCGATGGTCATGTCGGCGCGGACCATGGCGCCGTTGTACCAGCGCTTGAGGCCGGACCTGGCGTTGTAGATGCCGGCATAGGTGGCGACCGAATGGATTCGCTCGGCCTTCGCTGCCTTGATCGCCGCCAGGGCCGGCGCGCGCGAGCGGACGTGGACGATGTCGACGGTGTGGGTGCGGATGATCTTGCGCAGGGCGCCGACATTCATCCACTGCACGAAGGGGTTCTTGCTGTGCACGGGCATCAGGATGACCGTGGCGCCCATCTTGGTCAGCACCGGCTCCAGGCGTCCGCCCTTGGTCGCCACGACCGAGCGGCCACCCGCCTCGATCACGGCGCGGGCGACATCGACGACCGTCTGCTCGACACCACCGGCGTCGAGTTCCGGTACGACCTGAAGGACACAGCCGCTGAAGGTAGGCTTATCGGGCATCGGACTTGTGGACAGGGAATCTCGGGACTAGAACCACTCACCATGATCAAGCCGTTTAATCAAGAGCCTGTGTCCTGGCTGGAGACCTCTTCCGGCCGTATCGCCTGGCGTCGGGTAAAAGGCGCCGGTCCGACCCTGTTGTGGCTGGGCGGATTTCTGTCGGACATGACGGGCTCGAAGGTGGCGCGGTTGAGCGGAACGGCCCGGCTTCATGGCTGGGATTTTCTGGCCTTCGACTATTTCGGCCATGGCGAAACCGGCGGCGACTGGAATGCGGCGCGGGTCGGCACCTGGGCCGGCAATGTATTGGCGGTGGCCGACGCCTTGACCGAGGGCCCGATCGTGGCGATCGGCTCGAGCATGGGCGGACACATGCTGTGCGAACTGCTCAAGGCGCGGCCGGGCAAGGTGCGCGCCGCCGGCTTTGTCGCGCCGGCGCCCGATTTCGTCACGGCCCTGATGCTGCCCGGCCTGTTGCCCGAGGAGAAACGGCAACTCGACGTCTCCGGCATGCATATGCTGAGCGGCTACGACCAACCGGTCGGCCTGTCCCAGGCCTTTTTCGACGAGGCGGCGCAGCATCGGGTGCTGGACGCGCCGATCCTGTTCGACGGCCCGGTGCGCATTCTGCACGGCATGCGGGACGATGTCGTGCCGTGGCGGCACGGCATGCGCCTGGTCGAGACATTGAGCGCGAGGGACGTGCGCCTCAACCTGATCAAGGACGGCGATCATCGCCTGTCGCGGCCGCAGGACCTCGACCTGCTGGAAGACATGGTGGCGGAGCTGCGGGGCTGGCGAGTAAATACACATTAGTTGTAATTTGACAAATTCCAACTAATGTGTATGGTTCCATTCGGTGACGTATGGAGGCAATGACGATGTCCGTAGCCCAAAATATTTTGCGACCGAAAAGCGGGGTAACCCTCCGTATATGGGAAATCGCCGACGAACTGACGGCGCTCAAAGGACGTCAGGCCAGCCGGGCGGATGTACTGGAACGGGCGAGTAAGGAGGGCATCCACCCTGGAACGGCTGGCAAGCAGTATAATGACTGGCGTTTGTCGTACGTGACTCGCGAGGGTAAGGCGGAGGGGGTTGATGAAGCGCCGACCGCCCCTTTTTCCCTGTCGCTTCAAATTGGCGCCGATGGTCGCGTGTTGATCCCGGTCGAATTGCGGCGTCAGATGAAGATCGATGAAACCGGCCGTTTGACCGCATCGGTTGTCGACGGCGAATTGCGCCTCATCAGTCCGGCGGTCGCCTTGTCGCAACTGGAGCGCCTGTTCGCGCCCTTGAGGGGCGGCGCCTCCGTCGTCGATGAATTGCTGGCCGAGCGCCGCGCCGAAGCGGTTCAAGAATGAGCATGGTCCTCGATTCGTCTGCGGTTCTGGCGATGCTCCTGCATGAGCCGGGCGGCGACCGGGTGCGCTCGGCGCTCGGCGGCGCGGTCATCAACGCCGTGAACCTCTCCGAAGTCTATGCCAAGAGCGTGGAAAAGGCGCTGGACGCCGACGCCGTGCGTAAAGCTTTTACGGCTCTATCGATCAGCATCGTGCCTTTCGATGACGCCCATGCCTTTATCGCCGGCAAGTTGCGCCAACAGACGCGCGACTACGGGCTGTCATTGGGCGATCGCGCCTGCCTCGCGACGGCCATGATCGAAAGGCGGCCGGTACTGACCGCCGACCGGGCCTGGCTGAAACTTGGCCTCGATATCGAAATCACCGCGATCCGCTGAGCGCCGCCAGCGCTTCGATCACCGCTCGCACCTGTCGTTCGGCCTCCGCGTCGATAAACGTGCCGTCGGCGCGCAGCTTGGCGCGGTTGTGCGGCATCAGCAGCGTGGTCGCGTCCGTGATCCCGGCTTCCAGCACACGCAGCACCTCGATCATCGCCGGATGGGCAATCTCGCCGCTTGCCGTGCAGGTGATCAGGGCGGTGGGCTTGTGCGCGAATTCGCAACTGCCGACCGTCCAGTCGATGGCGTTCTTCAGCACGCCCGGAATACCCATGGCGTATTCGGGTGTGGCGATCAGTATGGCGTCGGCCGCTTGGAGCGCCGCCCGGAAAGCCATCACCTCCGCCAGTGCCGTGTCGGCCTCGTCCGGCGTGAACGGCGGCAGGACCGTGCCGGCGCGCACCACCTCGAAGATGCCCATGTGTCCGACGGCGTCGATCAGGGCGGCGTTGAGCGACCCTCGGCGCAGACTGCCGCAGAGGGTCGCAAGCTTCATGACATCCGGTCGATCAGATGGTCACCCACGCGCAGGGCGTTGGCGACCGTCGTCAGGGTCGGATTGACCGCGGCGGCTGAGACGAAGAACGAGGTGTCGGTGACGTAGAGATTGTCGAGTTCGTGCGCCTTGCAATTGACGTCGAGCGCCGACGTCTTCGGATCCTGGCCGAAGCGCACCGTGCCGCACTGGTGCGCCGTGCCGTACAGCGGCAACAGCTCGTCGATGGCGAAGTGCGGCTCGAACAGGGTGTGCTGACGCAGGCTGAAGTTCTTGAGCCCGCTTTCCAGCTTGCGCGTCAGGCGCAGATGGCTCGACAGGTTGTTGGGCGTGTAGGTCAGCTTGATCTGGCCGCTGTCGTCCACCGTGACGCGATTGTCGGGCATCGGCAGGTCTTCGCTCATCGTCAGGAAGGCCACAAGGTGGCGGGCGATGTCGTCGGTGAGAAAGTTGGGGATCAGGGCCGGCGGGATCATGTCGGAGAGCTGGCCTTCCAGGGTCTGGCCGGTCATGTATTCCAACAGTTGGATCTGGCCCATCGGGAAATCGTACGATCCGTCGGGCTCGCCGAAATAGAAGTCGTTGACGGCAAAGGTCTTGGGGAAGGGCGAGTCGAACGGATCGGCCATGATCGAGATCACCGCCGAGGTGGTGTGGAACATGTAGTTGCGGCCGATCTGGTCGGAGCCGTTGGCCAGGCCGTTCGGATGCTGGGCGCTCTTCGAGCGCAGCAGGAGCGCGGCCGTATTGGCCGCCCCGGCCGCGGCGACGAAGATATCGCCCTTGAAGCTTTGCAACGCGCCGGTCTCGTTCTCGGTGACGACGGCTGTGACCTGCTTGCCGCTGCCGTCGGTCTCCAGGCGGATCGCCTTGTGTCCAGGCAGGATGGTGACATTGGGCAATTGCGCGATCGGTTCCAGCACGATGGTGCGAGCGTCCGACTTGGCCTTCAGCAGGCAGGGGAAGCCGCCGCAGGTGGTACAGCGCACGCAATGCGAGGTCTGGGGATTGGCGTCGTCGCGATTGACGCCCAGCGGCAGGGGCGAAGGATGCCAGCCGATCGACTGGAAGTGTGTCTTCAGCTTGGCGACGCCGGGATCGTCGAGCAGCGCCGGATAGGGGTAGGGCGGATCGTCGGGCAGGTCGTTGGGGTCGATGCCGCGCTGGCCGTGCACGCGCCACAGCTTTTCGGCCTTTTCGTAGTAGGGCGCGTAGTCGGTATAGGACAGCGGCCAGGCGGGCGAGAGGCCGTCGGCGTGCTGGACCGCGTCGAAGTCGCGAGTCTTGAAGCGCATCAGGGCGGCGCCGTAGAAGGAGGTGTTGCCGCCGACCCAGTAGTTGGTGTTGGGGATGAACGGCTTGTTATGCTTGTCGAGCCACTTTTCCTTGGTGCGGTAACGATGCTTGACGAAGACCTCGTGCGGGTCCCAGTTCTGCGGCTCCTGCGGCAGGGGCTGGCCGCGCTCCAGGATCAGGATTTTCTTGCCGGTATTGGCCAAGGCATAGGCCAGCGTGCCGCCGCCGGCGCCCGAACCGATAATGACGACGTCGTAGTGCGTAGATTCCGTGCCGGGCGCATCGACCATGTTTCTTCCCTCTAATCTGTATTTCCAGATTGCTTACTTGGAGCAATCTGGCAAGGCCGACTGGCCGCCCGTGCCAACGAATCGAAAGGTGGAGCGCGAAGCCATGCGGCGTTTGAGCTAAATCTGGTATTTGGCGGCGCCCCAGCGGATCAGCGGCGTGATCAGGCCGTCGGGCAGATAGGTCATCAGTGCCACGGCAATCTTGTTGGTCAAGCCCGTGACAATGACTTCCCGGCCTTTTTCATTGGCGCGGATGGCGGCTTCGACCACGCTTTCAGCGCTCATCTGGAAGCGGCCCGGGCCGTGGCCGCCGGTTTCGCCGAGCTTGGCGGTCATGCCGTTGCTGGTCATGAACTCGCTTTCCGTCGATCCGGGGCAGAGCGCCGTGACGTGGACTCCCTTGGCCGCGACCTCGGCGGCCAGCGAGCGCGAGAATTTCAGCATATAGGCCTTGGCCGCGGGATAGAGGGTGTGACCGGCCGCGCCGGGCGAAAAGGCGACCATGCTCGAGACGTTGATGATGCGGCCGAAGCCTGCCTTCAGCATGGGCTCGAGAAAGGCGTGGGCGAGGTGGGTCGGCGTATTGACGCAGACCTCGACGAAATCGAGCTGGTGCGCCGCGGTCGTCGCCGCGAAGGTGTGCGCGATCGAATAGCCGGCGTTGTTGATCAGCCCGTCGATGTGCAGTTTGTGGTGATGCACGCGCTCGATCAGGTGATGCACCTGGTCGCGCTGGCCGAGGTCGGCGTCGAGGCAGGTGACGGTCACACCGTGCGCCGAGCCGAGCTCCTCCGCCAGCGCTTTGAGCCGGTCGAGCCGGCGCGCGACCAGAACAAGGTCAATGCCGCGCCTGGCGTAGGCGCGGGCGAACTGGGCGCCTATGCCACTCGATGCGCCGGTGATCAGGTAGGTGCGGGCCATGGCGCGTTTCCGGTTGATTCGTTAGAGGTCTAAGACGTTTGCGACGCGCGGTAAATGGCACTCAGACCTTCGCGATAGGTCGGATAGGCCGGGCGCCAGCCCAGTTCGGCCTTTGCGCGGGCATTGGCGACGCGCTTATTGTCGGCATAGAAGCGTTTGGTGGCGGGCGGCAGGTCGTCGAAAGCGGTCACGGGCGGCAGAGGCAGGCGGGTCAGCTCGACCGCATAGACCAAGGCGTCCTCGGCCGAAGCCGGCTTGTCGTCGCATAGATTATAGGCTCGGCCGGGGTGGGGCCGCGCCACGCTGCGTATCAATGCGGTGGCGCAATCGTCGTGATGCAGCCGGGAAAAGACGTGACCGTCGATATGGACACGCCGTGCCGTGCCGTCGCGCAGGCGCTCGATAATATTGCGGCCGGGCCCGTAAAGACCGGGCAGCCGGAAAAGGTGCGCACCATTCGTCAACCATTGATTTTCAGCGGCGACGCGGCGGCGGCCTTCCGTCGATGACGGGACAAGCGCGCTGTCCTCGAACACCCAGCCGCCGCCGCGATCGCCATAAACCCCTGTGGTGGAAAGATAGCCGATCCAGGGCTGGCCCTCGATCAGCGCGTGCAGGAGGCGAAAGGCGGGGCAGCCGTTGTCGTCGGGCGCCGGGGTAATCAGAATCACCTCGGCCGAGGCGGCGCGGCGCAAGGCGGATGGGTCTTCCGGATCGACAGCGGCTATGCCTTGGGCTTCGAGCGCCTGGCGCTTGTCGGCTGTCCGCGCCGTGGCGCTCAGCTCATAGCCGGCGGCGCGGGCCTGCGCCGCGAAGGCGGCGCCAATGAAGCCGTGGCCGAAAATGAAGGCGCGGCGCATGAGGTGAGGCTTAGTTTGCGGGGGTTTCGTGCGCGGCTGAAGCTGAGGCCGAAGCCGAGGAGGCCTCGGCGTGCAGGACGGCGTCGCGTTGGGCCTGATCGGCTTTTTGCTGGGCTTCCTTCACCCGGCGCGCATCACGTTCGCGCACCATGCGGTAGTAGTCGGGCTCGGTAATCGGGTGTCCGAACGGTCCGGGCGAGCGCGAGCCCTCGCCTTGCGGCCAGACGACGCTAAACGCGATGATCAGCACGGCCGCGACGGCGGAGGCGATGTAAAAGGCACGATCGTTCATGGCCTCTGTATAGGAAAAACGCCGGCCGGAAGCCAGCGATTTTGTCTCAATGCGCTCAAGCGCCGCGAGGCTCGCCGCACGAGCGGCGGCGTGCGGTCGCACGTTACATATCGACACGAGGCAAGCTCGTGTCGATATGGGATTTTTGTGCCGGATTTTTGCCTGAAATCAAGGCGGAGGGGGCTTGTGTGCTCCATATGTCACACCATATCGGAGCCGTGCCGGTCGCTTCGCAGCAAGGGCCGGCAACGCCCAATCCGCCTTTGAAGGGGACCACAATTACCATGAATATTGAAAAATATTCCGAAAAAACGCAAAAGCTTATCCAGGCCGCGCAAAGCATCGCGCAAGCCTCGTCGCATCAGTATTTTACGCCGGCCCACGTGCTCAAGGCGCTGACCGAGGACAAGGACCAGTTGTCGCAGCGGCTGATCGGCCTGGCCGGCGGCAATGCCGATATCTTCGTCGGCCATATCGACCAGGCGCTGGCCAAGCTGCCGTCGGTGACCGGCGCCGCCTCGCAGCTCTATATGGACAATGACACCGCCAAGCTGTTCAACGACGCCGAAAAGTCGGCCCAGAACGCCGGCGACGCCTTCGTCACCGCCGACCGCCTGCTGCTCGCCGCGCTCGATACCCCTGATGGCGCCTCGGCGCTGAAGGCCGCCGGCACGACGCTCAAGGCCGTGCGCGACGCCCAGACCAATTTCCGCAAGGGCAAGACCGCCGACAGCGCCACCGCCGAGAACGGTTTTGACGCCCTGAAACGCTATGCCCGCGACTTGACCCAAGCAGCGCTCGACGGCAAGATCGATCCGGTCATCGGCCGCGACGAGGAGATCAGGCGCACCATCCAGGTCCTGGCGCGCCGCACCAAGAACAATCCGGTGCTGATCGGTGAGCCCGGCGTGGGCAAGACCGCCATCGTCGAAGGCCTGGCCATGCGCATCGTCAATGGCGACGTGCCGGAAAGCCTGAAGGACAAGAAGCTCTATTCGCT
>OUWB010003786.1_pt2 | contig 15275 bp, 10 predicted proteins | sample 1779821 | NCBI WGS metagenome assembly OUWB01 (sample SAMEA3914806, study PRJEB12502) | metagenome | biome: forest; material: soil | place: Canada | collected 2011-08-03 | depth 0.1 m
GAGTCGATCAGGGTGAACTGCCAGGCCGGCGAAGGCTTCTCGGTCAGGATCCCATAGCGGCCACCGAAGAAGCGCAGGGCCTCGGCCTCATTACCCACCTGATAGACCCCCGCCAGGCCCGAGCCGATGTGGAAGTCGATATGGCTGAGATAGGCGTGCTGGGCGGCGTGGAAGCGGACGCCGACGGCGGCGGCGTTCCCCTCGCCGATGCGCAGCACCAGATTGCTGATGGCCGAATAGAAGGTGCCGGGATTGGCGTCGGCGATCTGGGCGTTGAAGGGCACGCTGTTTCGCACGGGGAACGGCGGCGCGCGGCCGCCAAAGGTCGCGCCCGCCACGACCACCATGGCCGCCACCCCGCTCTGGAAGCCTGGCGTGGCGTCGCCCAGCACCAGCTCCGGCGCCGTGGGGCCGACGCCGAACAGGCGCTCAGCCGGCCAGACGAACAGGGTGCGGCTGATGCGGTAGCGGCCGGAGGGCAGGAACACCACCCCGCCGGCGCCGCCATTGCGGGCCTGATCCAGCGCCGCCTGGATGGCGGCGGTGTCGTCGGCGCGCCCGTCGCCCACGGCCTTGACCACAATCGCCCGCGGATCGTCCGGCTGGACGGCGAAGACCGAACCTGCCGCCAGGGCCGGCGCGGACAAGGCGCTGGCCAGGCCCACGACGCCCGCAAGCAGCCGGCGCTTGCGAGGTCCAGAGCCCTTCCGGGTAAAGCTCACCCTGAATGTTTCCGTAAACGATTTCATCCGACAGCGCCCTATCTCCGCCCGCCGAGCGGACGATCGCCCCGCGATGGGGAAAGGGAAGCCGGGCGCGAACGCCCGGCTTCAACGGCTGGCCGGATCGACTGCTATCCGGCCCGCCGGGGGGATCAGAAGTTGTAGCGAAGGCCGACGTGATACATGCGGCCCAGCAGGTCGTAGAGCGCCGGATTGGCGTCGAGCCCGGTATTGGTCTGGGGCGCGGCCGCCGGCGGGGCGTTGGCGACGTTGTCGACCTTGGCGTAGGCGGTCAGCCTGCGGCTGATGTTGTAGGAGGCCGACAGGTCCAGATAGAAGGCGCCCGGCATGAAGTTGTCGTTGATGGTCGGGTTGTTGTTGGTCGAGACCGGGCAGTTTCCGGCGCTGCAGACCACATATTGATGCCCGAACACGCCGTCGCTGATCCAGCGTTCTTGCACGGTGAAACTATACCGGTCGGTCTCCCAGGTCTGCACGCCGAGCAGTTTCCAATAGGGCGTGTTGCCGGTGTTGGTCCCGGCCATCTGGATCGACACCGCGCCCGGCAGGCCGGTGTTGGTGATGTAGTTGTCGACCTTGGTCGCCAGGGCCCGGATGGTGAGGTGGCCCGACAAGCCGAAGGGATGCGACCACTGATCGCTGGCCTCGATATCGAAGCCATCGGTGAAGATGGAAGCCAGGTTGAACGGCTCGACATTGACGTAGTTGGTGTTACCCGTCGGATCGTTCAGGTAGAAGCTGCCGCAGAGCTGGGTCACGCCGGCGTGGCAATAGTTGACCTGATCTTGCGCCGCCAGGGTCGAGATCGCGTTGTCGATATCGATCTGGTAGTAGTCCACCGAGAAATTGAAGCCCTTCAGCCCCAGCAAGGGTGGGCTGGTCAGCACCACGCCCGCCTCGAGGTTGTGCGCGATTTCCGGCTTCAGGTTGGGATTGCCGACGGCGTTCTGCGAGACGCTGACGGAGGTTCCGTTGAACGGATCGTTGAAGTTGGGCAGGTGGGTCGAGATGGGCGCGGCGAACAGCTCCGACAGGTTCGGGGCGCGCACGTCCCGTGAGCCCACGATCCGCAGCCGGATCCAATCCAGGGGGGTGACCCAGGTGGCGCCGACCTTCCAGGTATGGACGTTGCCGGAGGTGCTGTAGTTGGTCCAACGCCCCGCCACGTTCAGGTTGGCCTGGCCCAGGACCGGGGTGTCGAGGAACGGCAGGTTGAACTCGCCGAAGGCCTCGCCGACATTATAGGCGCCGTGGCCGTCGTGATAGTTGCCGGCGTACCAGTTGCCCCCCGCCGTGGAGAGCGACGGATCGGCCGGGTAGGCCGCGCTGTAGCCGGCAGGCGAGGTGACGCCGTTGCCATAGGGGTCGGCGTTCACGCGATAGGCCTCGCGCCGATACTCGCCGCCGAAGGCGACCGACACCGGACCCGCCCACAGCGAGATCGGCTCGCCGCTGAAGCTGACGCTGGCCGCGTCCTGGGTCTGGCGCGTGTGCTGGAACGGACCGTTGGGCGGCATGATATAGTCCAGCTGCGAGGTGGTGAGGGCCCCGCCGCCGATGATGTCGATGGGCACGCAGCCGCTGGCCCGGGCGGTGGCGCTGGCGCAGACGATCTGGCCGTTCAGGGTGATGGCCTGCACCGCGTTGCTGTAGCGCGCGTTCAGGCCGATGTTGTGGACCTCGATGTCGGTGAAGTTCTCACCATGCTCGTAATAGGCGTCGTAGCGCCAGCTCTTGCCGAACACGTCGAAACTGCCGTCGGCGCCGCCCACGAACCGATACTGGCTCCGGGTCGGGAACACCTCGATGTTGGGCAGGAACGGATTGACCGTGCCGATCTGGAAGCTGGTGATCCCGTCCGTGGCGCAGGCCTGCTGGATCGAGCCCGGCACATAGGGATTGGAGCACTGCAGCGTCACGCCGGTCTTGGTCTCACCGGGGTTCGGCTGGTTGCTGGACGCCACCTGGGCGATGTTGATGGTGGCGTAGACCTCGTTGTTGGCGTCGAGGTCGTAGGCGATCCGGCTATAGCCATCCACCCGCGACAGGGCCGATTCCAGCGAGGCGCCGATGCCGACGTCGGCGGACTGGTCCCCGCCGACGCAGAAGCCGGCATAGCAGCCGCTGACCGTGCCCGCCGCGTTCTGGCCCGGCACGCCGCCCGAGCCGTAGGCGAACGGGAAGGGCTGGCCGGTGGCGGTGAAGGCGGTGCCCTGCAGCGGGCCGTTGGTGATCAGGCCGTATTTCGAATACTGATAGGCCTGAACGTTCTGGCTGTAGATGTACTGCGGCGAGCCGTCGTTGGTGACCCCGCGATTGATCAGGGTCGCGGCCTGGAACCAGGTGCGCCCGTCGACCCCGCCCGGGCCGAAGCCGGCGGCCGGAACGCCGTCCTCATGGTCGTACTCGGCGCTGACCTCCACATGCAGCTTGTCGTCCATGAAGGCCTTGCCCGCGGCGGCCTGGAACAGCTCCTGGCCATCGTCGCCATAGGTGGTGATCCCGCCTTCGACATTGGCCTTGAAGCCTTCGAAGTGCTTGTCGGTGATGAAGTTCACCACCCCGCCCACCGCGTCCGAGCCATAGGAGGCCGAGGCGCCGCCGGTGACCACGTCCACCCGCTGGACCAGCAGCTGCGGGAACTCGCTGATGTCCGGAACGCCGGTGACGTTGGCGCCCACCACCCGCTGGCCGTCGAGCAGGGTCAGGGTGCGGATGGCGCCCAGACCGCGCAGAGAGAAGGAGCTGAGGCCCTGGGTGCCGCTGGAGGTGCTGAAGGTGCCGGTGGTCGTGCCCGTCGAGCCCTGCAGCGATGGCAGCTCGGCGATGGTGGTGAAGATGTTCGGCTCGGCGTTCTTGGCGATCTGCGCCGCGCCCAGCACCTGGGTCGGGGTGGGCGCCCGATAGCCGGCCGAGGTGATGCGCGAGCCGGTGACCACGATCTGCTGGATCGCAGGGGCCGCAGGCGCAGGCGTCGTCGCCGACTGCGCCCTCGCCGCGCCCGCCGTCAGGGCGAGCCCCGCAACGGACAGCAACAGAGTGCGACGCGCGCACTGGCGCGATCGATAGGCAATGGCTCCGTTGAGCATGCGCGCCCCTAGCCTCCCCTTGGTGTGAAGCGGGCGTCGTTGTCGCGCCCACCTCAGCCACCAATGGCGCCGGACGGCTGCGTCGCCATCCTGGACCAAAGTCGTAGTCGTCCGGCGCGGCCGGCCGCCGGAGCTGGGGCGACGTTCACGGACGATGGCGGGCGGCCGAGCCCAATCGGTGGGCTTGGCGGTCGCGGAATCGACCAGGTCTTGACGTCGAGTTGATCCCGCCGTCCGCATGCGACAATGCTGTCCCGCAGGTGATCTTTCGCAGACAGGGGGCGCGGTGCGTTCGAGCCAGGCAGCAGATGCGCCGCTCCGTTTTGTCTGGGCGATGGGATTGTCCAACGCGGCCTATGGCTTCGCCTACGCCGTGGTGCTGGTGACGATGCCGCAAGTCCTGGCTGCGCATGGCGTGCGAGAACCGGTGATCGCCGGCCTGACCGCCCTGGCCGGGGCGATGTCGCTGGGAACCTTCGCCGTTGCGCCCATCCTCGACACCCTGATCAGCCGGCGCGCCTGGGCGGTCAGCCTGGGCCTGCTTGCGGCGGCCCTGTCGGCGATCACGCTCGGCCTTTCGCCGCTCAGTCCGCTGATCGCGCCGCTGCTGATGATCGACGCGCTGGTTTTCGTGATGCTCACCACGGCGCTGGGAGGCTGGCTGGGCGCGGCGCTGCCCAAGACCATGGACAGCACGATCGGCGCCTGGTTCACGGTCGGCAACGGCCTTGGATTCGGCGTCGGCGCGCTGTGCCAGTACGCCCTGATCACGGCCTTGCCCGCGCCCCTGGGGCAGTTGTCGGTGGGCGCGCTGGTTCTGGCGCCCTTGGTCGTCCTGCCGCTGATTCCGACGCCGGTCGGCGAGCGCAAGGCGGTGCGCGAAAGCTTCGGCGACCTGGCGCGCGACCTAACCCTGCTGCTGCGCCAGCCTCTGGTGATGCGCATCGCGCTGATGTTCGCGGCGCCCTGTGCGGCCTTTACCCTGACCAACGCCTTTGGCGGCTTGGGCCCCGACTTCCATGTGTCCGCGGCCGTGGTCGATTCCGCCAACGGGTTCGGGGCGACGGTGGTCGGCATGGGCGCGGCCCTGGTCGGTCGGTGGTGCCTGCGCCACGTCCACGCTCCGGTGCTGTATCTCGGCATCGGCACGCTGGGCGCGGTGTTCACGGCGCTGATCGTCGGCCTGCCCCACACAGCGGCGATCTATCTGCTGGCGATCGTCGCCGAAAACGCCTCCCAGTCGATCGCGCAGGTTTCGCAGAACGCGATCGTGTTCGGCTCGATCCGCCGGGGCAGCCCGCTCGCCGCGTCGCAGTTCGGCCTGCTGACCACCATGGCCTTGCTGCCCTACAGCTACATGCAGGCGCTCGACGGCTACGGCTATCACCTCGCCAGCAATGTGGCGGGCTCGTTCTGGATGGACGCCGGGGTCAGCCTGACGGCCTGCGCGATCCTGGCCATCCCGGTGATGCGCTGGATGCGCGCCGGGCGGCTGGCGGCGCCGAAGGAAGAAGATGCGCCGGTTGACGAGCCCGCGCTCGCCCCAGGGGCTGCGCCGGCCTAGAGCCTGTTTCCACCTTTGCTCAACGCGCTCTAGCCAGCCCAACGCGGCGGAACCTCGGTCCGAACCGACCAGCCTCGCCAAGGCGCGGGCAAGTCAGCGTTGAAATTCGGCCTGCGATCGCACGGTTAAGATTTTTAACCGCGGATCGTCGCCGCCGGGCGTCGCCCGTTATCCGATTGTCATCGTTGCATGGTTGTATTCGCCGCGCGGATCGGGGGGCCGCCTTGCGCCTCGCATCCAAATATATTGAGCCGCATACTGAATAAATATGCGCGCTCTGACCACCCTCCATCATCGCCATTACAGAACTATACGCAACCAGGACTTGGAGAAGCTGAATGTCGCGAAAGTGGCTATTGCCGGTTAAACTCACAATGGTGCTCTTGACGCTCAGCGCCTGCGGCGGCGGATCGAGCGGCGGCTCGGGCGGTTCGAGCAGCTCCGCGTCCGCCACCCCGACTCCGGACACCCTGAACACCGCCACGCCGATCAAGCACGTGGTGGTGATCTTCGGCGAGAACCGCTCGTTCGACAATTACTTCGGCACCTATCCGAACGCGACCAACCCCTCGGGCGAACCGGCCTTCACCGCCGCCTCCAACACCCAGACCGACATCAATGTGCTGACCCCGGCCCTGATGACGGCCAACCCCAACACCACCAACGCGACCAACATCGCCAAGGCGACGTCGGCCGGCTTCCCGGTCAGCGACATGAACCCCTTCCGCCTGGACCGGTCGCAGGCCAACACCGCCGACCAGAACCACTCTTATACGCCTGAGCAGCTGGCCGCGGACGGCGGCAAGATGGACGCCTTCGTGGCCAACACCGGCACCGCCACCACCGGCGGCGCGGGCGCCTTCGGCACCGTGGCCCAGGTCATGGGCTATTTCGACGGCAACACCGTCACCGCGATGTGGAACTACGCCCAGAACTTCGCCATGAACGACAACGCCTTCACCGACAGCTATGGCCCGTCGACGCCGGGCGCGCTGAACGTGATCGCCGGCACCACCAACGGCGCGGTCAAGGTCCTCGGCACGCCGAGCACGGTTCCGGACGGCCAGGGCGGCCTGACCCTGATCAACGACACCGACCCGGCGGGTGACGTCTGCTCGTCGACCACCACCACGGTGCAGATGACCTCGCGCAACATCGGCGACCTGCTGAACCTGCACAACATCAGCTGGGGCGGCTTCGCCGGCGGCTTCGACCTGGCGACCACCAACGCCAACGGCACCACCGGCTGCTCGCGCAGCACCTTCTCCAGCGTGCTGAACGCCTCGCCCAAGGACTATGTGCCCCACCACGACTGGTTCCAGTATTTCGCCTCGACCTCCAACCCGCAGCACACCCGGCCGAGCTCCACCGCGGTGATCGGCCAGACCGATCCGCTGGATTCGACCGCCACCCCGGTGCACCACCAGTACGACTATCAGGACTTCGTCACCGCTGTGAGCGCGGGCAACTTCCCCTCGGTCAGCTACATCAAGGCTCCGTCGGTGAGCGACGCCCACCCCGGCAACTCCGACCCGCTCGACGAGCAGAACTTCATCGTCACCGTGCTGAACTTCCTGCAGCAACAGCCGGACTGGAAGAGCACCGCCGTCATCATCACCTATGACGACTCCGACGGTTGGTACGACCACCAGTTCGCCCAGGTGCTCCGCTCGTCCTTCGACGCGGTGACCACCGAAGCGGTGAACACCGGCTCCAAGAGCGTCGTCGGCGCTGACCAGCTCTCCGGCGCCGGCTCCTGCACGGGCCCCAGCGCCACCCAGGGGACCGGCCTGTTCGGCAGCGCCGTGAACGGTCGTTGCGGCCCGGGCACGCGCATCCCCTTCATCCTGATCTCGCCCTGGGCCAAGGTGAACTATGTGGACCACACCCAGCTGACCCAATCCTCGGTGATCCGGTTCATCGAGGACAACTGGCTCGGCGGCGAGCGCATCGGCGGGGGGTCGGACGACGCCACGGCGGGCAGCATCATGAGCATGTTCAACTTCTCCGGCTCCTCCGCGTCGGGCACCGCCGCGCTCTATCTGGATCCGAACCTGGGCACCAAGCTATCGGCGCCGCCAACGACCTAGACCTGCGTCCGGCGGAGCCGGGGCTGCGGCCCCAGGCTCCGCCGGACTTCACCACCAGCTTCAAGGTCGGGCCGCGCCCTATGCCGGCCCGACATTTTTTCTCCCGCCTTGTTGAGAAGACCAGGTTCGAATGACCGACCGCCTGGACGCCGCCCCGCTCCCCGGCCATCCCCCGAAAGACGGCAAGAAGATTCACAGCCCGCTGCTGTCGGGCCTGATCGCCGGCGCGCTGGTGCTGGCCTGCGCCGCCGCCTATGCCGTGATCCATCCCCAAGGAACGCCCGCCCCCGTCGGCGACCTGGTCGAGACCCTGACCGGCGCCAATCCCCACCCGGTCAAGCTGATGACTCCGGCCGTGCAGCCGTTGAGCGCGCTGGCCCTGCTGGGCAGGGACATCTTCTACGACCCTTCCCTGTCGGCCTCCGGGACCCAGTCCTGCGCCTCGTGCCATAGCCCGCAGCACGACTATGGGCCGCCCAACAACCAGGCGGTGCAGTACGGCGGCCCGCACATGACCATGGCCGGCTTCCGGCCGCCGCCTTCGCTCGCCTATCTCTACCGGCAGGCGGCCTTCAGCATCGGGCCGGATCCGGGCGAGACCGACAACCCCACCCCCATCACCCAGCTCGCCACCCAGGCCCAGGGCCAGACCCGCGCCGCCAAGACCGCGGGCGCCGCCATGGCCGCGCCCGCCATGGTGCCTCAGGGCGGCATGTTCTGGGACGGCCGCAGCAACACCCTGCAGATGCAGGCTTCCGGCCCCATGCTCAATCCGGTGGAGATGGCCAATCCCGACCTGCCCACCGTCGCCGCCAAGCTGGCCCGGGCGAAATACGCCGCCAAGTTCAAGCCGCTGTTCGGCGACCTCATCCTGCAGCGGCCATCCCTGCTGGTGTCGGAGGCCATGTCGGCGGTGGCGCGCTACCAGATCGAGGATCCGTCCTTCCACCGCTTCGACAGCAAGTATGACGCCTGGCTCCAGGGCAAGGCGCGGCTCAGCCCCGCGGAGCTGCGCGGCATGAAGCTGTTCAACGATCCCGCCAAGGCCAACTGCGGCGGCTGTCACCTCAGCCAGGTCACCCCCGACCGCCTGCCGCCCCTGTTCACCGACACCCAGTACGAAGCGCTGGGCGCGCCCCGCAATCTGGCCATTCCGGCGAACAAGGACCCGAAGTTCTTCGACATGGGCATTTGCGGCCCGTTCCGCACCGACCTGGCCGACCAGACCCAGTATTGCGGCATGTTCCTGACCCCGACCCTGCGCAACGCGGCGCGGCGCGGGGTCTATTTCCACAACGGGGTCTATCATTCGCTGGACCAGGTGATGACCTTCTACAATCTGCGCAGCGTCCAGCCGGAGAAGATCTATCCGCGGGACGCCTCGGGCCGGACGCAGGCCTATGACGATCTGCCGCCCCAGTACCACGCCAATATCGACGTGAAGGACGCCCCGTTCGACCGCACGCCTGGCCAGCCGCCGGCCATGACCGCGCAGGACATGAACGATATCATCGCCTTCCTGCGAACGCTCGACGACGGCTATGCGGCTCATTAGACGTGGGGACGATATCGGCGCCGGCGGCTGGCCTGCGCCTTTGCAAACTCCCGGAGCGTTCGGGTGCGGATGATCGAGTCGAGATCCAGGCGGCGACGATCGCGCCTGTGGGGCGCGGGCGCAGGCGCGCTCGTCCTGGGGCTTAGCCTGTGGATGACGCCGCTCGCCGCCTGGGCGCAGGTGCTGGAGATCGGCGACGGCGGCGCCGTGACCGTCTATGACCGGCCCGCGGTGTTCACCGCCCAGGGCGCGACCCCCATCGCGCCGCCGCCTCGCCGGCGCCCCGTCGCCGCTCGCCCTTCCCTTCCCGCAAGCCGCGCCCTGATCGACCATGCGGCGACGGCGGCCGCGCTCAGCCCCGCCCTGGTGGAGGCGGTCGCGTGGCAGGAATCGCGCCTGCGCCCCGGCCTGGTCTCGCGCGCCGGCGCCGTGGGCGAGATGCAGCTGATGCCGGCCACGGCCCGCGCCCTGGGCGTGGACCCTTCGGACAGCCGCCAGAACTATAGTGGCGGCGCGGCCTATCTGGCGATACTGATGCGCCGATATCGGGGTGACTTGGTGCGGGCGCTCGCAGCCTATGACGCGGGGCCCAAGGCTGTGGATCACTACGGCGGGCCGCCGCCGTTCAGGGAGACCCAGGCCTATGTGTCGGCCATCCTGGATCGCCTGAGCCGACCCGTCTCCAGCTTAGCCACCGAACCGACAGGCCCAAGATGAAGTCCAGCCCTTTCCGACCCGATCGGCGCCCCGCAACGGCCCTGATGGCCGCGCTGATCTGCGGCCTTGGAACGGCCGCCCACGCCCAATCGACCAACCTCGATCCCGCCGGCTCGAGCGTGATCCTGAACGCGGTGAACTGGCTGCAGGGCACCTTGCTGGGCAATGTGGCCACCGCCCTGGCGGTGATCGCGGTGGGCGCCACCGGCCTGATGATGCTGACCGGGCGGATCGACTGGCGCCGGGGCGCGGCGGTGATCATCGGCTGCTTCATCATCTTCGGCGCCGCCACCATCGTCGCCGGCATCCGCTCCGTGGCCACGGGCGGCTGATCATGGCCCAGCTGGAGCGAGACACCGTGTTCGGCGCCTTGACCCGGCCGCAGATGTTCGCCGGGGTCACCTACAGCTACTTCGTGATGAACGCGATCATCGTGGTCGAGCTGTTCTTGGTGACCCATTCGTTCTGGGTGCTGCCCCTGGCGCTGGTGCTGCATGCGGTCGGCTATCTGGGCTGCCTGAAGGAGCCGCGCTTCTTCGACCTGTGGCTGATCCGCGTCAGCCGCTGCCCGCCCGTCCGCAACGCCCGCTTCTGGCGTTGCAACTCCTACTCGGCCTAGCCCATGGCGGCGCCGCTCACCCGCACCCCCAAGCCCGACGCCGCGCGCGAGCAGGCCGCCGGCAGCCGCCTGCCCTACGCCCGGCACGTGGACGACGCCACCATCGAGACCCGGGACGGGCGGCTGCTGCAGGTGCTGCAGCTGGCCGGCTTCCCGTTCGAGACCGCCGACACCGACGAGCTGAACTATCGGAAGGCCGTGCGCGACACCATGCTGCGCGGCGTGGCCAATTCACGGTTCGCGCTCTACCACCACGTGGTGCGCCGCGAGGTGGTCCCGCAGATCAGCGGCGGCGATTTCGGCGACGACTTCAGCCGCGCCGTCGACAGCGCTTGGCGCGAGCGGCTGGGCGCGCGCAAGCTCTATGTGAACCAACTGTTCCTGACCCTGGTGCGCCGCCCGCTGCAGGGGCGCGTCGGCGGCCTGCAGAAAGCGCTGGAGAGCCTGCGCGGCGCCGGCGACCGGCACGAGGCGGCGGCCAACTTCGCCCGCGACCTCAGCGCCCTGAACAACGCCCGCGACGCCCTGTTGGCCGCCCTGGCGCCCTATGGCGCGCGTCTGCTCAGCGTCTATGACGGCCCGCAGGACCTGTGCTCGGAGCCGCTGGAGTTCCTCTCGCTGCTCTATAACGGCGAGATCCGCCCGGTGCGCCTGCCGCAGGCGGACCTTGGCCTCTACCTGCCCTATCGCCGGGTCAGCTTCGGCGCCGACATGCTGGAGCTTGGGCCGGCCGGACGCCTGCCGACCACCTTCGCGGCGATGATCTCGGCCAAGGACTATCCCAGCCAGACCACGCCCGGCATGCTGGACGACTTGCTGCGCCTGCCGGCCGAGATGGTGCTGAGCGAAAGCTTCGGCTTCGTCGACCGCCAGGCCACCCTGGACCGGATGAACCTGGCCCTGCGCCGCATGCGCGCGGCCGACGACGAGGCGGTCAGCCTGCAGCGCGAACTGCATGCGGCCAAGGACGACGTGGCCGCCGGCCGCGCCGCCTTCGGCGAGCACCACCTGACGGTGATGGTCAAGGGCGCCACCCCCACCGCCCTGAACGAGGCCGCCGCCGACGTGCAGTCGGCCTTCACCGAGCTGGGCCTGATCGCGGTGCGCGAGGACGTCAATCTGGAGCCGGCCTTCTGGGCCCAGTTTCCCGGCAACTTCAAGGACATCGGCCGCCGCGCGCTGATCTCCAGCAGCAATTTCGCCAGCCTGGCCAGCTATCACAACTTCCCGGTGGGCCAGGCCGAGGGCAATCATTGGGGCCCGGCGATCACCGTGCTGGAGACCACCTCCGCCGGCCCCTACCACTTCAATTTCCATCGGGGCGACCTGGGCAACTTCACCGTCATCGGCCCGTCCGGCTCGGGCAAGACGGTGGTGCTGGGCTTCCTGCTGGCCCAGGCGCAGAAGCTCAGCCCTCGGACCATCTATTTCGACAAGGACCGCGGCGCGGAGATCTTCCTGCGCGCCATCGGCGGCCGCTACGACGTGCTGCGGCCGGGCTCGCCCACCGGCCTCAATCCGCTGCTGCTGCCGGACGAGCCGGCCAACCGCCGCTTCCTGGCCGACTGGACCGCCAAGCTGATCGGCGGGACCGGCCCGGCGCTGGACGTGGAGGATGCGCAGGCCATCGTCGACGCCGTCGACGCCAACTTCACCCAGCCGCCCCGGTTCCGCCGCCTGCGCCACTTCGCCGAGCTGTTCCGCGGCGGCCGCCGCCCGTCCAGCACCGACCTGGCCGCCCGCCTGGCGCCCTGGCACGGCGCGGGCGACTACGCTTGGCTGTTCGACAACGAGGCCGACGAGCTGGACCTGGACCAGCGCACCATCGGCTTCGACCTGACCCAGATCCTGGACGACGCCGCCGCCCGCACCCCGGCGATGATGTACCTGTTCCACCGCATCGAGCAGCGGCTGGACGGCACGCCGGCGATCATCGTCATCGACGAGGGCTGGAAGGCCCTGGACGACGACGTGTTCGTGCACCGGATCAAGGATTGGGAAAAGACCATCCGCAAACGGAACGGCATCGTCGGCTTCTGCACCCAGAGCGCCCAGGACGCCCTGACCAGCCGCATCTCCAGCGCCATCATCGAGCAGGCCGCCACCCAGATCTTCATGATCAACCCCAAGGCCCAGGAGGCGGACTATTGCGGCGGCTTCGGCCTGACCGCGCACGAGTTCGACCTGGTCCGGACCTTGCCGGACTCCACCCACTGCTTCCTGATCAAGCACGGGGCCGACAGCGTGGTGGCGCGGCTGAACCTGGCCGGCATGCCGGACCTGCTCAAGGTGCTGTCGGGCCGCGAATCCACCGTGCGCGAGCTGGACCAGCTGCGCCAGACCTATGGCGACGCCCCGGCCCAGTGGCTGCCGCATCTGCTGAGAGGCCGGTGATGTCCGACGCCTGCCCCGCACCTGGTCCGGACGACCCGCTGGTCCGCAGCCTGATGGGCACGGTGGACTGCCATGTGCAGCTGCTGATCCACAGCGGCTATGACGGCTTGTTCCAGCCCTCGGGCGCCTTCGCGCCGGTGCTGAGCGCGGTGCTGGTGGTCTATGTGGCCTTCATCGGCTACCGCCTGCTGCTGGGGCGCTCGCAACTGAACATCACCGACTTCGCGCTCACCGCGATCAAGCTGGGCGCGGTGCTGGCCCTGACCACCCAATGGGCGACCTATCAGGGGCTGGTCTATCACTTCCTGTTCTACGGGCCGCAGCAGGTGGCCGACGTCATCCTGCACCAGCTGAACGCGCGTGGCGCGGGCTATAATGGCGACGTGTTCGACGGCCTGCAGCGCGCCTTCGCCGACCTGACCGCCTTCTCCCCGGCCAATCCGGCGGGCGCGGCCCCGATGGCCCAGCCCGCGACCAACGTCGCGGCGCCGGCGGCGGCCGCCGCCGCCACCATGAGCAACCAGGGCGCGCTCTCCACCCTGCTCAGCAAGTCGGGCTTCGATTCCCTGCTGCTGCTGATCTCGGCGGTGATCCTGCTGGTCTCCAGCCTGGGCGTCCTGCTGGCGGCCAAGGTGGTCCTGGGCCTGCTGCTGGCCGTCGGGCCGCTGTTCATCGCCCTGCTGCTGTTCGACAGCACCCGCGGCGTCTTCGAGGGCTGGCTGCGCGCCAGCCTGGCCTTCGCCTTCGCGCCCCTGGCGATCACCGTCATGCTGGGCCTGGCCCTCAGCCTGCTGGATCCCACCCTGCAGCAGCTGGAGACCATGCGCGACTCCAACACCTACGTGCCCGGCGTGGCCTTCGCCGCCCTGCTGCTGGTGCTGGTGTTCGCCGGCGTGGCCCTGGGCATGGCCGGCGCCGCGGGCATGATCGCCGGCGGCTTCAAGCTGCCCGGCCTAGGACGGTCTCGCGCGGCGCCGGCGACGGCCGCCGCCACCGGCTCCCAAGCCCAGCCCGAGCTGCGCCTGCCCGCCCGCAGCGACCGCACGGCCAACGCCGTGGCCGCCCAGGCGCGGCGCGACGCCCGCATGCTGGGTCCCGACGCCGGCCTGGCGCTCGCCGCCGCCGATCGCCGGATCACCTTGACCAGCGGCTCCGCCCGGGCGGCGCCCCAGACCCTCGCCGTGACTGAACGGCTGGGCCAGGCGCCGCGGCGCAACACCAGCCCCCGCGCGGCGCGAAGCGGCGTCAGAAGCGAGTGATGATGAACCTGCACAACAAAGGTCCCGGCATGGATGAGCGGCGCGCGGGCTATTACCGCGAGGCTGCGACCTGGGCCGCGGACGTCCACGGCGCCCTGCGCGCCTCGCGCCGGGCCGCCTGGATCATCGCCGCCGCCGCCGCCCTGATCGCCGTGCTCGAGGCCGTCGCCCTGGCCGCCCTGGCGCCGCTGAAGACCGTGGTGCCCTATACGATCACCGTCGATCGCCAGACCGGCTATGTGGAGACGGTCAGCGGCCTCAAGCCGGGCTTCCTCGCCCAGGACCAGGCGGTCACCCAATCCTTCCTGGTGCAGTACGTGCTGGCCCGGGAGACCTTCGACGCCACCGACCTGCGCGAGCAGTATCACAAGGTCATGCTGTGGTCGGCCGGCGAGGCCCGCGACGACTATCAGCGCCTGATGCAGCGATCGACGCCGGAAAGCCCGCTCAATCTCTATTCACCCACCGCCATGGTGACCACCACCATCAAGAGCGTCTCGCTGCTGTCGCCCACCACCGCCCTGGTGCGCTTCGACACCGTCCGCCGCGACACCGGGGGGGACGCCGGCTCGCAGCAGTCCTGGGCCGCGGTGCTGGCCTTCCGCTACACCAATGCGCCGATGAACATGGGCGACCGCTTCCTCAATCCCCTGGGCTTCCAGGTGACGCGCTATCGCCGCGACGCCGAGACCCTGACGCCGACCGCTGTCGCTCCCGCGGCCACACCGGCGCCGATCCCATCGGCGACGGGCGTCGCGCCCCTGCCGGTCGCCGGCGCGGTGGCCCGATGAAAGCCCGCCGCTGGATGCTCGCCATGGCCCTGGCGGCCGGCCTGGGCGGCGCGGGTGCTGGATTGGCGGCGCCGGCCCCCTATGCCGGTCTGGTCGATCCGCGCATCCGCGTGCTGATGTACGACCCGGACCAGGTGACCGCCCTGCGCGCCTATTTCGGCTTCCAGATGATGATCCAGTTCGGGGCGGACGAGCGGATCGAGAACGTGGCCGTGGGCGATGGGGCCAGCTGGCAGATCACCCCCAACAAGGGCGCCAACCGGCTGTTCATCAAGCCGGTCGGCCAAGCCGGCCACACCAACATGACCGTCATCACCGACCGGCGCAGCTATCTGTTCGACCTCACCGCGTACCCCGCCGAGGCCGCGCGGCCGGGCGAGGTCGCCTATGTGGTGCGCTTCACCTATCCGCCGGAGCCGGCGGTCGCCGTGCTGCCGCCGCCCCCGCCCCCGCC
>OUWB010000757.1_pt2 | contig 15243 bp, 17 predicted proteins | sample 1779821 | NCBI WGS metagenome assembly OUWB01 (sample SAMEA3914806, study PRJEB12502) | metagenome | biome: forest; material: soil | place: Canada | collected 2011-08-03 | depth 0.1 m
GGCGCGCAGCGCGTCCTGGAAATCGATCATGCCGACGCGTGCCGGTCCCTCGCGCGACGGCAGCCACAGCAGGTTTTCGGCGTGATAGTCGCGATGGACGAACACGCTGGCCCCGGCCTCGGCGCGTTGGCGCAGTGGCGCCCACAGGGCTTCCCACTCGGCGACGGCTTGCTCGCTCAGCCGGTGGCGGGTGTCGAAGCGCGGATACCATTCGACGAACAGGTCGGCGCCGGTCTTCAGCGCCAGATCGTCGTAGGTAAGCAAGGGCCAGCCACCTTCTAGGATGTCGGGCGGCGTCAGTTCGTGCAGCCGCGCCAAGGCTTCGACCGCCGACAGGTACAGCGGCAACTCGTCTTCGCCCTGTTCGATCAGGCGGGCGAACAGGCCGTCGCCCAGGTCTTCGCTGACCAGAAGGCCATTGGCGGCGTCGATGGCGTAGATTTCGGGCGCGCTGAGATTCTGCGCGCGCAGAAAGGCAGCGGCGGCGGCGAAGGCCTCGATGCGGCCGGCCGCCAGGCGCGCCATGGCGTTATAGCCGGAGGCGCGGCGGGCATCGTAATCCTGACCCGGCAGGCAGGGATGCGATTCCAGCGCGGGCGCCTGATCCATCAGCATGAAGGTCGAGCCGTCCGGGCGTACCAATCGCTCATAACGGCGCGTCGAAGCATCGCCCGGCAATGGATGGCGTTCGGCGTCGGCGAATCCGGACTCCTGTAGAAAGCGGCGTTTGGTCGCCTCTCTATCGTTCATTATCTAGTCTCTGAATTTGCCTTGTGGCGTCAGTCGGGCGATCCGGCCGGCGCTTTCAGGCGAATTGGTATGGTCGCCCTGTTCTAAGACGATATCGAGTCGGGCGTCAAAGCCCAAATGGCCCAGCCGCTCAGGCCATTCGATGAGCAGCACGCCGTCGTTCAGCGCCTCGTCGAGACCGAGTTCGAGAGTCTCTTCGGGATGGGCGATGCGATAGAGGTCGAGATGCAGCAGTTCGAAGCCCGGCGTGTCGTAGCTCTGGATCAGGGTGAAGGTCGGCGACGGCACGTCCTGGTCGGGCCGCGTCAGGGCGCGGATCAGGCCGCGCGCCAGGGTCGACTTGCCCATGCCGAGCGTACCCGTCAGATAGACGACATCGCCGCGGCGCAAATGCGGCGCGATCGCTTCGCCGAGCGCCGTGGTGGCGGCTTCGTCGGGCAGCGGGATCGTATGGGGTCGGGACAGGTCGAGCATCATGGCCAAAGTCATGGGATGAACGGGGTCTCCGGCGAGATCAATTGCCGTTCCACATAGGCCTTCAGGCGCTCGGTCTCCAGCCCTTCGGGATCGATCGGCGCCCCTATCACCAGGTCGAAGCGCTTGTACGCCTTGTTGAGGAATTCGTGGAACAGGGTGATGTCGCGCAATTCGCTCGAGAAGCGGTTGAACAGGTGGAACCAGAACGAAGCCGGGCCGGACACATGCATCGGCACGATGGGGGCGGCGTATTTCTGCGCCAGGGAGACGGCGGTCGCCGCCCACGGCGGGTCGGTCAGCCGGCCTTCGTCGTCGCGCCGCGCCAGCCGGCCGGCGGGAAAGACCACGACGCAGCGTTCGGCCTCGAACGCGCCTTGTGCCGCCAGCAAGGTGTCGCGCGTCTTTTTGTGCGTGCGCTTGGCCGCCACCCATTCGACCGGGATCAGGGCCTCGGCGAAGCGCGCATTGACGCGCAGGGCGTCGGCATTGGCGAAAAAGATGGCGTCGGAGCGCACCCGACGAATAGCGTCGGCCACCGCTATGCCGTCGGCGATGCCGGTCGGGTGGTTGCAGACGACGACGACGCGACCGGTTGCCGGCAGGTGCTCCAGACCGCGCGCATGAACCTTCAAGGCCAGCAGGCGGGAAATATAGTCGAGGGCCTCGGCGCCGCTCAGGTCACGGATTCCGTCGGCCATGGCGACCGCCTTGCGGTAGCCCAATATGCCGTAGAGCAGCGGCCTGGCCAGCGGCCACGCCGGCGATACGACCAGGCGCGGCGCGCGTTCATAAATCAGTTCGTCGACGATGTGCATTGCCGGAAGGCTTTACCGAGTTGGCCTCGGTGATCAAGCCCTGTTCGCTATTTGCAAAGCGTGTTAGGAACATCTCGATGACCGAGCCGAACACCACCGATAGCGAAGACCGCCGCCGCCCGCGCGCCCTGATGCCCTATGTCGTGCTGTGGGCGACCTGCGCCGTCTGTGTGATTTTTGCCGTTTTCGAGCTGGCCCAACAGGCCTGAGCCCTTTTTCCTATTGCATTTTTTCGCCACGTGTCCGCCATAAAGGTTAACGTGCCTGGATGGTGGCCTTTTCGACGCGGGCTTTTGCGACTATAACAGGGTTAATGCACGAGGATGGGGATGCTGAATGCTTAACCGCAAGGTCATATTGTGGCTGATGGCCCTGGTGGTCATTTTGCCGGTCCTGGTCGGGGCGGCCTATTGGCTGATCTGGGATCACGTCTTCAAATACCAGCCCGTCATCATCAAAACGAACCAGGCCGAGATTCAAAAGCTGCTGGATGAGGCGGACTATGTCTCGCCGGGCCGCGGCGGTCAGCCGCTCTATGTCATCACCTACCGCTCGTGCAAGCAATGCCGCGCCTTCGAGGAGCAGGAGTTCCCGAAGTACGACGCCGTCAATGCCGATACCCGCGTCATCCCCATCGCGCTCGGTGACGAGAACGGCCTGCCGCGCTCGACGGTCGCCGAGCGGTCGACGATCGCCGAGCTGTGGATCACGCGCAAATGGGCCTTCTATCAGGCGTGGTTCGCTTCGTCCGACAGCGACTGGAAGGCCGACGGCCTGGTGGTCGCCGACAACGACCTGGCGCGCACCGCCGTGGTCGGCGCCTCGCGCAGTTTCATCAGCCAGCTCGACACCTTGCTGGTGCCGAACAATGTCCACTCCGAATATCCGCTGGTCATCTGGCGCGACCAATATAACCGCCTGAAGGTATGCTCGTGTTCGGATCCGGTCGGCTGGGCCTTCGTGCGCGCCGATTTCAATGCCCCGGCCATGACCGGCGCCCAGGCCGGCGATGCCTTTTCGCAGATGTTGAGCGCGGTCGGCATTTCGTCGTCGGCCAAGGCCGGCTCGGAAAGCTCGACGCAGGCGCCGCCGGACTCCCCGGCGCCGGCCAGCGCCAATCCGTAACGCTCCTCTCCTCCCATGCGAGCGAAGCGATGCGGGGGAGGTGGCAGACAGCGCGCAAGCGCTGGATGACCGAGGGGGCCGTTCCACCGTCGAAAAGCCCCTTCCGTCGCGGGCTTCGCGCTCCGCACTCGCACCGCGCCACCTCCCCCGCTTCGCAGGGGAGGAAAGGATTTAAAAAACAAAAACCCCGCGGATCGCTCCGCGGGGTTCTTTTTATCCGAATGCGAAAGGGTTTATTCGCCCTTCGACTGGCCGTCGGCCATCTGGGCGCGCAGTTCGTCGCCCTTGGAGCCGCGCGTCGAGCTTTGCGAACGCTCGACGATACGGGCCGACTTGCCGCGGCGGTCGCGCAGGTAATAGAGCTTGGCGCGACGGACGACGCCGCGGCGCTTGACTTCGATCGATTCGATCATCGGCGACAGCAGGGGGAACACGCGTTCCACGCCTTCGCCGAACGAGATCTTGCGAACGGTAAAATTCTCATTGATGCTGGCGCCGGCGCGGGCGATGCATACGCCTTCGAAGGCCTGGACGCGTTCGCGGTCGCCTTCCTTGATCTTGACGTTGACGCGGAGCGTGTCGCCGGGCTGGAAGGACGGATAGGTCTTGGAAGCCTTCAGCTTCGCGACTTCTTCGGCTTCGATCTGCTGCAGCAGGTTCATGATAGTCTCCAAATGTTCGGGCTTACTCTTTGCGAGCGCCTTTTGCCTGTAAGTTGGAAAGATAGGCCGCCCACAGATCGGGCCGCCGTTCCTTCGTGATCGCCTCTCTTTGTTGCTGCTTCCAAACGGCCATCTTCTTATGGTCGCCGCTTAGAAGCACTTCAGGGATGTCGAGGCCCTCGAACGAACGCGGCCGCGTATATTGCGGCTGTTCGAGGAGACCATCCTCAAAACTCTCGTGTTCGAGGCTTTGCGCGGCTCCGAGAACCCCCGGAAGCAACCGCACCACCGCCTCGATCGTTACCATCGCCGCCGCCTCGCCGCCCGCCAGGACCGCATCGCCGACGCTGATTTCCTCGAATCCGCGCGCATCGAGCACGCGTTGATCGACCCCTTCGAAGCGCCCGCACAAGACGATCAGGCCATCGGCCTTCGCCCACTCACGGACCTTCTCTTGCGTCAGCTTGCGGCCGCGCGCGCTCATATAGACCAGCGGGCGACCAGAAACCTCCAGCGAATCAAGCGCTTTGCCGATGACATCGGCCTTGAGCACCTGACCCGGCCCGCCACCGGCGGGGGTGTCGTCAAGAAAGCCGCGCTTATCGCTCGAAAAGCCGCGAATGTCCAGCGTTTCCAAGGCCCAGAGGCTGGATTCTTTCCACGACGTGCCGATCAGCGACACGCCCAAGGGCCCCGGAAAGGCCTCGGGAAACATGGTCATGACGGTGACGGTATAGGGCTTGGGTGTGTCTTCGGACATGGCGCGGGGCCTTAACACATGGCGGCTGGAACGCCAAACGTCTATGCGCACGGCGAAGCGGCTTTAAGGAGGGGCGGCCACAGATGGCACAGATGAGCGCAGATGTTTTGGCCGTCTGATCGCGCGAAGCGCTTCATCATCGTCGTTGAGACGCGCTTCGCGGGAGGGCAACAAAAATGAAATCTGTGTCGCCGCGCAGCGGCGATCTGTGTCATCTGTGGCCCCTCTTCCATCAAAGGCCCGACGCAAAAACCGACTTAGCTTTCGTCGCACCGGCCCAACTCGTTCTTGGTCGCGCTCCAGGTGGCGACGCAATAGGGCGTGACGTAGTTGAGGGCCACGTGCCACCAGCTTATGCCGCTCCAATGGATAATCGCCGCGCCCTGGTTGATGGCGTTGAGGACGGTGCCGACGGTCAGCGATACCCTTATGGCATTGACGGCGATCCGCCGGCTGAACGCCAGGCGCCAGAAGTCCGGCATTTCCTTTGGCATCAGGCCGCGGCCTTTTCCGCCACACCAGCCGTCATCGCCGTCAGCAGGCGCGCGAACAGGGTCTTTTCCAGGTCCTGGGCACCCGGCAGGGCGGCGACCGTATCGAAGCCAATCACGGCCAAACGGTCTATCATGTCGATCAGGTGCTTGTCCTCTTCGGCGATAATCCCCTTGAGCGGCAAGGGGTAGCCCGCCTCGTTCACCGCATCCTGGTACAGGCGATAGACCCAGATGGCGCGCAGTTCGATGACCAGCGAGACCCAGAGATAGCCGGTTTCGCCGTGAGCGTCGCCCAAACCACGCGTCAGGCCGGAATCCAACCGGCCGAAATAGAGCTTGCCCGAACCGGCCGCCAGGGTGTCGGCGTCGGGATAGCCTTCCAAACCGCGCCCGGCCAGCTTTTCGGCCTCGCGCTTGAAGAAGAAGGCGTGGCGCGTTTCCTCGGCCAGGTGCTTGAGGATGTCCTGGGTCAGGATGCCCTTCATCTGCGACAGCATGATCTTGCGGCTGCCGATATGCTCGAGCAACGACAGCAGGTTCAGGAAGCGCACATGCTGCGCCGGATTGGCGATGACGGTACGCAGAAAGGCGCGGAACGGCCCCGTCAGGTCGCTATTCAAGCGCTCCGTCGCGGACAGCATCGAGGGCGCGGTCAAGGGTGGCGACAACGGCATTCAGGTCATCCCGGCTCAAACAATAGGGCGGCAGCATATAGAGGGTTTGCCCCAGGGGGCGCAACAAAACTCCCTCGTCCATGAAGAAACGATAGAGTTTCGGGCCGATGCCGGACAGGTAGCCCGGATCGTCGACCTTGATATCGAAGGCCATGATGGTGCCCGTGTGGCGCGCGCCCTCGACATCGGGACGCTTGGCGAAATGCGCCAGCGCCTCGGCCTGCCACTGGTGGATGGCGGCGATGCGTTCCGTCACCGGCTCCTCGTCCCAGATGGCCAGGGACGCATTGGCGGCGGCGCAGGCCAGCGGGTTGCCGGTGAACGACGACGAGTGGAAGAAGGTCTTGGCGCGGTCGGTCGAGTAAAAGGCCCGGTAGATGTCCTCGGTCGCCATGGTCACCGCCAATGGCAATGAACCCGAGGTCAGTCCCTTGGACAGGCAGACGATGTCGGGCACGATACCTGCCTGGTCGCAGGCAAAGCGCGTGCCGGTGCGGCCCCAGCCCGTCATCACCTCGTCGGCGATGAACAGGACGCCATAATGCCGGCAAATGGCGCGCAGCTCGCGTAGAACCTCGGGTCCATACATCAGCATGCCGCCCGAACCCAGGACCAGCGGTTCGACGATCAGGGCGGCCAGGTCGCCGGCTTTCGCCCGCTTTTCGAAGGCCTCGATCGTCAGGTGCTCGACGCCCTTTTCCGGAAACGGCAGGCGGTGGACGTCGAAAAGCATCGGTTCGTAGGCGGCGTTGAAGACGCTGCGCCCGCCGACCGCCATCGTGCCGAAAGTATCGCCATGATAGGCGTGGTCGAAGGCGGCGATACCTGTACGCGGCGTGCCGCGATGGGTGAAATAGCCGAGTGCCATTTTCAGCGCCACCTCGACCGCGGTCGAGCCGCTGTCGGAAAAGAAGACGCGCGTCAGGCTGGGGTCGGTCAATTCGATCAGCCGCGCCGCCAGTTCTTCGGCCGGTTGATGCGTAAAGCCGGCGAAGATGACTTGATCCAAGCGACCGGCCATGTCCTTGATCGCGTTGACGATCTTCGGGTGGTTGTGGCCGTGGACATTGACCCACCACGACGAGATGGCGTCGATAATGCGCCGGCCGTCCTCGGTATAGAGATAGGCGCCTTCGGTCCGCGCGATGGGGACCTGCACCGGCATCAGGGCGTGCTGGGTGAAGGGATGCCAGATGCCGGTCACAGGAAATCCTCCACACGGAAGTGGTCGGCGAACGTGGCGCCGAGGCCCGCCGCATCGACGCGATCGAGCCACGGCAGGCGGCCGAGGACCGTCGCGCCCGACCGGTCGGCAATGGTGCGGATATTGTCGGGGTTGTCGTCACCGATAAACAGGATGCCATGCAGGGCGATGCCGCGTGCACGCAGGGCCTCGACCGACAACAGGGTGTGATTGATGGTGCCGAGCCCCGTGCGGGTGCACAGGATAACCGGCGCGCCCCAGCGCCTGAACAGGTCGATCTGCAACAGATGCCGCGTTACCGGCACCATCAGGCCGCCGGCGCCTTCGACGATCAGCGGGCCGTCGACCTGCGGCAAGGCCAGACGGTCGAGGTCGATCGTCACGCCGTCGAGCTCGGCCGAGCGATGCGGAGACAACGGCTCGGTCAGGACATAGGCCTCCGGCAGGAAACGGTCATCGGGCAAGCCGGTCAGCGCCTTGACCGTCGCCGTATCCGTACCGTCCTCGGTGCCCGACTGGATCGGCTTCCAGTAATGCGCGTCCAGGCCCAATGTCAGCATGGCGGCAGCGGCTGTCTTGCCGATGCCGGTATCGGTGCCCGAGATGATGAAGGTGCGGCTCATGGGGTTTCCAACAAAGGCGACAAGGCCTTGGCGAAGGCGGCCAAGTCGTCTTCACCCAGATTGGCGTTGAGCGACAAGCGCAGGCGCGCCGTGCCGGCCGGCACGGTCGGCGGACGAATGGCGCGGATATCGAAGCCCTGGGCTTGCAGCTTTTCGGCAATGGCCACCGCCTGGGCATCCTCGCCGATGACAATCGGCACGATCGGGCTGTGAATCGTCAAGGTCTGCAGGCGCGCGGCGACAAAGGCCTGAAGCGTCTTCAACCTCTCCCGCCGCCACGGCTCGGCGACCGCCAGTTCCAGCGCCTTTTGCACCAGCAGGGCCTGCAACGGCATAGGCGCCGTCGAAAAAATGAACGGCCGGGCGAAGTTGACCAGATAGTCGATGATGTCGGCGCGGGCGCAGACCAGGGCGCCCGCGACACCCAAGGCCTTGCCGCAAGTATGCAGGCTGATCAGCCGATCATGGGGCAAACCTTCGCTGACGCCACGGCCGGTCGCACCGAAAACGCCGGTGCCGTGCGCTTCGTCGACGATCAGCCCGGCGTCGTAGCGTTCGCATAGCTCAAGCAGCTCGGCGACCGGGGCGGTATCGCCGTCCATCGAATAGACCGACTCGACCAGCACCCAGGCCTGGGCACCGGCGCGGCGCGGCTTTTTGAGCGCGTCCTCGAACGCCTCGAGATCGTTGTGGCGGACCTTGAGCGTGTCGACATGGGCGGCGTGCAGGCCGTCGCGCATGGAGGCGTGGCACAGGGCGTCGAAGATGGCGACATCGTGCCGGCCGATCAGGGTGGTGATCAGGGCGTAATTAGCCTGAAAACCATTGGCGAAAAACAGCGTGGCCGGCACGTTGAAATGGTGCGCGGCAAAGGCTTCGAGCTCGGCATGGGCGTCCCGATGGCCGCGCAGGAGGCGTGAGCCCGTGGCGCCGATCTCTATGCCGCTCTCCAGCGCTTGAATCGCCGCGCGCCGCAGCTCTGGATGGCCCGACAGGCCGAGATAGTCGTTCGACGACAGGTCGATGCCCATCGGCAGGCGCAGGCTACGGCGCCGCCCCTTTGCGTCCAGTTCAGCCAGCTTGTCGGTAAAGGTCTTCATGGGTTCGCAGGCTTTAGCCCTCCGCCGGAGGCCTGTCCAGCCGGCCCGTTCTTGCCGATGCAGTCAAAATGCGCTACACGAGGATCGAGCGCTTTGGGGCGCTTCCGGTCCGCGGGCAGGGATTTTCCCACCTTTTACTCTATACGTTTTTCACGAACGAACCTTCTTTCTGCCCGGAATGCGGACCGTGGGCGTCAAGGAAAGGCGTTCGTCATGGTCATGACTCCAAAAAACTTAAGCGAAACCGCTTCGCTCAACATCGAATACTACCGCAAGGCCGCCAAGGCGCTGCTGAAGGCGGCGCGCGCCGGCGAGCGCGCCGCCAATGACCGGTTGAAGGCCACCGGAATCAGCGGGGAACATCACGTCCTGCATGTGGCGCAATTGGCCATCGCCCGCGAACAGGGCTTTTTGAGCTGGCCGCGCTTCGTCGCCTTCATCACCGAAAGCCAGCTCGACTTCCAGGGTCTGGTGACGCGCTTCATCGACGCCGCGACCTCGGACCTGCGCCGGGCCCGCGATCTGCTGGCCGATCATCCCGAACTGCGCGGCGCCGGCTTCTATGTCGCCCTGGTCCTGGGCGAGTGGCAACGGGTCGCCCAGGCGATCGAGGCCGATCCCGAGCTGGCGACGCGCAAGAGCGGGCCGGATATGGTCGAACCGCTGGTCTATGCCGGCTTCTCGCGCTTCGGCCACGTCCAGGCGCCGGAAGCGGCCGATCTGGCGCTGACCGTGCGTCTGCTGCTCAACCACGGCGCGGATCCCGACACCGCGTTTCAGTCCGAGGACGGTCCCCTCTCCTGCCTCTATGCCGCCTCAGGCCTCAACGGCAATGTCGAGATAACGCGCCTGTTGCTCGAGGCCGGCGTCGATCCCGATGACGGCGAGTCGCTGTACCATTCCATGGAACAGCGCGACTTCGCCTGCATGAAGCTGCTGCTCGACCACGGCGCCACGGTGATCGGCCTCAAGCACATGCTCGACCGGGAAAGCCCGGACGGCCTGCGCTTGTTGCTCGACGCCGGCGGAGATCCCAATGAGACCAATCCTGAAGGCGACACAGCGCTGCACTGGGCCGTGCGCCGCAATCGCTCACCGGCCATCGTCGGCATGTTGCTCGACGCCGGCGCCGATATCGACGCCGTGCGCCAGGACGGCCGTACCGCCTATGCTCTCGCCGTGGTCAGCGGCCAAGCCGCCGTCGCCGAGCTTTTGGCCACGCGCGGCGCCGATACGCGGCTCTCCGCCATCGACGCGGTCGTCGCGGGCCAAGGCGGCGAGGTGCCGCGAGAAAGCGCCCTGTCGCCGGAAAATGCCCGCCTGCTGACGCATCTCGCCGAAAGCGGCAATCTGGCGAAGGTCGAAGCCTTGCTGAAGGCCGGGGTACCCGTCGAGGCGCGCGGCGACGGCGGCATCACGGCCTTGCATTATGCCTGCTGGCGCGGCAATGCGCCGATGATCAAGCTGTTGTTGCGCTATGGCGCGCCGCTCGATCCGGCGGACAATATGTATAAGGCGACGCCCGGCGGCTATCTGCACCATGGCTCGACCAACTGCGGCGAGGGCGACTATGCGGAAAGCACGCGAATACTGATCGCCGCCGGCGTGCGGGAATGGACCGAACCCAGCGGCAATCCGCGGATGGATGCCGTGCTGCGGGAGCATGGGATCATTTGAGCCTACTCTTTCCTCCCTTGCGAGCGTAGCGATGCGGGGGAGGTGGCAGACAGCGCGCAAGCGCTGGATAACGGAGGGGGCGATTCCACCGTCAGAGGCCCCCTCCGTCGCGGACTTTGCGCTTCGCGCAAGCGCCGCGCCACCTCCCCCGCTGCGCTTCGCTTGCATGGGAGGAAAGTCCTTAGCGGGGCTTATCTTCGTTACGGACCGGCTCTGTGTCACGGTCTTCGGACGTCTTTCGCTCGACCAGTTGCACACCACCGAGATCGGATTCGGTGTCGCGGCGATTGGTGAGAACGGTGCGGATGGGAACGGTTTTGCGTGTCATGCCTTTGAGTTAGGCATGACGATCTAAGTTTTCGATGAGGATTCAGCGCACCCGCAGACCCAGTTCCGACAGAAGCTCGGCCGCCTGGGCCCGGGAAATCGTCGCCCCCTTGAAGCGCCGGGCGTGTTCCAGGCGTATCCCGCCCAGATCGGTGCCGCGCAGATCGGCGCCTTCGAAACGGGCATCGGTGACGGTCGCGTCGCGCAGGCTGCAGTCCTCGAACACCGCGTCACGGAAGTCGCAGGTGTGCAGATCGGCATTGTGGAAATCGAGCTGCTTCAAATGCGCCTTGTGAAACGAGACGCCGTTCAGCCGGGCGGCGTCGAGCCGGCATTCCTCGAAGGTGAGATCCAGCGTCTTGGCGTGGGTGAAATTGGCGCCGGTCAGCTTGCTGCGCCGGAACTGCGCCTGGGCAAGATTGGCGCCCTGAAACTGGCTGTTGTTGAAATCACAGCCGGAAAACACCGCCTCCAGCAGATCGGCGCTGCGGAAATCGGCCTGGGCGCCCTTGCACCCGGTGAACTGCGCCTGTTCGAGCCTGACGCTGGTGAGCTTGGCGTGCCGGAAGGTGCAGCCGTCGAAGACCCAGCCATTGAGGATCAGGTCGGACAGATCGGCGTCATCCAGCTCGCAGCTGATCAGGGTCACGGGGGTACCGGGCGTGGCCAAGGCCAGCAGGGCGGCACGGTCGAGGGTTTGGGCGGTGATCTCGGTCATCGGACGGTTCTAGCGCCGTCGAGGTCCGGGGTCGAGGGGTCCGCGACCCCTCGCCTGTTCCTGATAAAGAAAAAGCCGGCCCCTCTTTAGAGGGGTCGGCTTTTTCTTATTAAGACAAGACGAAGGGGCCCCAAGAAACGTTCTTTGGCCCCTTCACCCCGTTACTCGACAGCGTTAGTCGCGACGACGACGGCGACGCGGACGGTCGCCCCGGTCGGGACGGTCACCACCATCAGCCATTTCCAGTTCGCCTTCATCACCGTCTTCGCCGTTGGCGGCGCGAGCCGCCTGACGTTCGGCGCGCTCGGCATCCATGGCCGCCGACAGGTCCTCACCGGTTTCCTGATCGACCACCTTCATGGAAAGCTTGGTCTTGCCGCGGTCGTCGAAGCCCATGAACTTCACCTTGACCTCATCGCCCTCGTTCAACACGTCGCCGACCTTGCCGACCTTTTCCTTGCTGATCTGCGAGATGTGGACCAGGCCGTCCTTGGCGCCGAAGAAGTTCACGAAGGCGCCGAAATCGACGATCTTCACGACCTTGCCCTTGTAGATGGCGCCGACTTCCGGCTCCGACGCGATCGACTTGATCCAGTCGCGCGCCGCGTCGATCTTGGCCTGTTCATTCGCCGCGATCTTGATCGTGCCGTCGTCGGCGATGTCGATCTTCGCGCCCGTCTTTTCGACGATTTCGCGGATGACCTTGCCGCCCGAACCGATGACTTCGCGGATCTTGTCGACGGCGATCTTGATCGTGTCGATCTTCGGCGCGAATTCGCCCAGCTCTTCACGAGCGCCCGAAATGGCCTTGTTCATCTCACCGAGAATGTGGATGCGGCCTTCGTGCGCCTGGTGCAGCGCCTTCTTCATGATCTCTTCGGTGATGCCCGGGACCTTGATGTCCATCTGCAGCGAGGTGATGCCCTCGGCCGTACCGGCCACCTTGAAGTCCATGTCGCCCAGGTGATCTTCATCGCCCAGGATGTCCGACAGGATGGCGAACTCACCGGACGGCTCCAGGATCAGGCCCATGGCGATACCCGACACCGGACGGATCAGCGGCACGCCGGCGTCCATCAGCGACAGCGAGGTGCCGCAAACCGTGGCCATCGACGACGAGCCGTTCGACTCGGTGATTTCCGACACGACACGGATCGTATACGGGAACTCGTCCGCTGGCGGCAGCATCGGACGGATGGCGCGCCAGGCCAGCTTGCCGTGGCCGATTTCGCGGCGGCCGGGCGAACCCATGCGGCCGGTTTCACCGACGCTGTACGGCGGGAAGTTGTAGTGCAGCAGGAACTTTTCCTTGTACGTGCCTTCCAGCGCGTCGATGTACTGCTCGTCTTCACCGGTGCCCAGGGTCGAAACGACCAGGGCCTGGGTTTCACCGCGGGTGAACAGGGCCGAACCGTGGGTACGCGGCAGGACGCCGACTTCCGACACGATGGCGCGAACCTTGTCGACCGCACGACCGTCGACACGCTTGCCGTGGTCGATGATGTCGCGACGCAGGACGTCGGCTTCGCATTCCTTGAACGCCGAACCGAAGGTCGTCGCCGACACGCCGTCGGGATTTTCCTCGGTCTTGACCAGGCTCACCGCAGCCTTGGCCTTGGCGGCGCCGACCGCTTCGTGGCGCTCGTGCTTGCCCTTGTGCGAATAGGCTTCGCGGATGTCGTTGCCGACCAATTCCTTGATCTTCACCACGACGGCGGAGAAGTCTTCCGGCTCGAACTCGAAGGGCTCCTTGGCGGCGTGGTCGGCCAGTTCGATGATGGCGTCGATGACCGGCTGCATGCCGGCATGGGCGAACATCAGCGCGCCCAGCATCTTCTCTTCCGAAAGCTCCTTGGCTTCAGATTCGACCATCATCAAGGCGTCTTGCGTACCAGCGACGACGAGGTCGAGGACGCTTTCCTTGATTTGGTCGACGGTGGGGTTGAGAACGTACTCACCGTCGATGATGCCGACGCGAGCGCCGCCGATCGGGCCCATGAACGGCACGCCCGACAGGGTCAGGGCGGCCGAGGCGGCGACCATGGCGACGATGTCCGGATCGTTTTCCATGTCGTGCGACAGCACGGTGCAGACGACCTGGACTTCGTTCTTGAAGCCCTTGACGAACAGCGGGCGGATCGGACGGTCGATCAGGCGCGAAACCAGGGTTTCCTTTTCCGACGGACGGCCTTCACGCTTGAAATAGCCACCCGGGATCTTGCCGGCGGCGAAGGTCTTTTCCTGATAGTTCACGGTCAGGGGGAAGAAGTCCTGGCCGGGCTTGGGCGCGCGCGCATAGACCACGGTCGCCAGCACGCTGGTCTCACCGTAGGTGGCGAGCACCGCGGCGTCGGCCTGGCGGGCGATACGGCCCGTTTCCAGGGTCAGCTTGCGTCCGGCCCAGTCGATGGATTTTCTTTTGATGTCAAACATTGCGTTTCTTTCGTTCTGACGCGGGACAGCCCCATGCGGTCCGGCGTCCGCCGTCATCGGGACGGCGCGTTTTGGCGGGCTTCGATTTTTGAGTCGGCCCGGTTTTGATCAGCGGCATAGGCTTACGCCGCGGGGTGTACAGGTCCGCCCGGATGCATTGGCAAGGAGCGGGGTCGTCTTGCTGAAGAGTACCGCTACAGCTTGCGGATGACAGTCTTGCGACGGTGCGCAGTACCGGCATTTTTACGGGGTCGCGCGATTTGCGCGCCGAGCATAAGAAGAGGGCTTGAGGATGGACCCCAAGCCCTCGGATGGTTTGAGACTAGCGGCGCAGGCCGAGGGTCTCGACGATCGACTGATACCGGTCGGTATCGCGATCCTTCAAGTAGTCGAGAAGGCGACGGCGTTGCGACACCATCTTGAGCAGACCACGACGCGAGTGGTTGTCCTTCTTGTGTTCCTTGAAGTGTTCGGTGAGATTGGCGATGCGCTCGGACAGGATGGCGATCTGCACTTCCGGACCGCCGGTATCATTGGCGGCGCGGCCGTGGGTCTTGATCACATCGGTCTTGCGCTCAGGCGTAATCGACATCGGGGTTCTCCTTACTAGAGACTAAAGGTTCAAAATGCGGACCGGGTGCAATCGCCCGTCCCGCGTTTCGCAAAGCGCCTGAACCACGCCCTTGCATACCGCCTGGACCGCGTCGGGGAATTCCAGGAAACCCGCATCGCTGCGGGCTTTCCGGGCCTCGGCCAACAGTCCGATCTGACGGGGCAGAAGGGCAAGGTCACGGCCTTGCTTCAATCTGGAAGCCTCCTCTTGCGTCACAGGCAGGGCCGGGATGTCGTCCAGCGCCGTCTCTACGCCAAGTAAAGCCTCAAGATGGGCGCCTCTATGCACTAAATCGTCGAGCTTTTCCAGCCCTATTGCGGAATTCGTCGCGAAGGCGCCGACCTGCTCTCGCCGCAAGGCCGTGACGTGACCGCACACCCCCAGATCGGCGCACAGGTCGCGCGCCACCGAGCGCACATAGGTGCCCTTGCCGCAAAACAGGGTCAGGGTGGCGCTGTCGCCGTCGAAAGCATCGAGCGTCAGGTCGAAAACCTGGACCGGCCGCGCCTTCAATTCGACCTCGATGCCCTCGCGCGCCAGATCGTAGGCGCGCTTGCCGTCGACCTTGATCGCCGAAAAGGCCGGCGGCACCTGTTCGATGGTGCCGATATAGGCGGGGATAGCGGCTTCCAGCGCCTCGCGCGCCGGGCGGGCGTCGGATTGGGCGATCACGCGGCCCTCGGCGTCGACGCTGTCGGTCGAGGTGCCGAAAGTGACGGTAAAGACATAGACCTTGTCCGCCTCGACCAGATACGGCACGGTCTTGGTCGCCTCACCCAGCGCGATCGGCA
>OUWB010000348.1_pt2 | contig 15196 bp, 11 predicted proteins | sample 1779821 | NCBI WGS metagenome assembly OUWB01 (sample SAMEA3914806, study PRJEB12502) | metagenome | biome: forest; material: soil | place: Canada | collected 2011-08-03 | depth 0.1 m
GGCTGGGGCTTCGAGGTCTGCGACGACGGCTCGGCCGCGGCGTTGGGCCGCGAGGCGATCCGCTCGTCGCTTCAAGGCTATGACGGCCTGGCGCCGGCGACCGATTTCACCCGCGCCGTCATTGCCCATTTCGGCCAGCCCGCCGATATCGTCCACTGGGTGACGACGGCCAAGCCGCGCGATTTCGGCATCCTCGCGCCCCTGACCATGCAGTACGCGGAGCGAGGAGACTTGGTCGCGGTCGAGTTGGTTCAGCAATCCGCTCATGACCTTGGCCGTTATATCAAGCGCCTGCACGAAATAGGCTGCGCGAAGGTCTGCCTTGTCGGCGGCATGGCCCAACCATTTTCGCCATGGCTGAGCCCGTGGACCAAGCAGGTTCTTGCGGAACCTGAACATGACGCGATCGAAGGCGCGCTCCTCCTCGCACACGGTATGTCCAATGGTCTTTCACCACAGCCGGTGAGGGTATGATGGCGCGACGCGTCCGTCTCAAAATCGTCGGCGAAGCCATCACGGGCCTTCGCGCGGCTGTAAACGGCGGGGCGGACCATATCGAATTGGTCAGTTCACTCGGCGTGGGCTGGGTCCGCGCCTTATGCCAATCGGCAACCCCCGCTCCGATACATCCTCCTGAAGACCGCGTCGCCGCACTCAGCGGTCTGACCGAGCCCCGCAACGATACCGACACCGCACAGGTCGCGCGCCTGCGCGTCGCGCTTATAGAACCTTCCGCTACACGGATGATGACCTAATGACCCTTGCACAAACCATCGGCCGCCTGACCAAAGAAGATCCCGCGCCGCTATATCTACAGCTACAGCGCGTCCTTCGCGACGCCATCGAAAATCACTTGATCGGGGAGGATGACGCAATCCCCCCCGAGCGCGACCTGGCCCAAGACTTCGACGTATCGCGCATCACCGTGCGTAAGGCGATCGAAGGTCTGGTCGGCGAAGGTCTGTTGACTCGGCGCCGGGGAGCCGGCACTTTTGTGGCCCCCCGCGTCGAAAAAAGCTTCTCCAAGCTGTCGTCGTTTTCCGAGGACATGATTGCCCGCGGCCGCACGCCAAGTTCCGAATGGGTGTCGAAAAGCGAAGGGCTGGTGACACCGGAGGAGGCCTTCCTGCTCGGATTATCACCCGGCACGGTCGTCTACCGGTTCCAGCGTATTCGCTACGCCGACGGTCAGACGATGGCGCTCGAACATTCGACCATCCCGGCCTACTGCCTGCCATCCGAGAAGGCAGTGAGCGCCTCGCTCTATGACGCGTTGGCCAAGACCAACCATCGCCCGGTGCGCGCGCTACAGCGCTTGCGTGCCGTCACCTTCACCACGGATCAAGCCAAACGCCTGGGCGTCAAGCCCGGAGACGCGGGCCTGTTCATCGAACGCCGCGGTTTCCTTGCCGACGGCCGGACCTGCGAATTCACTCAATCCTACTACCGCGGCGACGTTTACGACGTGATCGCCGAACTCAACGACGTCAGCTGAGGAATCTTATGCCCGCTTCGACTTCCGCGCCCATTCCGCCTGCTGTCATCGACCCGAGCACGACGCTCATGTTCGCCGAAGCCTCCGAGGGTGCGGACGCGGTCCGCCGCTTCCTCGACCAGAACCATTTTGCCCTCGTGGAACTTGCCGAACACCTGCGCGCCAATCCACCTCGCTCGGTGATCACGTGCGCTCGAGGCTCGTCGGACCATGCAGCGACCTACGGAAAATATCTGATCGAGACCATGGTGGGCATACCGACCTCGTCGGCGGCGCTGTCGGTATCGTCGATCTACGCCTCGCCTGTGGTGGCGGAAAACGCCCTGTGCATTGCCATTTCGCAGTCAGGGCGATCGCCCGACCTTGTCACGGCCGTCGAAGCTCATAAGCGCGCCGGCGCCTACGTCGTCGTCCTGGTCAACGACGATACGAGCCCCCTGGCCTCGCTGGCGGACACCTTGTTGCCATTGGAAGCAAGGACCGAACGTTCGGTGGCGGCGACCAAGTCCTATATAGCCTCCCTGGCCGGCCTGGCCGCCATCATTGCCGCCTGGACGGGTGACAATACCCTGAAGACGGCGCTCGACGCCTTGCCCGAGCAGCTGGACAAGGCCTTCGCGCTCGACTGGTCGGCGGCCATGCCGGCGCTCATCGGCGCGCGCAACCTGTTCGTCATCGGCCGCGGCTACAGCCTGGGCGTCGCCCAGGAAGCCGCGCTGAAACTCAAGGAAACCTGCGCGCTGCACGCCGAGGCCTTCTCCTCGGCCGAAGTACGCCACGGTCCGATGGCCATTGTCGGCGAAGGCTTCCCTGTGCTGGCATTCGCTACCGTCGATGCCGCCGGTGATGGCGTGCGCGAAGTCTGCGCCGATTTTGCCGAGCGTGGCGCCACGGTGCTGCTAGCCGACGCCTCGGGCCCTATGGAAACGCCAGCCGGCAAGGTCGTCCATCTGCCAAGCCTGACCACGGCGCCCGCCCTGGAGCCGATCGTGCTGATTCAGAGTTTCTATCGTATGGCCAACGCCTTGTCGGTGGCGTGCGGACTTAATCCCGATACTCCGCCTCACCTGAACAAGGTGACGAGGACCGTCTGATGACCCTTCACCTGACCAACGCCCGGATCGTCACCCCGGCAGGTACCGTGACAGGTACGCTGTCGTGCGAGGACGGTGTAATCGTCGGAGTGCGCGACGGGCCTCCGTCAGCCGGCACGGCAGGTGAACAACTCGACATCGGCGGCGGCTACCTGCTGCCCGGCTTCATCGACACTCAGGTGAACGGCGGCGCCGGCACGCTGCTCAACGACAAGCCGACGGTGGAGGGGATCGCCGCCATCGGCCGCGCCCACCGGGCGTACGGGACAACGGGATACCTGCCGACTTTGATCAGCGATCGCCTCGATATTGTCGACACGGCCATGCGGGCGACCGAGCAAGCCATTGCTCAGTGCGTCCCTGGCGTACTCGGTATTCACATTGAAGGACCCTTTATCAGCACTGAGCGCAAAGGTATCCATAACCCCACTCTATTCCGCACGCTCGACGCCGAGTCGAAGGCGCTCCTTAAGAGCCTGAAGCGTGGCAAGACCCTGGTGACGCTCGCGCCGGAAAACTGCACGCCCGACGACATCGCCGAGTTGAGCGACGCTGGCGTCATACTGTCCGCCGGCCACACCAATGCTACCTTCGAGACGACGCGGGTGGCCTTTGCGTCCGGCGTCACCGGCGTCACCCATTTGTTCAACGCCATGTCGCCCATGACCCATCGTGCGCCTGGCGTAGTGGGCGCCGCACTGGAAAACCAGAGCGTCTATTGTGGTCTGATCTGTGACGGGCGGCATGTCGACTGGGCGGTGCTGCGCATAGCGCTTCGTACCCGCCCTCACGACCGCTTCATGCTGGTGACCGATGCGATGCCGACGGTGGGCTCGAAAACCAAGACCTTCGCCCTCAATGGAAAGCATATCCATGTCGAGGACGGCGTCTGTGTCGACGGTAACGGCACGCTGGCGGGTTCCGACCTGGATATGGCCACGGCCGTCCGTAACACCCTTTTGCACTTGCGCGTCGATGTCCTGGATGCCGCGATCATGGCCGCTACGGCACCGGCGCGGTTTTTGGGACTGGATGACACGCGAGGCTCGCTCGCTATCGGCAAACGCGCGGACGTCGTCTGGATGAATAGCAATTTCGAAGTGGTTCAGACCTTTATCGCGACTACGGACGCGCCCGACCACTTGGTGAAGGCCTGAACCGGCACCAAGATTACACTAAGGGGACAGTGGATCGGGCGTCTCGCAAAGGGGCCGATCTTTTGCTTCCAATGAATAAGATTGCCTGGTCAGGGAGGAAACCGACCGTGTCTCAAACAGAAGCTGGCAAGCCTCGCAGCAAAATCGGCGACGCCTTCCGCGTCTCCAGCGGCAACTTCCTGGAAATGTACGATTTCATGGTGTTCGGCTACTACGCCAGCGCCATCGGCAAGGCGTTCTTCCCCTCGGGGAGCCCGATGAATTCGCTGTTGCTAGCCCTGATGACCTTTGGCGTCGGCTTCCTCATACGGCCGTTGGGCGCCATCGTGCTGGGCGCCTACACCGACAAGATCGGCCGCCGCAAGGGCCTGATCCTCACCCTGACCTTGATGTCCTTGGGAACGCTGCTCTTGGCGCTGGTCCCTGGCTATAACCGGATCGGTCTTCTGGCACCCATCCTTGTGCTGATTGGCCGGCTGTTACAGGGCTTTTCAGCGGGTGTGGAGCTTGGTTCGGTGTCGGTCTACCTGGCGGAGATGGCGACACCCACGACCAAGGGCTTTTGGGTCTCGTGGCAATCGGCAAGCCAACAGCTGGCGGTTATGTTCGCGGCATTCCTTGGCATTTTGCTCAACCACTTCCTAAATCCCGCCCAAACCGATGCCTGGGGCTGGCGTATTCCGCTTCTGATCGGCTTAAGCCTGGTGCCGATGCTGTTCGCGCTTCGGCGGTCGCTGAAAGAGACCGACGCGTTCGCCGCCAGAAAGGTGCACCCGACGGCAAGGGAAATCGGAAAGACCCTTATCGAGAACGCCGGAGTTATTGTGACCGGCATGGCGATGGTCATGATGACGACCGTCTGCTTCTACCTGATCACGGCCTATACGCCGACCTTCGGCAAGGAGGTCCTGCACCTCGATCCGGCCAAGACGATGCTGGTGACGATGTGGGTGGGCGCGTCCAATCTCTTCTGGCTACCCCTGTCAGGTGCGCTATCCGACCGCATCGGTCGCAAGCCGATTCTCCTTTTCACAAGCATCCTCGCGATCGTATCCGCCTATCCCGCCATGCTCTGGTTGACATCCGCACCGTCCTTTGAACGGCTGCTCATGACGGAGCTATGGCTGTCTTTCCTTTTCGGCGCCTACAATGGGGCGAACGTTGTCTATCTGACGGAAATCGTACCGCCCCGAGTCCGGGCATCCGGTTTCAGCCTGGCTTATTCGCTGGCCACATGCGTCGGCGGCTTTACCCCCGCCGTCTGCACCTGGCTAATCGAACGGACCCAAAACAAGGCAATGCCGGGTATATGGCTCTCTGTGGTCGCGGCCATCGCTCTCGGCGCCATCCTGTTCAGCAGGCCCTACGCCAAGCGGGAACCGCAAGCATGAGTATGCGCTTGGTCAACCCATTCGGCGACTCGCGCCGCACGCACGTCGAATGTGGTTTTGTAATACCCCATAAAAATCGGCGCGGGTACACACAAAATACGAGCAAATGCCACCACTTACGACTTCTCAATGCACAGAATTTGCGAACAAAACGTAATAAATATTTGATTTTATTTATCTTTTGGCCAAACCCATCATTGACGCCACGGAAAAGCGAAAGGCCTTGTCTTGCGCGGCGGTTCTACGTCGGCCGAATGCTGGCATTGGCCGAGCACAATGCGACAATTGATAACGCCATGTCACCGCAATTCCATAGATCTTGGAGGCATCGGTTTGCTATTGGATTGACTCCATACCGACCGGTTGGTATGTGGATGCTCATGAAGCATCCGATCTCAGCATCGAGTCCCACGTCATCGCGATCAAGGTTGCTGGATGCCGCTGTGCGCATCGTGCGGCAGAAGGGATACAATGGGACAAGCGTCGATGACCTCTGCGTTGCCGCAGAGGTGACTAAGGGCGGATTCTTTCATCATTTCGAATCCAAGGAAGACTTGGCGGTCGCCGCCGCCGATCATTGGTCGAAATCGACCGCGGCATTGTTCGCCGGCGCGGCTTACCATGACCATCCCGATCCGCTCGATCGCGTACTCGGCTATATCGATCTGCGCGCCGCGCTCATTCGCGGCGCGCCCGCTGAGTTCAGCTGCTTCCCCGGAACGATGACGCAAGAGATATTCCTCAGCCACCCCTCGATCCGGCAGGCGTGCCGCGCGAGCCTGGTCGGCCATGCCGGAACGCTGGAAGCGGACCTGGCGGAGGCGATCGATACCTATCAGCCCGGCAGCGGTCTGACCGCGCACGGTCTGGCGATCCATACCCAGGTCGTTTTGCAAGGCGCGTTCATCCTGGCCAAGGCCACGGACGATCCACAGGTCGCGATCGACAGCGTCGCGCACCTGAGACGCTATTTCGAGCTGCTTTTCGCGTCCAAACCCGCAGAAGGTCATAGCCATGCATCATGAAGTCGTCTCTCGCGAAGACTGGCGCGCCGCGCGCGCCGCGTTGCTTGCCAAGGAAAAGGCCTTCACCCGTGCCGGCGACGCCTTGAGCGCCGAACAGCGAGCCCTGCCCTGGGTCGAGATCGAGAAGACTTATGTCTTTCAGAGTCCTTCGGGACCTCGGACTCTTTCGGACCTTTTCGACGGCAGAAGCCAACTGTTCGTCAAGCTGTTCATGTTCGAGCCCGGGCAGACGCAACAATGCACCGGCTGCTCGCTTGAAGTCGACCACATCGCGGGCCTGCTTGAGCACCTGAATGGCAATGATGTGAGCTATGCGGCCATCGCCCCGGCGCCGATCGACGAGATCGAAGACTTGCGGCACCGCATGGACTGGCGATTTCCCTGGGTGTCATCCTTTGAAAGCGATTTTCACCACGACACACATGTTGTCTTCAATCTCGACGAGGCAGCGAGGATCGCAAATCTCGTCTTCTACAAGGACGAAGGGGAACGGATCTTCCATACCTACACAGCTTACGACCGAGGCGGAGAAAGCTTTTTGGGCATTTACCGCATTTTCGACCTGATGCCGAAGGGGCGGAACGAAAACGGCCCGTCTCGCAAAATGGGCGATTGGGTGCGACCGCGGAACATGTACGGCAAGGGCGGTATCGCCTCACCTCCGGTGCCGAGAACCAGGCTAATTACCAATGGACCCCGCCTGGAAGGCCGGGCCCGACAATCGAGTTTCATTTCTGCAAGACCTGTGGAATCCGCACGCCGGGGCGTGGTGAATGTGATGCCCCGGAGGGGGGAACGTTTTTCGCTGTTCAGGTTCCGTTACTCGAGGGTGTCAATCTCGACGAACTTGCCGCCGCACCAATACAATACGTCGACGGCCTTCATGATCGTTTTGACTGTGTGCCGGACGACACCCGGTTCCTTTGAGCAACGCCCACGGACGGCAGTCCGGCCCCGTCGGCGGCCAGCCGTTCGATATTCGCCGGATTTGGCAAATCCGACGCCTACACAGGAAGCCCACCTATGACCAGTTTGACGAAGACGAACCTTCTTGGGTTCAGCGCAGCCCTCGCGCTCGGCGCCCTGACGTTCGGCGTCATGAGTGATGCCCAAGCGCAATCGGCCTATGCGACCGAGGCTCCCCTTGCGCAATACCGCACGCTGAGCCAGGCGGCCGAAATTACCCTGGCGCGAAGCGCCGCTCCGGCGGCGATCTCAAACCAGGCCGAGGTCCTGACACTCGGCGTCCAGGGTTACGCGACGGCCGTCAAAGGCCATAACGGCTTCGTGTGCCTGGTCCTCAGGGGCTGGACCGGCGATTTCGACGATCCGGACTTCTGGAACCCCAAGGTGCGCTCACCGATCTGCTATAACCCCGTTGCCGCGCGCTCGGTCCTGCCGAACGATCTCAGGCGGACGGGTTGGGTGCTGGCCGGCCTGTCCAAAGCCGAGATGATCAATCGCACCCGTGCGGCGATCGCCAGCCACGTGATCGTCCCACCGCCGGCCGGCGCGATGAGCTACATGATGTCGAGGAACGGCTACCTGAGCGACCGCGACGGCCACTGGCATCCGCATCTGATGTTCTTTGTGCCGCGCACCCCGCCGGCTGAATGGGGCGCCAATGTGCCGGGCGGCGTGGTGATGGGCGCTGCCGACAATTTTGAGCCGGTCACCGTATTCTTTGTCCCATTGCCCCACTGGTCCGACGGAACGCCGGCACCGCCCGGCATGTGAAATGGAGGCGTATCCTTACGGAGCTTCCGGCATTCATGCGATTTCAAGCCGGGCTCGCGAACCGCGTCGAGACTAGCCCCCTCGCGCGTCTCGGGCAAGGTTTTCGACCATCCCCGGCGACGCGTCCGGAGGATCTAAGCCACGTCTGGCCGCCCTCCCCCATGGTTAAGGCATGTCGTACGCGGCGGTCGCGACAGCATCGGTCATCCGCGCCTCATGTCAAAAGGGGCGAGGTTGAGGATCGGGAATCGTCTTCACATTTCGACTGGGAACCACCGCGTAAAACTCGCAAAACAAACGGGAATTATGGTAGCAACATATACGACAAGGCAGGTGTGGCGATTAGCGAATGTTGGACACGGTATCCGGGCTGGCAGATTGGACGTCGGAGGCAAAACCTCTCCGGGAACGAGCTGACGACGCCACGACCCATCCGGGATTTCCGGTCGCCATGCGGACGCTGGCCACGAATATGATGGAAGCCCGCAGTTCCAGCTCGGAACTGCGCAAGCTTTTCCGGGATGCCGGACATTATGTCGCGGCGATGCTGGCCGTATACCTGCATCTGTCCGGCGGCTTGACGATGTCCAATCTCAAGCTGTTTTGCGCCCGCACGGGCTTTCTAAGCCCAGGCCGGGCGCGCGCCGTCCTGCTCTACATGCAATATCTCGGCTTCGTCGAGCCGATCGCCTCGCTGCGCCAGGGCAAGTCCGCGCAATGGCGCGTGCGCCAGCCGGTGATCGACGCCTGGCTTAAGCACCTGCGTCAAGCGCTCGAAGCCGCGGCGATCGTCGAGAGCGGCGCGCGACTGATCCTGGATCGCTTCGACGATCCGTCGGTCGCCCAGACCTTCGCGGTCGCCCATTCCGAAATCCTCCAGGTCGCCGCCAAGACAACGCCCGCGGACATCGCCAATATCAACGCGCATTTCATGCAAAGGCGGGCGGGCAGCGCGGTCTTGTCGACCATCATCGCCGGCCAGGATCCCCGTGCGTTTCAGGCTTTGGAGCCGTTCAACCTGCCGATCGTCGCCACGGCCCACAACTTCGGCGTCACCCGGCTGCATCTTCGCCGCATGGTCCGCGACGCCGGCGCGGCCGGCCTTCTGGTCGCCCGGCCCGACGGCACATTGAGCTTTACCGCCCAGGCGCACAAGGAGCTCTGCGCCCTCTACAGCGGGCAAATCGTCTGCCTGCTCGAAGCGGCGGCCAAAACGGCGGTCGCGCTCAGGCTTACAACCGCACAATGAATCGTTAACTTGTCAAAAATGATACATTCCCCTCCGCCCTTCCCCGAGGCATAAAGTCCTTTCAGGGTAAAGGGGTAGGGGTCTAACCGCCGGACGGGACGTCCGGTGGCATAGGGATCGTTTGTCCGCCGTCTGCCCCAGAGCCTTGGAGTGCATGCGGTTGATGATGGTGAGGTTCAAAGTTCAAGGCCAGTCGACGGTGGCGAAACGGTTGTGCCTGGGCGCCGCCTTGAGCGGCTGTCTCTCGCTGATCACCGCGGCGCCGTCCCTGGCGCAGGTCGCTCCGGCGGCCAGCCAGGTTACGCCCAAGACCCTCGCGCCCGAACAGCCGCACGCCAATGCCGCCATCGATCTCACCCCGGCGCCGGGCGCCGCCCCGCCGGGCGCCGCCAATCTGCACTTCGTCCCTGCGAAGATCGTCCTGTCGGGCGGCCTGGACCGGATGGCGCGCATCAGCGACGGCCTGATCGCGCCCCTGCAGGGCCACTACGTCACCGTCAAGCAGCTCTATCAGCTCGCCGCAGCCATCGAAGGTGCCTACGCCAGGGCCGGTTATCCCTTCGCCCGCGTCACGGTTCCGCCGCAAGCCCTGAAGGACAACGGGGTCGTCACCCTTATCGTCGTCGACGGCTATATCGAGACCGTCGACCTGTCCCACCTGCCCTCCCGCTTGCGCCTGCCGGTCGGCCAACTGCTCCAGCCGCTCGTCAACCGCGCCTGGCTGCGCTACGGCGACGTCGAACGGCGCGTCACCCTGGCCGGTCAGGTGTCCGGCGCGAACCTGCGCACCGCCCTGGCCCGAGGCGACCATCCGGGCGGCGTCAAACTCATCGTCGAGGGCGACTATACGCCCGTACAAGGCGACATCAGCTACGACAACCGGCTGGGCCCGGCGTTCAAGAACCGCGAAGCCAATCTGCAACTCAGCCTCAATTCGCCCCTGGGTCTGGGCGAGCAGGTTTACGCCTTCGCCTCCGGCGATCCCAGCCGGATCGATCGCATGTTCACCGCGCAGGCGCTGCGCAAGGCCGTCGGCGGCGGTATCTCCCTGCCGTTCGGCGCCAACGGCACCAAGCTGAACCTGGAAACGACGACCTCCGTCACCCAGCCGCTGGGCGGCTTCTTCCTGACGCGCGACGATTTCGTGCGCGACGCGTTTCGGCTGTCGACCCCGCTGATCGTCCACCGCGACCGGTCGCTGACCGGCACCGTCTCGGTGGAGCTGGTCCGCGAAACCGAGGCCGCGCCGCAGTTCGGCGTCGACCTGTCGATCGACCGTTATACCCTTGTCCGCGGCGAACTCGACTACTGGATGACGCTCGGCGCCGACACGCTGACGGCCTCGACGCAGCTGACCCATGCCTGGGGCGCGCAGCCGGAAACGGCGCCACTGTCGCGCGGCGACGCGCAAACCCATTTCGGCAAGCTCACCCTGAACGCCGATTACAAGCACCCCTTGCCCTACGGGTTCCGCAGCGACATCACCTTCCAGGGCCAGGCGGTGCTCAGCGGGGGGCTGCCGACGTCCGAACTGTTCGCGCTCGACGGCCCCACCGGGCTGTCGACCTTCACCTCGGGACAATTGCCGGCCGAGCAGGGCGCGTCGCTGCGCCTGTCGGTCAGCCGACCGATGACCGTCGTGCCGGATCGGCTGCAGGTATCGCCCTATGTCTTCGCCGCCGGCGGCAAGGCCTCCTTTGCCCTGAAAACCGCTTTCGATACCACCGCCGCCGAAGCCGCGGGCGTGGGGGTCGAAATCGACGCCCAGCCGCCGCACATGGCCATGCCGCTCAGCCTGACCGTCGAATACGGCGCCGAGGACAGCAATGGACCGATCGTCGATCGGCATCGCGTCACCTTTGCCCTCAACAGTCCGTTCTGAGGCATCCCATGCGCCCCTCCCGCACGCCCCTTCGCCGCCTGCTCAACTCCATCCGCCCGGTGTCATTGATCGCCATGGCCGCGGCGCTGGCCGGCTCGGCCGCGGCCCAGACCCTGCCGACCGGCGGGACCGTCGCCCACGGCACCGCCGTCATCGGCGCGGCCTCCGGCGGCCAGATGACGGTGACGCAGTCGAGCCAGCGCGCCGTCATCAACTGGACCGACTTTTCCATCGGCAGCGGCGGCCAGGTGACCTTCAGCCAGTCCTCGGCGAGCAGCGCGGTGCTGAACCGGGTCACCGGCAGCCAGGCCTCGGTTCTGGCGGGAAGCCTGACCGCCAACGGTCAGGTTTTCCTGGTCAACCCTAACGGCGTCGAAATCGGCACCACCGGGTCGGTCAATGCGTCGGGCGGCTTCCTGGCCTCCAGCCTCGACGTCAGCGACAGCGACTTCATGAACGGCACGCTGTCGTTTTCGGGCGCGAGTTCGGCCGGCAGCGTCGTCAACCAGGGCAGCATCACGTCCGGCGGTTTCGCCGTCCTGCTCGGCACCTCGGTTTCCAATAGCGGCACGATCACCGTCCCGCTCGGCCGCGTCGGCATGGGCGCGGCGACGTCGGCCACGGTCGACTTGACCGGCGACGGCTTCCTGCAGGTGGTCCTGCCCGCCGACGCCACCGACGCGGCGGGCACGCCGCTGGTCGACAATAGCGGCACGATCACGGCAAACGGCGGTCTGGTCATGCTCAAGGCCTCGGTCGCCGCCAATGCCGTGCGCCAGGCGGTCAATCTGTCGGGATCGATCCAGGCGCAGACGGTCAGCGGCACGTCGGGATCGATCATCCTGTCCGCCAATGGCGGCGGCTCGGTCACCGTCGCCTCGACCGGGTCGCTGGATGTCAGCGACACCAGCGGCCAATCGGCCGGCGCGGTCAGCCTGACCGCCGGCGGCGCCATGGCCCTGTCCGGCTCGGTCAATGCCTCGGGAACCAACGCCGGCGGGCGCGTCGACGTCACCGGCGATACCGTGACGCTGACAGGGGCGACGGTCAACGCGACGGGCGTCAATGCCGGCGGACTTATCCGCATCGGCGGCGCCTACAAGGGCGGCGCGGCCGACGACGGCTCCGACGCCTACGGCTATTTCGTCACCCGCTGGGGCACGCTGCCGTCGCTGGCCACCGCACGCACCGTGTCGATCGACGCCGCGTCGAGCCTGCACGCCGACGGCACCGCCATGCCCGTCTGGCCCGACACCAATCTGAGCGAATTCGGCACCGGCGGAACGATCATCGTCTTCAGCAGCCAGGATACCTCGCTGAACACCGCCGACTGGCGCGCCGGCGGGCTCGACGGGGCGATTGCCGTATCGTCGCTCGGCACCCTATCGAACCTGGTCTTTCCCGTTCACCGCACACAACAGGAATTTGTCGGCGACTGTAACGTCAACACCCAGTGCAACAGCAATCCGATGACCTATTTCGGTCCCGACGCGGCCGAATATCTGTTCTTCGGCGCCAAGGACCTGTTGATCGCCCATACCGGCTACGATTCCGGCGGCCTTGCGTTCATCAATGCCGACGGCCTGCAATCGACGGTCGAGAATGCCCGCGAAGTCTCGATCGAGGCCAGTAACGACCTGACCGTCGTCGGCGGCTTCAATCCGCAGAACGGCGGCGACCTGCAGGCCAGCTCGCCACGCCCCGGCGATTATCTGCAAGGCACCCTGCGCGACCTGACCTTCGCCGCCGGCCGCACGCTGACGATGAACGGGGATATCGACGGCAGCAGCGCCAGCCTTTTCCTGTATGCGAACGACCCGGACGCCAATGGCGCCTCGGGCCTGCGCGACACCGGCATCGCCAATCTCGACCTGACCAACTCGACGCTGGACCAGTTCCCGGAGCTGTGGCCGCCCAACGCGCGATCGCCGCTGGCCACGTCTCTCAATCGCGACATCACCATCGCGCTGATGGCCGGCAATGACGACGCCGCCGGCAGCCGGATTTTCCTTGCCCCCATAGACGGGTCGCCTCAGGGCGGCGAAGCCGACGCCTGGACCGATTTCAGAAACCTGACGATTGCCGCGCTGGGCCAGGGATCGATCGAGTTCGACGGCGACGTCTCCGGCAATATCGATGCGCATGGCGGCGGCGCCCCGCCCTATGGCAGCATCACCCTGACCGGTAATCTGATCTTCGCCGCCGACACGACGATTGCCGCCACCAATGTCACCTGGACGAACCAGAACACCGCGACGGTATCCGGCGACGCCCGCGGCCAGAGCGGATTTTCGGCCAATTACGAGTTCGACACGGTCGATGACAACGGCATCTCGACCCCTATTCTGTCCGGCAGCGTCATCGACACTTCGGCCATCGTGCCGACGGTGGGCTCGGTCGTCCTGGGCACGGCCAGCATCGACGGCAGCGTGACCGGCGCGCTGACCATCGACCAGTCGAGCGACCGCGCCGTCATCGACTGGTCGTCGTTCAGCCTCGGCTCGGCCGGTGTGGTGACGTTCAACCAGCCGTCGGCCACCAGCGCCACGCTGAACCGTGTCGAGACCGGCGCCCCCTTTTCGGAAATCGACGGCACGATCCACAGCAACGGCCAGGTCTTCCTGATCAACGAAAACGGCATCACCATCGGCGCGACCGGGCTGATCGACACCCGCGGCGGCTTCATCGGCTCGACGATCGACATCGGCAACAGCAACTTCCTGAACAATGTCCTGCAGTTTTCGGGCGGCGGCGGCGGGTCGGTCAGCAATGCCGGCACCATCTCGACCGATAGCGGCGGCCTGGTCGGGCTGTTCGGCGCGTCGGTCGCCAATAGCGGCGGCATCACCACGCCGAGCGGCCAGATCGCACTGGGCGCCGCGCAGGCCTTCACCTTGACGCCGGCGGGCGACGCGCTCTTGACGCTCAACGACGTTTCGGCGCTGGCCACCAGCGGCGGCCCCCTGATCGACCAGACCGGCACCCTGAGCGCGCCGGGCGGCCGCATCGAAGCGCGCACGGCCTCGCCGAACGCGACCCTGGCCCAGACCGTGGAATTCGGCGGCACGATCGCCGCCACCGACAGCGTCTTCACCACCGATGCCGTAGCGCTTCAGGCGGACGGCGCCAACGCCACAGTCGACGGCACGGTAACCGTCGATTCGACGACCGGCGCGACGGGCGGCGCCATCGAGCTCAGCGCCGGCCGGCAGCTGACCCTCACCGGCAGCCTGAGCGCCCAGGGGGACACCGGCGGCCGCATCGACGCCACCGCCGACACGCTGACGGTGACCGGGGCGACGATCAATGCGTCGGGCGTCACGACCGGCGGCCTGATCCGGCTCGGCGGCGCCTATCGCGCCGGCGCCGCCGACGACGGCAGCCCGGCCTACGCCTTCTATGCCGGGTCGTTCGGCGCCTTGCCCAGCCTGGCCACCGCCGGCACCGTCTCGGTCGACGCCCAAACCGCCGTCATGGCCACGGGCGGCACCGGCGGCGTGCTGATCGTCGACAGCCTGACCAACACCTCCATGCAGGCCATCTGGAATGTGAGTTCGAGCGGCGGCGCGGACATCAGTTCGCTGGGCACGCTGTCCGCCCTGCCCGATTTCGGCAGTCTTCATCTCAACACCACGGGCGTGCTGACGCTCGGTGCCCAGACGATCGACCTGACGACGACGCCATCGGGGACCGCCGGCGTCTCCAGCATCGACATGGGCGCGCTGACCGCCGCGATCCCGTCGCTCAACACCCTCTATATCGAAGCCAGCGATACACTGACGATCTCGGGCGGGCTGAGCCTGCCCGGCACCCTGGGCGACAGCGAGTTCCACGCCGGCCGCGGCATCACGGTGACCGGCACGCTGAACGGCGGCGGCGGCCAGGTCGGCCTCTACGCCAATGACCCATCCGCCAATGGCGCGCGCCTTTCGGATCGCGGCAGTGGCTCAGCCTTTATCGATCTGACCGGCGCGACGCTGGCCGATTACAGCACCACCCACCCCGGCGATATCAGCCTCTGGCTCGAGGCCGGCAACGACAATGCCGGCGGCGGCCAGATCCGCCTCAGCCCCATGGACGGGTCGGTATTGACCGGTAGCGGCGTCGCCTCGTTCGCCGACCTGGCCATCGAAGCCGACGGTGACGGCGAGACCCTGTTCGACGGC
>OUWB010003852.1_pt1 | contig 15185 bp, 18 predicted proteins | sample 1779821 | NCBI WGS metagenome assembly OUWB01 (sample SAMEA3914806, study PRJEB12502) | metagenome | biome: forest; material: soil | place: Canada | collected 2011-08-03 | depth 0.1 m
GCAGCGATGAGTGATGTCGTCAAAACTATCTTTTTCATAGCGTAACCCTCGAGCTTGGCGAATTCGCTGACGCTACGTGGCGCTAGGTCCTTTCGGATGCAGAGGGCGGAGAATATTTCTGCATTCCCACTAATCCTTCTGGAGCGGAAGCCCGTAAAAGAAAGGCTGTCCCAGGATGGCGGGCCGGCATTTTTTCGCCGGTTCATCGGTGGTGAAGACTTCGGTCGTGCTTGAGCGGCCCACGCTTCAAGCTTAGCGCCGTGGTCGACATCGAGGATACAGGGAGCCCAGCCCGCTCCCTGTATTTCTCTTGGGGCGCAGAAAGTCCTAGACGAGGAATCTTTTTTGCACGTGGAAATATCCAACAAAATTCCGCAATTTGATGGATAAAGCCAACAAATCGATTTTCATTGCTGCTGAAGCATATTTCCAGACCGCTGTTCTACGTGGGTAGCAGGTGACCGTCGGCTTCAGGTGTTCACGTTTCGATAGATACCGTCAAGCCGAGCGGACGATGCATCCAATCCATTCATCTCGGGTGACCGATAAGGATGAGGTCTTCAGCAAGGAGGGGAAAGCGATTGAGGATCGCCGCCTTAATCGGCGGGGCAGGCGAGTAATGGGCCATTTGCACAGAAGTCGGTAACAATCCTGCGTCCCAAGCAACCTTAGCTAGCGTGTACGGCGTGAAGAAGAATCTGTGGTCCGTGTTGATGGCTTCGCGTGCCTTAAAAATATTGAGTACATTGCCGCCGCGAAGTGCATTTGGCACTGTTATGATGACGTTCTTCACGTTCGGTGCGTAATTCTCTAAAAATTGTGCGATGAAATTAACGGGATTCCCTATGTGTTCTAAGACTTCTCCGAATATTGCATAATCAAACTGGTTTTCTGAAATCTCTGCTATTTTATTTTCTGACGTGATATCTCCAAAGTAGATATTGTCCAGTCCAGATATCGTGCGAGCGTTTTGAATTGCGCTGCGGTCAATATCTATGCCAATGCACATATTGGCCAAGTTTGATAAAATGCCGTGAAGCCACGTTCCTTTTGAGATTTTTTCTCTGAGTAGTGGCGAGTGGTCGCAGCATCCTATATGCAAAATACTTCGATTTTTGGCGATATCTGATATAATGTGCGATCTATTTTTTAGCGGAGTTTTAAAAGCATATTCAAATGCCACTTGCTCCCCGAAATTTTCACCGCTTAAATACTTTTGTAACGCGTCGCTCTCTGGATCAAATACCGGCATGCGTGCCCCTTTTTCGAGAATTTTCTACAGTACTGCGTCATAGCCAAGTTCTTTAGCAAAGTGGATTTCACGTTAACGCAAATAGTTCCGAAATCGATCTTCCGGAGAGTCTACATCAAGAAATTCAATACTCTGGGTTCGCGAATGAGTTGAAATAAATTAACTCGCACGCAAGCAGAAAAACCCTACACTAAATCGGGATATATGCAATTCACAAGCGTGAGTATCGTCGCGGGCATCAGCTTCAAGGGCTTAAAGGTGATATGACGCGCCAAGTGTGCGTCACAATAAGATCCCCGTCACTGAACGCCGTTGAGGTCGGAACCGATCGTTCTACTCAATTATGAGTGGGCCGCCCAAAATGCGTTTTGGCTCCGTTATCCCCGTGCCATCGCCAGCTTCGATTCTAAGGTGTCTCGCTGTACTTTCTTGGTTCGCATGCCGGAGAGAAGTTGCGCGCTTTGCGGGGTTCCCATGTGTCGGTCGAGTTGCGCGGACTTCCTCAATTCGCGTACCGGCGAGCACCGTGTTTGGCTCGAACATATCATTGCCTGGGGCGCCTTCGCGAAGGTATTTCAATCCAGAAACAGCGCTGATGCAAAAATGATCCATCGGTAGTTGCATTAAGCCGGCAAGTGAGTACTGGGATCATTAGTGTGCTTAGATTTCCCTTGAAATTCCCTCATGGCGAGGTCGCTATGCAGTGCTCGAAGTTTGGCACCTTATCTTTTGCCACTTTGAACGGTTCCCGCACATAACCGCTCAGAAGATTCAACTCTCAAATTTCAACGTAAGAAAGGCAATCATGGCGTTCGACACCAATACCTCCGAGCCCAACCCCGTCGATATTTACGTCGGGGCCCGTGTTCGGCTGCGGCGTAAGTTCCTTGGTATGAGCCAAGCCGATCTGGCCGCCGCGCTTGGTCTGACGTTCCAGCAGGTGCAAAAGTATGAACGCGGAACCAACCGGATCAGCGCCTCGAAGATGTTCGAGGCTGCAAGGGCCTTGAAGGCGCCAGTGGCCTATTTCTTTGAGGGGTATTCTGAGATCGTGCCCCCTGAAGGGTTTGAAGCATCTCCTCCAGGATCCGATGCCTCCCATTTCTTACTCTCCGACGAAGGCCTTGAACTCGCAGTGTCGTTCCCGCGCGTGAAATCGGCCCAACTTCGTCGGAGGATTTTGGACCTCGTCCAGGCTCTGGCCGACGGCGAGTAGCAGCAATCGCTCCTTAAACCGGATCCGTCGATCAATTCTTACGCGCGAGCGTGCCTGCTTCACATCTAAGGGCTGTTCGCTGGTCTCCCCTGAGATACGCTTCGGGTGGAGACAACGCGGTGGCTCACAAGGCGACGCAGATGCAGGTCAGTTTGGCTCGTCTCATGGTCAGCCCGGCCTGAAAATGCGCGGCAACCTCTTGGTTAGTGTGCTGCGCGAGGGGATCGGCATGGGGCTTTTCGTGCTCAATCTCCTCATCGACGCGATGGGAGCCCGCCACCTGGCTTTATCTGTTTGTCGCCCTATTCGTTGTCACTTGGTTCGGCGGTTCAGTCGTTTCGACCGTGCGCAAGGTTTTCACCGCCCGGGTAGACCAAATTCTCTTTGGGGAACGCGTTTATTGTTACAGATACGCTTTATTCTCCAGCCCGAGAATGTTTCGACATGCATGGAGCGAAGCGACACGACACGCGGCCCATGTGTATCAGCTCAGTATCATTGAGATTATTTAGGGCTTCGGCTTCTTCGCACGTCCGGCGCGCGACTTTGTTTGAGCGGGATGTTCGCTCATAGAAATCTCTTGAGGAATTCCGTCAGTGGCAAACAACTCACCCGCGGAGACGCCTAGCGATGACGCCAATTTGAAAATGGTCCGTCCGGTAGGGTTACGTTCGCCGGCCTCGAGCTGACTAATGTAGCCCTGATCGATTGTTCCTAGACGCAGAGCGACTTCCTCTTGGGATAGCCCAAGCTGGATGCGCAAGCGTTTGAAATTCCAGCCAATGAGCGCATCAACATCCATTTCTCCAGCAAAACGAAATGCAGAAAACTCGCCATGGATCACCCTCCATATTGAGTAAATAAAAATATGGAGTATCCTCCATTTAAGGGTGTGGAATGTTGGACTTCAGATGAGCTGGCTGCGAGATGTTGACCGCTGGGTGTGCGCAGAGGTGCTGCCGAACCAGCATGCCTTTCAAGCGTTGGCGCGTCGGATGACGGGCAACGCCGAAGTGGCGCGGGATATTGTTCAGGACGTTTACGCTGAGGTGCTGGGAGGGGAGGGGTGGCGAAAAGCTATCGATCCAAAGGCGTTCGTTATGCGGATCGTGTATTGCCGCTCGGTTGATTGGATCAATCGTCAGAAGATCGTGCCCATTCAGGCGATGCCCGAATACGAGGGAACGGCCTTCGCAGACAATGGTCCAGACGCCTTCGAGAGCCTTTCCGGACGCGAGGAGCTTGCCGCGGTCCTGGAGATCTTGGACGCCCTGCCGACGCGGTGTCGCCAGGTCGTAACGATGCGGCGGATTGAAGATCTTCCGCCAAAAGAAATAGCACGCAGACTTGATATCACCCTCACAACCGTGGAGCGCCACCTAGCGCGGGGTTTGACCATGCTGGCCGAGCGATTAGCGGAGAGAGGCGGAACGCTGCGCCGTCAAACCACCCATTTGGATCGGCCCGCAGCGCGCGTCGACGAATAGACGCTCTGTGTCAACTGAACTATGCTTGGACCTTGCGAAGCGGGTCAACCAGAGACGAGAATTACCGTGACTGAAGACGGAAAGCCTTCTTGGCAAGAGCTAAGGGAAGAGGCCGCTCTTTGGCTTGCGCGCATGGATTCCGGTTCGGCGGATATCTCAGAATTCGAAGCTTGGCGCGATGCGGATCCTCGCCGTGCAGCTGCTTTCGTCCAAATCGCAGGCGCCCTCGCGACCATCGACCGTAACAAGCCTGAGCTCAGAGAGGCTTTGCCGCCGTCCAAGTCATCGACCCGGAGGCGTAATTTGCTGGCAGCCGCGGTCGTGGCGGCCGCAGCCTTTGGTATTGGCGGTTTCATCGTCTCCAATGCCAAGGCATCGGTTAAGACCGTGGTCGGGCAGAGGAAGTCGATCAACCTGCCAGATGGCGGCGTACTTTTGCTGAACACGGACACGCAAGTACAGTGGCGACAAAGGGGAGGGCTAATCGAGGTATGGCTGCTCAAGGGAGAAATATCCCTGGATCTGGCCGCATCCACTCTGCCGTGCCGCCTCTACGCCTCGTACAATATGGCGCAGCTTTCGAAATCGAAGGTCAATGCTCGACTGCGCGGAAAGATAGTTGATCTGTCAGTCGTCCAGGGCAGTGCCGCATTGAGCGAACGACATGACAGCGGAAACGGCAAATCGGCCTCGATCCCGACATTGGTCACTGTCGATCAATCGGCAATCGCGTCCCAGAGCCAAACGGTGGTGCGTCATCTCGATACCTCCGATCTAGACGTGCTGTCCGCATGGCCTGAAGGCGAATTGGTATTCCAAGGGCAGTCATTGGAATCCGCCGTCGCGGAATATAACCGTTACCTTAAGCGCAAGATTGTCGTCGTCGATCCTTCCCTCAACCAAATCAGGCTGGGCGGCCGCTTTACGACGGCAGATCCGGCCGCATTTCTTGAAGCCCTCAAGGGAAGTTTTGCTATCAAGGTCGTGGACGACGGCACAAGCACGATCGCCCTCACGAGGTGATGGATAGACGAGCCCAATTCATCGCGCTCGTTTTGCCGAAGAATGGTCTTTGGCGCAGCGTCATCCCTCGTGATCTAGTGTTTTCGCTGATTGGTCACCCAAAGGGGTAAGTTCAAAATGGCGGTCAGGATAGCTGAAGGGCTCGTCGGCGCGGTCTTGCATCCTCTCCTTCGACGAGCTTGAAACGGTCCGCAAGCAGCCGATGTATGTGTCATTTCCAATACGTACGAACCTATTTTTGATTTACCATGTTGCACTGCAAAATATACCAATGGTAGTAAGTCTGCCGCTCGAATCGAAATGCGGTATAGTATGCATTGAGATCGAGTTTGTACGCGTGACCTACCGCTTCGAAGACTTCGTCCACCAGAGCCTTGAGGCTCGCTGCGAGACCGAACTGCTTGGCCATCTCACCAAGGCACTCGAGCAGCAGGGCTACGAGCAGATTGTTTTTGCGATCTTCAACGAGCCGGATATTTCGGCAGCGAGCCACAGCTTCGGTTATTACGAGCACGCGGTCGAAGAGTGGAACCGCCTCTACACCGAAAGTGACTATGTTCGCATTGATCCGGTGGTGCGGGCCGTAAAAGCGGGTGCAAAGGCTTTCACCTGGGATGACCTCCCCAAATTCTTCTCAATGACCCGCCCCCAACAGCAATATATGAGCCTTGTTGGCGAGCTAGGCATGCATCAAGGCATGGCCGTAACCTTGGCGGGGGGACGAGCGGGGGTAGGCCTTTCGACAGCGGACAAGAGCGATAGGCGGCCAGGCGACGTCGCCATGGCTTCGGCCATTTGCACCCATTTTTACCAAGCGTTTCGCGACCTTAAGAGCTGCACGACAAGCCCAGCTGTCGGGCCTGAGAGTTTGTCGATCAAGGAGCGCGAGGTCCTGATATGGGTCGCGGCGGGCAAGACCGACTTTGAAATCGCCCAAATTCTCGACATCAGCCAAAGCACTGTCGATGCCCATCTACGCAGTGTGTTTCGCAAGCTTGGGCATTTAATCGCGTGGGAGCCGTAATTCGAGGGCTCAAAGGCGGCCACATTTCCCTCTAACGGCGATTCGTCAATTCCGCGTTTGCCCAATTGCCTGCAACCTAAAGCGGGTTGATGGTGTAACGACGTTATCGGGGCTGTGTGATGTGTACGTCCAATCAAGATGAACTGATGAATGTCATTTTCGGGCAACTGGAACTACTGCAAGGCCTCGCCATTAAAGCCGGCGACGCGGACCTGGCTCAGGATTTGAGTGCGACGTTTGCGCGCTGTCTGGAGCGTTACTGCGAGATCAAACGCGCTGCGCTGTCCGACAGGATGGATGCGCAAACGCGAGGCGCCGCCTAGAGGAATTGTTGCCGGACGCCCCCATCCTCACTCCGGCGGCATGTCGCGGACGTCCTTGCCCCCCAAGGACGTCCGTTTTAACAATCCTTCCCCAAAGGCCGTATGGCTTCGACGCGTGGTCGCGAAGCCATGGCGCCAGCGAAATACAGATCGTTCGCTTAGAAGAACGCCCCACCTTATTGTCAATCGACTATGCCCCGTCCTGGCAGGACGAGGGGGGCGACGCACCCAAGCCAAGAGCTTTGGCTCTCTTGTTGGGCATGGCCTAAGTGCTCAAATGGGCGCGATCCTAGTCGCTGTAAATTGGGCCGATCAGGGCTTAACGGAGGAATGCATACTCCCCGTCCGGATGTAGAAATTGAAGGACAGTTCAGGCTAATTTAGGATTATTCTGGTATCATATTACGGACAACCAGCTAATTCTGAGAACTGCCGTGCGATATGTAGACTGCTACAGGATTTTGGATCAGCTTCCAGACGCATATCCTCGTAAAGTCGAGCACCTGCAGACGTTGACGGGCAATCCTGCTTTGGCAAATGATCGTGCGCGAGCGGCCTTCATAGCTGAGGTAGATGCCGAGTGGTCGCGTGAATTTCGCTCGATCCGAGCCTTTCACCTGGACTTCCACGACCCGAAATACTTCGAATATCATCAGTTTCGGCGCGAGCGCGGTGAAGTCGCCGCCTACTACTGGATCTTGGCGGAGTGGCGCGACCGAGCAAAAGTCAATGCCACGCGTGACGCCGAATCCCGACGCGCCGAGTTCATCCAGCAGATTTGGGCATCGGTCCACAGCAAAAGCCTCGCAGCGGAGCCTGCGTAGTCCACTCGCCGAGAGGTGTTAAAAATATGGGGGGCGGTTTGGGGGCCGACCTTATAGTCGTGTTGGCGGAAAGCTCTCAGCGCGGCCAAAGGCCAGCATTCACGCGACGGTCGATGTGCTCGCGCCGGGCGATATGGCCGGGGGGATAAAAATGATGGGATTATATAGAGCCGCTATACTGGGTTGCTTGAACCGAAAAGGGTTCTGGGCCCAATTCTTTTTTCATTTTGCGCTGTCGGCCGCGCTTCTGGCAATATTCTTTTTTGCCTGGCAATTAACAGGAAAAATGTTGCCCCTTTGGGCAGCAGCTCCGTTGCGTCTGGTTCTTATTGTCCCCCAGGTGGGGATTTATCTACGCCGCCTTCGTGACGCAGGACGACTGGGCGCGGTCTGGCTTCTGCTCGCGGTCTATGCGCTGGGTTTGATGGCCTACGCATATTGCCAATATCAAATTGTGGAATACGACGTGTTGGTCCAGCAGGGAGAGTTGGATGCCGATGAGGATGTGCTCCACTGGCAAATGCTCGCCTGGATAAGCGGCGCAGGTGTATTTACCGGCTTCCCAGGTCCAATCCAGCTTGCGTTCGCGTTGTACGCTGGAACATTGAAAAGCGTGAAGTCAAACAACGGCAGGGCTTGAGTGTGTAGCGGAGACAATCGGTCCATGCGTTGCCTCTTGTCAGAAGCCCGATACTTTCATCAACTGCACCACACGCGCCAGGCTAGATTTGCGCGACCACCTTCGACCTGCCATCCCATAACGACCGTTGAAGCTGCTGGGCGCTTTTCCGCGGCTCAGGCACAGTTATTGCAACAAGGCGTGTTGTCGCGAAGGCCGTCTTAGGCATTTCGAGAGCGAGCTGAGGGGAACTATCATGACACTGAAGACTTTGACTGCGGCCGGAGCTTTTGCGCTGGGCCTGCTAATTGCCATGCCGCATGGGGCTCAGGCTCAGGGCGCGCCGCCTGTCACGGTTCGTATTGTCGATCCACCGGTCGACACTCCTCCACCTCCGGGGATGTCGTATATTCGCTTCGGCGAGCATGAGATCGAGGTCAGCGGCCACGTCCAGATCACAGCGCTAAAGTCGGGTATGCTGATTATGCTGCCGGATGGTGCTCCACCCCTGCCAGCCGACCTGTTTGACGTCAACACGCTACCGGACGGGCGCGTTGGTTACGTTCCCAAAGTCCACTTAGACAAGATCTCGGTCATCACGACGGGGATCGCGAGGTCATCACCGATTCCGGTACAGTTTGCGCAGGCGATCGAAGAGATTGGCGACGTTCCGCAGACGCACCTAGGTACCTTACACAAGGGCGAAGTGGTTATGTCCATACCATATCGCTACAAGCACCCGATTCGTATGTCGGACGACTTAAGTATCAACGGTCTCTTTGGGACCCACGTCTTGGCGAAAAAAGACGAGATTGGCTTCGATGCAGGAAAGTTCAACGGCGGTCAGGTCTCTCACCATCTTCTTTGCTTCTTCAACCTTGAGCATGGAAACCCGTACGCCTCTCCCGACTGTTTTGTGAAATTCCCGTCGCCGGACGGTGCATTTGGACTTGCGGAAGTCTCTGTCCCCAGCAATCTGCCTACTTCGTTCCAGATGTCGAAGTTTCAGGCCACCGGCGTAAAAGCGCCTCCGCTCGAAACCGACAACGTGACCATCGATCATGATTTCCACCTCGACCTGCTTGTGGGTTGGTGGTCAGACGGTGGCCTTGAGCTGACGTGGAGGTCTGAGGGCGTGCGCTTGCAGACCAACACCGTCAGGCCTGGACCAGATGGCACCGTTAGATTGCATATAAAGGGGGGAACGCTCGTTCTTCGTAGCGACCCAACCGAGCACGCTAAAACCCTTGCCGAGTTCCAACCTGACCCTGCTTCGGTGCCCGTTGTTGCGCCGCCATCAGTCGCCAGCGCCTCGGTTGCCACCATTAAGGCGTCGAACTAGTGCCCCTCCAAGCTCTTCATGGGATATGCGACGGTCGATACCTTGGACTTTTCCAATATCAAGGAATGAGTCAAGCTTCGCTCCGCGCAGGCCATTTGGCCAAGATCAAATATCTGGTCGATTGCAAATTGGGTTAGCCATATGAGACACCTATTTATTGGCTTTTCAACAGCCGTCGCATTGGCATTATTGCAAAATGGCGCCTTGGCCCAAGATCAGCCGCCATCAATAGCGTCAGACCCGGTGGCCCTGCTTCAATCTGTGTGCGTCGACCACAAAGCTTCGTTCGATGACGTGTTAGCATATGCCAAATCGCATGGATGGCGCCTCGCATCAGAGGGGGGCTTTCCAATTCCGGGAGCCTTTCAGGAGACCGCAATTTTACAATCTGCGGACACCACCAAGCAGGAAGGCGTTCTGCTGTATGTTGGTCACGCAAACTTCCCAAATCAAGCGTGGTCGGACGTGTGCCTGATCGGTGTTCGGCCGGGAAACTATGACGACATAAGAGCAAAGATCCAAGCGTGGGTTGGGATACCACCTGAAAAGCAAAATCCCGTAGGTGTCATTTACCTGTATCAAGAAATTGGCGGAACCAAGAAGAGTTTGCTCGCCGCGACAGACGCGGCAAGTCGAGAGGCCGCGTTCAAAAATGGTCCGGTATTGAGTGTGTCCGTGGCTCATCTAAGCGCATTGACAATGGTCAGTTATACGATAACCGGCCCAAATTGACCCTAAAGGGAGCGAGCCGCCTTTTGATTGCCGCGCCATATGGTATGCAAGGGCATTCGAAGTCTCGCTCGCTACAACCGGCCTCCAGCCCTGCGCTCTTGCTACTTTCGAATGGGTCAGCACGAGAGTGCATTTTCTAAGGAGTCGCTACATGGCGAACGGAACAGTAAAGTGGTTCAACGGAACCAAGGGTTATGGATTTATCCAGCCGGACAATGGCGGCCAAGACGTCTTCGTCCATGTTAGCGCGGTGGAGAAAGCCGGCCTTCGCGGCCTGGATGACGGCCAGAAGGTCTCGTACGAGGTCGTGCAAAACCGCGGTAAGGCGTCGGCCGAAGAGCTGAAGCTCCTCTAGCTGGCAGCCGCGGGCCGCAATATCCAATCTTGAGGTTTTCGGCCGCCAAACCTACGACGAATTTATTCGCAGACCTCTACCGATGAAGGCGTCGGGTCCTTTCGCCCCCCGCCCCAAATTGGATCCGACTGTGAAAACGGACGCTCGTTGATTTCCCTGCGAGCGTCCGTATTCTATTGAGGAAGGGGCACCGCTTTTAACGCTTAACGATCAGGCGACAACCGTTCTAACAACGGATCGCGCGTCCAGTCGCGGCAAATTCAGCCGTTTGAGGCCTTCGCTCTAGGCCGGCGAAGATAGATGCCTGTCGTTCCGATCGCGATGCCAAGAGCGGTCGAAACATCAAAGACGACACCCCAAAAAGCAAAAATATCATAGAATCTGCAAGGCTCATCAATGAGCTCTCCAGCGTCAGCTTGAACGTTGCAGTCGTGATCGTAATAAATGGGCAAGATCGGCGCGGCGAGCATGAGCACCAGGAGGGTTACGCGCAACGCGCCGCGCAAGCGCGTGATAATCACGATGCTGATGATGCACGGCAAACATACCAGGGAAAGCCATAAGATAATTTGAAGAGCCAACAATCGAGCACTCTCCTTTTATCGCCTGACAGCACCTGACGATATCAGATTTGCATGAAGCGCTCCAGTCAAGGCTGGCGCAGGGGCTTATGAAAAAAGGGCCTTCATCACAAACGTGTCGGTGCTGATGTCCATGCCTTTAACCAGCGACGCCATCTGCACCTGTATCAGTCTGGCGATGCCATCGTGGGGGCGTCGGCCACGGGAACCCAACCAGTCTCGGCCACCCATCGCACCAGGAAACCCAGGCCGGTGGTGCCGATTTCGCCCATGGCGTCAGGTGCATAATGCATAACTGCGTTCTCTTGTGCGTTGCCACGGCTTAAAAATGGGCATATGCCATTGACCGATAAGTTTCTCGTATTTGGAGTTTTTAGTGTGATCCATTAGCGACAAGGGGAGAACGATAAATGCGTAAAATGCGGATTTATAAGGTAATATTGTCGACAGGCGCTGTTGTAGTCGCCGCGGGAAGCGCGGCTGAACTGGTAAAAGCAGCCACGCCGGCGCATCAGTTGGTTACCGGACCGGTCGCGGAGTATTGGGTTAGCACGACGACCTCAACCGGTATGACAGCCTCCGGCCTGACGGGAGGCGGGCGACCTTCCCTCAGCACGATGATGAATATGATGAAGGGGGGCGTCACTCACAGCATGCGCCTGCAACTGGGTTCAAGCCTCTCGGCTTCGGGGGAGCCAAGCGCAGACCACCTGCCGCCAGTTGCGCTCGATGCCGGCAACGACCTGCCTCTATATTACAAAGCTGCGATTCAAAAGGCAGAGCCTGCGCAATCCCCGTCAACCGCACCTCAGCAAAGCGAGCCCCCAAAGGGGAAGATACTGATCTTCTGGGGTTGCGGTGAGCACGCGCCAAAAGATCAACCGGTCGTTATTGATCTATCCACGATGACTGACCCGGCCGCCCGCATGGCCATGGTTGCGAAAATGATGCCGGCCCAGCCGATAGTCCTCGACGTCGTACATCCGCCCGCGCCCGATCGTTGGAAAACATACGGCGAATGGCCAAACCAGAAATCCCGGACAGCCCTCGACGGCAATTCCTCTTTGCTCGGCGCGCAACTCGTCAAAGGCAATTACAGCCCGGACATCGCTTTCACCTTGGCTCAAAACCAAGACTTCATGACACCAATCCAGGTGGTAAACAACGTTCGCGATGGCGCAGGGGCTGTTCCCCTCCAATGGCAAACCATTCCTGGCGCCAAGGGAATTATTCTCGGCGCTATGGGCGGCGGTAAAGATGCAGATGGCAATTCGCTCGTGGTCCTTTGGACGTCAGCCCAATCGCAAATGGGGTGGACGGGGCTGGGTGCTGACTACCTGACGCCGCATGACGAGGAGCGGCTTGTTGCCACGAAAACCTTGCTTGCAGGTGAGGCGACGTCGTGCACAGTGCCAAGTGAGGTCGTGAGCGCGACAGGTTCCCAGGGCGGTCTGCTCTACACAATGACCGCGTATGGCGGTGAAGCGAATTTCGCCTATCCGCCCCGCCCTGATGACCCCAAAACGCCTTGGAACATCCAATGGGAGACAAAGGTTCGGTACAAGACGACGACCGGCGGGATGCTTGGCCGCAACATGCCTGGCGGTGGTGGATATTCCGCTGCTGACGCTAATGGCACCAGCTCCAGCGGCGACGCATCATCCACTTCGGTGTCGGACACGAACAAGAAGAAGGGTTCGCTGTTCGGTAGCATGATCAAGCAGGGGCTGACCTCAATGATTCCTGGCGGCGGGGGTTGAGGTCTTGGGCGGTGTCCGTTCCTACCGTCCTGGCTGACGGACTGGCGATGTCCGGCCGCCTTTAGGCGTGGACCCTTGGAGCCCCTCGGTTCCAGTGTCCTTTATGTTGCCCGCAACCGTTCATGCCGGATGACCAATTGGGTGATATCTGACCTAGGATGGAAATGAGCAGTGGAGCAAGGCGAAAGGGCGTCGCCATCTCCCGCAAATGGCGAAATCTGGAGGTCCGAGTCAAGAGATAGGGGATTTCACAAATCCTCAATTAGTTTGTGGGATAAGGGGTTACCGCGAGATGCCCACACGTCTCGTCCAACTACCACATGTACCAAACTGAGCCCTGGCCCTAACACCAGGGCTTTTTATTTTGTGATTGCCAGCTCCGCTTTGGTAAGCGACCGTTGATGTGACCACTCCAGATTTTCTGGTTAGCGCTGGGACTTGGGCGCAGGGATTTATCTGCGCGACGCAAACTTTTTAGGGTCGGTCGAGCGATTAGTCCGCGACGCCGGGTTGTTCGGGCTCTAACCGCCAAAGGTCCCGCGGTTGAGGAGGCATAGCTCATCCTTCCGTGTTGCAGACTTTTTCGACGCAACCGCGTCCGTTGCTCAGTTGAGTTTCATCCACCGCGGCACCTGCGATCGCAGGGGCGATCGAACCGAGCCAGGGAAGGCCCCCCACTATTGTCCGCCGCCACCGGTATAGCCCGGCACGTTCACGCTGGGCTTCAGGAACCCGTTGAAAGCGTCACTAAAGGCCTCCGCAATGATACTCGACGGTACCCACTGGATGCGATCTACCAGCGCCCCGTCTTGGTTGGTGACTTTAATAAACGTACACGGGTTGGTGCAGGTGTCGATCTGGTCGCTGTTTTCTTGTTGAAGCATGTAGACGCCGTTGAGCTCGCCCAAATACTTAAGACCGACGAACCCGCCGGCTGCCTGGCCGGCCCGGATCTGGTCGTCCGATAAACCCTGGGCATACAGATATAGCTCGCCATCGACGGACGCGTAGTTATGGCTGGGCGCTTGGACTTGGGGTGGCGGTGGTGGTGCCGGCGCATCGTTTTGCGCAAAACTCGAAGAACTTGAATCGGACGATGACGATGACGACGAAGCCTCGCCGTCATTACTTCGCTTTGGACTGCATCCAGTTACGGTGAGGCAAACAGCTACGCAAATAAGACAATAGACGCCCTTCATACGGCCCCCTCAATATATGCGGCTAAAACCAGCGTTATATTAACGATAAACAGGCCCCGTGCAAAACCGAATTTTGTGCTCCGTTGCGATTCCGAAGCGCGCACTTTCCCGGCTTCACGCTTGTTTTTTGGCCGCCCTTTTCGGTGACGACGAGATCATTCTTCGATTGAGCTTGACCTGGTGATGAATGCTTTCCCCTCTAGCACGAGAGCCGGTGAATACTATAGGTTGCACCCTGTCGGCACGCAACCAAGGAAGCCCGGCGTTGGCCACGGAAGCGGTGAGACGCGAAAAAGTCGTCGTCGCGTGCGACGCGGTCTGCTGTCGGAGATGGGAAATAATGCCATTCTCAGAAACCAGGGATCAATGAGGGCGGCGCAAACAAGATTTGATCCGCCCTCTGAAGGCTTCGCTTAGCCGTGGGCGCTCACCGCGTCCAAGGCAGGTACGATGCCCATGGGGGGCGCATGATGGTTTCGGGTCGTCTGCCGCACTTCGACGTCGCCGTTCTCGATGGCCGTTGCCAAGATCGCCCGTTTAGCCTCGCAATATCGCTCAAGAGCTTTGGCAAATACGACCGTTAGGTCATTTGCAAGCTCTGGCTCTTCTGCTCGTAACGATAGGTCCTGAAGCAATTCGAGCTGGCTGAAGATCACTGGCATCAACCGGTCCTTTTTCGAGTCCGCGATGGGCATTTGAAAACTCCGAAGTCGTGTGCTTCCGCTTTACGCAGGAAGGGTCGATTTTTTGACTCTGGCGTAAAAAGTGAGTTAATTGACGCTACGGCCAGGGGTTGAACTTTCCGTGAGCGGACGGATCTTAGAAGCGACAAAGTGCCTTCATGACGGGGTACGAAAGTAGAAAGCGATTACATGTGAAAGCTCGAGGAAGGTTTGCACTGGTGATTTTGGCTTAAGCTTAAAAATCTCTGCGAATGGCTTCCAAGCGCCGCTCCGCGCTGCTATGTTCCGTATTCGTTCCGTGATTTTGGAATGGTGTGTGGATAGGCATGGCGTCGGGGCACCTGGACAAGCTGAATGAGCAACAGCGCGCGGCCGTGCTGCATGGCTGCGCCGACGGCAAGGCCGTTGCGGCCGGCCCGCTACTCATCATCGCCGGCGCAGGTTCCGGTAAGACCAACACCTTGGCCCATCGCGTTGCGCACCTCATCTTGGGGGGAGCCGATCCGCGCCGTATATTGATGATGACTTTTTCGCGTCGCGCTGCCGCCGAAATGGCCGGTCGGGTCGAACGCATCTGCAACAGCATGTTGGGCGGGCAGGGGAAGGCCCTACCATGACTTTTTTCCTTAAATCGAACATGGGAGCGCAGCTCTCCGCTTAAGGCGGAGATTTGGACAGTTAGCTTATCCTGTTGGGTCGGGGGCGGGACGGCGAAGGCGACGGTCGATCAGACTACCATACGCGGGTTGGATACCGCATGAACGC
>OUWB011209508.1_pt1 | contig 15179 bp, 13 predicted proteins | sample 1779821 | NCBI WGS metagenome assembly OUWB01 (sample SAMEA3914806, study PRJEB12502) | metagenome | biome: forest; material: soil | place: Canada | collected 2011-08-03 | depth 0.1 m
TCGTGCAGGTCCCGCTCGATCCGGCGCAGTTCCGCGCCGTGGGCGGCGATCGCTCCCGCCCGAGTGAGGGTGAGCTGCTCGATCCGGTCGGCCGTACCGGCATCCGGGGAGGGCTGCAGGAGCAGGTGTGACCAGGACGCCTCCAGGTCGGCGAGCCGCCCGATCACCGGCAGCAGCACCGCATCGTTCCTGGCCGCGCCGCACCAGACAGCGTCGACCAGCAGCGCGGGCACCCACAGCAGCAGCGCCGCACTCATCAGCGCCATGCCGTAGACGAGGTCAGCGGCCATCCACAGCAGGTCGCGCGCCGTACCGGGATCACTGGCTGCCGTCCGCAAGCGCGCTGTCAGCGAGCCGGCCAGGGGCAGATACGCCTCCGGCAGCGGTTTCCCGGTCCACTCGGAGGTACGGCGGCGCTGGAAGCCCGCGAGCCGGCGCAGCGTGAGTACGCCCTCGGGCAGCAGACCGGCGCCGATCACAGTCACCGACAGGACCGCGATCACCATCAGCATGCCGACCAGCAGATAGCAGGCCACACTGACTCCCGCCCCGACCAGCAACTGGACCGAAGCCCTTCCCGCTCTACGGACCGGTTCGCGCATACGGACCAGGCTAAGCGACCCGCGCGCGGAGCGGGGTGTAGCGGGCTACACCATTGATCGGGGGGACTGCTCTGATGCGTGCGCCCAAGCACACGGGCACAGTGGATGACGTAAGGGAGGCAGCCCCAGACCAAAGCTGCCGATCACTTTTCAGCACAGGAGGCACCACCCCATGAAGGCCACGCTCTGGATTCTGTTCGTCATCGCTCTCTGCGCGGCCGTCTACTTCACCAACTTCGCCGACCTCAGCGGGACCGCCTCGATCATCAGCCGGGCGGTGTCGGGCGTGGTCGCCGTCGCCACCGGAGTGGGCCTGTGGCTGATGCGCGGCGAGAAGGACGCGTCCTAGCCGCTCCGCTCACGATGGGAGTCCGCCAGGCGTGCGCGGTTGCCGCCCACAGGGTCCGCGCAGGACCGGCTCGGCGGCGGACCGGTCGCAGTTCCGGTCGCATTCATGTTCGGCCCCTTGCTGGCGGGCGCGGCCTCGTCGAAAGAATCCGTGTCGGGACCCCACCGGCACAGTCGGTCCAACAGCAGAGAGTGGTGCACCGTTGAGGAGGATCAGGAAGTGGATACGCGCCGTGGACGTCGAGGCGGTGATCTTCTTCGTCGCATCGGCGTACATCCTGTGGCGATGGTCCACCTGGCCGTCGTGAACGGCGGCGCGAGGCGGTGATCGGCTGAGGAGACCGCCGGCCCCAGCTCGATCCGTGGCTCCGACAAGCGGAGGCAGACGGACTGTCCTCGTCGCGGCGGTACCTCGGCAACAGCCGTCGAGGAAACAGCATCCGCGCCCCACAACGCCGCCCACACCGGACAGCTTGACCGGGGCTTCCGGGAGATCCCCGCCCACCACGTCGTCTTCCACCGCAACCGCTTCGGCGTGGCCTTGGGGAGCTCGCGGATCACCGGTTCGACCGGCAACGCGTCAGGGCGGTGCGGCGCTATCGGGCGTGTTGGGTAAGGCCGAACAGGGCTCCGGTGGGATCACGCAGGACCACGTCTCCGTTGGAGTCCTGGTGGACTTCGGTCGCACCGAGCTGTCGGGCCTGCTTGGCGTCGGCATCGGGTCTGCTGCTGGCGAAACTGACCAGCCAGAGTGATCGCTGTGCCGTTGGTCTCCCTGGCGGCGGGCTGGTGGCGGCGACGGAGTTGTCCGGCAACCGGAACTCGGTGTGCTCGGGGTTGAAGTTCCAGTGCAGCGCTGGTCGGTAGAAGGCGGCGGCATGCGCGGAGTGGTCGGTGAGAAGGCTGATGCCGGCGAAGGTGCCCGGTTCGTGGGTCAGTTGCATGCCGCTGTGGGTGCCGGGCTGCCAGAGGGACAGTGGTGCGCCGACGGGGTCGATCGTGACGGCGGCGTGGCCGAGCGTCCCGACCGCGGTGGGTGGCACGATGATCTGGGCGCCCAGGTTCGTGAAGCGGGTGGCGGCGGCTTGGATGTCCGACACGGTGACGTTGATCGTCCAGTAGGGTGCGCCGGCGTCCTCGGCCGGTCCCAGGGCGGCGACGAGATGTCCGCGCAGTGTGCAGAGCCGGTAGCCGTTGGAGTCCGGTGGGGCAACGATCCAACCGAACAGCGAGGTGTAGAACGCCGTCGTCGTCTCCATGTCGGGGGTGCCGAGGTCGATCCAGCTCACGCTGTTCTCGGGGTGCCGCGTGATGTTCATCGAGGTGCCTTTCCGTTGAGGCCGCCTCGCCCCGGCAGCGGAGCGAGGCGGTGTCCAGAGCTGACCCGGCGGCGACCTGCCGTGTCAGGTGTAGTAGGGCGAGTTCAGGTCGATGCTGGCGTTCTTGACGATGTCGCCGTCGAACAGTCGTGTCGTTGCCGGGGCTCCGGCCCGGCGGGCTTCTTCGGCGAAGGGGTCTTGAGCGAAGGCCAGGGCGTTCTCGGCGCTGTCGAACTCGTAGAAGCCACCGAGGGTGTGGGTTCCGATGCCGGACAGCCACGTCTTGCGAATCAGGCCCGGTGCGGCCTTCAGGGCCGCGTTGACCTGGTGCCAGTCGAACTGCTCGAACGGCACTGCCGCCTGGATCTCGGTGTAGAGAAAAGTCTTGCCCATCACGAACCTCCGGATTCGGGGCCTGTCCAGCCCACACTACTAGTACGTGCGTCCTAGTAATGCGAGCATGGAGTAGGATGGCCGTACTAGTCAAGGGGATCGCGATGGCCGCGGACACGAAGTCCCGCATGATCAGCGCAGCGATCGGGCTGCTGCAACGCCATGGCCTGGCCGCGATGTCCTTCACCGACGTCCTGGCCGAGAGCGGTGCCGCGCGCGGGGCGATCTATCACCATTTCCCGGGCGGCAAACAGCAACTCGCGCTCGAGGCCGCCCGCCGCAACGCGGAGGACGTCCGCGGTCACCTGCACGAACTGCCGGCCCGCACGCCACGCGAAGTCGTGGAGGCGTTCCTTGGCAACGTCCGCCCCGTGGTGCAGGCGTCCGCCGGGGGCGGCGGTTGCGCAATCGCGGCGGTCACCGTCGATGGAGGTGCGGCCATTGCCGACCAGAGCAGCCTGCGCACTGTCGCGGCCGAAGCGTTCACCGGCTGGGTCGGCGAGCTCACCGGAAAGCTCACCCACGCCGGAATGAGCTCATCCCAGGCCGCTGATCTGGCGACCCTCATGATCGTCACACTCGAAGGCGCCCACATCCTGTGTCGTGCAGCGGGCAGTATCGCGCCTTTCGACAGCGCCGCCGCGGCCCTGCTCTCCGCCCTCCCGAGCTCGGATTGACCCGGTGCCAGAGCACAGCAACGTGGCGCACTGTAACGATCATGCTTCTGCCATGGCATGAACAGGGCCGTGCGGGTTGGGCGTTGTTGTGACGCAATACCTTGGCCGCACGGCCTTGTCCCATCGTCTCTTCACCGGCCTCCAGCGCCGTCGACTCGGCTTGCTGATCGCAGAATTGACCGAGGCGTGGATGGCCGCCGAGGAGGGCCGACTGCACGATCGTCGAGGCCGCAGCCGGTTGCGTGCGGTCGGTGCGGGACCCAATCACCAACTGGTGTTCACCGACCGGGTCATCGCCACGCTGGTCGTCCTGAGGCGCCAGCTCCCGCACGGGGCTCTGGCCCTGCTCTACGGAGTGGACCGCCCCACGATCACCCGGGCTGTCCACGAGGTCCGTCGCCTTCTGGCCGCTCGTGGCTTTGCTGTTCCCGGGCAGGGTGACCTGTGGCTTCGCACGCTCGCGGACGTCTTCGCCTGTGCGGCGGCCGACGGGCGCCTGCCGCATGCTGATGCGCCCGCGTAGCGGTCGAGTCCACGCTCACGTCCCAGGTGATCAGCCTTCGCGTCGGCCTCGGCCTGCAGCTGGGTGAGGATCCGACTCCAGGTGCCATCGCACTGCCGGCGCCGGAAGCGACCGTATACGGTCTCCCACCCGCCTTAGCGGGTCGGAACTTGGACTTTACGCAGCGCCAGTCCAGGAGTTGGGACGGCTCGGAGGTCCTTCCCGGGCTCGCGCTTCGGATCGGTTCGCGTGTGCGGGTCAGGCCAGCCGAGCTGCCTCCCGGATCAATGGTGTAGCCCCCTACACCGTTGATCCGGGAGGCAGCTCGGCTGTGCGCGGTCAAGCGCGAGGGCACAGTGGATCACGTAAGCGAGGTTGTCCCTCTCCGGGACGGCTGGTCACGTTCCACCACGGGAGGCACCACCATGAAGGCCACGTTCTGGGTACTGCTCGTCGTCGCTCTCAGCGCGTCCGTCTACCTCACCAATTTCGCGGACTTCAGTGGTTCCACATCGGTCATCGCTCGCGTGGGGTCCGGTGTGGTCTCCGTCGGCGCCGGTATCGGCCTGTGGCTACTGCGCGGCCACAGGCCGGCGTAGCCGGCGCGGCGGAACAGGGACCGGCCACGGCACCTGGTCCGCACGGCCTTCGGTGGCCCGCTGACTCCCGATGCCTGATCGGCCGCGGTTCCCCTGAGCATCCGCCGCAGGGGTGAGCCCGGTCTTCGGGCCATCGCACAGTTCTTGAACGGTTTTTCGTGTCCCACGACGATCCGCGGCCTCCGGTCGGCTGCCTACTGTTCGTGGACTCGGCGCCGCTGCGCTGCATTCTAGGGAGGTAACCACGGTGAAGACCGAAGAACTGCGGGCCCGGCTGGGTGAAGTTGCCGAGCGGCTGAGCATCCCCGGCGTGACGATCGCGGTCCGGCACGGCGGCGAGATCAACGAGGCCGCATACGGCGTGCTCGACAAGGAGTTCGGCTACCCGGTGACCACCGACTCGGTCTTCCAGACCGGGTCCATCACCAAGGTGTGGACCGCGACGCTGATCATGCAACTCGTCGACGAGGGCCTGGTCGACCTGGACGCGCCCGTGGCCCGCTACCTGCGGGGCTTCCGGGTCACTGACGCGACCGCGAGCCAGGAAGTGACGATACGTCAGCTACTGTGTCACGTCGGTGGGTTCGAGGGTGACATCTTCGACGACCACGGCCCCGGCGACGATGCCGTCGAGCGATTCGTGGCGAACCTCGCAGGGCCCGCCCGGCAGTTGTTCCCGAGTGGTGAGCTGTGGTCCTACGCCAACAGCGGCTATGTGGTCCTGGGCCGCATCGTCGAGGTGCTCACCGGTATGACCTGGGAGGCGGCACTGCGCGAGCGCATCGCCGTCCCCCTGGGCATGACCCACCTGGCCACCTCGCCCGGCGAGGCGATCCGGTACCGGGTCGCGATGGGCCATGTTCCCGGCCCTGACGGCGAGTTGGTCAAGGCACCGTTCTGGGCCATGCCGCGCTCCAACGCGCCGGCAGGTTCCACCCTCACCCTCACTGCCCGGGAGCAGCTTCGTTTCGCCCAGATGCACATCGACGGCGGCCTGGCCCCGGACGGCACCCGGGTGCTCTCCGAGGCGAGCGTCAAGGCGATGCGGCAGATCCACGCCGCGGTGCCCGGGGTCGGTCCACTGGCCGACCACTGGGGCCTGGGCTGGGAGCTGTTCGACTGGAAGGGCGGCCCGGTCATCGGGCACGACGGGGGGACCATCGGACAGGCGGCGATGCTGCGCGTCGTCCCTGATCAGGACGTGGCCTTCGCGATCCTCACCAACGGAGGCGACTTCTTCGGCCTGCACGTGCTTGTCACCGAGTTGCTCGCGGAGCTGGCCGGGGTCACCGTGCCGCCCATGCCCGTCCCCCCGGCCGTTCCGCCCACCGTCGATCTGCGTTACTTCACCGGCCGCTACGAGTCGTTGACGCTCGGGGCCGAGGTCACCGAGGTCGACGAGGGCCTGTCGGTGATGCTCCGGCCGCTCGGCCCGGCCGCCGCGCTGCACGGTGACGACGCCGCGACCACCACGGTCATGGTGCCGCTGGACGCCCGCACGCTGATCGGCGTCGAGCCCGAGGACGGCCGGTACCCCACGTACACCTTCCTCGGCGTCGGCGAGAAGGCCGGATTCCTGCACGCGGGCCGTGCCATCCCGCGTGTCTGACCACCCAACGACCTGTCGGAGGCCGAACAGCCGACACCAAGGAGCTGTGAGATGAGCACGAGCGGACGCATACGATCGAACGCGAGACGGAGAACGGCGCGCCTGGCCGCCGTCACGACGGCGATCGGGCTGGCGGCCACGGGCTGCGGCGGAACCCCGGCCGCCGGCGGTGACTCCACGATCACCATCGCCATCCCGGCGGACCCGGGCAGCCTCGACCCGATCACCACGGTGAATTCGGCCGCCCTGAACATGAACGAGTTCGCCTACGATCCGCTTGTGCACCCGTCCGCGAACGGGACGGTGATCGCCGGGGTGGCCCAGACCTGGTCGGCCACGACCACCTCGGCGTCGTTCACCCTGCACCCCGGCGTGACCTGCCAGGACGGCTCGCCGCTGCGCGCCTCTGACGTGGCCGCCGAGTACAACTACATCGCCGACCCGAAGAACCAGTCACCCATGCTCGGGCTCTCGGTACCGGTGACCACCGTCGCGAAGGCCGACGACGCCACCCGGACGGTGACCCTGCGCACCACCACACCGGCGCCGTTCATCGTGCAGATGGCCGAGCTGCTGCCGCTGGTGTGCCGCCGGGACCTGGCCGACTCGTCGGCGCTGGCCCGCGCCACCGACGCCACCGGCGCGTACCGGCTGACCCAGGCCCTCCCCGGAGACCAGTACGTCTACGTCAAGCGCGCCGGATACGACTGGGGTCCCGGCGGGGCCGACGGCGCCGCCATGCCCGACAAGGTGGTCTTCAAGGTGGTAGCCAGCGAGTCCACCGCGGCCAACATGCTGCTCGCGGGTGAGATCAACGTGGCCGAGATCGACGGGTCCGACGGGAACCGGCTGGACGCGACCAGGATGCGCAGCCAGAGCCTCCAGCAGCTCTCCGGGGAACTGCTCTTCGACGAGTCGTCCGGCCATGCCACCGCTGATGCGGTGGTGCGCCGTGCCCTGGCCGGCGCGATGGACGTGGCGCAGATCGGGGCGGTCGCCACCGGCGGCTCCGGTACTCCCGCCACCAACCTGGGCGAGATCGAGCCCACACCCTGCTCCGGCGACACGGTGACCGGCAACGTCCCCTCCCACGACACCGCGCGGGCAGCCGCTGAACTGACCGGCGACGGCTGGACGAAGAGCGGCGGCACCTGGGTCAAGGACAGCCGGCCGCTGACCGTCGCGCTGACCTACCCGACCGGGATGGACTCGGAGGTCGACTCGGCGATCCAGCTGATGGTCCAGCAGTGGACGGCCTTCGGGGTAAAGGTGACCACCACGGTCTCCGCCACCATCGTGTCCACGCTCGCCTCGGCCTCCTGGGACGTGGCCTGGACCCCGCTCGGCGTCGCCCTGCCCAACCAGCTGACCCCGTTCTTCGCGGGCCCGCGACCGCCCCAGGGCAGCAACTTCGGCGGTGTCGACAACCCCGCGTACGCCGCTCTCACCGCGCGGGCCTCGAAGCTGCCCGGCACTGCGGGCTGCGCCCTGTGGAACGAGGCCGACGCCTCGCTGATCAAGCGCGTGGACGTGCTGCCGATCGAGGACAGTCCGAAACGTGTTTACGGCAAGGGCGTCACCTTCCAGATCGACGGCTCCGGAGCCATCCCCAGCAGCCTGCGGCAGATCGGGGGCTGACGGCGATGCCCACGACACGCAGCCCCTGGGCGGACTTCGTGCTGCGCCGGACCGGACGGCTGGGGGCCTCGCTGCTGGTCCTGGTCACGGCCTCGTTCGCGATGATCCACCTGGTTCCCGGCAACCCGGTCCAGGCGGAGCTGGGCACCACCGCGACGCCGGCCCTGGTCGCCGCCCGCAGCAAGGCGCTCGGCCTGGACCAGCCGCTGGTCGCGCAATACGGCCACTACCTGGCCGACCTGGTGCACGGCAGGCTGGGCGAGTCGATCACCGAGCAGATCCCGGTGGCCCAGATCATCACCAGTCGGCTGTCGGCGACCCTGGAGATCGTCGTTCCCGCGTTCCTCATCATCCTGCTGACGGCGGTCCCGCTGGGAATGACGGCGGCCGTGCTCACCAAGGACGGGCGCAGGCGACGGGGTGAGCTGGCCTTCACCGCGCTCACCGGGATGTTGGGGGCGGTGCCCGAGTTCCTGTTCGCGGTGGCCCTGGTCGCGGTGTTCGCGGTGGCGCTGCCGGTCCTTCCGGTCGCCTCCCGCGGCGGTCCCTCCTCGTATGTGCTGCCGATCCTGTCGCTCACCCTCATCCCCGCGGCGACGCTGTCCCGGATCGTACGGGTGGAGACGCTACGGGTGCTCGGCCAGGACTACATGCGCACCGCACGGGCGAAGCGGCTGCCGGCCCGGCTGTACTACCTGAGGCACGCCCTCCCCAACCTGCTGACCAGCTCGCTCACCCTCGGCGGGCTGCTGTTCACGGCGCTGCTGGCCGGAACCGTGCTGATCGAGAACGTGTTCGCCTGGCCCGGCCTCGGCAGCACGATCGTCCAGGCAATCATCCAGAAGGACTATCCGCTGGTCCAGGGCGTGGTGCTGGTCTACGGAGCGGCCGCGCTGGTGATCACCTTCGCTGTGGACGTGGCCGTGGCCGTGGCCGACCCCCAATCCACCATCCTCGGGAGCTGACGATGTCGTTCGCGCGCAGACTCGGGCGCACCCTGCGGACGCCACTCGGCGTCGCGGCCCTGGCCGGCGTCGTCGTGCTTGTGCTGGTGGCCGTCCTCGGACCGGTCCTGCTGGGCTCCGCCGCCGACCGGATCGACACCTCCGCGATCAACCAGGGCAGTAGCGCCGCGCACCTGTTCGGCACCGACAACCTGGGGCGTGACATCGCCGCACGGGTGGTGGTGGCGACCAGGCTGTCGCTGGAACTCACTCTGCTCGCCACCGCGACCGGCGTCGTCGGCGGGCTCGTCCTCGGCGTCGCCCCCGCCGTGCTGGGCAGGCGGCTCGGCCGTCTGGTCACTGCGGTGGTGGGCATCCTGGTGGCCTTTCCCGGCCTGCTGTTCGTCCTGTTCCTCGCGACGGTCTTCGGCGTGGGGAGTTCCGGCGCCGTGATGGCGGTCGGCCTGGCGATGGTCCCGCCGATGGCGCGGCTGGTGCAGAACCTGACGCACTCGATCACCGGCTCGGACTACGTCATGGCCGCCCGGGTGCTCGGGGTCGGCCGGTTCAGGCTGGTCGCGCGGCATCTGCTGCCGAACATCGCCGAACCGTCGATCCTGTTCACCGCCCAGGCCGCGACCAGCGTCCTGGTGGCCTTCGCGGGGCTGTCGTTCCTCGGCCTGGGCGTGCAGCCGCCCGCGTACGACTGGGGTCAGCTGCTCAGCGACGAACTGGACCGGATCTATGTGAACCCGGTTGCGGCACTGGCGCCCGGCGTGGCCGTGGTGCTGACCGGTCTTGTGTTCGGCCTTGTCGGGGAGGTGCTTGCCAAGGCCGGCGGTGCCCGGGTGACGCAGCGCGCGGCCGAAACGGACGGGGTGGCGGTCCCGCAGCCGGCGGTGGAACCCGACGACTCGCTGGTGCAGGTGCGCGACCTGCGGGTGTCCTTCCCCGGGGGCCGACAGGCGGTGCGCGGGGTCTCGCTGACCCTGGCCGCCGGACAGGCCGTGGGCCTGGTGGGCGAGTCCGGCTCGGGCAAGAGCCTGACGGCGCTGGCCCTGGCGGGCCTGGTTCCCCACCCGGGGCGGGTCAGCGCCGCAACGATGCGCTTCGACGGGTACGACCTGAACGCGAACCCGAAGCTCGGTACCACCCTCGCCATGGTGTTCCAGGACCCGATGGCGTCGCTCAATCCGGCGTTGCGGGTGGGCCCCCAACTCGCCGAGATCGCGGAGGTCCACCTGGGCGCCACCCGCGCGCAGGCCTCGGCCCGCGCGATCGACCGGCTGGCGGCGGTACGGATCCCGTCGCCCGCCCGCCGCGCCAGGCAGCGGCCGCACGAGTACTCGGGCGGGATGCGGCAGCGGGCCGTCATCGGCATGGGGCTGATGGGCGAACCGAAACTGATCATCGCGGACGAGCCGACCACCGCGCTGGACGTGACCGTCCAGAAGCAGGTGCTGGACCTGCTCGCGGACGTACGCTCCGCCTCGGGGGCCGCGCTGCTGCTGATCTCCCACGACATCGCGGTGGTCGCGCAGGTCTGCGAGCGGGTGCTGGTGATGTACTGCGGCCAGGTCGTCGAGGACCTGCCGGTGGGCGACCTGCTCACGCGGGCGGCCCACCCCTACACCCGGGCGCTGGTCGGCGCGGTCCCGACGATGGACACCGACCTGGGCGCCGACCTGGTGACCATCCCCGGCCGCCCGCCTGAACCCTCCGACCGGCCCGAGGGCTGTCCGTTCGCGCCGCGCTGCGAACGCGCCCGCGACCACTGCCGCAGCGCTGCCCCCGACCTGCTCGGGGACGAGTCGGGCCGACGGGTCGCCTGCTGGTACCCGGTGTCCGCCACGACGGAGACGGAGATGGCGTCATGAGCTCGCTGGAGCTGCGGGGGGTCAGCGTCCGCTACGGCCGGTTCACCGCCGTGGACGGTGTGGACCTGGTGGTGCCCGACGGCACGGTGACCGGGCTGGTCGGCGGGTCGGGATCGGGCAAGTCGACGCTCGGCAAAGCGGTCGTGGGCCTGGCGCCGATCGCGTCGGGCCGGGTCCTGGTCGGGGGCCGGGAACTCGGCCGCAGGCCCCGGCGCCGACCGGCCCAGCTGGTCTTCCAGGACCCGTACGCCTCGCTCGACCCGCGTATGAGCGTCGGTGAGGCCGTCGCCGAGGCACTGCCGAACGGCGCGCGGGCGAGCAGGGCCGCCGAGGTGGCGCGCTACCTGGAGCTGGTCGGCATCGACCCCGGCCGCGCCACGCTCACCCCGGACTCGCTCTCGGGGGGCCAACGCCAGCGGGTGGCGCTGGCCCGCGCCCTGGCGGCCCGGCCCGCCGTGCTGATCGCCGACGAGATCACCTCGGCTCTCGACGTCTCCGTCCAGGGCGCGGTGCTCAACCTGGTGCGCCGACTGCAGCGCGAGCTGGGCTTCGCGATGCTCTTCATCTCCCACAACCTGGCGGTCGTCCGCTACCTGGCCGACCAGGTCGCGGTGATGGACGGCGGCCGCCTGGTCGAGTGCGGACCCGCCGACGAGGTCCTGCGACACCCGGCTCACGAACTCACCAGGACCCTGCTGTCCTGCGTGCCCACCTTGAAGGAGACCCGATGACCCGGCCACTGACCGTCGAGGACCTGTACCGGTTCGCCATCCCCGGCGACCCGGCCCTGTCCGCCGACGGCGAGCGGATCGCCTACACCCTCACCACCCAGGACGCCGATGCCGACCGCCCGGTCACCTCGCTCTGGCAGGTCCGCACGGACGGCGGCATCGCCAGACGGCTCACCAGCGGTCCCGCCGACATAGCGCCGCGCTGGTCGCCCGACGGCACGGTCCTGGCGTTCCTGCGCCAGGGCCGGCTCCACCTGCTGCCCGCCGACGGCGGCGAGGCCGTGCCGCTGACGAACCGTGAGGAGGATGACGGGGCGCCGGTGTGGAGCCCGGACGGCTCCCGGATCGCCTTCAGCGCCCCGGAATCCCGCCCGGTCGCGACCGAGCCGGTCGTCATCGACCGGCTCGGCTTCAAGGCCGACGGTGCGGGCCTGCTCGGTCCGGTCCGCTCCCGGCTGTTCGTCGTGGACGCGGCCTCGGGCGAAACCCGGCAACTCACCGGCGGCGACTTCGACGCGGGACAGCCGACCTGGTCCCCGGACGGAACCCGGCTCGCGTTCCCGGCCGCGGTCGATGCCGACGCCGATGTCACCGCCGCCACCGGCGCCTATGTGCTCGATGTCGACGAGACCGGGGCGCGGCCGCGCCCGGTCGGCCCGGCCACCGGCCTGACCGGCCCGGTCGGCTGGTTCCCCGACGCCACGGCGCTGCTGGTCACCGGCCGGACCACGGTGACCGCGGGACACCTCGGGTTGTTCCGGCGGCCGCTCGACGGCTCGGCGCCGACGCCGCTGACCGGGGCCCTGGACCGGAACGTGATGCCGGGCGGCTCCGGCTACCCGGGGGCGCTGCCGCAGTTCCACGGCGAGCGGATCGTCTTCTGCGCCCGCGACCGGGGTGCCACCCGCCTGTACCGGACGGACGTGTCCGGGACGTCCGAACTGCCTCTGCCGGCCGGGACCGGGGTGAGCGGCTGCTCGGTCGCGGACAAGGCCGGACGGGCCGCCGTGCTGGTCAGCGACCGGTCGAGCTTCGGTGAGGTCGCCCTGCTCGACCTGGCCACGGGCGAGCTCACCCGGCTCACCGGGCACACCGCCCAGTCGCTCCCCGATGTGGCGTTCCACCCGGTGGCCGAAAGGGAGTTCACGATCTCCGACGGCACCCGGGTGCACGCCATGATCACCCGGGACCCGCTGGCGCCCGCGTACGGTCCGCTGCTGGTGGACCTGCACGGCGGCCCGCACAACGCCTGGGCCCCGGGCCAGGCCGACCCGGTGCACCTCTACCACCATGAACTCGTATCGCGCGGCTGGACCGTGCTCACCGTGAACGTGCGCGGCAGCGACGGCTACGGCGAGGACTTCTTCACCGGCGCCGTCGGGGCCTGGGGCGAGGCGGACGAGAAGGACATCCTTGAACCGGTCGCCGTCCTGGTCGCCGAGGGCCTGGTGGACCCCGCGCGGATCGCCCTGACCGGCTACAGCTACGGCGGCTTCCTCGCCTGCTGGCTGTCCGCCCGCAGCGACATCTTCGCCGCCGTCGTGCCGGGAGGCGTCGTGACCGACCTGACCAGCATGGAGGGCACCACGGACATGGGGCAGGATCTCATCCAGGTCGAGTTCCCCGACCGCGAACGGCTGTTGCCGTTGTCTCCGCTCAGCCATCTGGACGAGGTGCGGGCGCCGACGCTGATCCTGCACGGTGGTGCGGACGACCGCTGTCCCGTCGGCCAGGCCGAGCAATGGTTCCACGGTTTGCGTGTCCGTGACGTCCCGGTCCGCCTGGTGCTGTACCCGGGCGGGTCGCACCTGTTCATCCTCTCCGGTCGTCCCTCCCACCGGATCGACTACTCCCGCCGGATCATCGACTGGGTCACTGAACACACCGCGCGCTGACGATCAATCAGAAATCAACCAGTCAAAGACCATTGGAGTCGAACATGACAGAACCGACCCCACCCGCCCCGGACGCCGACCACTGGGCGTCCCGGCTGGCCGAACTGACGCACCGTCACCGCGTGCCGGGTGCCGCGCTGGGCATCTGGCACCAGGGCCGACTGGTGGAGGCCGCCGCCGGACTGGCCAACCTCGACGCGGGGATCGAGGCGACCACGGACACTCTCTGGCAGATCGGCTCCATCTCCAAGGTGTGGACGACCACCGTCGCCATGGCCCTGGTGGACGAGGGCGTGCTCGACCTGGACGCGCCCATCGTCTCCGTGCTTCCCGAACTGCGGCTGGCCGACGAGACGCTCACCAAGGGCGTGACGCTGCGTCATCTGGTCACCCACACCAGCGGAATCGACGGTGACTTCTTCGCCGACACCGGACGTGGCGACGACTGCCTGGAGAAGTTCACCGCCCTGCTGGCCGACGTCGCCGTGAACCACCCGCTGGGCGCGACCATGTCCTACTGCAACGCGGGCTTCGTGCTGCTGGGCCGGATCCTGGAGAAGGTCACCGGGATCCAGTGGGACGAGCTGATGCGTCAGCGGCTCTTCCAGCCGCTCGGGCTGACCCACACGGTCACCCTGCCCGAGGAGGTGCTGCGGTTCCGCGCCGCGGCCGGGCACATAGGCGAGCCGCCGGCGGTGGCCCCGCAGTGGACGCTGATGCGGTCGGCCGGACCGGCCGGACTGATCTGCTCCACCCCCCGCGACGTACTGGCCTTCGCCCGGCTCCACCTCAACGGCGGCCGCACAGACGACGCGAAGGTGATCTCGCAGGAGAGCACGACACAGATGCAGACTCCGCAGGTGAAGCTGCCCGACCCCTACCTGCTCGGCGATGCGTGGGGGCTCGGCTGGATCCTGAGCACGTGGGACGGGCACCGGATCTACGGGCACGACGGCGGCACCATAGGCCAGAACGCGTTCCTGCGGGTACTGCCCGACGCGCGGCTCGCGGTCTGCCTGCTCACCAACGGCGGCGACACCATGGGCCTGTACCTGGACCTCTTCCGCGAGGTCTTCGCCGAGCTGGCCGGGGTCGCCATGCCCGCCCCGATCGTGCCTGCGCAGGGACCGGTCGAGGTCGTACCCGCCGACTACACCGGAGTGTACGAACGTGCCGGGACGCACATGGAGGTCACCGAGCGGGACGGCGGGCTCGTGCTCGCCAGCCGGGTCACCGGCGCACTGGCCGACCTGGTCGGCGACGAGGCCTCGGAATGGCGGATGCACCCGCTGGAGCCCGGCGTGTTCGTCATCCAGCGCGACGGCATGGAGGCCTGGTTCCCGGTGGTCTTCTACACCCTCGCCGACGGCACGCGCTATCTGCACCACGGCGCCCGTGCGACCCCGAAGGTGCGCTGACATGCCCGACACCATCGCGGCGCTCACCACCCGACTGCCCGAGATCGTCGCCGACATTGAGGCCCTGGTCACCGTCGAGTCGCCCACCGCGGACCCGACCGCCGTCGCGAAGTGCGCCGATGCCGTCTCGGACCTGGGCATCCGGCTGACCGGCTCCGCCCCCGAGCGGCTGGAGGCCGAGGGACGTCCGCATCTGCGCTGGCGCTTCGGCTCGGGGAAGCGGGTCCTGCTGCTCGGCCACTTCGACACGGTCTGGCCGGTGGGATCGCTGGACACCCATCCGTTCGACGTGACCGACGGCCGGCTCACCGGTCCCGGCTGCTTCGACATGAAGTCCGGTGTCGCTCAGCTCTTCCACGCCCTGTCGGTGCTCGACGACCTGGACGGGGTGACCGTGCTGCTGACCAGCGACGAGGAGACCGGTGCCGGTACCTCGCGGGCGCTGGTCGAGGCCGAGGGGCGCCGCACCGGCGCGGTGCTGGTCCTGGAGGCGTCGGAGGCGGGCGCGCTGAAGACCGCCCGCAAGGGGGTCTCCACGTACGACGTCCACATCACCGGGCGGGCGGCGCACGCGGGCCTGGAACCGCAGCGCGGGGTGAACGCGACCACAGAGCTCGCCCACCAGGT
>OUWB010000144.1_pt3 | contig 15145 bp, 17 predicted proteins | sample 1779821 | NCBI WGS metagenome assembly OUWB01 (sample SAMEA3914806, study PRJEB12502) | metagenome | biome: forest; material: soil | place: Canada | collected 2011-08-03 | depth 0.1 m
CCGCCTTGGCGGCGGGGGCGGCCACGTGCTGCCGTACGCGAGCCCGCGCCGCGGCGCGGATTTTGTCGGCAATCGCCTCCGAATAATCCATCATGCCGTCACGAATGCCGACGCGCGGCTTGGTGATGAAGTCGACGGCGCCAAGCTCAAGCGCGCGCAGGGTGATTTCGGAACCGCGCTCGGTCAGCGAGGACACCATCACCACCGGCATCGGACGCAACCGCATCAGCTTTTCGAGAAAATCGAGTCCGTCCATCCGGGGCATTTCGACGTCGAGCGTCAACACGTCCGGATTGTGTTGCTTGATCAGATCGCGCGCGACGAGCGGATCGGGAGCGGTCGCGCATACGGTCATGTCGGGATGACTATTGATGATTTCACTCATCAGGCTGCGCACCAGCGCCGAGTCATCCACGCACAACACTCTGATTTTCGGTTGAGAACTCAAGCCTCCTCCACTGTCCGATTGTTACGGCCCTGGCCGTTTATCCCGACGGCGGGTGCCGCGGGCTTGGGCCGGCTGAATAGTTCGACCTTGGCACGCGTGGCCAGGTCTTGCTTTTCGATGTACGGCGATGCGCCGCGTTTGCCGAAAATCTCGATGTCGCCATGCGCATGTCTTGCGCGCCGTTCACGCAACTCTTGCGCAAGCGCCTGCTCGCGCTGCGTGATTACCGTGTTTTCGGCTGCGCCTTCCTGGTGCAGGCGCAATTTCTTTACCATCACCTGGCCTGTGGCCGGCAGGAACGCCACTTTACGCGGATGGCTGCCTTGCAGATCCTCCGCCATCACGCGCACCTTTTCCATCGCCAGATAGCGGCGCACGAATTCGGAGTTGCGATCGCCGATGTTCAGCGTGGTCATCCCGGCCAGCACCGCCGCGCCGCCGAAGACCTTGGCTTCGAGGCGCTCCCGCCTGGCGCCGCCCTTCAACAATTCGTTCAGCAGCACTTCCATCGCATAGGCGCCGTAGCGGATTGCATCGGAGGCGGCGCGATTGTCACCATCGTCCGGCAACATGAAGTGGTTCATGCCGCCGATGCCAGCGGTGCGATCATGTATGCAAGCTGCCACGCAGGAGCCAAGTACGGTAGACAGAACCAGATCGTCGGTCGTGACGAAGAACTCGTTGGGCAATAGCTTGACGCCCTTCCGATGAAAGGTCGTGTCCATGTAGAAGTTGCTGGCAACCGGAAGTCCACTCATGGCCTACCTCCCTGCCCGGCGCTGCCGCCGGACGTCGCACGATGATGCGTCAACTCATAGACGGTCTGCCCCCGTAGCCTGAACGATTGGGTGACATAGGTAAAGTTTTCGGAATGGCCGGCGAACAACAGCGCGTCCGGTTTCATCAAGGGAACAAATTTTTCGAGTATGCTGCCCTGAGTCGGCTTATCGAAGTAAATCATCACGTTGCGGCAGAACACCGCATCGAAGGGCGCCCCGCTCTTGCCCACAATTGGCCATTGCGGGTCCGTCAAATTGACCTGCGCGAACGTGATCATGGAGCGCAGCTCGGGGCGCACCTTGACGAAGCCCGCCTGCGCACCGGTACCCTTCAGGAAGAAGCGGCGCAGACGTTCCGGCGACAGGTTCTTTACCTGGTCCATCGTATAGACGCCGGCCGCGCCTTTGGCCAGCACCTGGGTGTCGAGATCGGTAGCGAGGATCGATGCCTGGCCAGCCTTCGATCCCAAGGACTCGCTAAGGGTCATGGCGATCGAATACGGCTCCTCGCCGGTCGAGGCCGCCGAACACCATATGGTGACCGGTCCGCGAGCCTTGGATACATGCGTCGCCAGCAGCGGAAAGTGGTGCGCCTCGCGGAAGAACGACGTCAGATTGGTGGTCAGTGCGTTGGTGAATGCTTCCCATTCGTCGGGATCGTCGCTACGCTCGAGTTCGTCGAGGTAATCGCTGAAACTGGATTTACCGCACGCGCGCAGACGCCGGGCCAGCCGGCTATATGCCATGTCGCGCTTGTGATCGGACAATGCGATCCCGGCGCGTTGATAAATCAACGCGCGGATGCGTCCGAAGTCCGCGTTCGTGAAATCGAAGTCACGTTCGTGTTCCGCGCCCGATGCGGCCGGTGCGGATTTCTCGCTGAGACGTTGTGCGCGTGCTTCCATACATTTCCTTTCACACCTACCCCTGCGGGTCGGGCCAGCAGGGGCGCAACGGCGCCCAGGATCTGTGATCCTTAAGCGGCGACCGCCTCGATCAGCGCCATTTCCTCGCTGCTCATCAATTTTTCTATGTCCATCAATATCAGCATGCGGCCGTCTATCGTACCCAGTCCGGTCAGATATTCGGTCGTCATCGAGGTGCCGAATTCCGGCGCCGGACGAATCTGGTCGTCGGTCATCGTCAGCACGTCCGACACACCGTCGACCACCATCCCGACCACGCGGCTTGCCACGTTCAGGATGATGACGACAGTTTGGTGATCATATTCGACGCGGCCCAGTGCAAACTTGATGCGCATGTCGACAATAGGCACGATGATGCCGCGCAGATTGATCACGCCTTTGATGAAAGTCGGCGCGTTCGCAATGCGCGTCACGGTGTCGTAGCCGCGGATTTCCTGCACCTTCAGGATATCGATGCCGTACTCCTCATCGCCCAGCGTGAAGATCAGGAACTCGCGACCCGCAGCCTCGGCCTGGGTTCCGCGACCCGCCGCCGGGGTGGCTGCTTTGATATCTGACATGTTGCTCTCCGGGTTATTCTTCAATTCAATGTTCTCGGCTTGACGGCCCGCTCAGGCCGCCGCCAATACCGCGTTCGACGCGGCAGCAACTTCGCGGTTCGCCTGCTGGCCGCGATGCAAGGCCGGCACGTCGACAATCAGCGCGACGCTGCCGTCTCCCAAAATGGTGGCGGCCGAAATGCCGTGCACCTTGCGATAGTTGGTTTCCAGATTCTTCACCACCACCTGCTGCTGCCCGACCAGCTCATCGACCAGCAGCGCGAACCGGCGACCTTCCGCCTGCATGATGGTGACGATGCCCTGCGTGGCTTCAGTACGCGCGTTCTCAACGTTGAAGATCTCGTACAGTTCGACGAGCGGCAGGTATTCGCCGCGCACGCGAATCACGCGCTCGTTGCCGGCAACCTGATAGATATCTTCCTGCGCTGGTTGCAATGACTCCATCACGAAATTCAGCGGCAGAATGAAGATTTCGCCACCGACCTTGACCGACATACCGTCGAGAATCGCCAGCGTCAGCGGCAGCACGATGCGCGTGGTCGTGCCGTTGCCGGCCGACGACTGGATTTCGACGTGACCGCCCATTGCCTGGATGTTGCGCTTGACGACGTCCATGCCGACACCGCGGCCGGACACGTCGGTCACCTTCTCGGCCGTCGAGAAGCCCGGCATGAAGATCAGTTGCCAGACATCTTCGTCGCTCATGGCTTCGCTGACCGCCATGCCCTGCTTCAGCGCCTTTGCGAGTATCTTGTCGCGGCGCAGGCCGGCACCGTCGTCGCTCACTTCGATGACGATGTTGCCGCCCTGGTGTTCGGCCGACAGGATCAGCTGACCGGTACCCGCCTTGCCCGAAGCCATCCGCACTTCCGGGGTTTCAATACCGTGGTCGAGGCTATTGCGCACCAGGTGGGTCAATGGATCGATGATGCGCTCGATCAAGCTCTTGTCGAGTTCGGTCGCCTGACCGAACGTCACCAGTTCGACGTCCTTGTTCAACTTGGTGGCCAGATCACGCACCAGGCGCGGGAAACGGCTGAACACGTAGTCCATCGGCATCATGCGGATCGACATCACCGCCTCTTGCAGATCGCGCGCGTTGCGCTCGAGCTGCGCCATGCCGTTGAACAGGCGGTCGTGCAGGACCGGGTCGAACACCGATGCGGTCTGGGCCAGCATCGCCTGCGTAATCACCAGTTCGCCTACCAGATTGATCAGTTGATCGACCTTCTCGACGCCTACGCGGATCGAGCTGTTTTCGCTGACCGCCGCGGCGGCCGGCTTCGGCGCACCGGTGGCACGTGTCTGCGTGACCGCGTCCGCCACTGCCGGCGCATGGCTTTCGGCTGCCGGGCGTGCCGGCGCAGGCACGGGCGCGGCGGCTGGAGGCGACGGCGGAGCCATTTCGATCGTGGGTGCGGCATCTACCGCATTGGGCACATACTTGCTGCGCTTGACGTCGATTTGATCACCGTCGATCACGAAACAGCAGACGGCGACAATGTCGTCCGGATCGCAGTCGGTCTGCAGCCAGACCGTCAGCACGTCGCCCTGCTGCCTGCGTTCCAGTATCGTGCCAAGATTGCCGACTTCCTCCACCAGCAGATCGCGGTCACGATCGCCGACACCGGACAGGCGTATCTTCAGGCAGGGCACACCTTCGTCGCCGTCTTCGGCCTCGGCCGGCTCGCTCGCGGCCATCGCGTCCGGCACGCGCCCGGCAATTTCTTCGAGCTGGTGTATCAGATGGTGAGGCGGATCGCTCGGATCTGCCGGTTTGGCCGGGGCAGTCGCGACCGGTGCGGGAGCAGGTGCGGGCGTCGGTGCCAGAACAGGCGCCGCCACCGCAGGGACGCTACCCGCTGCCTTCGCTGTCTCCTCGTCGGCCAGGGCCTGCAGGCGCGTGCAAATCGATGCCACCAATTGCGGATCGGGGTCGGTGCTGGCGCGCAGCGCCTGGACCAGTTCGTGCAGCACGTCCTTGGTGTCAAGGAACAGATCGACCATATCCGTGCGCAGCGTCAGTTCGCCGGTCCGGGCGCGATCGAGCAGGGATTCGAGGATGTGCGTCGTGTCTGTCAGCGCGGTAAAGCCGAAGGTGGCCGCCCCGCCCTTGATCGAGTGCGCCGCCCGGAAGATCGCGTTCAGATCTTCGGAGCCCGGCTGGCTGACGTCCAGGCTGAGCAGCAGCCGCTCCATTTCAGCGAGCAACTCGTCCGCTTCGTCAAAGAATGTCTGATAGAACTGTGTGATATCGAGTGTCATGCGAGTTTACCCATCTGGGCCAAGCAACCTGCTACCAAAATATCCGCCGGAATCGGTCGGCTTCCCTATACCCGCTGAGAGCCTGGCAGACCTTCGTGCGCCCGACCCCAGTCCCGCTAAACCTCTTTGATACAGCACAAACGTTTTGCATCGAAGGCCCTCTCGGACCGCCGACAGCCTGCCTATCGCCTATGCGCCTTCGATTTCGACCAAGGAATTCACGATATCGGTCAGCGTCTGCGGATCGAACGGTTTGTTCAACCAGCCGTTGGCGCCGGAATCGCGCGCGGCCTCCTTGAAATCCGCGCCGTCCTCGGTCGTCAGAATCAGGATCGGCGTGTCCTGGTAGGTTTCCAGTTCGCGCAACGCCCGTGTCAGTTCAAGCCCCGAGACCGTCGGCATATTCTGGTCGGTCAGGACCAGATCGAAGCGGGTCGCGACCGCTTTGGCCAGCGCCTCGCGGCCGTCGAGGGCCACCTGCACCTGGTAGCCGGCTTCGGTCAAGGTCGCCTCCAAGATTTGCCGCATCGCGGCCGAATCATCCACTGCCAATATATTTTTTGCCATTAGATCCCCGCTAGGTCATTGCGTGGCGTTAGTCCATGTCGGTACCCGGTGTCGCCTGGACATTCAGGGTGCCTTCGGTGTATTGCCCGGCGCGCCCGGCGCCGATGCAGGCGCGAACTGCTCCATCACGCTGCTCGCGCCGCCGCTCGAATCCGATATTGTGGCGGACTTCAAATCTTCGTGCGTGTAGGCCAGTTCCGCCCTGTGATTCAGCACGATGATACTAATTCTGCGGTTGATCGGGTCAAGCGGGTCTTTCAGATCGAGGGGCTCGGTCGAAGCCAGGCCAATCACTCGCAGCACCTTGGACTCGTCCATGCCCCCGGCTATCAGTTCGCGGCGCGACGCATTGGCCCGATCGGCCGACAATTCCCAGTTGCTGTAACCCTTCTCCCCGCCTGCATACGGATTCGCATCGGTGTGACCTGACAAAACGATACGGTTGGGCAATCCGTTCAAAGCCTTGCCGATCTCGCGCAAGATGACCTGCATATACGGTTCGACCTGGGCGCTCGCGTTGGCGAACATCGGCCGGTTCTGGGTGTCGACGATCTGGATGCGCAGGCCGTCGCGGGTGATATCAATCAGAATTTGCTGCCGAAACGGCTTGAGCGCCGGATTCGACGCCAACGCGTTGTCCAGGCGGATCTGCAGATCCTTGAAGCGTGACGCCTCCACCTTTTCGTCGTAGCCGTTCTGGGCGCCGGCAACTTTGTCGTTGATCGGGCTGGACCCCTGGTCTAGCGGTTTGTGCGTACCCTGGGCGTCGCGCGTATCGCCGTCTTGCTTCATCAGGTCGATGCCACCCGCCTCGATTATGCTGGCGCCCTCGCCGGTATGGGTGCCGCCAAGCAAGGCGGTGCGCAGCGGCATCTTGAAGTAGTCGGCGATACCAGACAATTCGGCCGTATTGATGGATCCCAGCAGCCACATCAGCAGGAAAAACGCCATCATCGCGGTCATGAAGTCGGCATACGCCAGCTTCCAGGCACCGCCGTGATGCTGGTGGCGCGCTTTGTTGCCGCGCTTGATTACGATAGGACGTTCGTCACGCTTGGCCATGGCTCAAGATAATCAAAAAATTTCTGCCCACGCGGTTTATCGCCCTTTAGCCTGCTTGACGTGCTCTTCGAGCTCGCTAAAGGACGGCCGTTCGGTCGAAAACAGCACTTTGCGGCCGAATTCAACCGACAGTGCGGGCGCATAGCCATTCAAGTTCGCCAGAATGGTTACCTTGATACATTGCAACATCTTGGTGGACTCTGCAACGCGCTGCTCCACCAATGATGCCAGCGGCGAAATAAACGCGTATGACAATAGGATCCCGAGAAAGGTACCGACCAGCGCCTGGGCGATCAGCGCGCCCAATTCGGATGGTGGCAGGCCGGCCGAGGCCATGGTGTGCACCACCCCCATCACCGCCGCCACGATACCGAAGGCCGGCATCGCATCACCGACGCGCTGCAGGCTGTGCATCGGCACCTCGCCTTCGGTGTGATGCGTTTCGATCTCTTCGTCCATCAGGTTCTCGATTTCGAACGCGTTCATGTTCCCGCTCACCATCAGACGAAAGTAGTCGGTGAGGAACTCAAGTACATGGTGGTCGGCAACGATTTTCGGGTACTGCTGGAACAGCGGGCTTTGCGAAGGCAGATCGATATCCGATTCGAGCGACATCATGCCGTCCTTGCGCGCCTTGGCCAGCATGATATAGAGCAAGGCCATCAATTCCATGTACACCTCGCGGTTGTACTTGGAACCGCGCAGCAAGGTCGGCAGCACCTTCAGCGTCGCGCCTATCGCCTTGGTGTTATTGCCGACGATGAACGAGCCGATGCCCGCGCCGGCAATCATCAGCAATTCCACGGGCTGGATCAATGCGCCTACATGGCCGCCGTCGAGGGCATAGCCGCCAAACACGCACAACAGCGTGATCAGGTATCCAAGAAAGACCCACACTACCGATTTCCTTTTGCGGTGGTTATTTCAGGCGTGGCGCGTCTCCACCCCCTCATTACTGGTTTACGGCATCCGAGGTGCGGAACTGTAGAGTATAGGTAAATCGCGCCAAAACAAAAATCACCGCCTGACGCGCGTTGCGCGCATTCAGCCGGCATTTTGGCATGGATTGCCGCGGCGCCATTCAGGCGCGAGACCTGAAAATGAAGAAATCGCGCTCGTCGGGGGCGGCATTCTTCAGGGAAAACCCGCAAAAGACGCGTTTCGGTACGGGCAATACGGAGAGGAAGTGAAGCGAATGGGCCGCCGTGGCTAGGGCCAGCGGTATCAAGCAAGTATCAAGCGGCCATGCCGGCAGCGGCTTCCTTCAGGTCGGCCGCCTTTTCAGCAGCGGCCCGGCGCGTCTTGCCAGCGCGGGACGGGGGCTGGCACAAGCCGCACAGCACGCCATGCCGTGGATCGTGGGCGTGCGCGACGAAAGATCCACCGCAGCGTGCGCACGGGGTCATTTGCAGCATCCCACTATCGAAGAAACGCACCAGTGTCCAGGCGCGCGTCAAGCCGAGGACGGTCTCACAACCCTGGGCATGGAAATGCTCGAGATACAGGCGGTAGCTCTTGACGACGGACTGCATGTTGTCGCAGCCGCCATGCTGGCGCATGAACAGGTAGATGTTGTAAAACAACGACGAATGGATATTGGGCAGCCAGGTGGTGAACCAGTCGGTCGAAAACGGCAGCATGCCCTTGGGCGGCGACACGCCCTTGAGTTCTTTGTACAACTTGATCAGTCGGTCCCGGCTCAGGCTGGTTTCGGCCTCCAACAACTGCAGGCGCGCCCCCAGTTCGATCAACTCGATGGCCAACGTGATTTCCTTAGCCTCGAGGACGATACTTTTTCTCGCCATACGCTGAGTTCCTACAAAAGCTGGATCGACTAAGTACCAGGACTACGGGGACACGCCAATGCCAATCTCATCCAATCTCCTCAACCGGCTGTCCGGCCAACAGGATGGCCGCATGCGATGGCGCGGTCGCACTGTTCTTGCCGCCATGGGTCAGTGCAGAAAGGACTGCGTGATCGTCGAAGCGAAACCTGCACAACAATTGGGTGGAAGCTGCCAGCTTGACCGTTTGTGCGAGCGTCATATTGGCAAGAACATCCGCCAACTGCTCCGAGATACCCATCCGAAACATGCCCGTCGCTTTGTCTTCCCGCACCAGGCGTTGCGCCAGCAACAGATAAGACAGGTTGACTTCCTTGATCTCGTTGAGCGTGTCGCTACTGGAGCTCATGATTCCCTCACTTGAAGTACGGTCGCAATGGCGGAGGCTAAAACCTTGAAGCCACTACCGACTCGGGACCGATTGTGAGGAAACCGCACAGAGTTGGAAATAGGACTAAGCACACAATCCAACAGGAGGTTTTTCTGAAAAACGTGTAGGAATTTTTCCTACGAGAAAGCCGTCCGTGCAAACTGCACAGACAAACCGATGATATCTGCACTAACGGACGCGCCCTTGGTAAACTTTAGGGGCACATGTACAGATAAGTAGAAGTAAGCAAAAAACGTGTATCGCCCTGCCGGGATACCTGCGCCGGCATAGTCGTCGCGGTACCAGACCGGCATCGTGTTGAAATTCCGCCCTCCGGTTGCGCATTTCGCCACCTTTGATGAAACTGCAACTCTTCACCTTTTGCTGATTTGTCCCGCTCGGCGGCGCCAAGTTTCATTGACCCCATGAAAAAATCTCATCGTTATCTTCAAGCCCTTGCCGCAGTCGGCTGTGCCGTGTTGCTGGCTACCGCGTCGCCCGCCGGTGCCCTGGCGGCGAGCGCATCCACCGCTTCGGCCAACCCGGGCCAGAACCCAGACGCCAGCAGCGAACAGACGGTGATCCTGATCCGGCATGGCGAAAAGGGCGCCGGTGGCTTCGGCCAGATCGACTGCCAGGGCTTGAACCGAGCCCTGGCGCTGCCCGCCGTGCTGCTGAAGAAATTCGGCAAACCCGACTTCCTGTTCGCACCTGACCCCGCACAACAGACCATCGACAACAATCAACGGTACAGCTACATCAGGCCCCTGGCTACGATCGAGCCCACCGCAATCCAGTTCGGCATGCCGGTCGAAACGCCCTACGGTTACCTGGATATCGACAAGCTAAGGCAATTACTTGACCAGCCGACCTATCAAAATGCGCATATCGTGATCGCCTGGGAACATCGGATGGCCGAGCGCCTGGCGCGCGCGCTGCTGCAGACATACGGCGGCGATCCCTCCAGCGTGCCGCGCTGGGACAGCGACGATTTCGACAGCATCTATATCGTGAAGATATCCCGCACGCCGACGCAGATCAGCGCGACCTTCACGCTGGATCACGAAGGGTTAAACGGGCAGTCACGCGTCTGCCCGGGGCCTGTGCCCGCCGCGCAATGAAGCGCTGAATCGAGCACCTTCGCGGTCGACTACGCGGACAACGCCGGCCGCTCGCGCCGACGCTTCAGGCAGTATCGAGTTGGCGACGGGCCAATAGCAGCGCCCCCGCCGCCGAGTCTCCCGCGGCCGACACCAGGCGTGCCCGAAGGAGTTCCGGCACGGTAGGCGCAAGCCCCTCGGCCAGCCCCCCCGTCAAGGCAACCGGGAGCGCCGCCTCGGGGTCGAGCGCAGTGATCATGCGCCCGATTTCCATCCCCGCCTGCGCCAGCAACGCCCGCACAAAAGGATGTTCGCGATGCGCCAGGACTATCGGTGCCAGCGCCGCGTACGCGCCCTGCCGCGCGCCAGCCTGCCAGGCGATCAGCGCCTCCCGCGTACCTGCACCGCATGCGTCCAGCAGGGCCTGGGCCAATGTGTCCAGCGGCCCACGGCCGTCGAGCGCGTACTGACCGTACTGGATGGCCCGCAAACCCAGCCAGGCGCCGCCCGCTTCGTCGCTGGCGGGAAAGCCGTAGCCGCCGACGGTGACGCAGCGCCCGTCGGGCATCAGCACCGCGCCGATACTGCCGGTACCCAGGGCAATCACGACACCTGGCGCGCCGCCGTGTGCACCGAGCAACGCGGTATAGGCATCGCTTACGACGACCAGCGCACGCGACGGCGGCGCCGCCTCGATAAAGGCATCGCGCCACGCCGGGTGGTTGACGCCGGCGAGGCCACAGGCAATCACGCAGTCCGACCAGGGCGGCACGGCGCCCGCTTCACGCCCGTCCAAAGCGTCCCGCACCGCCGCTTCGATCGCGGCCCAGGCTGGCAGCGCGCCCAAGGCGAGCGCGGAAGGCCCTGCTGCGCCGCGCGCGACCACTCGCCCGGCGGCATCAGCCACGATCACACGGGTGCCGCTGCCGCCGCCATCGACGCCGATCAGGTAACGCACGTTGCCCCCAGGCACGGAGTCGGAGTTCGGATACACCATCAAAGGCCGCCCGCTCACTAAGCCGGTCGGCGGCAGGCAATCAGGACACTGCGCGGTGCATCGCCTTCGCTGCGGCTGACCACGTCGTAGCCGGCACCACCGCACAGCGAGTCGGCCTGGGCAAAGCAATCGGTCCAGGAGTTGGCGCCATCGCAAGCAAGATGCTGGGTCGGACGTCCGTCCGACGTAAACAGACTGGGGGCTGAACTGCACCCGGCCAAACTAAGTACGGTAAGCGCGGCAATGAAGCGCATCATTCGGGTCCTTGGATGTCGGAAATCCACACAGCTCGGATTTATATCGCAAATCCGCATCGTGTGCAGCGCCCGATTCCACTTTCATTCCTACGCGTATGCACCCAAGCCGCACCGATGCCGTGATCAGCCATGCACAAAACGCTCGCCGCCAAAGAAGGCGAGGTATTCCGGTACTTCGATATCCTTGTATCGATTGGATAAGACACTTGCCACGACGTCGGCGAAAATGGCTCTTATAATTCACATGTTCTGGTGACGCGCGCATGCGGCTCGCAGTGCCCTGCCGCCTGCCACCACTCTGGAGATTTGCGCATGAGATCCACGCGTGCCGTTGCCGCCGTCGAGCGGCTCAAGACGCGCAGCCAAAATGCCGATTACGCGATGATCGTCGCGGGCGGCCTGTTCTATCTCGGCTTGCGCACCGCCGACGGCACCACTCAAAAACTGTGTGCGCCGCTAGCACTCGACGATTTCGTCAAATTCGTCGATGCCTTCGGGCCCCAGAAGCCGCGCAAGGTCAGCAAGCTGGATCTGGCATTCGAGCAGCAACTGGCGCGCCGCAAGGAAAGCGGCGACGCCTGAGCGCTCCGGTCAAGCGAGCGGCGGCAGCAGCAGCACGGTCAGCGAACGCACGCCCTGCGCGCCGCGTATCAGCACGCCTTCGATATCGGCCGTCGCCGACGGCCCCGTCACCAGCACCGCGTAGCGGGACTGGGCAAAGTCTGGCAGACGATAGATGTCTTGCAGGCCGTCGACGATGGCTGCGGGGTCGAGCAGCACCACGAGGTGCTGAGCCAGGTAGCCAATGGCATTGACGCGGTACTCGGTCTCGCTGAACCAGACCGACCCCGTTTCCGCGACGCCATGGCGCGCCCGCACCACAGCCACCTCGACGTCATGCAGGCTGGCCGGCGGCGTGTGCGCATCGAGCTGGCGCTCGGCCGCCACTTCCGGCGTGGCTGAACACAAAGGCAAGGGCGTAGCGAACAGGGCTTGGATATGCGCCGGCAGTGTAGCGCGCGTCACCTCGCCGTCCAGCGTCAGCGCGCGTCCGCCCATGCCCTCCAGCGCGGCGCTAAAGCGCGCGAGACGCTCTACCGGATCATGGCCGGGCGCCGGGAAATCCGCCGGTGCAGGCAGCGGTCGCGCTGGCGGCTGGGCCGCGCGCACGCGGGCAAGAAAGGCATCGCGCGCGGCCGGCTCGACGCTGCGATGGGCGATATCGTCCAGGCTATTGGAGTCGGTCACGGGGCACTCCCACGATCTTTGCTTTTGTCCTGGTCCGGCGTTGCGGCCCGCTCGCCCGCACGGTTTTGCTTGTACCACTCGTGGAAAGTCGCGCGCGGCCGCTGTGGCAGGTCGCGCTGCAGCCCCCAGATATTGAGCGGATTGTACAAGATGAAGTTGGGCAGACGCTCGAGCGCGACACCCATCGACTTCACCGCCCCCCGGTACAGCGTCGGACTCGCCAGCAGCTTGCCCGCCATCTTCAGCGCCTCGGTCTTGACGAAGGGCAGCTCATGGCGGGCGGCGATCACGGTGCGCCATTGGTAGATCTGTTCGTGGATATTGATCTTGACCGGACAGACGTTGGTACAGCTGCCGTTCAAGGTCGAAGCGAACGGCAGCGCGCTGAATTTCTTCAGGTCGTAGGTCGGGTTGATGATCGCGCCGATCGGGCCGGAATAGGTGCTGCCATACGACAAGCCGCCGCTGCGCCGATAAACCGGGCAGGTGTTCATGCATGCGCCGCAGCGTATGCATTTGAGCGAATACCAGAAGTCCTCCATTGCCAGCCGTTCAATGCGGCCATTGTCGACCAGGATGAAGTGCATTTCCGTGCCGGGCCGCGGCGCGCGAAAGTGCGAGGTATATTGGGTGATAGGCGAACCCAGTGCGCTGCGCGACAGCAGACGGATGAAAACACCCAGATCGGCGACACGCGGAATCAGCTTCTCGATGCCGATCGAAGCAATATGGATAGGCGGCACGTTCGCCGACAGATCGGCATTACCCTCGTTGGTACACACCACAACCGCACCGGTCTCGGCCACGGCGAAGTTGCAGCCCGTCATGCCGGCCGTGCGCTCGGCGGTGAAATAAGGCCGCGTGTTCTGGCGTTGGCTCTCGGCCAGATAGTGGATGTCGTTGTTCTTCGGATCGGTGCCGATGGTGCGGCCGAACAATTCGGCGACGTCGTCGCGCAGCTTATGCACGGCCGGCATCACCATATGGCTCGGATCCTCATGATCGAGCTGCTGGATGCGTTCACCGAGATCGGTTTCCATCACCTCGATGCCGCGCGGCTCGAGATATTCGCGCATCGCGCACTCGTCCGTCAGCATCGACTTGCTCTTGACCAGTTTGTCGATGCCGCGCGCAGCCAGCAGCTGATGCACGATCGCATTATGTTCGTCGGCATTGGCCGCCCAATGCACGATCACGCCGTTTTCCTCGGCGCGCGCTGCAAACTGTGCGAGATAGTCGCCCAGATGGGACAGCGTATGTTCCTTGATCTGCGAGGCCAATTCGCGCAGCGCCTGCCACTCCGGGATCAGTTCGCTTTGCGCATCGCGCTTGCCGCGCAACTCCCACAGGCGACGATCGTGAAACGCGATATGGTCGGTCTGCGCAATGAAGGCCGCGGCGCGCTTGGCATGGTCGACCCGCTTGCCAGCGCTCTTGCCCGCGTTCTGACCATCCGGCGCTTTCAGTTGGCTCATGCGCGTGCCCCGTTGAGGATCTGCGCCAGGTGGATGAATTTGATTTCAGCCCCCATGCGCTGCGCGCAGCCGCGCTGGTGCATCAGGCACGACATGTCGCCCGAGACGATGTACTCGGCGCCGGCTTCGCTGTGGTCGCGCACTTTGTCCTGCCCCATGCGCACCGAGACGGCCTCCTCGGAGACCGAGAAGGTACCGCCGAAACCGCAGCACTCGTCGGGTCGGCGCGGGGCGACGAAACGGATGCCCTTGACGCCCGCCAGCAAAGCCAGCGGCTTGGAAAACGACGCGCCGCGCACTTCCGAGATCGAAGCCTGATTCAAGTGGCGCAAGGCACTGCAGCTGTTGTGCAGGCCGACTGCGTGCGGAAACTCGGCCCATGGAAATTCGCGCACCTGCAGCACGTCGTGCAGAAATTCAGTCAGATCATAGGTATTGCGGCGGATGGCAGCGACCTCGTCGCTCTGTTCGATCGCGCTAAAGTGCGAGCGCACATGGTGCACACAGCTCGCGGACGGCCCGACGATATAGTCGTAGCCGGCGAAGTTGCGCACGAACACCCGTTCGGCGCCCGCTGCATCGCGTTGCGCGCCACTATTGGCCATGGGCTGGCCGCAGCAGGTCTGCTCGCGCGGGTAATCGACCTCGACCCCCAACCGCTCAAGTAATTCCAGTGTGGCAACCGCGACTTCAGGGTAAAACGCATCGATGAAGCAGGGCACGAACAAGGCAACTTTCACACGCACTCCAGGGGATGAACGATAGGCCGAAAGGCTGGCAACCGACGTTTTAGCATATCACCAACACACTGCGCCGAATAACGGGGTTGCCACCCAACGGACGAATCGAGAATGCGATCGAGGGCGGACTTGCCCCCGAACTCAGTCAGGTTGGCAGTTGCGCGGCAAGGGCCCGACGAATAGTTGGCGCGGGCGGCCGATTTTCTGGTCCGGGTCCGCAATCATTTCGTTCCACTGCGCAATCCAGCCCACCGTGCGCGCCATGGCGAAGATGCAGGTAAACATCGAGGTCGGGATGCCCAGCGCGCGCTGCACGATGCCCGAGTAGAAATCGACGTTCGGGTAGAGCTTGCGCGACACGAAGTATTCGTCTTCCAGCGCGATCTTCTCCAGCTGCATCGCCAGCTTGAACAGCGGATCGTCGTGCAGGCCCAGTTCGGTCAACACTTCGTGGCAGGTCTCGCGCATCAGCTTCGCGCGCGGATCGTAGTTCTTGTACACGCGGTG
>OUWB010002040.1_pt2 | contig 15053 bp, 9 predicted proteins | sample 1779821 | NCBI WGS metagenome assembly OUWB01 (sample SAMEA3914806, study PRJEB12502) | metagenome | biome: forest; material: soil | place: Canada | collected 2011-08-03 | depth 0.1 m
AAGCAGGCGTACCAGAGGCTCACGGCGACGGGTACCGCAAGCGTCAGCCATGCCAGCGCTTTCCAGACCAGGTGCTCGCCGAGCAAGGCGGACAGCAGGCCGACGACGCTAAGCGCGAAGAGCAAGATCGGGATCAGCCAGACCTTTCGAAAATGCGGCGTCTGGCTCATGGGTGTATCTGCGCACTTGCGGGCGACGGCAGTGCCGTCGCTTCATGGGCCGCCACGATCCGCGCCAATCGTGCGGCCTGGTGTTGGCGGCGCGCGATCCATAGGTAGAGGCCGCTGCCAAGTACCACGATGGTGATGAGGTCTAGCAGCGCCCACAGGATCTTGAGCGTCAGGCCGCCATAGTCGCCAAAGTGCAGCGGACGGGACACCTCCAATGCACGCAGGTACCACGGCATGCGCACTACTGCACTCAACGCACCGGTGCGTGCGTCCACCAGAATGGGTGTGAGCAGGCGCGAGGTCAGGGTGCTATCGCCTTTGGCCCAGAACAGATAGTGATACGGACTGCCGAAAGGGTTGCCGGGGTAGACGATACTGGTCACCGCGGTGCCCGGCACAGCGCGCTGGGCCGTCTCGAAGGCCGCCTGCACCGAGGGCAGCGCAGCCTGTTCGGCGGCTGGCGCATCCTTGTAAGAGGCCAGCAGGGTCTTCACGTCCGTCTGCTGCCATAGCCCGAACAGCGGTGTGGACAGCTCATTGATCACGCCGGTGGCGCCAACCACCAGGGTCCAAGCCAGCACCACGATGCCGAGCAGGTTATGCAGGTCCAACCAGCGCAACCGGCTCGAGCGATCACGACGCACGGTGCCAAAATCCAGCTTCTTCATGAAGGGGCCATACAGCACCACGCCCGACACGATTGCGATCACAAACAGTAGCGCCATCAAACCAAGGAACAGCTCGCCCGGCAGATCGACAAACAGGTCGGTATGCAGGGCGAGCATGATGTCCATGAAACTCTTGGGTCGCTGCGATGCTGGTTTGGACGTCTCCAGTACCTCGGCGGTGCGCGCATCGAAGCGGATGAAGTGCATGGAGTCGATATCGGCCTTCATCGTCGCGAAGGAAGGCACCATCCACACATACACCTGCGGCTCCTCATCGTCGGCAAACATCGAAGCAATCACCTGATCGGGATACATCCGGTGACTCGCCTGCGCCAGGCGGTCGTAGCTGGCCCTTGCCGTGTCCTTCGGCAGCGCCACATAGTGGTGCGGCTCCAGCCATTGGTCGATCTCTTCATGGAAGATCAATGGCAGCCCGGTCAGACAGATCAGCAGCAGAAAGGCGGTGCATACCAGGCTCGTCCACTTGTGGACGAGATACCAGCGCTTGAGGGAGTGCGAGGCGCTCACGGCGTCTTACCAGTCGTAACTGGCGCTGGCGTAAATGGTGCGACGTACGCCGAAGTTGCATGCGGTGCTGCTGTCGCATGCGGCGACGTAGGACTTGTCCAGCAGATTGGCGATGTTCAGCCGCAACTTCAGGCCACGCAGCGCCGGGTTTGCCACGCCGACGTCGTAGTGAAGCGCAGCATCGAGCAGGGTGAAGGCCGGCACCTTGAACGAGTTGACGTCGTCGCCGTATGACGAACCCACGTAGCGCACGCCACCGGAGAAGCCCAGTCCTTGCAGCGCCGTCTCGTGCAAGGTGTAGTCGGCCCATAGCGAAGCGCTCTGGCGCGGCACGGCGTACTGGTAATGGCCCTGCACCGGTGCGGTGATACCGTCGTAACCCGTGTCGAGCGTGGGCGTCTTGGTGTAGCGCGAATCGGTATAGACGTAGCTGGCGATCAGGTTGAAGTTGTCGGTGAGGCTGGTGCGATCGGACAACTCCACGCCGCGTGAACGAATCTCGCCCACTTGCGTAACAAAGCCGGGATTCTGCGGATCGGCTTCCGGCACGTTTTGCTCGGTGAGGTTGTACACCGCGAGCGTGAGCAAGCTGTTGGAACCCACCGGCTGATACTTGAGGCCGCCTTCGTACTGCTGGCCCGTGGTCGGCGTGGCCGCCGTGCCGTTGCTGGTGATGGAACCGAACTGCGGCTGGAACGAGGTGGAGTAGCTGAAGTACGGCGCGAGGCCATTATCGAACAGGTACACCACACCGGTGCGCCAGGTGAACTTGTGATCGGGCTGGCTGGCAATGACCAGGCTGGGCGAGTTGCTGGTCTGGTCTTCCTTGGTCCAGTCCTGGCGCACGCCCAGCAGGAAGCGCCAACGGTTCAGGCTGATCTGGTCCTGCAGATAGACGCCCGTCTGGGTGGCGTGATTGTCTTCCGCACTGAAGCTCGCGGGGTCGGGGCCCTGAATCGGCACGCCGTACACCGGCTGGAAGATGTTGATCGATGGCACATCGCTGGTGCCCCACGACCAGTTTTCGTTGTAGCGCGAGTATTGCGCGCCCATCAGAACGGAATTCTTCAGATCGCCCAGTTCGAACTGGGTCTTGACCCGGTTGTCGAGCAGCACTGAACGCGAGCTCATGTGGCGCACGAAGGCGTAGCGATCGAGCGTGGCGCCATCGGCTTCCAGCCCGTCGGGCCAGATCATGTTGGCTTCGTTGCGGTTGTCGGTGAAGCGCGCGTTTTGCTCGAACGTCCAGCTGTCGTTGAAGCGCTGCTCGAACTGATAGCCCACCATGCCCAGTCGCTGCACGGCGCTATTGAAATTCGGGTCGCCGACCGAGAAGTCGGACGGCACCTTGCCCAAAGGGCTGTACAGCACGGTGCCCACGGCTGGCACATTCGAGTAGTCACCCATGGCGGGGCTATAGGTGAAGTTGCTGAGCAGGGTGAGGCGCGTGTTCTCGCTCGGCTGCCACGTGATGGCCGGTGCGATGCCGTAGCGCTTGTGCTTGATCCAGTCGGTCTGGGTGTCCTGGGTAAGGCCGATGCCGGTCAGGCGATAGAGCCAGTGGCCATCCTGATCGAGCGGCCCGCCTAGATCGAAACCCGCCTGGTAGCGGTCGTAGTTGCCGAAACCCAAGGTGACTTCGTGTAGCGGCGTATCGACCGGCTGCTTGCTCACCATGTTGACGACGCCGCCGGGGCTGGCTTGGCCGTACAGCACGGAGGCCGGGCCGCTGAGCACTTCCACGCTCTGATAGAAGTACGGATCGACCATGGCATTGCCACTGGTGTCGTCCTGCAATCCATCCAGGTAAACGCCGGGCGTGAACCCGCGCAGCTGCAGGCTGTTGGCGCCCCAGAAGCTCGACACAGTGCCCTGGCTCTCGGCGACCACGCCGGGCGAATAACGCAGCGCTTCGTTGAGGTTTTGCGGCTGCTGGTCATCCAGTTGCTGGCGCGTCACCACCGAGATCGACTGCGGCGTCTCGATGATCGGCGTATCCGTCTTGGTGCCGGCGCCGCCGCTATTGGCGACGTAGCCCACCGTGCTCTGTCCCAGCACGGTCACGCCATCCAGAGTCTTGGCGCTTGCAACCGCGCCCTGGCGCTGGGGTTCGATGGCGTAACGGCCGTTCGCGCTGATGCTCAACTGCAGGCCGCTATGGGCCAGCAGTGCTTGCAGCGCTTCGGGCGCCGTATAGCTGCCTTGCAAGCCAGGGCTGGCCTTGTCCGCCACCAGTCGGGGGTCGTAGTCGACGGTGACGCCCGCGTCATGGCTGAAGCGCGCAAGCACGTCGCCGAGTGACCCGGCCGGAATGGCGTAGACGTGCGAGGTGGAGGAAGTTGCGGCTAATGCAGCCGTTGCCGGATAGGCAATGATCGCCGCCGTCGCCGCAAGCATCGAGCAACGCAGTGACCGGCTCAGCACAGTGCGACGCCAGCTACGCGGCGCCAACCGCGGGTGCGGAAGGTGACCGTCCATGGAAAACCCCTTCATATGTAAATGCGAATCATTATTATTACGCAACGAGGGGCGATAAGGAAAGCCCTGCAAAACGGCAGGTCTTTCGAAGGCGATTGGCCGCACATTTGGCTACAGTCGCAACTGCGTCCCGCGGAAGCGTCGGGTGCTATGGCTGGCCCCATGGTGACCATCGTGCACATAAGAAAGGCGACCCTCGAGGATGCGGCCGTCAGCTTCGCGGTTCGTCGCGAGGCGATCCGTGCGCAATGTCGAGATCACTATCCGGCGGATGATTTGGCCGTCTGGACGTCCGGTGACATGTCGGAGACGTTTGCTGCGCGTGTCGCGGAAACATTCCATGTCGCGGTGGTGGACGGTCATGTCGTTGGCACGGCGATGATCGATCTCGCGACGGGGAGGATCGACGCCGTCTTTGTCCTTCCCGAGTACATGCGGCGGGGCATGGGGCGCGCCTTGATGGATCACCTGGAAGGCATGGCCATCAGCGCGGGGCTCGCTGCGCTCCAATTGGACGCCACCTTGAACGCCGCGTCGTTCTATCGATCGCTGGGATTCGAGGGCGACGAAAGGACCGTCTATCACTCGTCGCTGGGCGTGAGCCTGGCCTGCGTGCCGATGGTCAAGCATTTGCGGAGCGTCTAGCGCCAGCGTGGGCCTGACGCTGGACAGCGGAGATGTAGCTCAAGCAGAATTCGCCATGACAGGTTCTTGCGGGCAACGTGCCACTACGCCGCAAGTTGCTCGCAGAATCGTCAAGGGGGAATCGCCGAATACCCACTGTCCGCTGCCAGCCATGGCGGCGCAGGCGTCTTTACGCGCAGCTGGGCCAGGGGCTTCCAGGAGCAGGAAAGATCCTTCGAAGGGAGCGGTATTTGTGCGGTCGCTATCTCGTCAGTTGTTCGGAACGTCGCTGATTCTTGCTGTGACCACGTCGTTGACCGCCTGCGGCGGCGGAGGCGGCGGGACTCGCCCGTCCACGCCGGCCCCGTCGACGGTGGCTCCGGCTCCCGCCCCGGCTCCAGCGCCCGCACCAGCCCCGGCCCCGGCTCCTGCGCCACCGCCGGCACCGCCGCCGGCGCCAAGCTATGACCCGACCTACAACCAGCTGATCCCTGCCGGCGTGGTCGACGCGTGGAAAGATGGCTCGCTGGATGGCGGTGCCACGCTGCTGCAAGGCCAGGGCGTCAAGATCGGCATCGTCGATACCGGTGCCCAGTCCACCAACCCGGCGCTGATAGGGCGCATTGCCTGGTATGAGAATTACGTCGGCACCGATACGTCCACGCAGGACGCGGCCGGTCACGGCACCCTGGTCACGCAGATCATCGGCGGCACGGCCACGGCGCAGGGCTCGGGCGGTTATCCGTTTCGCGGCGGTGTGGCCCCGCAGTCGGTGCTGTACGTGGCACGGGCGATTCCCGATACCGGCTCCGGCGCCGAGGCGAATTTTGTGCAGGGGCTCAATGACATGATGTCCTTGGGCGTGCGGCTCTTCAACATTTCCGCAGCGCAATCGAGCTCGATTACGGACGTGGCCAGTCAGAAGGGTGACCCCTCGTCCTCGGTAAGCTGGGAGGCCACCGCCTACGCTGGCGTGCTGCAGCACGATGCGCTGGTGGTATGGGCCGCGGGCAATTCGGGGAAGGCCGACGTCAGTCAGTCGGCAGGCTTGCCGTATCTCGAATCCCAGTACGCGCACAACTGGCTGGCGGTAGTGAATGTGTCGCTGGATGCCAATGGCCACGTGACCGGCCTGGATACGTCGAGCGATGTGCCCTCCAACGCCTGCGGCGTGGCCGCCGCCTGGTGTCTGGCAGCGCCTGGTACGTTCTATGGCGTGCCCGTGCCGGGAACGACCTTTGCGAGTGGCGCTTCCGACGGTACGTCGAATTCGGCGCCTATCGTCACTGGCGTGGCTGCCCTGGTCTGGCAGAAGTTTCCGTGGATGAGCGCATCGAACGTGCAGGAAACCATCCTGGGCACAGCGACGCCGATCGGCGATCCGTCCCTTTACGGTTACGGCCTGGTCAATGCCGACAAGGCGGTCGGTGGCCCCGCGCTGTTCAACTGGGGCGCGTTTACCGTGAACATTCCTGATGGCGTCACGTCCACGTTCTCCAACGACATCAGCGGCGCCGGCAACCTGGTGGTCAACAACGCTGGTACAGGCACCCTCATTCTTTCGGGGCATGACACCTACACCGGTGGCACGAGCCTGCAGTACGGCATTTTGCAGGTGAATGGCGAACTTGATTCGGACATCTCCATCACCAGCCCGAACAACCTGGGCGGCGGCGTGCTGCAGGGCAACGGCGGTACCGTGAAGGGCACTGTCACCGCGGGCGACAACGGTTATGTTTCGACCTTTGCCGGGCCCTTGACCATCCAGGGCAATTACAACGCGTTGACCTATTCGAACACGATGATCCTGGTCGGCACACCGCTGAAAGTGACCGGTGTTACCACCTTGACCAACGCGGATATCACCGCTCGTGTTCCCGATGGCTACATCTCCAAGTCGACGGAAACCCTTCTCACGTCGGCGGGCGGATTGAACGGGACATTCGGCTACCTGACCGTCTATGGAAGCGTGTATACGAATGGAACACTCTCGTATACGCCCACCGAGGCGGACATCAGCCTTGGCACCGTCAGCACGACCTCGGTGGCCCTTGCCGCGGCACCGCTTTCCGCGCGCAGCCTGCAGCAAACGGCAGGGAACATCGACAAGGCGCTGGCCCAGACCGATCAGTGGGTAACCACCGGCGCACAAGGCCACGCCGACTTCATTGCCGCTGCCGGCGAGTTCCAGCATGCGCCGACGCTGGCGGTGGCAGCGGCATCCATTGGAAGCCTGTCCGGTGAAATCCACGCATCGTCCGAGGCGTTGACGCTGGAGCAGGGGCAGATTGTCAGTCGTACGATCGCCGATCGCTTGTCTGACAGTTCGCACGACGGCGGCGTATGGGCGCAGCTGACGGGCAGCAGCGGCGACGTTGGCCGCAGTGGCTACGCGACCGGCAAATTCGATGGCGGTGGTGGCGTGCTCGGTGTGGATCGCGCCTTTGGCGATCAATTCACGGCGGGTGTTGCGGCCAACTGGAACAAGCTCAACGCGACCTACAGCGGTCAGACGGGCACGAGCAACTCGCAAACAACGGGCTTGTCGCTTTACGCGCGATACGATCAGGGCCATGCCTATCTCGATGGTCGCATCGGAAAGGACTGGGTGAGCTCGCGGGTGAACCGCTACGCCCAGCTTGGCACGCAGAGCCAGACCATCGGCACCGATCGCGATGACACGCTCACCAGTGCCTATCTGGAATCGGGCTTGCGACTGGGCGGCGAGCAAGCCGCGTTTACGCCGTTTGCATCCTTGTCGTATGGGCACCTGGATCGGGGTGGCTTTACCGAGTCCGGCGCGGGTGGTTGGGGTCTCACTGCGGACAGCCAGTCCTACAACCAGATCAGCGGACAACTCGGCGGACGCTTCAGTGCGGGGTGGAGCTGGTCCGGTGGCTATTCGCGCGTGTCTGCCTACGCGTTGTGGCAGGCGGTGCTATCGGGCCTTGATACCCGGATGCGCGCGGCCTTCGTCGGCGCATCCAATGTCACGTTCGACGTCAGCGGTGTACAGACGCCGCGGAACTCTGCGTGGCTAGGCGTCGGACTGGCGACGCAAGCGGCTCACGGCTGGTCGTGGTTCATCAATGCAGACGGCCAAACCAGCAGCGGCCCCACCAAGTCGATCAACCTGACAGCGGGTGTGCGCAAGGCCTGGTAATCGCAAGCCGGGTCCGTGGCTGATCGTGGAAGAGAGGGTGGTGGGATCGTCACCCCTCTTCTGAGGATGGCGGGGCTTTCGTCGCGTCCGGAGCGAACGCTTAAGGTCACCTTGGGATTGCCGTGGCGTGATGGGCGTTGCCAGAGATCGAGGGTGGCTCATGACCCTCCAATGCCAGGGCATAGCCTCGCCGATACCTTCGTCCGATAGCTTCGTCGTCGGGCTTCTGCTCTGATCCCTTGGCTGTTCGTAGTCCTTTCCGCGGCTGCCATATCTGGCAGTCGCGCGTCGCCTTGCAGGAGGATCGTCATGGCGTCAGAACCGAGCCAGCCTGGCACCGCGCCGCGGACTCACCAGCCCGACCAGGACCGATTCCACTCCATCCGCGCTGAAGACATTCAGTGGACGACATTCGCTGCATACCCGCCGGGTGTTCACTTGGGCATTCTGGTGGGCGACCCGGGCAAGCCGGCACCCTATACGATTCGCGTCAAGGTGCCAGGCGGCGTCAAGATGATGCCGCACAAGCATCCAGAGGACCGCGTCTATACGGTGATCTCCGGCGTGTTCTACATCGGGCAGGGTGATCATTTCGATGAAAGCAAACTGGTCGCGTTCGCCCCTGGCAGCGTTGTGGTATTGCCCGGCAACCAGTCGCATTTCCACTGGGCAAAATCCGGCGAATACATCAGCCAGGTCACGGCCATAGGGCCGCTTGGCATGGACTATGTCGACGAGGACAACGATCCGCGCACCTCGCATCATTCCTAGTCGCGCGCTGTCGCCCGAGCCTTGATCAATGCGATGAGCCAACCCAGGCGCCGCTGTCATTGGTAGGCGCCATCGGCGACCTGTTTGAGTCGGCAACGTACCTGTAGGTATGTTCGATAGCCCCAAGGCGCTCAGGTTTTCCCGCAGCGCATAAATCGGCGCGCATGCCACGCCACCGCACCAAATCACGGCTTTTGCACCTCCCTCCCTGCCAAAAAGCGGTGGGGACGAACGCAGTACTCAGATTTCCTCGTTGCAGGATCTGGTGTGCACTTCGTAACGTCGGGATGCAGTTTTCTTGACCTGCGTCGCGAGCGAAGCAAGTCGCCCTGGGGAGGGGCTATACGCATGAAGAAACGAGTATGGATGGCGAGCAGCGGCCTGCTGCTTGCCGGGGCGCTGGTGGCCGTGGTGCTGTGGCGTACATGGTCCACGCCGCCATTGGCATCCGGTGAACGGGCAGATGGCTATGCGCCACTCAAGCTGGACGAGGCCGACGTCGTGCAACGGTTTGCCGGTGCGGTAAAACTGCATACCGTGTCGACCGGCGAGGCGCCGCCTTCCAGTGAGGATCTGGATGGGCTCCACGCTTATCTGGCGCAGCAGTTTCCTCGTGTGTATCACCAGCTTCAGGTCGAGCAGGTGGGGCATGGCGCGCTGCTTTTCACCTGGAAAGGGCAGGACCCGTCGGCTGCGCCGATTATTCTGATGGCACATCAGGACACCGTGCCGGTGGATGCGGAAACGCGCAGTCGCTGGTCGCGCGATCCATGGTCTGGCGAAGTGGCCGATGGCGTGGTGTGGGGTCGCGGAGCGTTGGATGACAAGGCCAGTCTGGTTTCCATACTGGAGGCCGCGGATCAGCTCTTGCAGCAGGGCTTTCAGCCACGACGCACGCTTTACTTCGCCTTTGGCAGCGACGAAGAGCGGGGCGGCGAGCAAGGTGCCCTCGCCATCGTGGCACTGCTCAAGCAACGTGGTATTCACGCGCAGCTCGTACTCGATGAAGGCGGGGCGTACACCAACGGCTTGATGCCAGGCGTGGCCGGCGATCTGGCCATGGTGGGCATCGCCGAGAAGGGCTATGTGTCGGTTACGCTCACCGTGCAAGCTAACGGTGGGCACTCGTCGCAGCCGCCGCCGCAATCGGCCATTGGTATCCTGAGCCAGGCACTTGTCCGCCTGGAAGCCACGCAGATGCCTGCGCGACTGGCGCCGACGGCAACAGCCATGTTCGATGCGCTCGCGCCATTGCTGCCGTTTCCCGCGCGGATGGCTGTGCGTAATCGTTGGTTGTTGAGCAATGTGCTGATCAGCCAACTATCCAAAACCCCGTCGGGCAACGCGATGGTGCGCACCACCACCGCCGAAACCACCTTCAATGCGGGCATCAAGGACAACGTGTTGCCTACGGTGGCCAGGGCCACGGTCAATTTCCGTATCCTGCCGGGCGATAGCGTTGCCAGTGTCGTCGAGCACGTTCGCAACGTGGTCGCCGACGCGCGGGTCGCCGTGACGCCGGGCAGCGAACAGAGCGAGCCTAGCCCGACATCGCCGGTGAATGGCGAAGGCCTGCAATGGGTGCGCAAGACCATCGGACAACTTTCGCCCGGGGTGCCGGTGGTGCCTTATCTGGTGACGGCCGCGACGGATGCGTCGCACTACGTGCCGGTGTCCACCGAGCAGTTGCGTTTCGTGCCGTATCACCTCACCCCAACCACCCTCGAGCGCTTCCATGGCATCAACGAAGGTATTCCAGTCACCGATTACCTGAACTGCGTGCAGTTCGCGGCGCAATTCATGCGTAACGCCGCCGGCTGATTCGCCGCGGTCGTGCGCGGGGCACGACCGCAGGCATCTGGCGCGGCATTCGGCTGGCATCCATCAAGGCGCAACAACACAGTGGGCCGCAACGGCGTACTGCGACAGGCGGCCTTGTGTCCAACACAGGATCACGACGCAGGGCGTCGATGGCCGTTATCAAGAGAGGGGAGAGCAACATGATGGGTTTCGTGAAGCACCGCCGTGCCGCGCTGGCCAGGCATCCACTGTGGGCTGCGTGTTTTATGGCGGTCTCCCTCACGTCCGCAGGCGCATTTGCACAGGACGCTACCGTCGCGCCGCACACCGAGGCCAGCGACAGCAAGACCAAGGCTCCCTCGAAGGACGACGCCACGTCGTTGGGTGCCATCACCGTGACAGCCACCAAGCACGCGACGGCCATCGACAAGACGCCCATGGCGATCACCGCCGTACCGGCCGAGGTGCTGGCCGATGCCGGCGCGCAGAACATCAATGACATGATCAAGATGGTACCCGGCGTCAGCGTGCAGGACGCGGGCGCGGGGCAGTCGCGTATCTCTATTCGCGGCATTTACGCAGCGGGTGAGCCGACCACCGGCATCTACTACGACGAAACCTCCATTCCCGGTTCGGTGGGCACCACCAACGACGCTGGCGGTCATCAGCCCGACCTCAATCTGTTCGACATCGATCGCGTCGAGGTGCTGCGTGGGCCGCAGGGCACGCTGTATGGCGCCAGCTCGATGGGCGGCGCGATTCGACTCATCAGCAACAAGCCCGAGCTCGATCGCGTCGATGGAAGCGTGGAGGCGGGTTACGCAGTGACCGACGGCGGTGCTCCGTCGTGGCTCAGCAATGCCATGTTCAACCTGCCGCTGATACAGGACAAACTGGCTTTGCGCGTGGTGGCCGACAAGCAGGACACCGGCGGCTACATCGACAATGTGGTGCTCGATCGCACCCATGTCGGTGATTTCAAGCAGGGTGGTGGCCGCGTGATGTTGCGTTATCAGCCGACCGACAAGGTGACGCTGGACGCGAGCTTCTCCACTCAAGCGACCAACGCGGAGCCTGACTTCTGGTCACCTTACCCCGAGCGCTGGGCGCTGGCCTCGGTGTACCCCGTTGACCTGCCGTCGAAGTACGGCTCGGAAGTAGCGACGCTGGTGCCCTATCGCGACCACGCCAAGATTTCCAACGTCACCCTCAACTGGGATCTGGACTGGGCCACGCTGACCGCGGTGACCTCGTACGTCGATCGCCAGAGCGACTACAGCCAGGATTCCACGCCACTGTTCCAGTACGCCAAGGCATTGTTGAGCGCGGTGGGCCTGGAGCATGTATACAACGCCGACCAGTACATTCCCTCGTTCTTGTACTACCCCGGCCGCACCACCGACTGGTCCAACGAGCTGCGGCTCAGCTCCAACAACAACGACACGCTGGACTGGACCGCCGGGTTATATGAAGAGCAGCGCAAGAGCCGCCTCTTCAGCGAAAACCTCTATGCCGATGCCGAAACCGGTGGCCCGCTGTCGCCGTCAGAGATGTTCTTCCGTCGTCATATCACCGACGACCTGCAGCAGAAGGCGGCCTATGGCGAAGCCACCTGGCATGTCACGCCCGATCTCAATATTACCGGCGGCTTGCGCTACTACGACTACTCCAAGGACATCACCGGCTATACCGACCTGAACTTCAATTTCCCGCTGATCGGTGGCGGCACGCTGCCACCCACGACCGTCAGCGCAGGTCAGAACGGTTGGCTGAAGAAGCTCAATATTTCCTATGACCTTGCGCCCAACGCGATGCTGTATGCGCTCGCTGCGGACGGCATGCGGCCCGGCGGCGCGAATCAGCTGATCAACTTGCCGGTGAATCTGACCACCTACAAGTCCGACTCGCTCTGGAATTACGAGCTGGGCATCAAATCCAACTGGCTCGATCGCAAGCTGTACTTCACCGCCGATGTGTATCAGATCAACTGGCACAACATGCAGGTTAGCGCCATCACGCTCGACGGGACGTCGGAGTTCATCACCAATGCCGGTGCGGCACGCATGCGTGGCCTGGAGTGGGATGTGTTGTATCGCCCCATCCCTGGCTTGGATCTGTCCGCCAACTTCAACTACATCGATGCGGTGCTGACGCAAGACCAGATCAGCAGCCTCTATGAGGAGCAGGGCGTGCTGGGTCGTGCGGGCGATCGCGTGCCCAACACGCCCAAGTACACGGGCTTGGTATCAGCCGATTATCGTTGGCCGATGGGCGACAACCTCGGCGGCATGGCGCGCCTGGACGCGAATTACGTCGGTACGTCGTACTCCACCTTTCGCCCGAACGACCCCACCCGCACCAGCATGGGCAACTACACCATGGTGGACGGACGCATCGGCATGGAAGACGGCAACGGTCATTGGAGTGCCTACCTGTACGTCAAGAACATGTTCAACACGCTGGCCTTTGTCTCCACCGGCCTGCAGACGTACTACTCGCCGTTCGGTGAGGCTTACACCATTGCGCCGCGTACCATCGGCATCGATCTGAAGTACAACTTCTGAGTCGATTTGACCGGTATGAAGGCTTGGTGCGATGCCGTTGTCCCCGGCCGGATGGGACTGGACTTGCCGCGGGCGATGGGTGAGCCTAACGGGACTACTCGCTCTTTCACCTGCGTCGCATGGTCAACCCGAACAGCCCCAAGCCCGCGAGCAAGCGGCGCGCGCCTGCCCAGGCGCGCGCCCGGCAAACGCGTGAGCTGATTCTGGAGGCCGCGATACAGCTGCTGGAAAGACGCGGCCTGCGCGCGTTCAGTACCAATGGCCTCGCGGCTGCCGCGGGTTTCAGCGTAGGTACGATCTATCAGTACTTCGAGAACAAGCAGGAAATTCTCGATGCGCTGGCCCGTCACGAGCGCGACCGCCGCCTGGCCCGCATGACCGAGGCGGCCACTCGCCGTTGCCAGGAAACCGGCTCGGAGCGACTCAGTCTGCGTGACCGCATCCGTATTGTGGTGCGCACCGAATTGCAGGCCTTCGACGGGCGCCAGCGGGCGAGAAAGATCATGTTCGACCTGTGCTGGCGTGGCGATCAGTATCGCGACATGGATCGTCCTGTCACCACGCTCGCCGCCATGCTGGCGGCAGGAGAAGTCCTTGATGGCAGCGACGGCAGCGTGCAGCTCTCACCCATCGATGCCTTTGTGCTCACCCAGGCAGTCGCCGGTATCGTGCGCGCCGCACTGGCACGCGACGAACAGATGCTTATTACGGCCGAATTCGAAGATGCCGTGGTCGAGCTGGTCGCCAGCTTCGTCGACGCACGCCGTCGCGGCACGTAAATGCATGGAGCATTCGCGTCCTTCATGAAAAGGAGAGGTGATGGGATCGCACTCGTCAGCAGGGCTCGGCGACGCCCAGCTCATCGCCGCGACGTTCCATCGTCACCGATACCAGCCACAGTAGTAGCCCGCCCAGCGCCAACCCGCTACCGACCCAGCCCGGTGAGGTCCAGCCGTAACCGTGCGCGATGGCGAGGCCACCAAGAAAGGGGCCTAGGGCGTTGGCGGTGTTGAAGGCCGAATGATTGAGCGAGGCGGCAAGGCCTTGTGCGTCGCCGGCCACATCCATCAGGCGCGCCTGCAACACCGTGCCCAGCGCACCGCCCATGCCAATCAGGAATACCACTGCGCTCAACGTCCAGACGCTGCCGGCGGCGAGCGGGAAGATCGCCAGCATCACCATGGCCCACAGCAGCAAGCCGCCCGCTGTGCGCATAAGGGCGCGGTCGGCAAACACAGGTATGACCATGTTGCCCAGCGTCAAGCCAACGCCGAATACGCCCATCACCCAGGGCACGGTTTCCAGCGACATATGCGTCACGTGCAACAGAATGTCGGCGAGATACGTGTAGACGGCAAACATACCGCCAAAACCGATGGCACCGATGCCGAGCGTGAACCAAACTTGCGAGCGCTTCAGCGCGCCAAGCTCGCGCAGCGGGCTGGCCTTTGCATCGGCGGGTGTATTAGGCGCGAACGCAAAGACCGCGCTCATGGTGGCGACGCCCAGCATCGCCACCAGCGCAAAGCTCCAGCGCCAACCCAACGCTTGTCCGAGCCAGCTGGCCAGCGGCACGCCGACGGTGGTGGCGCACGTAAGGCCAAGGAACATTTGACCGACCGCACGCGTGCGCCGGTTAGCCGGCACCAGCGAACTGGCCACCAGGGCGGCGACACCGAAGTACGCGCCATGCGGCAGGCCGCTGAGGAAACGGAACACCAGCATCCAGTGATAACTCGGCGAGAGTCCGGTCAGCCCGTTGAACACCGTGAACATCGCCATCAGCATCAACAGCAACTGGCGACGCGGCAGGCGCGCGCCAAGCACGGTGATGAGCGGCGCACCCACCACCACGCCCAGCGCGTAAGCGCTGATGACGTGACCGGCGGTCGGCGCGTCGATGCCGAGCCCCTGCGCGAACAGCGGCAACATGCTCATCGACGCGAATTCCGTAGTGCCGATGGCAAAGCCGCCGACCGCAAGCGCGAGGATGACCAATCCGACATGCGGTACGCGGACGGGCGGTTTACCCGCATCGGATACGGGCGTTGAGAGGGACATGGGGAGGACTCGGGCGTGGGGAAGGGCGCACTGGTGCACTGCAGCATGGCAAGGATACGGGAGCCTCGCTGTATTGCCAATGCAGCTTGACCTGTATATTCCTCTAGGCGTATATAAGGTTCATGGAATCAACTTTCAGCGTCATCGCCGAGCCAAGTCGCCGCGCCATTCTGAGTCTGCTGGCGTCTTCCGAGCAGTCCGTGGGTGACATCGAGGCAAAGCTTCG
>OUWB011209518.1_pt1 | contig 15034 bp, 14 predicted proteins | sample 1779821 | NCBI WGS metagenome assembly OUWB01 (sample SAMEA3914806, study PRJEB12502) | metagenome | biome: forest; material: soil | place: Canada | collected 2011-08-03 | depth 0.1 m
GAACGGCCCGAGCGGCACGTACTCCCATTGCTGGATGTCGCGTGCGCTCCAGTCGTTCAACAATACCATGCCGAAGATATGCGATTCGGCATCCTCGGCTGCGATCGGCGTGCCGAGCGCATTGCCCGCGCCGATGATAAACCCGGTTTCCAGTTCGATATCGAGCTTGCGGCTGGCGCCGTACACCGGGCGCGCCTGGTCAGGCAGTTTCAACTGGCCGTTCGGGCGCCGTACCGGCGTGCCGCTGACGACCACCGACGACGCCCGGCCGTTATAGCCGACCGGCATTTCCGTCCAGTTCGGCAGCAGCGCATTCTTCGGATCGCGAAACATCGAACCGACGTTGGTCGCATGCTCCTTCGATGAATAGAAATCGGTGTAGCCGGGAATCTCGACCGGCAAATGCAGCGTCGCCCGTGTCAGCGGCACCAGGGCGCGGACACGCAATGCGGCTGCGTCGCGCAGACGCGCGTCGCCGGCCTCGAATAGGACGCTTAACTGGGCCCGCGCGTCGCGCCATACCGGCCGGCCGAGCGCGATAAAGTCGTTCAGGCTGGCGCGCGCGAAGACCGGCGCATCCAGCGTCAATAAACCTGCGGCCTGCAGCACGGCCAGATCGGCCACGCAATCGCCGATCGCCACGCCGACACGCGGCGTCGGGTGCGCGGCATCGCTGAAGATACCGAAGGGCAGGTTCTGGAGCGGAAAGTCGCAGGTCGGCGCATTCGCGCTCGCCAGCCAGCTCTTGCGGCGCGGATCGTTGACTTGGTCTAGCGTCAAAGTGGCATTCATGGTGATCTTTGGGTGGGTGCCTAAGTTGGGTGCCTAAGTTAGATGTTCAAGCTGGGTATTTGGGGCGCGTCGGATCGAAGTGCTTTTGCAAGCCCTGCCAGCACTCGAAGTAGTTCGCCTGCAGCGTCGAGCTTTCGAGCGCGCGCCGGCTTGGGCGGATCAGCGTCTTGGTTTCGAACATAAAGGCCATCGTGCCGTCGACCTTGTGCGGTTTGCTGGTGTCGCCCCGCGAGGCTTTTTCGTAGGTGGCGGCATCTGGACCGTGCCCCGTCATGCAGTTATGCAGGCTGGCGCCGCCCGGCATGAAACCTTCTGCCTTGGCGTCGTACACGCCTTCGATCAGGCCCATGAATTCGCTCGCCACATTGCGGTGATACCAGGCCGGGCGGAAGGTGTCTTCGGCCGCCAGCCAACGCGGTGGAAAGATCACGAAATCGATCGCGTCCACTCCCGGGGTGTCGGTCTGCGATTGCAACACGAGGAAGATCGACGGGTCCGGGTGGTCGAAGCTGATCGAGCCTATCGTGTTGAAGCGGCGCAGATCGTATTTGTAGGGCGTGTAGTTGCCGTGCCAGGCAACCACGTCAAGCGGCGAATGGCCGATCGCGGCGCGCCACAGATGGCCGTCGAATTTGGCCACCAGTTCGAAGTTACCCTCGACGTCCTCGTAGGACGCGTGCGGCGCGAGGAAGTCACGCGCATTGGCCAGGCCGTTCGAACCCAGCGGCCCCAGGTCCGGCAAGCGGAACAGCGCACCGAAGTTCTCGCAGATATAGCCACGCGCCCCGCCGTCGGGCAATTCGACACGCATGCGCACGCCGCGCGGCACCACGGCAATCTCGTAGGGCTCGACTTGCAGCACGCCCAGTTCCGTCACGATGCGCAAACGCCCTTGCTGCGGCACGATCAGCAACTCGCCATCGGCGCTGTAGAAAAAACGCCCCGCCATTGAGCGGTTCGCCGCATACAGATGAATTGCGCAGCCGCTTTGCGCCGACGGACTGCCGTTGCCGGCCATGGTCAGCCAGCCGTCGACGAAATCGGTCGGCGCGCTCGGCAGCGGCAGCGGGTCCCAGCGCAACTGATTGGGCGGCGTCGGCACCGAGCCGAAGCCCTCGTCGATACCGGCATGCGCGAGCGGCGCGAACGGCAGATGCACGGCCGCCGGGCGAATCCGATACAGCCAGGAGCGCCGATTATGACCGCGCAATGCCGTGAAGGCGGTACCTGACAATTGTTCCGCATACAGTCCATACGGCGCTTGCTGCGGCGAATTGCGGCCGACCGGCAGGGCGCCGGGCAGCGCCTCGGTGGCGAATTCGTTGCCGAAGCCCGACTGATAGCCGCCCGGTGCGGGATGGACGCCCCCGTGTTTGTGCTCGTGTTGCATGATGCTCTCCTTGAGATGCTGGAAATTCAGAATCGGCCGTACGCGCCGTACGCGCGGATCAGGTCGGCTAAGTCGAAGAACGCGGTGCCGGGGCTGGCGTAAGCGGCGTCACCACGGCGGCCCGCGCCAGTTGCATCGCTTCGCGCAGCACGACGCAGTCGCCGATCTGGTTGCTGAGCAGCAGGATCAGCCGCGCGTTGACCTGCTGGCTCTGCGCTTCGCTCAGATCGTCATGCATCGCGATCAGCGCTTGGTAAAAACCGTCCGGATCGCTCAAGCGCGCGCGGGTATCTAGATTCGTGGTCATGGCTGTACTCCGGCATCCCTCGTATCGATTGCGGCACCTGCATCGGATCCGGCTTCGGGGCGCTCTTGCGTCGAGGCCTGGCCGATCGAATCGGCAATGCCGCAGGCACGATCCAGCGCTTGCGTGATCCGCCTGACGTCAAGTTTGCGCCAGCGCGCGCAGACATGCTGGTCGGGCCGTATCAGATAGACGCTGCCCGCGCGGCCATCGTAACGTCGCGCAATTTGACCGCTGCAATCGATCAACACGTCGGCATCCTGACTGACCGATCGGGCGCTCTCGAGCAGACCGGCACGCACAGCCTCACCGGTGCCGGCAGGCAGCACCAGGACCATGCGTAGCCGTTTGCCTGTACTGCCGTCCAGGGCTGCCAGCGCAGCGCGCTCAGCGACCCCGAGGTTCGCCTCGCCCGCTGTACCGGCAAACCCGCCGGCCCCTTTCCCGGCGAACCCATCGACAAACCAAAGACACGTGAAACCAGCGCCGCCCAGCACCTGCATCAACCACGCGTGCGATCCGTCCACCGGTGCGTCGACGCAGGGCGCACCCGGCACCATCGTCCCGGCGAAAGTGTCCGTATCCGGCGTATTCAACGGCGAGTCGTGCAATGTCGACGGTAGCGACAGTCGTCCACTGTTGACCAGCCGGCGCGCGAACTCGCAGGTTTCGGCGAGAGCCAGCACGGCATCGCGAAAGACACGGCTGACGGGCGTCTTGGGCGTGATGAAATCGGTCGAGCGGGTCGAGTTCAGAATATTTTCGTCGGCGGCAAATTCGCGCTCGCGGCCATAGCTGTCGAGCAGCGCATCCGGCGCCGTCCCCTGCAGCACGAAGCGCAGCTTCCAGGCCAGATTGTCGGCGTCCTGCACGCCGCTATTCGCACCGCGCGCGCCGAACGGCGACACGCCGTGCGCGGCGTCGCCGGCAAACAGCACGCGGCCGTGGCGGAAGTGTTCCATGCGCTGGCACGAGAAGGTATAGACGCTGACCCACTGCAGTTCGAACTCGACATCGTCGCCGAGCAGCGCGCGCACGCGCGGCATCACCCGCTCGGGCTGCTTTTCCAGTTCCGGGTCGGCGTCCCAGCCGAGCTGAAAATCGATGCGCCAGACATCGTCGGGCTGCCGGTGCAGCAGCACCGACTGGTTAGGATGAAACGGCGGGTCGAACCAGAACCAGCGTTCGCTCGGAAAACCCGCGCGCATCTTCACATCGGCGATCAGGAAGCGATCCTTGAAAGTGCGGCCGCGCGCTTCCAGGCCCATCATCTTGCGCAGCGGACTGCGCGAGCCATCGGCCGCCACGCAATAGCGCGCATGCACTCGGTAAGGACCGTCCGGCGTTTCCACCATCAGTTCGACATGGTCCTGCCTAGGCACGATGCCGGTGACGCGGTTGCGCCAACGCAGCGAGATCGCGCTCAACTGGGCCGCGCGTTCGGCCAGATAGCCTTCGACATAGTATTGCTGCAGGTTGATGAAGGCCGGACGCGCATGGTCGGTCTCGGGCAGCAAGTCGAAGGTATAGAGCTGCCGCTCATGGAAGAACACGCGGCCCAGGTTCCAGCTGACGCCTTTATCGACCATGCGCTGGCCGCAGCCGAGCCGGTCGAAGATTTCGAGCGTGCGCTTGGCAAAGCAAATCGCGCGCGAGCCGGTCGACAACGTGCAATCGTCGTCCAGCAGCACCACTGGGACCCCGTGCTGGGCCAGGTCGATCGCGCTCGCCAGGCCGATCGGTCCGGCGCCGACCACCACCACCGGATGCAGCGGCGGCCTCACCGCGTCCTGGTCGGCGCTGCGGCGATAGGCGAACTGACGGGTCTGGTAATCAGTATCCATCGGGGTGTCGGGCTGCTTGCGGCGATGATGGCGATGATGGCGATGACGGCGGGGCGCGACCGGCGGCGAGGCCCGCTCAGCCTTCGAGCGTCTGCCACATCTCCTTGTCGCGCTGGGCGGTCCAGATGCGCGGGTCCGGGTAGCGCGTCGCCTCGTCATAGGCGCGCGTCACGTCGAACGGCAGGCAGTGATCGAAGATCACCCAGTTGCCGAATTTGTGCTTGAGCGCGGCGTAGGTTTCCTTGTACAGCGCGTTCAGATCGCGGCCGGCGGCGGCCCCCTGCTCAACCTTCGCATACAGTTCGCTGACAAACGCGCGGGTGCCCGCCAGCCCTTCGGCGACCTGCTGCGGCGTCTTCAGCGCGGCGCCGCGGCCCGGCACCAGCTTTTCCGGCTTGAGCGCGGCAATCGCGTCCAAGGTCCGCGGCCAGTCCTTGAAGTAGGCGTCCCCGGCATAGGGCGTCGCGCCGTATTCGACCAGGTCGCCCGACAGCATCACCTTGTCCTGCGGCAGCCAAAGCACGGTGTCGCCTTTGGTATGGCCGCGGCCCAGCTGCATGATCTTTACTTCTAGCTTGCCCAGGTGCAGCGTCATCTCGCCCTTGAAAGTCAGCGTCGGCCAGGTCAGGCCCGGCACCGACTCGACGGCCTGGAACAGACGCGGGAAGCGCTCGATCTCGCTTTTCATGTCGGCTTCACCTCGCTCGACGATCAGGTCGTAGGTGTCCTGGCTGGCGATGATGTGATCGGCACCGTAAGCGCTGGCGCCCAGCACCCGCACCGCGTGATAGTGGGTCAGCAGCAGATATTTGATCGGCTTGTCGGTCACCGTGCGAATGCGGCGGATCACATCCTGGGCCATCACCGGGGTGGCCTGGGTGTCGGCGACCAGCACCGCATCGTCGCCGATGATGATGCCGGTATTCGGATCGCCCTCTGCGGTATACGCGTACGCGTGTTCGGATAGCTGTTCGAAGGTGACCTGCTTGGCTTCAAGGTCGGCTTGGGAAGCAAATTTCTTTTCGGTCGTCATGACACACACCTCTTTAGAGAATTGCGTATGCATCGCTAGGCATGGCCATAGCGCGATGGTGTTATGAATAGTAAAATCACTTACGATTAGTAGAATCGCGGTTAACCCTAGCGCCCGACTTTTCCCGCCCGTACCCGGCTTCCGTTTTCGTTCGATTTCCCATTCAGTTTGAAACGTTATATCATTCCCGTTCTGCGAGCCCGGTGGCTGCATGTCCCCGTCGCAGAGCCCCCATTCCATTTACCGGTGCGGTCAACACGTGTGCCGCTTCGGTCAAACACCATCCGGAATCCTTCATGAGACCATTCCTGACCGCACTCGCCGCGCTTTGCGTTGCATCCGCATCCGCCACCGCGTACGCCCAAACCGGCGCCGCTCAACCGCTCAAGATCGTCGCCGCCGAAAACTTCTATGGCGACGTCGCCGGCCAGCTCGGCGGCAGCCACGTCTCGGTCAGCAGCGTCCTGGCCAATCCGGATGAGGATCCGCACCTGTTCGAAGCCGATCCTCGCACCGCACGCGCGATGGCGGATGCCAATCTGGTGATCTACAACGGCGCCGACTACGATCCGTGGATGGTGAAGCTGTTGCAGGCCTCGCCCTCGGCCCTGCGCACGGTACTGGTCGCCGCGGACCTGACCGGCAAGAAGGCCGGCGACAACCCCCATCTCTGGTACGCCCAACAAACCATGCCGGCCGTCGCACAGGCGATCCACACCTGGCTGGACCAAACCGACCCTAGCCATCGCGCCGAATACGACCAGCGGTATCAGACCTTTATCGCGTCGCTGGCACCGATCCAGGCCAAGGTCGCCGAATTGCACGGGCTCTACGCAGGCAAGCCCGCGACCGCCACCGAGCCGGTCTTCGGCTATATGGCCGATGCGATCGGTTTCTCGATGCGCAATAGGGATTTCCAGTTGGCGGTGATGAACGATACCGAACCTGCGGCCAAGGACATCGCCGCGTTCGAGAACGATCTCACCAGCAAGAAGGTGATCGTGCTGATTTATAATAGTCAGGCTACGGACACAATGACGCGTCATATGCTGGCGCTTGCGCACAGTGTCCATATCCCCACCGTCCACGTCACCGAAACAGAACCGCTGCACATGACCTACCAGACCTGGATGCTGTCGCAACTGAACGCCTTGGGCACCGCCCTGGACCATCGCGCCCAATGACCGGGCCTGCCGTCGAATTCGAACAGGTCACGCTGGCACTGCCGGGCCGCTCGGTCCTGCAGGACGTCAGCCTGCGGATCGATGCCGGCCAGTTCGTCGGTGTGCTGGGGCCGAACGGCGCCGGCAAGACCACGCTGATGCGTGCATTGCTGGGTTTGTTGCCGCCTGCCGCCGGCAACATTCGCGTCTTGGGCGAAGACCTCGGCAAATATGCCGCGCGCGGCAATCCCCGCATCGGCTATATGCCGCAAACCCGCAGCACCAGCGTAGGCCGGCGTCTGCGCGGACGCGATTTCGTCACCTGCGCCGCCTACGGCCAGCGTTGGGGCCAACCCTGGGGCGACGCGGCAGTGCGCCAGGCGGTGGACCGCGCGCTCGAAAAGGTCGGCGCGCAAAGCCTCGCCCGCCGCCCGCTGGCCGATATGTCCGGCGGCGAACGCCAGCGCCTGCTGCTGGCTCAGTGCCTGCTAGGCGAACCTGAGATTCTGCTGCTGGACGAACCGCTGATCAGTCTTGACCCGACACATCAGAAAGGCGTGGTCGATCTGGTTCGGCAGGTGCAGCGCGACTGGGGTATCACCGTCCTCTTCAGTGCCCATGAATTGAACCCGCTGCTGGGCGCGCTCGACCGCGTGCTATACCTGGGCCACGGCCGGGCGGCGCTCGGCACCGTGGACGAAGTGATCACGGGTCCGGTCTTGTCCCGCCTGTATGGTGCGCCGATCGAGGTCGAGCGCATGCACGGGCGTATCTTCGTCATGTCGGGCGGCTGCGAAGTCGAAAAAGTGGATCATCTGCACGATGTTTGAATACGCATTCATGATCAACGCGTTCGCCGCCTCCGGCGTCGTCGCGCTGGTCGCCGGCCTGGTCGGATATTTCCTTGTGATGCGTGAGCAGACCTTCGCCGGTCACGCGCTGTCGCACGTCGGTTTTACCGGCGCGACAGGCGCGGTCCTGCTCGGCATCGCGCCGCTGTGGGGGCTGGTCGGCTTCACGCTTTTTGCCGGTGTCGGCATGGGCATGCTCGGAGGACGCCTGGCGGGGCGCGATGTGGCGATCGGCGTGGTGTTATCGCTGTCGCTGGGCTTCGGTCTGCTGTTCCTGCACTTCTATACCGCCTACGCCACCCAGGCCACCGCGCTGCTGTTCGGCAATGTGCTGGGCGTCGACCGGCCTACGCTGGCGATACTGGTGGCACTCGGCGCGGTCTGTCTGGCGGCGCTGGCCTTTATCTTGCGCCCACTGGTATTCGCGACCCTGCAGCCCGAGTTGGCCGAGGCCAAGGGTGTTTCGTTGCGCCGCGTCGGCGTGGTGTTTCTCGCCGTGGTCGCCCTCGCCACGGCAGCGTGCGCGCAGATCGTCGGCGTGCTGCTGGTATTCACGCTGATGGTGGGACCCGCCGCCGCCGCACAGAACCTGACCGGACGTCTGGGCCGCGGCCTTGCGCTCGCCGCACTGCTGGCCTTGCTGCAAGCCTGGCTGGGACTGACACTGGCCTATTACACCAATTGGCCCACCAGTTTCTGGATCACGGCGCTGAGTGCGGCGGTGTATGGCATCAGCGTACTCGCGCGGCGGTACTGAACAGGACCCAGGATCCACCTGGCATGCCGGGCGGCCTCCGGTTTGTCGCCTCGCCGCGCTGGCCTGGTATCGCGCCCGTCGAAGTTGGCATATTGCCTGAGGACGTCTACATACCCGTGCGTTATGCAAGATAGCAATCCATGTTTTTTCATATGCTGCAATATTTGCGTTACCCTGCGTCAATAGGCTTTCGGTTGCGGGCCATAGCGATTCTTGCCTCGTTGGCTGCCGCGCGTCAGAAACACGGTGAGTACCACCGCGCCCAGCAGATAGAGCAGAAAGCCCAGCAGCGCGCCGACCATGAGTGGCATCAACTTAAAATACCCGGCAAGCACCACCGCACCGGGAACTAGGGTGAGCATCACCCACCAGCCGCTGCGGCCCGTATCGTGTAGTCGACGTACCTTCGCTGCAAACAGCGGAACCACCGTCAGCACCGCATAGATTCTGGACACTGGATGCATCGTGCCCAGTAGCGGCACCCCAATGCCCATCAGATGTTCGCTGTAGAACACTATCAAGTAGATCAGGCTGTTGGATAGAATCAACATCCAATACGCCTTGCGGGAATCGCGCCCGTTGAAATCGACATAACGCCTGAGCGCTTCGCGATACCAATACAATAGCTCTTCGAAATACCAGAACATCTCTTCCCCGTGATTGTCGGGGTGAAGCGCAGCGCTGAACGCAAGGGCAGCCAAGCCGGCACCCTTGAGCGGCAAAAATGCAGCCGTCTTCCCCGCGGCCGATGGCGCTCATACAATATGAGATCGCTCTGCCAGTCGGCGGATTATCGGGACAGCAATGCATTTTCGGCGTGGCCCACGCTGCTTTAGGACCAAGTGCCATTCCAGCGCGAGCCCCTCGCTGCGGTTTCCCAATAGCCTGCGCATATATTTGTGATCTAAAATCACAAGCATGTCACGCAAACTACCTCCCCTGCCGGCGCTGCGCGCCTTTGAAGCCGCGGCTCAACACGAGAATTTCTCGACTGCCGCGGAAGCCTTGCATGTGACCCACGGGGCAGTCAGCCGCCAGGTCGCCGCGCTCGAGGCATGGCTGGGGGTGCAGGTATTCCATCGGCACGGCAAGCGCGTGCAGCTGACCGACGACGGACGCCGCTACCTGTTTGCGATCCAGAGCGCCTTCGATACCATCGCCGCCGCCACGGCGCATTTGCGCGAGGCCGGCACCGCCCGAGCGCTGCGCATCAACGCGCTGCCGACATTCGCGATGCGCTGGCTGCTGCCGCGCCTGAGCAGGTTCCAGAAACTCTATCCGTCGGTCGAGTTGAAACTATCGACCGACGACCACCTGATCGCGGAAACCGCCGAGATGTTCGATGTCGCGATCCGCCGCGGCCCCGGGCACTGGCCGAATTGCACGAGCGGCGAATTCCTTGCCGAAAGCGAGTTGCCCGTTTGCAGCCCCGAGTTGATGCGCCGCTCGCCGATCCAATGCGTCGATGATCTGACACAACACACCTTGCTGCACTCCGATACGCGTCCGGATGCCTGGCAGAAATGGCTGACGGCAGCAGGCGCGCGCAGCACGACGCTGAAGCGGCGACAATCGTTCGATCACTTCTATCTGGCCTTGCAGGCCGCCGTCGACGGTTTGGGCCTGGTGCTCGGCCCGCTGCCGCTGATCGCGGACGAACTCGCGAGCGGGCGTCTGGTGGCGCCCCTCGCGGGCCCGGCGGTACCCGCGCGCAGCTACTGGTGGGTGGTGCCCCGCGCACAGGCGGAAGTCCCGCTGATACGCGATTTCTGTGCCTGGCTCGAGCATGAAGCCAACGCGTGCTGAGCCAACTCGATGGCATGTCGGTTCGTGCATTGCGGACTGCAGGTCGATGCGATATTAATTGGCTATACAACCCCACCTCCGAGACGATCATGTCGACACACCAAGCCGAAGTCACCTGGCAACGCGGCCAGGATACATTCACCGACAATCGCTACCACCGTGCCCACCAGTGGCGCTTCGACGGCGGCGCGGTGGTAGCGGCGTCCAGTTCGCCGCATGTGGTGCGCGTCCCATTTTCGGATCCCGCCGGTGTCGATCCTGAGGAAGCCTACATTGCGGCACTGTCGAGCTGCCATATGCTGTGGTTTCTATCGATCGCGGCCGAAGACGGATTTTGCGTCGACAGCTACGCAGATGCGGCCGAAGGCCTGATGGCGTCCAACGAGGCGGGCCAGGAAGTCATGGTGCGCGTGACGCTAAAGCCGGCGGTAGGCTTCAGCGGAGAAAACATCCCGCACGATGCGCTGGTCGCCGACCTGCACCACCGGGCCCATGCCGCCTGCTATCTGGCGAACTCCGTCAAGACAGCGATCGAAATCGAAGGTAGTTGGCACTATACGGCACAGGCCTGACAGATGAGCGCGTCTGCCCCTAGCGCCACCCTTGCGTCCACCCCTGCGTCCGCCCCGCCTCTGCCCCGCCTGCTCGTATTCGGCGAAGCCTTGACCGATTTCGTGCGCGACAGTGCGGCTTCGAACCCCGGTATCGATGATGGCGCCCATGTCGACCGTTGGCGCAGCGTCGCGGGCGGGGCGTGCTGGAACGTGGCCCGCGTCGCGGCCACGCTGGGCCTGCCGACCGGTTTCGGCGGCGCGGTCAGCGACGATCTGTTCGGCCAGGAGATCGTCGCCCGTTCGCGTAGCGCCGGCCTGGACATGCGCTTCTTGCAGGTGGTCGCGCGTCCGCCTCTGATCGCGATGGTGCATCAGGCCCACCCGCCCCAGTACTTTTTTCTCGGCGAAGGCACGGCCGATCTCGCCTTCGATAGCGCGCTGCTGCCAAGCGGCTGGCAGGATGCCTGCGAGATCGCCCATTTCGGTTGCATCAGCCTGGTGCGGCAACCGCTAGGCGAGCGTCTGTTCGCGATCGCCCAAAGCCTGAAGGCACGCGGCGCGCGCATCAGCTATGACCCGAACTACCGCAATCTGATGGGCCCCGACTACCCGGCCTTCTTCGAGCGCATGCTGGCGCTGTCTGATATCGTCAAGATCTCCGACGAGGATCTGGTCCAGATCTATCCGGAGCGCAATGCGCAAGCCTCGCTCACTCATGTGCGCGAACTGGCCCCGCAATCGATGCTGCTGTATACGTGTGGTAGCGCCGGGATGACGCTATATCTTCGCGATGGCCTGCTGACGCAAAATGCCTTCAAGGTGACGCTGGCCGATACGGTGGGTGCCGGTGACGCCAGCATCGGCGGCTTTATCGCCAGCCTGTTGGGCGCCCCGCATGCGCCGCTGCAGCATCATTTGCGTTTTGCCACGGCGACCGCTGCGGCAGTCTGCACGCGCACCGGCGCGCATGCGCCGTCGCCAAGCGAAGTGGCTGCCTTGCTGCAAGCCGTCGTATAGCCAACGCACATCAGGCCGGCAACACCTTCAGTACTTCGTAACAAGCACCCATGGTGTGATAGTCGACCAAAGGATGATCCGGGCATAACTTAACAGGCACAATTCAACCTCATGTATGCCATTTATATATATAAATGGCATAATAATGCCTGTTACATGCAGAATGGAGACAGCTTATGCTGTTCGATCTTGCGTCGATTGAGGAAATCGGGAAAACACTTGCGCATCGCCTGCGGGTATTGCGTCTCCAGCAATCGCTTTCCCAGGCAGAGCTGGCGGCGCGCTCCGGCGTGTCCGAGCGCGCGCTACGCAATGTCGAGTCGACCGGCCAGACGACGCTCGAAACGTTTCTCAGGATTACCCAAGCACTGGGCCGTGCATCCGATCTGGAAACCATCCTCGAAGTTAAGATCCAATCGATCCGTGCAATGGAAGATGCCAGCAAGGCGCGCAAACGCGCGCCCCGGCGCAAGTCCGGCTCGGGCGGCACGGTTGTGGGCGGGAACATCCGATGAAGCGGCTAGGGGTGATCTACGAGGGGTGGGGCGAGTGTTTCGACCTCGGCGTACTGGCGGACGACGGCCAACAGCTTTTGTTCGAATACACACAGGCCGCGCTCGATCGGGGACTCGAACTATCCCGATTCAAGCTTGCATTAAAGGCCGGTGCATTCGGTCACTTCCCTGCGCACCAGTATCGCCTTCCCGGATTGGTCAGCGACAGTCTGCCTGACGGTTGGGGTATGTTGCTGATGGACCGGCTGTTCCGAAAGCGGGGCATCGCCCCGCACACGATTTCGCCGCTTGACAGGCTCGCAGTGATAGGCCGGCGTGGGATGGGCGCGTTAACCTACGCGCCGGAAAGCGAGGCGCCGTTGGTGTCGGCCGAGGCGAATCTGCGCACAATCGCCGATGAAGTTCAGCAGGCCATGAGCGGCGACAGCGAAGCACTTCTGCGCGAATTGGTCCTTATGGGAGGCTCGCCGCACGGTGCCCGGCCGAAAGTTCTGGTCAATTTCGACCAGGGCGGCAACCACATGTGGAATACGGAGGATGCGCCGGGCACGCCCTGGCTCGTGAAATTCCCCGCTCAGTCCGAGTCGCCGGAAACATGCGCGGTTGAAAAGCTGTATTCGGATCTGGTGCGAGAATGCGGAATCGACATGCCGCAGACCGGGCATTTCGATCTCGGCTCGCACGGCGCCGCATTCGCCATCGAGCGGTTCGATCGTTGCGCTGGTATGAGAGTGCCGGTACACACGGCGGCAGGCGTTGCGCATGCGGATTTTCGCAGCCCTACGCTCGACTACGTCAACCTGCTTCGAATCGCTCGTTTCGTCACCGGGGATATGCGGGAAGTCGAAACCCTGTTCGGACGGTGTGTTTTCAATGTCGTGTTCAACAACCGGGATGACCATTCGAAGAATTTCTCGTTCCGCCTCGAGCGCGGCGGCCAGTGGCGTGTCGCGCCGGCGTACGACACCACCTTCAACCATGGCCCCGCCGGACAACATCAACTGGATATTTGTGGGGAAGCGATGGCTCCCGCACGAGCGCACCTGATGAAACTGGCAGACATGACGGGCATCCACGCCGCACCAGCAACGCGCATCATAGATCAAATCGCGGATGTGGCAGGGCATCTGGCGGCGAGAGCCGCCCAATATCCGATATCCGCCGCAACCGTCAGCGAGCTGGTCAGAGTGGTGGAAGGAAACCGCGCCCGGATGTGACGCTCTCCACGGTGAGAAGTGACCGCGTTGGGATCTTCAACGGCGCGACTCCGTAGCGATCGCGCCGTTATCTTCACGACCCAAGCACCGAATGCCGTTCCCCGGCTTCAATCCATATTGCTGACATGCCCCGCAGTATGATCCGGCGCCGCATACTGGGCGGCATCATCCGCTTGGCGCGGCGCATCGCCGGTATGCTCGATCCATCCGCCTCCCAGGTACTGGTATAGATCGACCAGATTGGTCAGCCTATCGAGACGGGTCAAGATCAGGGCCTGCTGTGCCATATACAGATTGGTTTGCGCGGTCAGCACCGACAGATAGCTGTCAACGCCGCTCTTGTAGCGCAGGGTCGACAATTCCAGCGTGCGCTGGTTCGCGTACGTGTCGCGTTCCTGCGCGTCGATCTGCGCATCGTAGGTACCGCGCGCAGCCAGGCCGTCGGCCACTTCCTGGAACGCGGTCTGGATCGCCTTCTCGTACTGGGCGACGGCAATGTTCGTCTGCACATGAGCGAGGTCGAGGTTGGCCATGTTCGAACCGGCGTTGAAGATCGGCAAGGTGATATCCGGCGCGAACGTCCAGGCCGCCGTGCCGGCCTTGAACAGGCTGCCCAGGGTCGGGCTTTCGCTGCCGCCGCTGGCGGTCAGCGTGATGTCCGGGAAGAAGGCGGCACGGGCGGCGCCGATATTGGCGTTCGCCGCGCGCAGCATGTCTTCCGCCTGGACGATATCGGGGCGCCGCGTCAACAGGTCGGACGGCAGGCCGGCCGGGATATCGGCCAGGATATGCTGGTCGCCCAGTGGCATCGGCGCGGGCAAATCCGCCGGCAAGGGCTGACCGACCAATAACACCAGCTGATTCTCCGCTTGCGCGCGGCTGCGGATTTGCGCCTGGTAGTTCGCCTGAGCCGTATCGATCACGGTTTCGGCCTGGCGCAAATCGAGCTCGGACCCGGTCCCGGTATCGAACTGCAGCTTGGCCAGCCGATACGATTCCTGGGCCGTCTGCAGCGTGTCGGTTGTCACCTTCAACTGCTCGTCGGCCGCGCGCAGCGTCAGGTATTGATTCGCCACTTCCGACACCAGCAACATCTGCGCGGCCTTGCGTGCCTGGGCGGTCGCCAGGTACTGATATAGGGCCTCGTTCTTCAGGCTACGCAGCTTGCCGAACAGATCCAGTTCCCATTGAGCGGACAAACCGACGCTGTAGTAGTTCAGATAGCCGGTTTTCGAGCTGCTCAGATCGAGCGGCGTGCGCGAATCGCTCTGCCCTGCGCCCGCATTGACCGTGGGGAACAAGGCGGCGCGCTCGATGCGATATTGAGCGCGCGAGGCCTGCACGTTCAGCACGGCCACGCGCAAGTCGCGATTGTTCTGCAGTGCCAATTCCACCAGCTTCTGCAGTTGCGGGTCGCCGAGGAAATTGCGCCAGCCCAGGTCGGCTGCCGTGGTCTGGGCCGGATTGCCCGCCGCGTTCGCACCATAGGCCTCGCCGGTCGGGAAAGTCGCGGAGACAGGCGCTGCCGGCCGCTCGTAATGCGGCGCCAGCGTGCAACCGGCCGCCAGCGCCGCCGCAGCCAGCGCGAGCGGCAACAGGCCGGTCCTCAAAGTCGGAAACGAGAAATTTTGCATATCAGTGTCCAGCGTTGTCTATCGGCTGCACAGCGGCGTGATGCGATGCCGGCTGCTTCTTCCCGAACTTGCTTATGATCACCACGTAGAACATCGGAATCAGGAAGGTCGCAAGGAAGGTGGCCGTCAACATCCCGCCGATCACGCCGGTACCGAT
>OUWB010040982.1_pt1 | contig 15017 bp, 9 predicted proteins | sample 1779821 | NCBI WGS metagenome assembly OUWB01 (sample SAMEA3914806, study PRJEB12502) | metagenome | biome: forest; material: soil | place: Canada | collected 2011-08-03 | depth 0.1 m
TTTTCGGTTACGCCTTGACCTGCCGGAACAGCCAATCCCGCGCCGCGTTGATATAGAAGAACTTGCGTGCCGATCCCATGTGGTCGACGCCCTCAAACGTCAGGAAGGTGATGTTGCCGCCCTGGGCCAGGTAGCCGTTGACCTGGTCGGTCAACTTTTGCTGCCGATCGATCGGGAAGATCGACGCCGGATCGAGGCGTTCGGCCGGGCGCGTCACCTTGGCGCCGGCCTGCTGCCAGACGGGGACGCACTTCTCGTTCCACGGCGTCGCCTTGCCGTCCTCGGTTCCGGTGATGATCAGCACGTTCTGGTGCGCCAGGGTGACGACGTCGTTCGGCCGCTGCTGGCCGGCAATGACAAGGCCGCCGGCAAAGGTCTCCGGATGCTTGGCCATCAGCCACAGCGAGGTCATGGCGCCCATCGACCAGCCGGTGCAGTAGACGCGCTTGGCATCGATCTTCAGCACCTTGTCGGCGCGATCGGGCAAGTTCGGATTACCGTAGTTCCAGCTATTGGTCAGCAGGGACTGGACCAGCTTATAGGTATTCTCGACGTCGGCCGTGTGCTCCCAATAGTCGTTCATCGTCGTGCGCTCGTAGCGCGGCGTGATGACGACGCATTCGTGCCGGTCCTGTTCTTCCGGCAGGCTCCAGATGCTGGCAATGCATTGCTCGGTCAGGGTCTGCTGGCAGGTGCCGTCATAGCTGGTCCCCGAATGGGTAACGGCCAGCAGCAGCGGATAGGCCTTGGTCTCGCCGCCCGGCTTGAGAAACGACTTCGGCAGGTAGATGCTGTATTCCAGCCAGGCCGAGCGGCTGTCGTCCCACCACCAATGGCTTTGTTCCCAGGCATCGACGCCGCGGATGATCACATTGTTGCCGCGTTGGCCGGCATTGCTCCAGGCGGTTGGGCTCGCGGCATAGACGGCCCCGGCCGTCGTACGGACGGGCTTCAACTGGGTCAGGGAGACCTTGTCGCTGTCGGTCGTCGGCAGGCTGAGGTCGGGGTCATGGGCGAATTCCACGATGGCAAAGCGGCCGGTGGCACTCTTGCGATCGGCGCGCAAGGCCGGCTCGGCGTTGCTGTAGACGGCGACGGCCGGACGCGGCTTGGGCGCATCCGTTGTGGCGTTCTTGTCGGTTTCCTGGGGCATGCCCGGAAAGAAGCCCCTGGCCGCCGGGACGACGCCCGCCCCATAGGTGTCGAGCCCCAGGCTCGAAGGGTCGATATCGACATCGTATTCGACCGCGATGCCGTAAACCTTCTGGCCGCCGCCGGTGACTTCACAAACGGCATAGATGCCCTGGACGCCCGGTTCGCGCTTCTTGTGCGGGTCGAGGTCCCCCGGCATGCCGCCCGACGCGGCCTGGAAGCCGCCCCGGTTCTGGGCCTGCGCCGCCTGCACGCCGAGGCTGGCGGCGGTCGCGGCGCCGGCCAGGACGGTCCCGGCCGTCATGAACAGTCTTCTCGATAGGTCGGTCATGATGTGTATCCTCGCTGAATCGTTCGAAAATTGACGTCTCGATTATTGTAAACTCGGGTCGGCGCCGATGGCGCTGTATAGCGCCATGCGGCTATCGATATCGGCCAGTTGCGCCGCGACCTGGCCTTGCCGCGCCGCCAGCAGCGCCTGCTGCGCCGTCAGCGTATTCAGATAGCTGCCCGACCCCGCCTTGTGTTCGGCCTCGGCCAGGGCCGCCGTCTTGTCGGCAGCGTCGACCAGGTGCTGGTCGGCGTCGCGCTGGCGCTTGATGGTGCCGCGCGTCGCCAGGGCGTCGGCGACCTCGCGAAAGGCGGTCTGTACGGTCTTCTCGTAGGTGGCGAGATCATAGTCGCGCTCGGCCTTGGCGTAGTCCAGCCCGCCGGCCGCCGTGCCGCCCAACAGGGGCAAGCTCGCCGCAGGCGCAAGCGACGTCGCCGACGATCCCCGGCTGAACAGGCTCGACAAGGCCGGACTGGCGACCCCGGCCGTGGCGGTCAGGGTGATGTCCGGAAAGAAGGCGGCGCGGGCCGCGCCTATGCCGGCATAGGCGCCCTTCAGCTGATGCTCGGCTTCCAGGACATCGGGGCGCTCCAGCAACACGGTCGACGACAGGCCGGCGGGAACCTCTGCGACGCCGGCATCCACGGCGGCCAATGACACCGGCAGCTCGGCGTCCGGCAGCGGCGCGCCGACCAGGAGCTCCAGCGCATTGCGGTCCTGGGCCACCTGCTTGTCATAGGTGGCGATGTCGTATTTCGCCTGTTCGACCAGGGTGATCGCCGCCTGGACGTCGACCGCCTTAGCCAGGCCCGCCTGGAACAGGCTTTGCGTCAGGTCGAGCGCGCGTTGCCGGCTGGTTTCGGCGTCGTGGCTGATCTTCAGCAGGTCCTGGTCGGCGGCCAGCCCGGCATAGGCCTCGGCCGTCTCGGCGACGAGGGTCAGCCGCAACGCCCTCACCCCCGATTGCGTGCCGAGATAGGTTTCCAATACCTGGCGGCTCTGGTTCTTCAGGCGGCCGAACAGGTCGATCTCGAAGCTGCTGAGGCCGATGTCGAGATCGTAGCCATTGGGCTGGACGGTGGTGTTTTGACTGCCATTGCCGATGATCGCGTCGGCTGTCCCGACGAGCGCCGGGAACTGCGCCGATCGCGCCACGCGGTATTGCGCCCGGGCGGCCGCCGCATTGGCCAGTGCCGCGCGCAGGTCGCGATTATTGGCCAGGGCCTGGTCGATGACCTGGCGCAGGGTCTCGTCGCCGACCAGGGTCCGCCACGGCACACCGGCGGGGCCTGAGACCTCGTCGCGATAGGCCGCGCCCTGCGGCCAGGCCGCGGGCACCGGCGCCGCTGGACGCTCATAGTGCGGCGCCAGGGTGCACCCCGCCAGAGCCGCGCACAGGCCGATAGACAGGCCAATAGACTGGAACGCGACCCGCCGCCTCATAGGCTTTCCCCTTGCGCAGCGATCACCGGCTGGCGGCGCGCGTAAAAGGTGCCGGCCACCACGACAAAGAACAGGGGCACGAAGAAGACGGCCAGGGCCGTGGCGCTGAGCATGCCGCCGAGCACCGCGGTGCCGATGGCCATTCGGCTATGCGCGCCGGCGCCGGTGGCGATGGCCAGTGGAAAGACCCCGGCCATGAAGGCGATCGACGTCATCAGGATGGGCCGCAGGCGGATGCGCGCCGCCTCCAGCGTCGCCGCCACGATATCCTTGCCGCCGCGCCGCGCCGTCTCGGCGAACTCGATGATCAGGATGGCGTTCTTCGAGACCAGGCCGATCGTCGTCAGCAGGCCGACCTGGAAATAGATATCGTTCTCCAGGCCGCGCAGGCTGACCGCCAGCACGGCGCCGACCACACCCAGCGGAATGACCAGGATGACGGCCAGCGGCACCGACCAGCTCTCATAAAGCGCCGCCAGGCATAGAAAGACGACGATGATCGACAGGCTGTAGAGATAAAGCGACTGGCTGTTCGACTGGCGCTCCTGGAACGACAGGCCGCTCCACGCATAGCCGGTGCCGGGCGCCAGCTTTTCCTGTAAGGCAAGCATCTCGTTCATGGCGTCGCCCGAGCTGTAGCCCGGCGCCTGTTCGCCATCGATCTCGTACGACGACTGGCCATTGAAGCGCGACACGCTGTTGGCGCCAAAGGCCCAGTCGGCGGTGGCAAAGGACGAGACCGGTACCATGGCCGCCGTCCCCGCGCTGGTCCCGCTGGAACGCACGAACCACTTGTCGATGTCCTGGGGTAGCATGCGATAGGGCGCGTCGGCCTGCATGTAGACGCGCTTGATGCGGCCACGGTCGACGAAGTCGTCGATATAGGTCCCGCCCCAGGCGGAGCCCAGCGTATCGGTGGCGTCGCTTTCGGAGACGCCCAGCACGGCCAGCTTGGCGTCGTCGAAATGGACCTGCAACTGCGCCGAGTCCGGCAAGGTCGCCGCGCGGACCTGGGACAGCTTGGGATCCTTCTTGGCGGCGTCGACCAGGGCGTCGCGCAGCGCCACGAATTGCGACCGCGGCAGGCCCGAGGTGTTCAGCAGCTCGAAGGTAAAGCCGTTGGATTGGCCCAGGCCGTGGATCGAGGGCGGCACCACGGCATTGACGTGGGCGTCGCGGATCTTCGACAGGACCTTATTGGCCCGCTGGACAATCTGCTCGACCGTATTCCGCTCGCCCGGGCGCTTATTGTAGGGCGCCAGGCTCATGAACGACATGCCTGCGTTCTGGCCGGCCCCGGAAAAGCTGAAGCCGGAGATGGAAAAGGTCACCGGCACGTTCACCGGCTCATTTTTGAAGAAATAGGCTTCGATGGCGCGGCGGGCGTTTTCGGCGCGCTGCGTCGTCGCGCCGGCCGGCAGGGTGAATTGCACCATCATCTGCCCCTGGTCTTCCTCGGGGAGGAAGCCGGTCGGCAGCTTGACGAACAGCAGGACCATGCCGACGACGACGGCGCCATAGACCAGCAGGTAGAGCCGCCGGTGGCCGATAACCGAGCGGGTCGCGCCGAGGTATTTGTCGACCATGGCCTCGAAGCCGCGGTTGAAGCCGCCGAGCCAGCCGGAGCGCGCCGCCGGCTGATGCGCGCCGGGCTTGAGCAAGGTGGCGCAAAGGGCGGGCGACAGGATCAGGGCGACACCGACCGACAGCGCCATGGCGGAGACGACGGTGACCGAGAACTGCCGGTAGATGACGCCGGTCGAGCCGCCGAAAAAGGCCATGGGCAGCATCACCGCCGACAACACGACCGCGACGCCGATCAAGGCGGCGCCGATTTCGCCCATCGACTTGACGGTCGCTTCACGGGGCCCAAGCCCCTCCTCGGCCATGATGCGCTCGACATTTTCGACGACGACGATGGCGTCGTCGACCAGCAGGCCGATCGCCAGGACCATGCCGAACAGGGTCATGGTGTTGATCGAATAGCCGAAGGCCGACAGGACGCCGAATGTGCCAAGCAGCACGACCGGCACGCTGACCGCCGGCACCAGGGTAGCGCGCCAGCTTTGCAGGAAGATATACATGACGATGACGACCAGGCCGACGGCGATCAGCAGGGTCGTGACGACCTCGCGGATCGACAGCTTGATGAAGTCGCTGGCGTCCATCGGAAAGGCGATGGCGTAACCGGAAGGCAGGTTCCGCGCCAATTCGGCAATGCGTGCCTTGACCGCCGCCGCCGTCTTCAGCGCGTCGGCGCCCGAGGTCAGCCGCACCGCCATGCCCGAGGCCGGGTGACCGTTGAGGTGCGACAAGGACGTATAGTCTTCCTGCCCCATCTCGACGCGGGCGACGTCGGACAATCGCACCACCGAGCCGTCGCTGAGCGTCTTGACGACGATCTGGGCGAACTGTTCCGGCGTTTGCAGGCGCGACTTGACCTTGACGACGGCGTTCAGCATCTGGCCGGATACGGCCGGCGCGGCGCCGACCTGGCCGGCCGACAGGTCGACATTCTGCGCGGTCACCGCGGCGGCGATATCCGACGGCATCAGTTGCCGTGCCGCCAGCCGCGCCGGATCGAGCCAGATACGGATGGCATATTGCGAACCGAAGGTCTGGACCTGGCCGACCCCGTTGACGCGGGCGATGTCGTCCTGGAAATGGCTGACCAGGTAGTCGGCGATGTCGCTGTCGGTGGCGCGATCGCTTGTATCGTAGAGTGACATGACCAGCAGGTTGTCGCCGCTGGCCTTGGTCACCGTCACGCCCTGTTGCTGGACCGCCGCCGGCAGGCGCGACAGGGCCTGCTGCACCTTGTTCTGCACCTGGACCTGGGCGACGTCGGGGTCGGTGCCACGGTCGAAGGTCGCCTGGATGCTGGCGGCGCCCGAGCCGTCCGAGCTCGACGCGAAGTACAAGAGATGGTCGATGCCGGTCAGCTGCTGTTCGATGACCTGGGTGACGCTGGTTTCCACCGCCTCGGCCGACGCGCCGGGATCGGTGGCCTGGACCGTGATCGTCGGCGGCGCGATATCGGGATACTGGGCGATCGGCAGGGTGAAGATGGCCAGTGTGCCGACCAGCATGACGACGATGGCGATGACCCAGGCAAAGACCGGGCGATCGATGAAAAAGCGGCTGATCCCCATGGCCCTAATAGCCCAGCTTGACGAGGACCGGACGGGCGACATCGCCCGCCTTGACCTGGTCGACGCCTTCGACGATCAGCCGGTCGCCCGGGTGAAGGCCGGCTGTGATCAGCCATGTGTTGCCGATGGCCCGGTCGGCCGTCACCGACCGCGCGACGACCTTGTTGCCCGGCGCGACGATCAGGGCGATCGCGCCGCCCTTGGGATCGCGCACGATCCCCTGCTGCGGCGCCAGCAGGCCGTTCGGCACGACGCCGCGCGGCATGTCGACGCGCACGAACATGCCGGGCAGCAGCACACCCTGCGGGTTGGGAAAACGCGCCCGCAAGGTGACGGTATCGGTCGACGGATCGACGGTGGCTTCGCTGAATTCCAGCGTGCCGGCGGCGGCATAGTCGGTGCCGTCCTCGAACTTCAGGCGCACCGAGGCGCTGGTCGGCAGCACATCGCCCTCGGCCAGGGCCTGGCGCGCCTGGCGCAGTTGCGAGCTCGACTCGGTGATATCGACATAGACGGGATCGAGTTGCTGGATCGTCGCCAGGGCGGTCGCCTGGTTGGCGGTGACCAGCGCGCCCTGGGTCACCGATGACCGGCCGATCCGGCCCGAGATCGGCGCCAGGACCCGGGTAAAGGTCAGGTTCGCCCTGGCCGTATCGACGGCGGCCTGGGACAGGTGGACATTGGCCAGCGCCGCCTGGGCGGCGGCATTAGCGTCGTCGATGTCCTGCTTGCTCACCGCCTCGTTGTCGCTCAGCGTCTTGTAGCGATCGGCCTTGGCCTGGGCCGACGACAGCAGGGCCTTGGCGTTTTCAAGCTGCGCCTGGGCCGAGGCCAGGGTCGCGGCATAGACGGTGTCCTGGATCTGGTACAGCGGCGAGCCGGCCGTCACCACCGAGCCTTCAGTGAACAGGCGCGCCTGGACGACCCCGTCGACCTGAGGCCGCACGTCGGCGCTCATCGTCGCATTGACACGGCCGGTCAGAACGTCGCTGTCGGTGACCGGTGCGTCGGCCAGCACGACGACACCGACCTCGGGCACCGCGGCCTGGGGCATGGCCTGGCCGCGGCTGCAGGCGGACAGAAGGACGACCAGCGGAAGAACCGTCAGAATGACCGGCAGCCGTTTCGGGGCTGGCATGAAACGCAAAATAGGGCCTTCCTGTGCGAGGCGGCGCGGTCGATACTGTTTTCGACACCGCGGGCTTGTGAATTTATAGCGCGCGGGCCCGGTGAACGGGGTAACAGCCGGTAGGGTTGCGTATCGGAATGTATCAATATGTACGCCATGGACCGCCGATCCGCCGAGGCTGTGGTAAGGAGCTTTGATGATCCAGCCACCCGATCCCGCCAGCGTCCGCCTCCTGATCGCCGAAGACGATCCCGTCATCCGTGAGGTGATCCTGGCGCAATTCAGCCGCGAGCGGTATGTGGTGCAGGCTGCGGAAAGCATTGCCGCGACCGTCGCCGCCTTGAAGCGCGGCACGTTCGATGTGCTGGTGCTCGACGTCAACTTCCCCGACGGCAACGGTATCGAGCTGTGCAAATCGTTGCGCGCCGACGGCTATGAGGGGGCGATCATCATCGTCACCGCGCGCGATTCCTCGATCGATCGCGTGCTGGGCCTGGAGCTGGGCGCCGACGACTATTTGACCAAGCCGTTCGAATTTCGCGAATTGCTGGCGCGCGTCCGCAATATCCTCAAGCGCGTACAGGCGCCCGGCGCACCCTCACCCGCCAAGCCCAAGGGGCGGATCGCCCGCTTCGGCGACTGGCGCCTGGACCTCTACCAGCGGCGCCTGATCTCCTCCAGCGAGCGCCTCGTCATCCTGTCGGCCGCCGAATACCGGCTGCTGTGCCGCTTTATCGAAGCCCCGGACAAGGTGCTGTCGCGCGAAGAACTCCTGCCCGAACGCAGCGTGACCGTGGCCTTCGACCGCTCGCTCGACCTCCAGATCAGCCGCCTGCGGCAAAAACTGGCCACCGAGGCCGGCAGCGATCACGTCATCCTGACCGTCCGCAACGAAGGTTATGTACTGCCCGGGCCGGTGACCTTCGAATAATGCCGATCCTCAACCGCCTGCGCCAATCGCTCGACTCCTTGTCCGGCCGCACCGTCCTGGTGTTGACGATCGGCATCGCCACGGCCTCGATCGTCTCCCTGCTCATCACCGACCAGTACTGGATCAGGAACTTCCAGCGCGCCCAGCTGGAACGTGTCGCCACCAGCGTGACCGATTTCGCCGGCCGCTATGCCCGCGATCCGGCGGCTACCACCGCCCTCTTCCACAACCACCAGATCTTCGGCGCCCACGAAGCCCCGGCGCGGTGGCATACCCTGACGCCCAATCCGGAGCTCGGGCGTATGCTGGCGGCCCGTCTCGGCGCCCACGCCGGGGCACAGGCCATGCTGATGTCGCGGATGGAATGCTTCCCGGAGCTCAACCTGTCGATCCGCGCCGCCGGCATGAACGAAGCCTCGATGCCCGATTGCTGGTATGTGCGCTTTTACGATGCCCACGGCATCGAACGGCGCCTGGCCGTCGACAACACGACCATTCCGGTGCCGCGTAATTCGGCGCTCGACCCGCTGTTCCTGGTGCTGATCGTGGTGGCCAGCGGCGGCTTGTCCTACCTCGTGGCGCGGGTAACCGTCGTCCCCCTGCGCCGGTTGACCGAGGCGGCGCGGCGGTTTTCGGTCATGCTCGATCCGGAGCCCATCCCGGAGCACGGCCCCAGCGAGATCCGCGCCGCGCTGACGACCTTCAACATCATGCAGGCGCGCGTCAACGAAGGCTTTCGCGAGCGGACGCAAATCCTGGCCTCGATCGCCCACGACCTGCAAACGCCCCTGACGCGCCTGAAGCTGCGCGTCGAGCACCTGGGCGATCCGGTCATCAGCCAGCAACTGGCGGCGGACCTGGCCGCCATGCAGCAACTGGTGCGCGACGGTCTCGACCTGGCGCGCAGCTCGGTCAGCGAGGAAGCCTGGTCGGTCGTCGATATCGACTCGATCCTGTCCAGCGTCGCCGAGGACGCCGCCGAATTCGGCAACCCCGTGCGTTTCCTGGGCGGATGCGGCGCCCACGCCCATATCAAGCCCAACGCCCTCATCCGCGCCCTCAACAACCTGGTCGACAACGCCGTCAAATATGCCGGCGACGCGGAACTGAGCTGTACGCGGGACAGTGGCGAACTGATCATCCAGGTGCGCGACCATGGCCCGGGCATCCCGGACGATCAGCTCGACTTCGCCCAACAGCCGTTCAAGCGGCTGGACCGCGCCGTTCCGGGAACGGGGATCGGCCTGGCGATTGCCCGCGCCCAGGCCGAAACCTTCGGCGCCTCTCTTGGGCTGGCCAACCACCCCGCAGGCGGCCTGGTCGCCACGATCCGGCTTCAGGCCGTAGACTGAAAAAGGCCGGCCCTCGCGGGCCGGCCAAGTGCAAGAAGATCCAGGAAAGGGGACCTTCTTCAGGACAGGGTAAAATCAATCACGCGTTCATTGCGGCAAGGCCTTGCCGTCATGCATGGCCTTCAGCGCCTCGACGGCGGCCGCGGCGACCGTCTCGGCCGTGCCCTTGACGTAGTGCGCGCTGCGCGCCTCGTAGGTGACGTGGTCGTAGCTTGAGGCATCCGGCATATATTTGTCGCCGCCGTCGACCATGGTCACGACCAGCGTCGCCTTGAACGGCGAATGGTCCTTGATCCAGGCGCCGGTGACCGATGACAGCTCCGGCCGCACGCCGACAATGGCGACGTCGCCGATCCGCAGCAGGGTGACGGGAATGTCCGCCGCCGGACCGGTCTGCGGCTCGAAGCTCTTGACCGGTCCCGACGGCGGACGGCCTTGCGGCTGGCCGCCCTGGGTGGTCGCATGCACCGCTATGTGCGCCACCTGGATCGTGGGCGCGCCTTGTGAGGGCTCAGCCGCTTCGGCGGCCTTCAGGGCATCGTCGGTCAAACGGCCGCCTTCCAGGTCGAGCAAGGCATATTGCGCGTCGCCGATCTGGACGCGCGTCGCGCTGCCATCGGCATTGACGACATGGTGGTCGGCCTGCAGGTAGGGCGCCTGGTCGCCGGCGGCGCCGACCAGCCAGATCGCCACGGCGCCGTCGCCGTAATGGGCTTCAAGACCGCGCGTCGCCTCACCCGCCAGGTCCGACGAGATCACCCGCTGGCCCTTGCCGTCGATCGCATAGTCGAGGACCGAGGACTGCACGCCGTAATTCATCAGCACAGCCAGGGGCTTGCCGTCGGCGCGATCGAGGCGGACGACGCCCAGGCCGGTATCGCTGAAGCCCGCATCATCGCCGCCCAGCCACCAGCCATAGGATGTGGGCACATCGCGATTGACGGCGACGCGGCTGGTGCCCTGGCCGAAACCGAGATGGGCGGCTTGCAGGCCGGCCAGGGCCTGGCCGGCCGCGGCCTCGGCGGCGGTGTCGATGGCCTGGGCCATGACCGCGGCTTTCTCGGCGGTGCCGGCGGGTGCGTCCGGCGGCATATGGGCGCCGGAAAAGACGTGGGGCGCCGAAAAGCCGTGACTGACGGCCAGCAGCACATTGCCGGCGTCGACATTATCGACCCGCTTCAGGATCGCCTTGATGCGGGCAACGGCCTCATCCGACATTGAGGTCTGGTCGACGACGACGATCGCGGCGCGGCTATTGCCATTGACCAACAGCATGACGCGCACGGCCAGGGGATCGTGCTGGGCATCGAACTTGTCGATGGGAAAAAGGGTGGCGGGAATCTGGATATCCGCCCGCCCGGCCCCGGCCATCAGGCCCTGGGCTCCCGCCCCCTGGGCGTGCGCGGCGCCCATACCGAAAAGCCAGGCCGCACCCAGGCACGCCGTCATGAAGGAGGTCTTTTTCATACGTCTTCCGATTTCATAAGCTAGGTCCCCGCCGGCGCAACGCCGGCGGGGTATTTGCGATTACCACTTCTCGCTAAGGACAAGGCCGAAGGTGCGCGGATCACCCAGCGAGGTCGCCGGCAGGACCGACAACTTCACCGCATAGTCCGAGATATTGTGGACATAGGCATTGATCGACCAGTTGCCCTTGGCAGGCACGTAAGAGATGTTCGCCCCCTCCAGCCAATAGGCGGGCTGGAAGCCGTACTTCTCGTCGTCCTGGACCGGGTGGACCCAATAGGAGGTCGAGTAGAAGACGTTGCCGCCGACCGTCAAAGTGCCGGAATCAAACTGGAAGCGGTGGTCGTAATTGATATTGCCGGAGAACTTCGGCGAGTGCGGCTGCACCTTGCCGGCAATGTCGAAGATCTTCAGCACGCTGCCGGTCTCGTAGTCCGAATAGCCGTAATAGCAGGCATTGGGACCGTCATAGCCGATCGTCGACGAACTGATCCCCTTGACCGCGCAGGCGGACTGGTTCTTGTCGAACGCCGCGTTCATGAACGTACCCGTAAAGGCCAGGGTATCGTCGTCGGTCACCCGGTAACGCGCCTGGGTTTCCAGGCCCTCGGCGTGGGCCTTCAGGTTAAAGGTCGGCACCGAGCATTCCGGATAGAGATTGGCCGTCTGGGTCGTGCATTCGACCGTCGACCCGCCCGGCAGGGTGGCTTCGAAATTGCCGTAGGAATCCAGCACCTGGTAGCCCGATTGCTTGTAGACATAGATGTCGGCATTGAGCAGCAGGCGGTTGTCGAAGAAGCGGTTCTTGATCCCCGCCTCGTAGGCCGTGTTGACTTCGGGCGCGAAGGCCGTCGGCGAATTGGTCAGCGGGCTATAGTCGGTCAGGCCGCCCGGCCGGTAGCCGGTCGACACCGTCACATAGGCCATCGACGTCTTGGTCACGTCGTATTCGGCGCCCAGGCGATAATCACCGTGGTTCATGGTGTAGGTGAAGTCCTGGGTGGCGACGCCGCTATTGTTGAAGTCAAGCACGCGCTTGTCGAAGCTCTTGCGCAGGCCGCCGATCAGACGGAAGGTGTCGGTCACCGGATAGGTCACTTCGCCGTAGACGGCATTGGTCGCCGTCGAGGTATGGGTCGGCGGTGAGCTCAGGAAGGCCGCGCCGGTCGCCCAGCTCTCTTCGAAATAGTCCCAGTGATAGAGGCCGAGGTTCCAGATCAACTTGCTGCCCGGGCCGTTATGCAGGCGCAGTTCGGTCGACATCTGATGGAAGGGCGCGAACTCGTGCAGGCTGGCCCCGCAGATGAAGAAGCCGTTGATCAGCCAGGGCGGCGCGTCGCCACAGCCGGTTTCGTGGCCGCTCATCGTGATGTAGGAGCTTAGCAGGTCCAGGCCGACCGCGTCGTTGATCTCCCAGTTGGCCGAGCCGGTCACCGTATTCTGGCGGATATTGGCGACCGTGTTGTTGATATCCTGGCCGCCCGTGCCCTTCCAGGGATTGGACAGGTTGTTGATGCTGTCGCCGGAATAGAATTGCACCTTGTCGATGAAGATCGGAAAGGCATTCGATCCGTCGCCCGTGCCGCCCAGATGGTCCGTCTGCACCGACAGCTTCAGGGTCAGCTTGTCGCTTGGCTTGTAGAGCAGCTTGGCGCGCACCGACTGGGCCCGCACATTGCCTTCGGTCGGATCGGTAAAATACGAGCTGCGGTTCAGCGTCGCTTCCGAAATGCGCAGGGCCGCCTTGTCGCCCAGCGGGATGTTCTGCGCGATTTCGGTGCGCACCTCGCCGTAATTGCCCAGCGTCAGCGAACCGTCGCCGGACCAGCTGTTCAGCTTGGGATCGCGGGTAATGACATTGACCACGCCGCCGTCGGCGTCCGGACCATAGCGCGTGCTTTGCGGCCCGGGCAGGACTTCGATGCGATCGACGTCGAAGAAGCCGACCGTCGTGCCCTGGGTGCTGATATTATAGACGCCGTCGAATTCCAGCGCGGTTGAGCCCTGGGTCGAGCCCGACGGCAGGTCGCCGCCCTGGCCGCGGATATCGATGCTGACGCCGCCGGGCTGGCCGGTTGCCTGGACGCTCGGCATCTCGGCGACGACCTCCTGGACATTGGCCAGGCCCTGGTCGGTGAGCTTTTCACCGGATACGACCTGGACCGCGGAGGACACCTTCTGGATATTCTGCGAACGCCGGGCCGCGGTCACGATGACCTCGACGGTGCCGTCGCTATCCTTCTTCTTGTGAACGGCGGGGGCGTTGCTGTCCTGCGCCAGGGCCGCGCCCGCGAAGAACGGCAAAAGGCTGGCGCCCCCAAGACATAATAGGGCTATGCGTGTTTTTTTCATCTGTTTCTCCCTGCAGCCGCCTCGAGGGCGGATTGCAAATGGATCCTCGATCCATGCCTGTAATTTTATAATTTCGACGACTGAACGCGTGTCTTGCCCCCTCTGGGTTCCGCTGTGGATGCGTCCCGTTCGCGCCTATTGGCTGACATTCGAACAAGCAAACCTGGGTGGCGAGGTGAGAATGTCACCAGAGTCTCAATTGCCGCGATTAGTTTTGTAATAGGTCATATAAAATATGTGACACACAACACGTGATATTCAGCATTTTTTATTTACAAGTATCGTTACGTATCAATTTGTATTGGCATGTATTGAATTTTCAAGCAACGAATACACAAGATACATTGAAGCATTAGATAAATACACAAAATGTTTTGTGCGCCTGCAAAAATCCGAGATTGCCCCCTACGCCCCTTCGTGCGAACGTCCGCGCCGAATTGCACAGGAGGTTCCAGATGGAACGGATGACCCCGCGTCTTTTTCATCGCCGTCAGCTACTGGGTGGCGCCGCCGCCGCGACGGCCCTTATGACCCTGCCGGCCATCGCGTTGGCGGCAGACGATGCCGTCCTGCATGAGGTGGTGACGCGCGGCCCGCGATCGGACCACGACAAGGCACGCGACATCTATCGCCATCCCGAACAGTCCCTCGCCTTCTGGGGACTGAAGCCCGGCCAGACGGTGCTCGAAGTCGACCCCAGCGGCGGCTGGTGGACCGATATCCTGGCGCCCTATCTCGCCCGCACGCACGGCCACTATATCGGCACCGGCGCGGATCTGGACGATCCGAAAGTGCGGGACGGCGACCGCAAGTCGCGCGCCGCCTTCGAGGCTAAATATGAGGGTAAGCCGGATATCTATGGCGACGTCCGCATCGCCGGCTTTTCCGCGACCTCCGGCCCCCTGGCCCCGGCCGGCAGCGTCGACCTGGTCCTGGTGGCGCGCGAGACGCATAACTGGGTGCGCAACGACTTTATCCATAAGGCCTTTGGCGACTTCTACGCGGCGCTCAAGCCCGGCGGCGTGCTGGCGATCGAGGACCACCGCGCACCGGAAGGCGCCGATCCCGCCGCCGGCAACGGCTATCTCCCGGAAAGCTATGTGATCGGCGAGGCCGCCAAGGTCGGCTTTGTGCTGGCCGGCCGGTCGGAGATCAACGCCAATCCGAAGGACACCAAGGACCATCCGTTCGGCGTGTGGACCCTGCCGCCGACGCGTCAATCGGCGCCGGACGGCCAGCCGGCCAATCCGAACTTCGACCATACGAAGTACGACGCGATCGGCGAAAGCGACCGCATGACGCTGAAATTCGTCAAACCGGGTTAAGGTTGGCCAGGCTAAGGTCGGCCGAGCTAGGTCGTTGGCAGGCAAGCCGGTGAAATGACCTTGCCGCGCTTGCCTTTTGCCCCTTTGTCCTATATGAGGCGCGTTCCTTCCAGGTGGTCGGCCGCAATCGCGGACTAACCGAACCATCGTATCCCTGAGACTTCCGCTCATGGGACGCGCCACCCGGATCATCGGAAGAGGATAGACATGCCCTATTACGAACACGTCGTCATCGCACGACAAGACATTTCGCCGCAACAGGCGGAAGCCCTCAACGAAACCCTGAAGACCCTTCTCGAAGAGCATGGCGGCCACATCGCCAAGATCGAATACTGGGGCCTGCGTAACCTGACCTATCGGGTCAAGAAGAACCGCAAGGGCCA
>OUWB010001319.1_pt2 | contig 14998 bp, 11 predicted proteins | sample 1779821 | NCBI WGS metagenome assembly OUWB01 (sample SAMEA3914806, study PRJEB12502) | metagenome | biome: forest; material: soil | place: Canada | collected 2011-08-03 | depth 0.1 m
TCGATGGCCGGCGTCTGGGCGTAAGCCCCCGTGGCAAAGCTACAGGCGGCAAGCAGCGCGAAAAAATAACGTTTCATTCGATGTGTTCCCGAGTGTTCCATATGATTCATGCCTGAGGTTAGAGGGCAGGCATCACGCGAAGTTTCATTGCGCAAGCGCCCGTCAGACGGACGCTTGCGCCATACGTCCAGGCTATTGGAAACGCAAGCCCGGGAAGTAATGCCACAGCGGCGGCACTTCCGAACTGCTCTTTGCACCGCCGCCGGCAGCACTGGCAGGCGTGCTCGGCGTTGGGGTCGGAACGGACTGCGGTACCGGCGCGGGCTTCGCGGCCGCGGCGGATGCGGCCACCGGTGCGGCCCCTGCCGCCGCGCCTTGATCGTCATATACCGGCGGCGCGACCACATCACCACCGCTGAGCGCCTGTCGGCGCTGCAGGTAGGCATTACGCACGAACGAATACTTGTCAAGAGCAGCTTCGCTTAACAGATCGCCCGCACTCAGCAGGTTGGCGCGCGTGTTGACGACGCGGACGCCGTACAGCGAATCGCTGAGCCAATCCGGCTTGATATAGGTAATCGGATCGGCAAAGTAGGTGACTACGAAATCGCTCGAGTCGCGCAGCGTGCTCGGTCCGAGCAGCGGGAACACCAGATACGGGCCGGTCGGCACGCCATAGTGCGCGAGCGTCAGGCCGAAGTCCTCACTGTGCTTGGGCAGGCCTGCCTGGGAGGCGAAATCGAACAAGCCGCCGATACCGAAGAAGGAGTTCATCACGACCCGCATCAGGTCTTCGGTACCATCGGTGATCTTGCCCTGCAGCAGATCGTTCGCCATCGTATACGTGTCGCCGATATTGCTGAAGAAGCTCGTCACACGGTCGCGCCCCCACTGCGGAACCGCCCAGCTATAGCCCTGCGCCACCGGCTTCAGGACGGCGCGGTCGACCGCATCGTTGAACTTGAATACGGTGCGGTTCATGCCTTCCAGCGGATCGCCCGGCGTCGGCGTCGTCACCGTCGCGCAACCGGCCAGCACGAGTGCGGCCACCGCAGCGGCCGCGGTTTGTGTTTTACGTATGCTCATTGTTATTTTGCTCCCGGAGCTGATGGACTCGACGCAGCGGCGCCTTTTGATGCGCCCGAGTCAGCCGCCTTGTTATACAGAAATTGACTGATCAGATTCTCCAGGACGACAGCCGATTGAGTCATCGTAATCGAATCCCCATTCTTCAGCATTTCGGTGTCGGCACCCGGTAACAGGCCGATATATTGTTCGCCCAGCAGGCCCGCCGTGAGGATCTGGGCGGAACTGTCCTTGGGAAACGGATACTGGCTGTCGATGGCGATCGTCACCACTGCCTGGTAAGTCTGCGGGTTGAAACTGATATCGCTCACGCGGCCCACCGTCACGCCGGCGCTTTTCACCGGTGCACGCGGCTTGAGGCTGCCGATATTGTCGAAATCCAGCTTGACCGAATAAGTCGATTGGAACGACAGCGAGCTCATATTGCCGGCCTTCAGCGCGAGAAACAGCAGCGCGGCGAAACCCAGCACCACGAACAAGCCAACCCAGAAATCGAGAACAGTCTTTTTCATCGTCATTCTCTACGCGTATCGGTGGTCACGGATACCCAGCGGGCGCCGTGCGATCTTAATTGAACATCAGTGCCGTCAGCAGGAAATCCAGGCCGAGCACAGCGAGCGACGCGAACACCACGGTGCGGGTGGTCGCGCGCGCCACGCCTTCGGGCGTGGCTTTGGCCTCATACCCTTGGTACAACGCAATAAACGTCACGGCAAAGCCGAATACGACGCTTTTGATCACGCCATTGCCGACGTCCTGCCATACATCCACACCGCCTTGCATCTGCGACCAGAACGCGCCGGCATCGACGCCGATCAGCAACACACCGACCACATAACCGCCCAGCACGCCGACCGCGCTGAAAATCGCCGCCAGCACGGGCATTGCGATCACGCCGGCCCAGAACCTGGGCGCCAGCACGTAACGCAGGGGATCGACCGCCATCATCTCCATCGCGGTCAGCTGCTCGCCCGCCTTCATCAAACCGATTTCGGCGGTCAGCGAGGTCCCGGCACGCCCGGCGAAAAGCAGCGCAGACACGACCGGCCCCAGTTCGCGCACGAGGCTGAGCGCGACCAGCAGCCCCAATGCCTGTTCCGAACCATAGCGGTTCAGCGTGTAATAGCCCTGCAGGCCCAGTACGAATCCGACGAACAGGCCAGAGACCGCGATGAGCAGCAGTGAATAGTTGCCGACGAAAAAAATCTGCTTGATGACCAGTTGCGGCCGTCGCAACATCGCGAACAGCATCATGATCAGGCGCACGAACATCCGCGTCGCGTATCCCGCGCTCGCAATGGCGCCGAGCACCTGGCGGCCCAATGCGGAGATCATAGTCGGCCTCCGTGGGTCGCGGCCCCGAAATCCGCTTCCAGGCTCACGCCCGGATAGTGGAACTTGAACGGACCGTCCGGCGCGGCATCGATGAATTGACGCACGCTGGGGTCCTGCGAGGCTCGCAAATCCTCGGGCCGACCTTGGGCCAGAATGCCGCCGCCGGCGACGAAATACACGTAATCGGCAATCGCGAACGATTCGGTCACGTCGTGCGAAACCAGTATGGTAGTCGCACCCAGCGCATCGTTCAGCGTACGGATCAGATTCGCCGTAATCCCCATCGAAATTGGGTCCAATCCGGCGAAGGGTTCGTCGTACATCATCAGCTGCGGATCGAGTGCAATCGCGCGGGCGAGCGCGACGCGCCGCGCCATGCCACCGGAAATCTCGGCCGGCGACAAGTCGCGCGCACCGCGCAGCCCCACCGCATTGAGCTTCATCAGCACCAGATCGCGCAACAGCGATTCCGGCAGATCGGTATGCTCGCGCAAGGGAAATGCGACGTTGTCATACACCGACATGTCGGTGAACAAGGCGCCGAACTGGAACAGCATCCCCATCTTGCGGCGTACCGCGTAGAGGGCATCCCCCTCGAGAGGGCCAATATCACGTCCCTCGAACAGGACCTGGCCGCGCGCGGCGCGCACCAAACCGCCGATCAGGCGCAGCACCGTGGTCTTGCCGCAGCCGGAACCGCCCATCACCGCGACCACTTGGCCGCGGGGAATACGCATGTTCAGCTTGGACAGGATCAGACGGTCGCCGTAACCGAAATCGACGTCCCTCAGTTCCAGCAAAGTTTCGGATTCAGCCATCGACACAATCGGTCTTGGGGTTGCGAAGGAGGGGGGATTATAAGTGTTTATCGAGACAGTCGTAGGTCAACGCCGGGATTAGGACTCAGGTGCACATTACGGCTCCACAATCCCGTAAGGTAGCGGGCGGACCTGGGGCACGCGGCGTTCAGATTGATGGTGCGTGCGAGACGCATGCGCACTCGAATACGCGCTGCAAGGCAGTGACAGCCTCGGCCGTATCCGGCGCGTCGGTAATCGCGCGCACCACGGCGGCACTGCCGACCCCAGTCGCCAGGACCTGCGGCAGACGTTCGAGATCGATCCCGCCGATCGCCACGGTCGGCACTGCGGCGCCGAACAGACCGACAAAGCGAGCCAGCCGGGCCAAGCCTTGGGGATGGGACGCCAGCTGCTTGGTCTGGGTTGGGAATACCGCGCCGAAAGCCAGGTAACTGGGTCGGAAATGCCAGGCCAGCAACATTTCGTAGATACCGTGCGTCGACAGGCCCAGCCGCAAGCCGGCACCGGCCAGCGCATCGAGATCCGCGCAGCGCAGGTCCTCCTGCCCCAGATGGACCCCGTAGGCACCGGCCGCCAGGGCGGTTTGCCAATGGTCGTTGATAAACACCCGGGCCTGGTAGACGCGCCCCAACTCGACCGCGCGCCCGATTTCGCTCTCGATCCGGCGCCCCGAAGTGGGGTCACCCTCGTCCGCCTTGATGCGCAGTTGCACGGTGGTCACACCCAGATCCAACAGGCGCTCGACCCACTGCGCATCGCCCACCAGCGGGTACAAGCCCAGTTGCGGACAAGGCGCGAAGCCCGCCCCACCGGCTGCCGGCGCAGGCACGTCCAGCACGCGCGGCATGCGCAGCGGGTCGGTCGGCCAGGCATCGGCAGCATGGATAGCCGTCGATCCGGACCAGCCCCATGCCAGGCAGAGCGCGTCCTCCGGCTCGCAGCCGCAGGCCAGAAATGCCGCCAACGCGGCCAGCCAATCGGCATCGGGGTCACCGGCAAGGGCGTAGCGTTGCTGTTGCCAGGCCAGGCTCGCGCGTTGACCGGCACGACCCGGCTCGCGCGCCACCTCCAGCACCGCCGCACCGCACGCCATTAGCGAGGCGTGTTCGGCAGGGCTCGGCGTGTCATGCTCGTACACGATCAAGGGCGTGACGGCCGTACTCGGGAGATTCGGCAAACCCCGCACAGCCACGGCATCGGCCAGCACAATCCGCCAGCGCCGTGCCGGGGCGGGCCAGGTACCCAGCTGCAGACGGATTTCCGCGGCGCGCTCGCGCAGACGCGGCACGGCCTCGCCCAGACTTAGCGCAGCCGCTGCCGCCGGCGTCAAATCGACCTGCGCATCCGCCATTACTGCGCCTCGGGGTTATGCCAGAACGGCGTGCCGACCACCGGCGTGCTGGCATGCGCGCGGTCGCGCTCGGGCATCGGCCCGGCCAGCCAGCCGGCGCGGCCGGCGCGGATGCTCTCGGCAAAGGCGCCGGCCATGCGTGCGGGAAAGGTGGCCTGCGCAATCGCGGTGTTGACGAGCGCGCCGTCGTAGCCCCATTCCATTACCTGACAAGCGTGCGACGGCAAGCCCAGACCCGCATCGACAATCAAAGGCACATCGGGTAAGCGTTCGCGCAGCACGCGCAGGCCATAGGGATTGATCAAGCCCTTGCCTGTACCGATCGGCGCGCCCCACGGCATCAATGCCTGGCAGCCGACGTCCAGCAACTTGCGGCCGACCACCAGATCCTCGGTGCAGTACGGCAGTACCTTGAAGCCTTCCCGGATCAATTGTTCGGCCGCGTCCACCAGGCCCAGCGGATCCGGTTGCAGCGTGTAGTCGTCGCCGATCAGTTCCAGTTTGATCCAATCGGTTTCGAATACTTCGCGCGCCATCATCGCGGTAGTAATCACCTCGCCCACCGTATGACAGCCGGCCGTATTCGGCAACAGCGCCACGCCGCAGGTCTTCAGCACATCGAAAAAGCCGGCCTGGACATCGCCCACGCCGCTGATCTGGCGGCGCAGCGCGACTGTCAGCATGCCCGGCCGCGCCGTTGCGATGGCATCGGTCAGCGCAAGCAGCGATGGAAAGCGGGCCGTCCCCAGCAGCAGCCGGCTCGGGAAGGTCGCGCCATAGAGCGTCAGGGTGTGGTCCGATGGGTTATGGCCCGATGGGTTATGGCCCGATGGGTTATGGCCCGATGAGGCGGCCGTTTCTGCGGCAATAGGTTGTGCGATCACGGCGGATTCCAGAAAATTAGGCAGGGCCGAGGCTAGCAGCCGGTCGGCAGTGTGGTTCGGCACTCAGCCGCCGGCCACCGGTTGCACCACGTCGACCCGGTCGCCCGCGCGCAGCGGGTGTTGCGCATAGCGCGCACGGGCCACGAAATTGCCGTTGACGGCGACCGCGTAAGGCGGCTTCGCACCATACGCGGCGAGTGCGTCGGCAACGGTTGCAGCTTGGTCCAGGGTTAGCGATTTCTGATTGACTTCGATATCCATCATAGCTCTCGGCGCGGATGTCTGATTAGGCAGTCTGCAGCAGCGCGGGCCACGGCGCCGCCGCGCGCCACGCGTGGAACGCGTCGGCGTCGGCGACGGCGCCGCTCAGTACCGCCTGAGCCAGGCGTGCCGCCTGGGCGGCGACCGCTGGCGCGATCATATAGCCGTGCCGGTACAGGCCGTTGATACGGATCAGGTGGGGCGCCTGCGCGCCACTGCCCGACCGGTCCGCTTGTCGGCCGCACCACCGTATCGCCGGTCTATGATCGGGCAGGGTCGGCCGGTTTTGCGTATTGAGTTCAAGAATGCGCGCATCGCCGAATCCCGGATGCACCGAAAACGCCGCACTCAACAATTCGAGCGCAGAACGCACACTCATGGGCGAGGCGTCCTCGCCCTCGATCTCGGTCGCACCGATCACATAGAGATCGTTCTGCTTGGGCGCAATATAGAGCGGATAGCGCGGATGCAATAGGCGCACCGGACGGGTAAGGCCAATGCCCGGCGCGTGGATGCGCACCACTTCGCCGCGAATACCACGCAAAGCGGGCCAGGCCGGCCGGCCGCCCAGTCCGCGGCAATCGAGCAGCAGGCGTGCAGCCGGCAGCGCGGCGTCGTCGACCTCCGTGTGCCAGTGCAGTTCGACGCCGCGCGCGATGAGGCCGCTGGCCAGCGCGCGCAGCAATTGCCGATTGTCCAGCTGCCCCTCGCGCGGCAACAGCAGGCCCTGTGTGAAGCGTCCGGCCAGCGCCGGCTCGACCTGAGCGATTTCGGCACCGCGCAGTACCTGCACGCCGCCGTCCAGCAACGGCGCCGGCGCATTGGCGCGCAACCGGCCGTCGAACAGCCCCGCTTCGGCGCGATCTGCCGCATGCCAAACCACCAGCGTGCCGGCACGTTGAAAGTAAACCGGCTCCGGCAGCTCGCTTAGCACCTCAGGCCAAGCGGCAAGCGAGGCCACGCCGAGCTCTACCAGTAACGGCTCGGCCACCGCCGCTTCGGCCAGCGGCGCCAACATGGCGGCTGCCACCCAGGCCGCGCTGCTGGAACCGGAGGCATCACCGCGCTCGTAGAGCGCAACGCGCGCACCGTCGCCAGCCAGGGTCCAGGCCAGTAAACGGCCGAGCAGACCGCCGCCTATCACCGCATAATCAGGAATCGTTGCAGCCACCATGCGCATGCGACTCGCTTCCGAGCCGCGTCTCCAATAGCCAGGGAGCGCGGCAGAAAACGCAGCCGCGCGCTGAAAGGGTCTGTCACCACTGGGAAGAGACTGCGGCGCGCGCCGAGTTGCAGCAGCGCACGGCGCACAGCCGGTTCCCTCCAAGCCGCGGGTCGTTGTGACACGTTGCGGCATGATGGAACTGCTGCGGGAGCCGGCATATGCTTCCGACGCGAACCTCGAGGATGAGCCTCAAGGCAATAGTACGGAAGCCCGGAAACTTCCCGCGCCAGTATTACCTGGATCGGGTGCGAAGGGTCTCTCTCAGCCTTGTGCGGCACGGATTTCCCGGCCTTTTGCGCGCAAAGCACCCCTGTTCCATCAAGATGCATTAAAGCATAAATCTCAGACTGACGGCAAACTAAGGGGCAAGGACGGGGTCAAAAACCGCCCCACCGGGGGACCGGTGCATCGCCGCGTCGGGTGCAGAGCGCCGTCCGGCCCAGATCGCCCAGCAATCCGTAAGAAAAATGGATGCGGCGATTGAACGTTTTAAGACCGATTTAAGAAAGCTGCGGCAGGATTTCCTGCAATTCCGTGCGCCCGCGGCCTGGGCGCGCAAACCGACTTTGGCGAGTGGAACAGGCTATGCAAAATGCTTCCGATTCAAACAGCACGAAACGCGTCTCCGCGTGGCAGTTGATCAAACCGTATTGGGTTTCCGACGAGTGTGGGAAAGCCTGGATTTTGCTGATTGCGATCGTGGCCATGAATATGGGGATGGTCTATTTGAGCTACCGCTTGAACGTATGGAACACGCGTTTCTATAACGTGCTGGCGGACAAGGACTGGCGCATGTTCAAAAGCGTGATGATCGAGTTTTCCGTCATCGCGTTCAGCTTGATTGCAATCGCTACGGTACGCATCACTGTGCGACAGACGCTGGAATTTGGTTGGCGCCAGTGGCTCACCGGGCGCTATCTGCAGCAGTGGCTGGGCCATGGCAGCTATTACCGGATCGAGCGCGACGTGCTGGTCGACAACCCCGACCAGCGTATCGCCGACGATCTGCAATCGCTCGCCAGCAACACCCTCAACCTATCGCTCGACCTTCTTTCCAATGTCGTCTCACTGATCACCTTTGCCGCAGTGCTATGGTCCCTGGCCGGTGCGCTCGCGTTCAGCCTCGCCGGCCATGCTCTCGTGATACCAGGATACATGCTGTGGGCCGCGGCAGCGTATGCACTGGTCGGATCTTGGGTAATGTACAAGACCAATCGCCCGTTGGTGGCGATCAATTATCAACAGCAAAGAGCCGAGGCGGACTTTCGTTTCGGCCTGATACGCGTGCGGGAGAACGCCGAGCAAATCGGCTTTTACCGTGGCGAGGCGGCAGAACAGCGCGGTCTCGGCGGGCGCTTCGGTAAAATTCGCGAGAACTGGCAACTCATCATCAAGTACTCGCGGCGCTTGACGCTGGTGTCCAGTGTCTACGGACAAATCGCGCTGATATTCCCTATCGCGGTCGCGGCACCGCGCTACTTTGCCGGCGCTTATACGATAGGCGTTCTGTTTCGCATTGCGGATGCTTTTGGCAACGTATCCGACTCGCTGTCCTGGTTTGTCAATAACTACACGTCGCTTGCCGATTGGCGCGCCACCGTCAACCGTCTACGCGAATTCCATCGTGTGACGCAAACGGCATCCTCACCGGCCCCCTCTCCTACCGATCCAACGCAGACCGGCGCCAGCCCATCCGGCGTCATCGCTCGGCGTCTCGTTGCCGGCAAACAACTGGCTGTAAGCGATCTATCGCTTTCCTACCCGAACGGGCAGCCGCTGGCCGACATCGGTTCGCTGCATATCGCGCCCGGCACGCGCTGGCTGATCGAGGGTCCGACCGGCGCCGGCAAGAGTACGCTGCTGCGCGCATTGGCCGGACTCTGGCAGTTCGGCAGCGGCAACATCGCCGTGCCGAGCGAGGCACACATGATGTTCCTGCCGCAGCGCAGCTACCTGCCCATCGGCACGCTGCGCGAGGCCTTGTGCTATCCGTCAGCGACCGAGACAGTCGATGACGCGACGCTGCGGGCAGTGCTGGCCGATGTCGAACTGGCCCATTACGCGCCGCAACTCGACGAGAGCGCGCATTGGGAACGCAAATTGTCGTTGGGCGAGCAGCAAAAACTGGCGTTTGCTCGGGTGCTGCTGCAACACCCCGATTACGTCTTCCTCGACGAGGCGACCAGCGCATTGGACCCGGCTTGCGAGCGGCGGCTGTATGAATTGCTGATGGCCCGCCTGTCCCAGGCAGCCATCATCAGCGTCGGCCATCGGATTGCCTTGCGCGAGTTCCACGTGCATCGGCTCGACCTCGGGCGACAGTCCGGCGACGCGAACGTGGAGCAGTTGGTCAAGGCGGTGTAGCTCAGGTCGAGCTCAGCGATACACTCGACTCAGACTAGCCATCCGCTACGCCTGCAGCGGCGCCCGATCGAGAAACAGCACCATCAGTTCCTCGTCGTAATAAGTGCCGCCGACTCGCATCGAACGCGGCTCGCGGCCGTAGACGACGAAACCGAGGCTCGCGTAGAGCGCGTGCGCCGACGGGTTTTCGGCGTTGACGTAAAGGTGGATCTGCACCATATCGCCCAATTCGCGTGCTCGTGCGATCACGGCTTGCAGCAAGGCGCGGGCAATGCCCTGCCGGCGCCACTGCGGGGCAACGAATAGGCCCCACACGGTGCCCTTGTGGCGGACCTGGCGCAGCGCTTCGCGCCGCAGGCCGGCGATCCCGATCAGTTGTTGCTGATGAAAAGCGCCGAACACGGTCTGGTGGCGCGTGGGCTGCAGGCGTGCGGCAATCTCCGCCGTGCTGCGGCCCATTTCCTCGTCGCGGGTAGGCCAGAAGGCACTGGGCGCATCGTCGACCGCGGCGACGCGCAGATCTGCATAGTCCGCGACGTCGGCCACATCCAGCGGGCGGATGAACACGTCATCCCGCACGCCTTGCGTCGCCGCGTCGGCCTCGGCGTTCAGCGCGGCAGCTCCGAAGCGCCCATCAGGAACTGGTCGACCGCGCGCGCGCATTGGCGACCCTCGCGAATCGCCCACACCACGAGCGACTGGCCGCGCCGCATATCGCCAGCGGCAAACACGCCGTCGACGTTGGTGTAGTACGCGCGCTCGCCTTCTGTCGCGGCGCGGGCATTGCCACGGCCATCCTTGTCGACCTGGAAGGCGTCGAGCACGCTCGCCACCGGAGCGACGAAACCCATCGCCAGCAATACCAGATCGGCCTTCATTTCGAATTCGGAATTCGGCACTTCCTGCATCTTGCCGTCCTTCCATTCGACGCGCGCGGCGATCAGCTTCTCGACACGGCCCTGGCTGCCTTCGAAACGCTTGGTTGCGACCGCCCAATCGCGCTCGCAGCCTTCCTCGTGCGACGACGAGGTGCGCAATTTGACCGGCCAGTACGGCCAGACGAGCGGCTTGTTCTCTTCCTCGGGCGGCTGCGGCAGCAGTTCGAACTGCGCGACGCCCAGCGCACCATGGCGATTCGAGGTACCGACGCAATCGGACCCGGTATCACCGCCGCCGATCACCACCACGTGCTTGCCGCTCGCCTTGATCTGGTCGGACAGTTTGTCGCCGGCATTGACCTTGTTTTGCAGCGGCAGGAATTCCATCGCGAAATGGATGCCGTCGAGGTCGCGGCCCGGCACCGGCAAATCGCGCGGCATTTCCGCGCCGCCGGCAATCACCACCGCGTCGAAGTCTTCGCGCAGCTTGGCCGGCGCGATGGTTTCATTGGCGTAATTCGGCACCGTCGCAGGCGGCGCTTCGGCACCGATAAAGACGCCCGTGCGGAACGTCACCCCCTCGGCTTCCATCTGGCGCATGCGGCGATCGATCAGCCACTTTTCCAGCTTGAAGTCGGGAATGCCGTAACGCAACAGCCCACCGATACGGTCGTTCTTCTCGAATACGGTGACGTCGTGGCCCGCGCGCGCGAGCTGTTGCGCCACCGCGAGGCCGGCCGGGCCCGAACCCACCACGGCAACTTTCTTGCCGGTCTTGCGGGCGGACGGCTGTGGCTGAACCCAGCCTTCGCTCCAGGCCTTGTCGATGATCGCGTGCTCGATCGACTTGATGCCGACCGGATCGTCATTGATGCCGAGCGTACAAGCCGCTTCGCACGGCGCCGGACAAATGCGGCCGGTGAACTCCGGGAAGTTGTTGGTCGAATGCAGAACCTGGATCGCGGCGCGCCAATCTTGTTGGTAGACCAGATCGTTGAAGTCCGGAATGATGTTGTTGACCGGACAGCCGTTGTTGCAAAACGGAATCCCGCAATCCATGCAGCGCGCGCCCTGTATCTTCGCGTCGGCGTCGGACAGCGCAAAAACGAATTCCTTGTAGTGCTTGACGCGCGCCTGCGGCGCCTCGTATGTCTCGGAAAGACGGTCGAATTCCAAAAATCCGGTTGCTTTGCCCATGCTGGTGGTCACTCTTTAAGATCGCTCTTCAATATCGTTTCAAGAGGGCCCGGCTACGCGGGCGGCCGGACGGATATCGTCCGTGGCCGCCTGCGCCGCACCCGCTTGCTCCATGCCGACGCGCGGTCGGCTGCCATGAATCAGGCAGCCAGCGCCGTCTTGTCGCTGCTGCGCTTGGCGCCCTGCTCGGTCAACGCGCGCTTGTAGTCCGTCGGGAATACCTTGACGAACTGCCGACGCGAGCTGTCCCAATTTTCCAGCAGCGTCTTCGCACGCATCGAGCCGGTGAACTGGAAGTGACGCTCGATCAGGCCACGCAGCAGGCTTTCGTCGGTCGAACCGGCGTGCCACAAAGCCGGGTCTACCGTGCGCTCCTGTTCCGCCTGCGGCAGGATGGGATCGAGGGCGACCATGGCCTTGTTGCACTTGCCGGCAAACTGGCCGTCCGGGTCGTACACATAGGCGATGCCGCCGGACATGCCGGCCGCGAAGTTGCGACCGGTCTCGCCGAGCACGACCACGGTGCCGCCCGTCATGTATTCGCAACCATGATCGCCCGTACCCTCGACCACAGCGATGGCACCGGAATTGCGCACGCAGAAGCGTTCGCCGGCGACACCGCGGAAGAAGGCCTCGCCCTCGATCGCGCCGTACATCACGGTATTGCCGCAGATGATATTTTCCTCGGACTTGCCGCGGAAGTCGGTGGTCGGGCGAATAATGATGCGCCCGCCCGACAGGCCCTTGCCGACGTAGTCGTTGCCGTCACCGATCAGATCGAGCGTGACGCCGCGTGCGAGGAAAGCGCCCAAGCTCTGGCCTGCCGTCCCCTTCAACTGGATATGGATGGCGTCGTCGGACAAGCCGTCGTGACCATACTTCTTCGCGATCACGCCCGACAGCATCGCGCCGACCGTGCGGTTGACATTGCGCACCGGCTGGATAAACGACACGTGCTCGCCGTTGTCGATCGCCGCCCGTGCCTTTTGGATCAGGATATGGTCGAGTTCGTTCTCGAGGCCGTGCTCCTGCGTTTCGACGTGCTGGCGCGCCACCGATATCGGTGCTTCCGGCAAATGGAAGATGTTGCTGAAGTCGAGGCCGCGTGCCTTCCAGTGCTCGATGCCCTTCTTGGTGTCGAGCAGATCGGCGCGTCCGATCAGCTCGTCGAACTTGCGCAGGCCGAGCTGGGCCATGATCTCACGCACTTCCTCAGCGATAAAGAAGAAGAAATTGACCACGTGCTCGGGCTGGCCCTGGAACTTGGCGCGCAGCACCGGATCCTGGGTCGCCACACCGACCGGACAGGTATTGAGGTGGCATTTGCGCATCATGATGCAACCTGTCACCACCAGCGGTGCCGTGGCAAAGCCGAATTCGTCGGCGCCCAGGAGTGCCGCGATCGCCACGTCACGACCGGTCTTCAATTGGCCGTCTGCCTGCACCCGAATCCGGCCGCGCAGGCGGTTCAGCACCAGCGTCTGCTGCGTTTCGGCCAAGCCCAGTTCCCACGGCGCACCGGTATGCTTGATCGACGACAGCGGTGAAGCGCCGGTGCCGCCGTCGTGGCCCGCGATCACCACGTGGTCGGCCTTGGCCTTGGCGACGCCGGCCGCCACCGTACCCACGCCGCTTTCGGCGACCAGCTTGACCGAGATGCTGGCGGCAGGATTGACGCACTTCAGATCATGGATCAGTTGTGCCAGGTCTTCGATCGAATAGATGTCATGGTGTGGCGGCGGCGAAATCAGGCCCACGCCCGGCACCGAGAAGCGCAGCTTGCCGATGTACTCGCTGACCTTGTGGCCGGGCAACTGACCGCCTTCGCCGGGCTTGGCGCCCTGCGCCATCTTGATCTGGATCTGATCGGCGGAAACCAGGTATTCGGCCGTCACGCCAAAGCGGCCCGAGGCCACCTGCTTGATGCGCGAACGCAGCGAGTCGCCGTCCTGCAGCACGGTATCTCGCACCACGACGTCGGCACCGATGATCTCGGCCACCGTCTGCCCGGCGGTGATCGGAATCCCGCGCAGTTCGTTGCGATAGCGATGCGGGTCTTCGCCGCCTTCACCGGTATTCGACTTGCCGCCGATGCGGTTCATCGCGATGGCGAGCGTCGAATGGGCTTCGGTGCTGATAGAACCAAGCGACATCGCGCCGGTGGCGAAGCGTTTGACGATATCGCGCGCGGGCTCGACCTCGTCGAGCGGAATCGCGCGCGCCGGGTCGACGCGGAATTCGAACAGGCCGCGCAGCGTCATGTGACGGCGGCTCTGATCGTTGATCAGGTTCGCGTAGTCCTTGTAGGTCTGGTAAGAATTGCTGCGGGCCGAATGCTGCAGCTTGGCGATCGCATCCGGCGTCCACATATGTTCTTCGCCGCGCACGCGATACGCGTATTCGCCGCCGGCTTCCAGCATGTCCTGCAGAATCGGATTGTCGCCGAACGCGTCGCGATGCATGCGGATGGCTTCTTCGGCAACTTCGAACAAACCGATGCCGCCAACCAGGGTCGAGGTACCGGCGAAATATTTCTGCACCAGTTCGCGCGATAAGCCGATGGCCTCGAAGATCTGCGCGCCGGTATAGGACATATAGGTAGAGATGCCCATCTTCGACATCACTTTCTGCAAGCCCTTGCCGACCGCCTTGACGAAGTTCTGTTGCGCCTTCTCGGGCGAAAGCTCGCCGCTTAAGCCCTGGGCCATGTTGGCCAGGGTTTCCAGCGCCAGGTACGGATGCACGGCTTCCGCACCGTATCCGGCCAGCAGCGCGAAATGATGCACTTCGCGCGCCGAGCCGGTTTCGACCACCAGGCCCGTGCTGGTACGCAAGCCCTGTTGCACCAGATGCGTGTGTACCGCGGCCGTCGCCAGCAAGGCGGGGATCGCGACGTTGTCGCGATCGGTCTTGCGATCCGACACGATCAGGATGTTGTAGCCGGACTTCACCGCGTCGACCGCTTCCGCGCAGAGGGAAGCCAAGCGTGCTTCGATGCCTTCCTTACCCCACGCGGCCGGGTAGCAGATATCCAACTGGTAGGCGCGGAATTTGCCTCCGGTGTACTGGTCGATCACACGAATCTTGGCGATATCGTCGGTGTCGAGCACAGGCTGCGACACTTCCAGCCGCATCGGCGGGTTGATGTTGTTGGTATCGAGCAAATTGGGCTTCGGACCGATGAACGACACGGTGGACATCACCATGTTCTCGCGGATCGAATCGATCGGCGGATTCGTCACCTGGGCGAACATCTGGCGGAAATAGTTATAGAGCGTCTTGTTCTTCGACGACATCACCGCCAGCGGCGAGTCGTTGCCCATCGAGCCGACGGCTTCCTCGCCCGCGCTTGCCATCGGTGCCATCAGGAACTTCAGATCTTCCTGCGTATAGCCGAAGGCCTGCTGACGGTCGAGCAGCGTTTCGGCCGACGGTTCGCCGACCTGGCCGTTGCCCTGGGCGTCGACCTGATCGAGCCTGACCCGTACCGCGTCGATCCAGCTCTTGTAGGGCTTGGCGTTGGCGAGATTGTCCTTGAGTTCCTTGTCGTCGATGATGCGGCCCTGTTCCATGTCGATCAGGAACATCTTGCCCGG
>OUWB010003786.1_pt1 | contig 14960 bp, 12 predicted proteins | sample 1779821 | NCBI WGS metagenome assembly OUWB01 (sample SAMEA3914806, study PRJEB12502) | metagenome | biome: forest; material: soil | place: Canada | collected 2011-08-03 | depth 0.1 m
CGGGCGGTAATGCGCGCCCAGAGTCTCGGCGACGACGTCGATATAGGCGAACAGGTCGTCGACGTCGGGCATCATCCGGCGCATCACGCCGAGCCACATATGGTGATGGGCGTCGACCAGGCCCGGCATGACGATGCTGCCGGCGGCGTCGATCACCGCGGCGCCGTCCGCCTGCAGGTCCGCGCCCACTGCGGCGATCCGGCCGCCGTCGACCAGCACGTCGCCGATCGGGAGATTGGGGATTTTCTGATCCATCGTGACGATGGCGCCGCCCTTGAAGAGGGTGCGACCTTTGCTTTGCGTGCTCATGGCCGAGATCCTGTCTGTGGTTTCGCGAATGCGACCCGGCCCTTATCCCCCTAGGTTGAGCTTGAATTAAGTGAGCTTAAGTCAGATTATTCCTGACTAAATATCAGGATATGGCCGATGCCTTTCGACGGAAGAATCCTTTCCGGGGTGAGCGTCCTGGCGGCGGTGGTCGAAGGCGGCAGCTTCGTCAAAGCCGCCGAGCTGATCGGGATCACCGACTCCGGCGTCAGCCGGTCGATCAGCCGCATCGAGGCGCGGCTGAACGTGCGCCTGCTCGATCGGACCACACGCTCGGTGACCCTGACCGACGAGGGGCGGCGCTTCTATGAAGAGGTGAAGCCGCATCTGAGCGCCATCGAGGACGCCGCGGCGATCGCCTCGGGCGCGGCTTCGGCCGTCCGCGGCCGGCTCAAGGTCGATATCGACCCCTTCTTCCTTCCGCTGGTGCTGGCCGGCCGGCTGGGCGCCTTCTGCGAGCGCTACCCCGAGCTGTCGATCGAGTTCATCAGCAGCGAACATGTGGGCGACCTGGTGTCGGATGGTGTCGACCTGGCCATCCGCTTCGGCCAACCGCGCCATGCGAGCCTTGTGGCGCGCAAGCTGATCGAGGCGCCGATCCTCACCGTGGCCGCCCCGCGCTATCTGGAACGCCATGGCCAGCCCGCCCACCCTGGCGAGCTCGTCCGGCATCGCTGCCTGCAGTTCCTCGACCCCTATACCGGCCGTCCCTTCGAGTGGGCGTTCATCCGGGGCGAGGAGACGATCGAGGTGCCGACCACCGGGCCGCTCACCTTCACCGATCCCAAATCCATGCTGCAGGAGTGCGTCGCCGGCACGGGCGTCGCCCAGATCATCGGCTGGGGCGTAGGCCATCTGCTCACGGAGGGCGTGCTGGTCGACCTGTTTCCGGCGTGGCACGGCGAGCGCTTTCCCCTGTTCGCCTTCCATCCGTCCCGCAAACATCCGCCGGCCAAGGTCCGCGCCTTCGTCGATTTCTGCGTCGAGCTCGCCATGGACCTTTAGCGCCGCGCGCCGGCGCAAGCCGTCCGGATGGGTCGCCCAGGCCCGGCCGGCTTGACAGGCGATCGCATGAACCGCATAGTTCACCACATGGTGAACTATCAGTCTCAAGACCTCGACCGCATCTTCGGCGCCCTGGGCGATCCCACGCGTCGCGCGATTCTGGCGCGGCTGGAGCAGCATGACGGCCTGACCATATCCGATCTCGCCGCGCCGTTTTCGGTGAAGCTGCCGGCGGTGATGAAGCATCTGCAGGTGCTGGGCGACGCGGGCCTGGTCACCCGGACCAAGCAAGGCCGCCTGGTGACGGTCCGCCTCGCCCCCGAGCCGCTGCGCGCCGCCACCGACTGGCTGGCGCGCTATGAGCGGTTCTGGTCGCCCGCGCTCGACCGCCTGGCGGCCCAGGCCGAGGCGATGGAGCTCGCGGCGCAGGCGCAGAGCGCCGACCGGAGCGGCGAATGACCAGCCTGACCATCGTGCGCCGGATCGCCGCCCGCCCGTCGATCGTATTCGACATGTTGAGCACCGCCGAGGGCGTGGCCGCCTGGTGGGGACCCGACAACTTTCCCGTCATCTCGGCGCAGATGGACGCCCACGTCGGCGGCGGCTACCGCGTCCGGTTCCGCACCGCCGACGGCGTCGAGCACGAAGCCTGCGGCAACATCGTCGAGCGGTCGCCGCCCCACCGCCTGGCGATGACCTGGACCTTCTCGGCCGGCGGCGAGCCGGAGGAGGATGGCCGCGTCTCGCACATAGCGTTCGAGGTGCGCGCCATCGAAGGCGGCTCGGAACTCACCTTCACCCACAGCCAGCTTCGCAACGAGGCCTCGCAGGCCAGTCACCAGCGCGGCTGGAGCGGCGCGTTCGACAAGCTGGTCGCACAGCTCGGCCCCATCATGAACCCTGAGGAATCATGACCATGACGCACCCGTGGATCGCGGCTTTCGCCCTCGCCGCAGGACTGGCCGGCGGCGCCCAGACCGCCGCCGAACCCGTCGTCCGTTCGCCCTACCCGGCGATGGCGCCGCTCGCCCAGTACGCCATGACCAGGGACGACGAGATCGCCATGGCGCGTAGCGCCGCGCCGGCGGCGATCGCGAGCGCGGCGGAGGTCATGGCGCTCACCGACCGGGGCTATGAGACCGTCGTCAAGGGCTCGAACGGCTTCGTCTGCCTGGTCGAACGGGCCTGGGCCGATGACGTGCGCAACGACGGGTTCTGGAACCCGAAATTGCGCGGGCCGCTCTGCTTCAATCCCGCGGCGGCGCGATCGGTCTTGCCGGCCTATCTCGAGCGGACCGGATGGGTCCTCGCCGGCGCCTCCAGGGCGGAGATCGAACAGCGCGTGGTCGCCGCCATCGCCGCCGGGCGCTACACGCCGCCCGCCACCGGGGCGATGGCCTTCATGTTGTCGAAGATGGGCTATCTCGGCGACGAAGCCGGAGGGCCCTGGCATCCGCATGTGATGGTCTTTCAATCCGCGGCGGCCGGAGGGCCCGAGTCCTGGGGCGCCAACGCGCCCGGCGCGCCGGTGATGGCCAGCGTCGACCCGGTCGAGCCTGTCGTCACCTTCTATATCCCGGTCGCCAAATGGTCGGACGGGACACCGGACGGCGCATCGACGCCGGCGGACCAGATGACCATGCAATGAGGCGCCCGAGGGGATTCGATCGTCGAGCCGCCCTAGGCGATCAGGACACGCGGCCGGCGCTTGCGCTTGAAAGTCTAGCAGGAGACGAGTCCGCCGGGTTGGCGGATATTGAGCCGACAATCTCGCCGGGCAACCCCAAAGTTAAAGCATAGCTTCAATTTCCACCAATAAAATCCAAGTTTACGTCGTGCGACCTTCATAATTATAGAGCCGTATCGTTGTAATCACATCACGACACGGTCACGATTACATCGCCCCGCTGTCACGCCACGCAGCTAGTTGATCGGCCCTCACTCTTTGGGACCGGTAACATGCGCATCGCTGGACGACTGAAAGCAGGCTTGTTCGCGGCGGTCGCCGCCTCCGCGATGACCGTGGCGTTCGCCACCGCCGCCGAGGCGCAGGACACGTCCGCCACCGCCCCGAGCCCAGCCCCCGAGGTGGTGGTCACCGGCACCCGCGAGGTCGGCCAGACGGTGTTCTCCTCGCTGTCGCCCGTGAGCGTCTATTCGGGCCAGGCGCTGAATTCGACCATCACCGACAACCTCGGCCAGACCCTGGCCGAGATCTCGCCAGGCTTCGACGTGAAGCGCCTGCCGGCGGCCGACGGGCCCGAGTTCATCCAGCCGCTCTCGCAATATAACCTCTCCCCCGACTTCACCCTGGTCCTGCTGAACGGCAAGCGGTTCCACAACTCGGCCTATATCGAGGGCAGCGGCAACAGCTCGGGGTCCCAATCCCCGGACCTGAACATGATCCCGAGCTTCGCGCTCAGCAGCGCGCAGGTGCTGACCGACGGCGCCTCGGCCCAGTACGGCTCCGACGCCATCGCCGGCGTCGTGAATCTGATCCTGAACACCAAGCCGGGCTTCGACATGTTCGTCCAAGGCTCGCAATACTATGCGGGCGACGGCGAAAGCGGCGACGCGGGCGTGCGCGCCGCGACCGCCCTGCCCGGCGGCGGCCACTTCATGGCGGCGATCGAGTATTCCAGCGACGCCCTGACCTCGCGCACCGTCCAACGCCCCGACGCGGTCGCCTTCCAGGCCGCCAATCCGCAGCTGCAGGTCCCCGATCCGGTGCAGCGCTGGGGCAATCCCTCCACCAACGCCTGGAAGGGCGCCTTCGACGGCGCCGAGCCGGTGGGCGACATCGGCGAGGCCTATGTCTTCGGCACGCTGAGCAACGGCTTCGGCATTTCCGACATCAACTGGCGCAACCCGACCACCAACGCCTCTGTCTACGGGACCAACCCGGCGGCCGGCGCCGCGCCGAGCATCTTCCCCGGCTTCAAGCTCGGCAGCATCTATCCGACCGGCTTCACCCCGCGCGAGGGCGACACCTACGACGACGAGCAGATCGACCTCGGCCTGCGCAACATGACGTCGGACGTCTTCACCTGGGACCTCAGCGGCTCCTACGGCCAGAACGTCACCGGCTTCTTCCTCAACAACTCGATCAATGCGTCCCTGGGGCCGGACAGCCCGCTGAACTTCAAGCTCGGCCACTATGCGGAGGGCGACTTCGACCTGAACGCCGACTTCAACTATCGCTGGCGGACGGGTTTCCTGGCCGATCCGATCGACATCGCCTTCGGGGCGCAGCGGCGTGAGGAGACCTTCCAGGCCGTCGCCGGCCAGCTGGCCTCGTATGAGGTCGGTCCAGGCGCTGCGGCGGGCCTGGCGCCGGGCGCCAACGGCTTCCCCGGCATCAATCCGCAGCAGGCCGGCGACCACAGCGAGCTCAGCTACGCCGGCTATGTGGACATCGCCGTGCCGGTCACCACCCAGGCCAAGGTCGAGTTCGCCGCCCGCGACGAGAGCTACGCCCTGTTCGGCAACACCTTCAACTACAAGGTCGCCGGCGCCTATCAGATCATCCCCGACGCGCTGCAGCTGCACCTGTCCTATTCGACCGGGTTCAAGGCGCCCACGCCAGGCCAGATCTTCTCGACCAGCACCAACCAGAGCCTGGACTCGGTGACCCTGCAGCTGGTCACCAGCGGCCGCATCTCGCCGCTGAACCCGCTGGCGGTGGCGCTGGGCGCCAAGCCCCTGACGCCCGAGACGTCCACCGACATCAACGGCGGCGTCAACTGGAAGACCAGCCTGGGCCTGTCGGGTTCGATCGACGTATTCCAGATCGACGTGGCCGACCGGCTGCAGGTCTCGCCGTCCTTCGTCCTGTCGGCGGCCGAGATCGCGCAGCTGGAGGCGAGCGGCGTGGTCGGCGCATCGGCCTATAGCAGCGTCAGCTTCTACACCAACGCCTTCAGCACCGCGACGCATGGGGTCAACTTCACCACCAACTACAACGCTCACATCGGCCCGGGCCGGTTCAACCTGAACGCCCTGTTCTCCTACTACGACACCGAGGTGACCAACGGCTCGCTGTCGGCCGCGACCCAGGAAGCGGCCAAGATCGAATACGACAAGAGCGCGCCCGACTATAACGCCACCCTCACCAGCACCTATACTTTGGGCAAGTTCACCGTGCTGGGCCGCCTGCGCTATTACGGCCCGTGGACGGACTCCAGCGGCAACGCCACGGGGACCCTGTTCGAGAACTTCACCAGCATGGAGTTCCTCGATCTAGAAGTGACCTACCGGCTGACCCCGCACCTGTTCATCAAGACGGGCGCGGAGAACGTCGGCGACTTCTATCCGGAGCGGGCGACCAACCAGGCCAACCGCGGCCTGCTGTATTCGCGCAACTCGCCCTACGACACCAACGGCGGCGACTACTTCGTCCGCGTCCAGGCGGACTTCTGATCAGAGTCTGTAATCAACAGCGGGCGTCGGAAAGCCTTACGTCATCCCGGACGGTCCGAAGGACCGGTCCGGGACCCAGGGCCGGCGCACGATCCCCAGCATTGCGCCAGCAACGCGCCCTACCCTTCGAAGCTGGAGAGATCCCATGAGCGAGCTGAACCGTCGCGGACTGATCGGGGCCAGCCTGGGGTTGGGCGCGGCGGCGATGGGGCCGACGTCGCAGGCCCAGACCGCCTCCGCGGCGGCCGTCCCCCTGTTCGAGGCCGGCCGCGACGCCGCTCCCGATGACCGGGCCTTCTGGCGGAGCGTCGCGGCCCAGTACGACGTCACCCGAGCGGTGATCCAGCTCGAGAACGGCAATTACGGCATGATGGCCCGGCCGGTGCTCGAGGCCTACAAGGCCCACCTTTCGAAGGTGAACACCGAGAGCTCCTTCTACACCCGCCGCGCCATCGGGCCGGACATCGAGCGCGTGCGCGCCCGGATCGCCGCCAACCTGGGCGTGGGGACGGACGAGATCGCCTTCACCCGCGGCGCCACGGAATCGCTGCTGACCCTGATCGCCGGCTACAACCGGCTGCAGCCGGGCGACCAGGTGCTGTACGCCGACCTTGACTATGACAGCATGCAGGAAGGCTTCCACTGGCTGAAGGGTCGCCGCGGCGTGGACGTGGTCACCTTCGACCTGCCCGAACCCGGAACCTACCAGGGCGTCCTGGACGCCTATGAGCAGGCCCTGCGCGCCAATCCCAAGGTGCGGCTGATGCTGCTGACCCAGGTCGGCCACCGCACCGGCCTGGTGATGCCGGTCGCCGAGATCATGGAGATCGCGCGCCGCCACCAGGTCGACGTCATCGTCGACGTCGCCCACGCCTGGGGCCAGCTCGATTTCAAGCTGCCCGACCTCAAGGCCGACTTCGTCGGCCTGACCTGCCAGAAATGGATCGGCGCGCCGATCGGCGTGGGGGTGATGTATATCAAGCGCGACCGCATCCCCGACATCGAGGTCGGCATGGGCTATCCGCAGACGCCCTCCGACGAGATCGGCCGGCGCCTCCACACCGGCACCTCGAACTTCGCCGGCTATCTGACCATCGAACAGGCGCTGGACTTCCACGAGCGCATCGGCGGCCGGGCCAAGGAGCGGCGGCTGCGCGCCCTGCGCGACCGCTGGGCCGAGCCCATGCGCGGCCAGGGCCGGATCGAGATCCTCACCCCGTCCGACCCGCGCCTGACCTGCGCCATCACCTCGTTCCGCCTGAAGGGCGCCGTCAGCGAGGCCGAGAACCGCGCCCTGGCCACGGAGCTCTTGCAGCGCTTCAACATCTTCACCGTCGAGCGCTCGGGCGCGGCCGGCGGGTCGTGCGTGCGGGTCACGCCGGGCGTCTTCACCCAGGAGGCGGACATCGACCAGCTGACGGCCGCGTTGAAGACCCTAGCCTGATGTGGATGGTCTTGGTCCCGCTCCGCGATCGGCGCAGACGGCGTGTTCTGGTGATCAACGCCCATGGGGCGCCCAATGATCAGGCGGCCTCAGGGCTCAACCGGCGGGCTCCAGGACGGGGCCGCCATTCCATGCCGGCCACGCCGTCAGAGCGCTTGACAGGATACCGCAACGGTTGAAGATCGCATCTTAACCAACGGCCACTCGACGAAAGTCGGCCCCTAGCGCGCCTATCCGTTCGGGCGGCGCTCCCTGGCGTTCATTGCGTGCTTCGGAGAGCGAACATGACGGAAGTGGTGGGAACAAACGCGGCCGGGATCGGGGTTTCAGGTTCCGGCAGCACATACGGCGTCTATGGAACCAGCACCGGCGACTTCGCTGGCGTCGTGGCCAAGAACGGCCCCAACAGCACGGCGCCGGGCCTTTATGCGCAGACCGACAGCCCCGCCCCTGGCGTCCTGGCGATCAGCGGAACCGCCGGCCTGCTGGACGCCCTGTTCTCCACCAATCTGGATGCGGCCGCCATCAAGTGGGGCCAGCAATATCCCAATCAGGCGGGCCTCTTCATCGGTGACGTCGCCCTGACCGGCGCGCTGACGGGCGCGCAGGCCAGCTTCACCGGGAGCTTGAAAGTGACCGGGGCCGTCACCGGCGCCACATGCGTCTACCAGGGCGGCGCCAGCACGGCGGTCAAGGGGGTCAATGGCGCCGGCAGCGGCCAGACGCCGAAGTTCGGCTGCGGCGCCTGGGGCGATTCCGCTCAGGGCTATGGCGTCTATGGCGCCAGCGTCAGCGCCTCGGGCGTATATGGGACCAGCAAGAGCGGACTGGCCGGCGAATTTGTCGGCAATGTCAGCGTCACGGGAAACCTGACGGCGAGCGGCGACCTGAGCGCCAAGGACGTCTCGGCGACGGGCGATGTCAATGTCACCGGCGATGTGGGCGTCACGGGCACCGTCAGCGTCAAGGGCGACATCATTCTCACCGGCGCCGACTGCGCCGAGCAGTTCGATCTTTCGGCGGACGAGCTGGCGGAACCGGGAACGGTGATGGTGATCGACGAAGCCGGAGCGCTGCGTGCGAGCTCGAAGGCCTATGATCGCGCCGTGGCCGGCGTGGTTTCGGGCGCCGGAACGTTTCGGCCCGGGGTCATCCTCGATCAGAGGCCGGGCGATCCCCAGGCGCGCGCGCCGATCGCCCTGGTCGGCAAGGTCTATTGCAAGGTCGACGCCGATGCGGGAGCGATCACGGTCGGCGATCTGCTGACCACCGCGGATCGGCCGGGACACGCCATGAAGGCTGCAGATCCGCTCAAAGGGGTCGGCGCAGTGATCGGCAAGGCCTTGGGGTCTCTGCAGGCCGGACAAGGCTTGCTGCCAATCCTCGTTTCGCTCCAATAACGGCAGCGGCGTCCGTCCATTCGGTGAATACAGACCAGGGATCGCGGTCATGGCGAAGCGCAGCGTCACCATCAATCTGGTCAACAACACGCCCTATTATCTTCAGCACTATTGGGAAGCGGTCTGCAACGGCTCGTGGGGTCCGACGAACGGCACGCCGCCGCCGGGACCTGCGGCCCCAAACGCCTCAATGCCCAACGTCATTCCTCCCAACTCGCTGACATCGCTGTCTTCGGCGGATGCGCAGTTCAGCATCGGCAAGGGAACCGAAGCCTGGATCAAATACTCGATCCTGTGCACGCCTCCGCTGGCCGGGGCGAACCTGCTCTATATCCATTGGGACAACCCATATGTCTGGGCCAATAACGATCCGCCCAACTCCGATCCGATCGTCGCCTCCTGCGTGATCCTGAGCGAGGGGATTTTCAACAAGCCGTATGCGAACCTGCCCAATGGCGAACCTTGCCAGCAGCAGCCGACCCCATGGCCAGCCGGCTCGACGGGGTCCGTCACCGCCAGCGGCCTGACCGGAACCCAAGGCTACGGCGTCGCCGCCGGGCAGACGATCACCCCCGCCGCCACCCAGATCTGCGACGTGGTGACCGTGACCAATAGCGCGAGCGGTCCTCCGACCTTCAGCTGGGGGACGTCGGGCGCCGGACCGGCGTTCGACGTGGTGCTCGGTTGGCCTGAGCTCATCGCCACTCGCGTCATCGACCTGGAGACGGATGTGAACCTGGACTTCACGATGATCCTGCGATCGATCGGCAGCATCGGCCAGTCCATCGGCCAGGTCTATGACGGCGCGAAGGGGCTTCGGGCGCTCGCAACCCAGCAAGGCCAGCCGAGCCTGCGCAAGCTATTCGCCATGTAAGCGTGCGGGGCGGTGATATGCGGCGGAACCTCAAGACTTGAGCCCATAGGCCCGCGATCGTTAGAGGTCCTTATCCCTCAGGGCATCAGCCGCTTGCGGCCTTGCGACAGGTGCCAGCGCATGGCCAGGGCCGCGGCTTCGGCGTCCTGGTCGCCTATGGCCTCGACGATCATCTCGTGCTCGGAGATCATGGCGCAGATCGCCTCGGGAGGGCGATTGCGCGAGATGTCCACGCCGGCCTGCATGATCCGGTCGATGACCGCCTGCATGTGATCGAACACCGCCACGAACACCGGATTGCCGGTGGCGGCGAAGATGGCGCGGTGCAGCTCCATGTCCTGCTGGTGGGCGGGGCCGTTGGACAGCAGGGCCGCTCGCAGCGCCGCCAGGGCCTGCTCGATCTCCACCATCTGCTCGGCGGAACGGCGCTCGGCGGCGAGGCGGGCCGCCTGGGCCTCGAGCACGAAGCGCACCTCGTAGGTGCCCAGGGCCGCAGGCAGGTCGTCCACCGGCAGGTGCTTGGCCAGGCGGGCGGACGGGCGGCGCTTCACATAGGAGCCGGAGCCGCGCCGCGCCTCGGTCACGCCGTCGGAGGCCAGGCGCACCAGCGCCTCGCGCACGATGGTCCGCGACACCCGGAACCGCTCGGCGAGGCGCTCCTCGGAGGGCAGGCGCTGGCCGACCTGGATGTCTTCGTTGGCGATCAGCCGGATGATTTCGGAATAGGCGCGATCCGCCAGCCTGATGTCGCTCATCGCTTTTTCTTTGCGCCCCCCTTTTAGATCAGCCGACTAACCAAGATTACGCTCAGGAGGCCAACCACGGAAATGGCGGTCTCCATCACCGACCAGGTGCGGAAGGCGCCGGTCGTGCTCAGCCCCAGATAGCCGCGGACCAGCCAGAAGCCCGGATCGTTGACATGGGAGAAGAATAGCGATCCGGCGCCGATGGCCAGCACCATCCAGTCCGGCGAGGCGCCGGTGGCGGCGACCACCTTGATCAGCAGGCCGGCGGCGGTGATGGTCGCCACCGTGGCCGAGCCGGTGGCCAGCCGGATCGCCACCGCGACCAGCCAGCCCAGCACCAGGGGCGACAGGCTGCTGTGCATGACCGCCCGCGCCAGCATGTCCGCCACGCCGACGCCCACCAGCACCTGTTTCAGGCCGCCGCCGGCGCCGATAGCCAGCAGGATGGCGCCCGCCGGCCCGACCGCCTCGGCCCACAGGCGCTCCAGCAATCCCTTGTCGCGCAAGGCCTTGCCGAACAGCAGCGGCAGGGCGATCAGGTTGGTCAGCAGCAGCGCCAGCATTGGATTGCTGAAGCCCGACAGCCAGCTGCGCCAGGCGCCCGAGCCTGGGTTCAGCCCCAGAACCTGACCGCTGGTGATCAGGACCACCGGCGCCAGCACCACCGCCGCCGAGGCCCAGATCGGCGGCGGCGTCAGGTGCGAGGCCTCATCGGCGGCTGGCGCCGCCCCGTCCGATGTCCGCACGCCGCGGGCCAGAATGGGCGCCAGCAAGGGGCCGCAGATCGCTGCGGTGGGAATGGCCACGAGCAGGCCATAGGCCATGGTCCGGGCGAGATTCGCGTTCAGCAGGCTGATCGCCAGGATCGGCCCCGGATGCGGCGGAACGAGCGCGTGGACCACCGACAGGCCCGCCAGGGCCGGCAGCATGACCCGCAGCCGCGCGCTTCCCTTGTCGCCGGCGCCCGGCAGGGTGGCGACGGCCGCCCCGATCACCGGCGCCAGCAGGACCAGGCCCGTCTCGAAGAACAGCGGCAGGCCCACCAGCATGGCGGCGGCCAGGGCCGTCCAGGGCGCGAAGCGGGCGCCGGTGGCCCCCAGCACGCCCCGCGCCAGGCTGGCCGCGCCGCCGGACAGCATCAGCATGGCGCCCAGCGACAGGCCCAGCGCCACGATCAGCCCCGTCCCGCCCAGGATGTCGCCGACGCCCTTCTGCACCGCCTTGGCGGTTTCGCCCGGCGCTTGACCGGCCAGGGCCCCGACCAGGACCGCGCCGCAGAGCAGACCGATGAAGGGATGCAGCCGCCCCTTGAGGATCAGCAGCACGGCCAGGCCGACGCCAAGGACGGCGGCCAGGGCCACGCGCAGGTCGTCAGGCGTCATGGCGCGCATCCGTTTTCGAGACGCCGCGCCAGCCCACAGGGCGCGATAGCTGTAGTACAGCTTTGCAGGTTTCAGGTCTGACAAATTCGAATTGACGGGGATTGCAGCGGGAGTTAGCCTGAATCTGTCCAACAGGTTTCAAAACCGTGGTGCAGAGTCCGCTCCAAACCGGCCCCAAACAGGCGGCCGCCGGACTGCGCGCGAGATACGCCCGCCTCGTAGCGGGCGGGGGAGAGGGAGGATGGTTTCCGAAGCTGTCACGACGGTCGAAATCCGACCGAAGCAGACGGATGAGGCCGGCGAGGCGGATGTTTTCGCGACGCTGACGCCCACCCAGCTGAAGGTGCTGCGGGGCGTGTATCTGGGCCAGCTGAACAAGCAGATCGCCTATGACCTGGGCATCGCCGAGGCCACGGTGAAGGCGCACATGACCGCCCTGATGCGCAAGCTGAACGTGCGCAACCGCACCCAGGTGGCGATCGTAGCGCGTAACATCGCCTGACCGGCGCCCCGTCCGGGCTGGGCGCGCCCGGACGGGATTGATCGCACCGCCGCGGCCGCTCACCAGGTCACGCTGAAGAGCGCATGCTGGGACAGCACATAGAGGGTGCGCCGGTCGAGGCCACCGAAGACCAGGCCGATCGGGCGCTCGGGCATGTCGATCCGGCCAAGTTCGCGACCGTCGGGGGCGTAGACGAACACTTGGCCGTTGGCCACATAGACGCGCCCCTGCGCATCCGTCGCCACCGCTTCGCCGCCCCGATCGGCGAAGGGCCGCAGCCCGGTCAGAGCGCCGCCGGGGCCAAGCCGGCCCACATAGGTCACGCCCTCGGTTTCATCGCCGACATAGACCGGCGCGCCCGCGCGGGCGGTCACCAGGCCCAGGGCGTCCAGAGGCGCCGAGAACCGCCAGCCCAGATCGTCCGCCGGCCCCTGCTGGAACGTGCGGAAGGCCGGCAGCACCAGGCTGCCGTCCGGCGAGACATAGTCCCGCGCCTTGGGCCGGCCGGCCTCGGCCTGGAACATCTCGGCCAGGGTAGTGAAGCGGTCTGTCGCGGGATCATACTGGTCCTTGAACTCGCCATTGACCCACCAGCTGGCCGGCAGGGCGGTGAGCGCGTCCGGGTGCGTCATCGCCTGGGTAGGTGCGATCAGCGTCAGCGCCGTCGGCGGCGCGTCGGGTCGGAAGCTATAGACCGTCCCCTGGGCGCCGTAGGACGACAGCACCATCAGGTCGCCCGCGCGGTCGAAGGCCAGTTGCACCGGATCGAGGGCGTTGTCGCGCACCACCTCCAGCCGCCGCTCCGGCGTCCAGCGATAGATGCGCTGGTCGTGATGGTCGGCGAAATAGAGCCGCCCCGCCCCGTCCACGGCCGCGCCCGACAGGCCGAAGAAGCCGTCCTGCAGCCTCGCTACGTGAGCGCCCTCGAAGGCCGCGGGCGCTGCCGGCGACGGGTCGGCCGCCGCGTCCAGCCGGGCGAACTGGCGCTCGCGCACCTCCAGGCCGTGGGTGAGGTCGACGATGGCGTCCTCATAAGGGAAGTGGCTGGCGCGCAGGTCGGTGGCGCAACCCTCGGCGTCGCAGGTCGCCAGGCCGCTTTCTGCGTTGACCTGCACATTGCGGAAGCGGACGTCCGAGACGTTGTAGAGCTTCACCGCCGCCGGCGCCGGCTTCAGCGTGCGGGTCACCCGATAGGCGTGGTAGTTGGCCACCAGCACGTCGCGGGCGTTGCGGATCTCCAGCGACACCGCATCGCCGCTCTCACCGGCCTCTTCTTCGGTCTGGGGCGCCAGCAGCTCCCAGTGGGCGACATGGTCCAGCACGATCTCGTTGCGCACATGGTGCTCGTCGGACAGCTCGTAGACATGGCCGGGAGTGTCGGTGTCGGAGACGTAGAAGCCGGCCTGGGCGTAGGTGTCTGGGCTCCAGATGTCGGCGAAGGTCCCGCCGCCGCCGTCGGTCACCCACAGGCTGGGATACTGGGCGTCCCAGCGCCGGCGCGGATCAGGATCGGCGGTGTGGTTGATGTTGTAAGGATTGGCCGTGCGCCCATCGGCCTGCAGCGTGCCGTGGCCGCCCTCGATCTTGACGTCGTCGACCAGCGACTGCGCGCCGGCGGTCCACAGCAGCGCCGTGGCGCGCGGGTTCACCCCGCCGGTGAACAGGCCCAGGCCGGTGACGATATCGGCGCCGCCCTTGGCCGCCTGGACCAGCGCCTTGGGCGGTCCCAGGCCGGCATAGCCGGGCGTGTCGTCGGCCAGGATGATCTGGGTCAGGCTCGGGTGCAGGCCGATCAGCACCGTGTCCGGCCGCAGGCGCAGGGTGTCGCTGACCTTGTAACGGCCGATGGGGAAATAGAGCACGCGGCGGCTGTCTATGGCCTTCTGCAGGGCGGCGGTGTCGTCGGCGACGCCGTCGCCGACCACGCCCAGGCTGCGCACGTCGGTCCATTCGCCTACCGGCGGCAGCGGCCGGATCGCCGGCGGCCCCTCGGCTGGCATGGCGGCCAGGGGCGCGGCGTCCATATGGGTCTCCACCCGGCCCATGTCGCCCAGGCCCGGCAGGGTCAGGCCGTGGGTGAAGCTGGCCACCCGATAGGTCGCCGCCGGCCCGGCGACGAGCCGGCCGCTCTCGCGGAACCGGGCGAAGACCGGCGTGGCGCGGGCCTGCACGTCCTCGAACCCGACCTGGGTGTCGGCGCTGGTCTCATGGCTGATCACCACGCCGGCCTGGGCCACATTCTCGAAGCGGATGTGCTCGCCCCACAGCCAGTCGCCATAGCCGGGGTCGATCTCAACGCCGACGGGCGTGTCGCGGAACTGGTCGCCCACCAGGGTCAGGCCGGCCTCGTGCTCGCGGATGGCCGCGTCGCGCTGGCCCTGGAAGCTGGAGTCGATCAGGGTGAACTGCCAGGCCGGCGAAGGCTTCTCGGTCAGGATCCCATAGCGGCCACCGAAGAAGCGCAGGGCCTCGGCCTCATTACCCACCTGATAGACCCCCGCCAGGCCCGAGCCGATGTGGAAGTCGATATGGCTGAGATAGGCGTGCTGGGCGGCGTGGAAGCGGACGCCGACGGCGGCGGCGTTCCCCTCGCCGATGCGCAGCACCAGATTGCTGATGGCCGAATAGAAGGTGCCGGGATTGGCGTCGGCGATCTGGGCGTTGAAGGGCACGCTGTTTCGCACGGGGAACGGCGGCGCGCGGCCGCCAAAGGTCGCGCCCGCCACGACCACCATGGCCGCCACCCCGCTCTGGAAGCCTGGCGTGGCGTCGCCCAGCACCAGCTCCGGCGCCGTGGGGCCGACGCCGAACAGGCGCTCAGCCGGCCAGACGAACAGGGTGCGGCTGATGCGGTAGCGGCC
>OUWB010000519.1_pt2 | contig 14958 bp, 13 predicted proteins | sample 1779821 | NCBI WGS metagenome assembly OUWB01 (sample SAMEA3914806, study PRJEB12502) | metagenome | biome: forest; material: soil | place: Canada | collected 2011-08-03 | depth 0.1 m
CCAGACCAACCTCCTGGCCCTCAACGCCGGGGTCGAGGCCGCCCGCGCGGGCGAGGCCGGCCGCGGCTTCGCGGTGGTCGCCCAGGAAGTCCGCGCCCTGGCCCAACGCTCCGCCGAGGCCGCCAAGGAGATCAAGGCCCTGATCTCCACCTCCGGCGCCCAGGTGGAGAAGGGCGTGCAGATCGTGGCTGAGACCGGCGGCATCCTGGAGCGGATCGGCCGCCAGGTGGCCGAGATCAGCCAGATCGTCTCGGCCATCGCCGCTTCGGCCCAGGAGCAGTCCTCAGGCCTGGGCCAGGTGAACGTCACCATCGGCGAGATGGACCGCGCCACGCACCAGAACGCCGGCATGGCCCGCGAGACCAGCGACGCCTGCCGCACCCTGGCCGAGGAGACCCAGCAACTGGTCGACTATATGGCCCGCTTCGAGGTCGGCCAGGCCAAGCAGGCCGTCGCCGGGCGCCGCCGCTCCGCCGCCTGAGCGGGACCGATCAAGCCCCGGGGCTTCGGCCAGATGCGCTGACGCCCGGATGGCGCTAGGCTGCGTCCCAAGCTGAAAGGGCAGGGAGCGCGACCATGGCCGACGACGAACGGATCACCCTCTATTACGCCCCCCAGACCCGGGCGACCGGCGTGCGGGTGCTGCTGGAAGAGCTGGGCGCGCCCTATGACCTGCACCTGCTGAACATGAAGGCGGGCGAGCAACGCCAGCCGGGCTATCTGGCCGTCAATCCCCTGGGCAAGGTGCCGGCCATCCGCCACCACGGCCAGTCGATCACCGAGCAGGTGGCCATCAACATCTATCTGGGCGACCTGTTCCCCGGCGCCGGCCTGACCCCGGCGACTGACGATCCCCTGCGCGGCCCCTATCTGCGCTGGCTCGTCTATTATGGCTCGTCCTTCGAGCCGGCGCTGATCGACAAGTTCATGAAGCGCGAGCCGGCGCCCGTGACCCAGTCGCCCTATGGCGACTATGAGACCATGCTTGGCGCGCTGGAGGGCCAACTGGCCAAAGGCCGCTATCTGCTGGGCGAGCGGATCAGCGTGGCCGACGTGCTGTGGGGCTGCGCGCTGCGCTGGACCATGCTGTTCGGCCTGGTGCCCAAGACCGAGGTGTTCACCCGCTACGCCGACGAGATGAACGCCCGGCCCGCCTTCCAGAAGGTGTTCGCCGAGGACGCCGAGCTGGCGGCCCGGCAGACGGCGGCGCTGCAGCCGTCATAGTCCGTGTTCCTGGCCGAGTTCGGCATTCAAAGGCTCGAGGTTGTCCCGGCGGCCCATACGCTCGAACACCTGCAGAAGGCCCTGGAGGCTTGAACGTATGGGCTACCGGCATTCCGCGCTGCGTGCTCCAGCCGGTAGGGACGGGAAAATGATGGGCGTGTTAAATTTAGCGATGGCTCAGTCGATCCGCGCCAGCACGCCCTCCAGGGCGGCCAGGAACTTGCGCCAGCCGTATTGCGCGCCCTGATAGTTCTGTTGTTGATCGGGCCGGAAACCCGACTGCTCCATGCGCAGATAGGCGCCCGCCTTCGTGGGCGTGATCGTCCAGGTGACCAGGGTCTCCAGGCCATAGGCGCCCCAGGTATAGACCAGGGTCTTGTTGGGTTCGATCGTCACCACCCGGCAGTCCACCGAACCCCAGTCCCCGCTGAAGGTGAAGCGATGGTCCGCCACCGGCTGGAAGTCGGTCTTCATCAGCCATTCCTCGATCAGGTGCGGCTGGGTGAGGGCGCGCCAGATCTTTTCCGGCGGGAACGCCACCTCGCGCTCGACGACGACGGAGAGCGTCTGGCTTGTGACATCGGTCATTGGTCCATCCTTTTCAGCAGGTCTTCCAGAGCATCGAAGCGGCCCTGCCAGAAGCCGGTCATCTGGCTCGTCCAGTCGACCAGCGGGGCCAGGGCGTCCAGCTGGGCGCTGTAATGGGTCTGGCGGCCCGCGTGGCGGTCGCGCACCAGCCCGGCCTGCTTGAGCTGGCCAAGATGCTTGGAGACCGCGGGCTGGGACACCCCGGCGGCGGCGGTCAGGGCGGCGACGGTCTGCTCGCCCTCGCGGCACAGGCGCTCGAAGATCGCGCGGCGCGTCGGGTCGGCCAGGGTGCGAAAAAGGGCGTCGTGCGCTTGCGTCATGCCAAACAGATAACCCGACAGCTATGGATTAATCCATAACCATCGGGCTATGTGTACGTCAAGCGATGGCCAGCGCCGGATCAGCGCGGCGAGACCTCCAGCACCACCTTGCCCGGGGCGTGATGGTCCTGCAGGTGGGTTTCGGCGTCGGCGGCGTGGATCAGGGGGAAGACCTTGTCCACGGTCACCTTGACCTTGCCGTCGGCTATCAAGGCGGCGATCTCGCGCAGCTGATCGCCGTCCGGCTGGCAGGTGTAACGGCTGGCGATGATCCCCAGCTTGGCGGCCTTGTGATCGTCCGGCTGCTGAAGGGCCGAGACCAGCCGGCCGCCCGGCCGGATCACCGCCCAGGAGCGTTCCTGGGTTTCGCCGCCGACCAGGTCGAGCACCAGGTCGAGGGGCGGGACGATGTCCTCGAACCGCTCGCCGCGATAGTCGATCACGCGGTCCGCCCCTAGACCCTCCACGAAGTCGCGGTGCTCGGCCGAAGCGGTGGCGAACACCTGGGCGCCGAACAGCTTGGCGAACTGCACGGCGAAGGGGCCGACGCCGCCCGAGGCGCCGTGGATCAGCACCGTCTGGTCGGTTTGCAGCTCGCCATGGGTGAACAGGCCCTGCCAGGCGGTGAGGGCGGCCAGCGGGACGGAGGCGGCCTGGATCATGTCCAGCGCCTCGGGCGAGCGGGCGCACAGCTGCGCCGGCACGGTGACCCATTCGGCATAGCCGCCGCGATCCTGCGGCAGCATGGCGAACACCGCGTCGTCCACGGCCAGGTCGCGCACGTCCTGGCCCAGGGCGACGACCACCCCGGCCACGTCGCGGCCCAGGGTGACGGGCAGCTGCTCGGCGGTCACCGCGGGGTATTTGCCCTCGCGGATCTTGTAATCCACCGGATTGACCCCGGCGGCCCGCACCTTGATCAGCACCTCGCCCGGGCCGGGCTGCGGCTGGGGCAGGTCCTCGAGCTTGAGCACGTCCGGACCGCCGAACTCGTGGATTCTGATGGCTTTCATCGCAAAGTCTCCAATCGTGTGCGAGGCGGCGGCGCTCAGTTCGCGCTCTTGCCGCCCAGCTGGGCCATCAATTCCTGTTTGCGGCTCTCCAGCCGGCGGCCCATGGCCTCCAGGTCCTCGTCGCCCCGCTTGGCTTGCGAGAAGACGCCGCCGGGCTGCTCCTCCTCGCGGACGTGGTGCTTGATGTATTCGCCCAGCACCTTGACCTTGGCGTCATAGAGGTCCTGGCCGGGCTTCATCGCCTCGATCTCGGCGATCAGGTGCTTGGCGCCGGCGTGCTCCACATAGGCTTCGTCCAGCAGATCGTCCTCCACCTCGCCGCGCTCGGCGGGATAGAAGATCTCCTCCTCGATCTGGGTGTGGACCTTGAGCGCCAGGGCGATCCTGTCGAACAGCTGCTGCTTCTCGGCGTCGCCCTCCAACTGCTCGTATTCGTCGAACATGTGCTCGACCTCGCGGTGGTCCTTTTTCAGCAGCGAGACGGCGAGGGGATCGCGCTGGCCCGTGCGGCGGGTGCGGCGGTTCTTGGCGGACGATGACTTGCTGGTGGGGCTGGCGGACATGGTTTCCTCCGAGGATAGGGCGCTAGACGAATCCATCGCCGCATTCGGCGCGGCGGCATGATTGTCGACCCTCCTAGAACTGATGAGGCCGACGCCCGTTCCTGTATCGGAACGCAAACCTCACGTAAGAGCGGACTTCGCCACGGATTGTTTTCCCGCCGTCGCGCGGAAATTACAGATCACGCCGGCCAATTCGCTGCGCCGTTTGGCGGACAAAGGCTTTATCGACACATTCAAGTAACGTCATATACTGATAACATAGATATATAAATTAGGAGAAGCTGATCCAGATCATCAGCAGCGATCGAATCTGCGAGGCTTCGATGTTTCGAGAGCCGTCAAGCATCGGCCATCCCTGCGCAAGCTTCGGAACTGTCCTGGGCCAAGGATTGTTTCCAGCCCCGTGAACACGCTGCCTCGGGCGCTGGAGTGGGCATGGCGGATCAGGAACCGGACGGCGGTCAACGCGGCCAGGCCCCTTCGGGCGAAGCGCCCCAGGGCCAACCGCAGCCCAAGAAGCGCGGGCTGAAGGAACGGCCGATCCTGGTGGTCGGCCTGGTCACAGTCCTGCTGCTGGCGGCCATAGGCGGCGTCCTCCTCTGGCTGCATGCGCGCAATTTCGAGAGCACCGACGACGCCTTCGTCGACAGCCATATCGTGCGCCTGGCGCCGCAGGTGGCTGGCCGCGTGACCCGCGTCTTCGCCGAGGACAACCAGCTGGTCCAGGCCGGCCAGCCGCTGGTGGTGCTGGACTCCGCCGACGCTGACACCCGCGTGGCCCAGAGCCGGGCGCAGAAGGCCCAGGCCCAGGCCCAGACTGACCAGGCCCGGGCCGAGATCGCGGTCGACCAGGCCAGCCTGCGCCAGAGCCAGGCCGACGCCGACGCGGCCAAGGCCCAGGCCGACGACGCCGCGCGAGACCTGGCCCGCTACCGCGCCCTGCAGGCGGCTGATCCCGCCGCCGTGGCCCAGCAGCAGTTCGACCAGGCCGTGGCCCGGGCCAAGCAGACCGACGACCAGTGGCGCTCGGCCCTGCGCGCCGCCAAGGCCAAGGCCGCCCAGGTGAATGAGGCCCGCACCCAGGTCACCGCCGGCGAGAGCCAGGTGGCCGCCGCCCAGTCGCAGCTGAACGACGCCGACATCAACCTGTCCTATGACACCCTGGTTGCGCCCATCGCCGGCCATGTGGCGCAGAAATCCGTGGCGGTGGGGAACTACGCCCAGCCGGGCACGCAGCTGATGGCCGTTGTGCCGCTCGAGATCTGGGTCACCGCCAACTTCAAGGAGACCCAGCTGGCCCATATGCGCATCGGCCAGCCTGTGGACATCCACGTGGACGCCTGCCCCCGGGACCACATCACCGGCCACGTCAATTCGATCCAGTACGGCGCGGGCCAGGCTTTCGCCCTGCTGCCGCCGGAGAACGCCACCGGCAACTTCGTCAAGGTGGTCCAGCGGGTGCCGGTGAAGATCCTGTTCGACAATCCGCCTCCCGACTGCCCGCTCGGCCCCGGCATGTCCGTCGAGCCGCGCGTGCGGGTGCGCTGATGGCCCGCGGCCCGCAAGCCGGCGCCGGGGGAAACGACGGCTGGACGGCGGACCGTTCCGTCGCCGGCGGCCGCAATCCCTGGTCCATCGTGGCGGTGATCTCCATCGCCACCTTCATGACCGTGCTCGACACCTCGATCGCCAATGTGGCCCTGGACCATATCGGCGGCGGCATGGCGGTGAGCTATGACGAGGCCACCTGGGTGACCACCAGCTTCCTCGTCGCCACCGCCATCATCATCCCCATCTCCGGCTGGCTGGCCAATGTGCTGGGGCGCAAGCCCTATTACATGGCCTCGGTGGCGGTGTTCACCCTGGCCTCGCTGCTGTGCGGGATCGCCCCCAACTTCACCTGCCTGATCCTGGCCCGCGTGCTGCAAGGCGCGGCCGGGGGCGGTCTGGCGGCGGTGGAGCAGTCGATGCTGGTCGACACCTTCCCCCCGCGCCAGCGCGCCCTGGCCTTCGCCGCCTACGGCGTGGTGGTCATCGCCGGCCCGGTGGTGGGGCCGGTGGTGGGCGGGCTGATCACCGACAATTCCAGCTGGCGCTGGTGCTTTCTGATCAACGTGCCGGTGGGCGCCCTGTCGCTGTTCCTGGTCAATATGCTGGTGGCCGAGCCCGACACGCTCAAGCGCGAGCGCGCCAAGCTGCTGGAGGGCGGGCTGAAGGTCGACTGGATCGGATTTGCGCTGGTGGCCCTGTTCCTGGGCTGCCTGGAGGTGACCCTGGACCGAGGCCAGAGGGACGACTGGTTCTCCAGCCCGTTCATCACCACCAGCGCCATTATCTCGGCCGTGTCCCTGTTCCTGTTCGTCCCCTGGGAGCTGACCCGCGAGGCGCCGATCGTGCCCATCGCCATGTTCGGCCGGCGCAATTTCGGCATAGCCAGCATCTTCCTGCTGATCGTGGGGGTGATCATCTTTGGCACCACCCAGTTCATTCCGCAGCTGCTGCAGCAGGTGATGGGCTACACCGCCACCGACGCCGGCCTGGCCCTGACCGCCGGCGGCCTGGCCACCATCGTGGTCATGCCTCTGAGCGGCGTCCTGGCCAGCAAGGTCGATCCGCGCCTGCTGGTGGGCTTCGCCTTCACCATCCAGGGTCTGGCCCTGTGGAACATGAGCCACCTGGACACCCAGCTGTCATTCAGCTCGGCGGCCATGGCGCGGATGTTCCAGGCGGTGGGCCTGCCGTTCCTGTTCGTGCCGATCACCAACATGGCCTATGTCGGGCTGAAGCCGAACGAGAGCAACCAGGCCTCGGCGCTGATGAACGTGGCCCGCAACTTGGGCGGCACCATCGGCATCTCCTCGGTGCAGACCATGCTGGCCCAGCGCAGCCAGTTCCACCAGGCGCGGCTGGTGGAGACGCTCAGCCCGCTCAACCCCGGCTACAGCCAGGGGACCAGCCAGATCGCCCAGACGCTGCAGGGCCTGGGCCAGCCGCAAGTCGACGCCAGCCAGATGGCCACCGCCAACCTCTACCGGGCGCTGGGGACCCAGGCGCAGATGCTGTCCTATGTGGACGTGTTCCACACCCTGATGTGGGTGGTGTTCGGCGCCTTGCCGCTGCTGCTGCTGATGCAGGGACGCAAGCCCGGCGCGGGAGGCGGCCGATGAAGCACGCCGTCACCCCGCTGCTCGCGGCGCTGCTGGTCTCCGGCTGCATGGTCGGTCCCAATTACAGCCGGCCCGACCTGCCGGCGCCGCCGGCCTATGTGGAGGCGGCCTCGACCGCCCAGACCGCCATCGCCGCCAACGAGGCCGACCTGCAGGGCTGGTGGCGGGTGTTCGGCGATCCGGTGCTCGACCAGCTGATCGCTCAGGGCCTGTCGGGCAGCCCGGACCTGGACGCCGCCGCCTCGCGCGTGCGCCAGGCCCGCCAGCAGGAGCGCATCGCCCAGGCCGCCCTGCTGCCGCAGCTGAACGGCAGCGCCGACGCAGTGACCTTCAACTCCGACCGCAGTTCGCCCGGCAGCGGATCGAAGAGCGGATCGAGCGCGGCCGGCGGCTCCAGCGGCGCGGGCGGATCCGGCGGCTCATCTCAGGAGACGATTCCCAACCACCTCAACCTCTATTCCGTGGGCTTTGACGCCACCTGGGAGGTCGACCTGTTCGGCGGCGCGCGCCGGCAGGTGGAGGCGGCTCACGACAACGCAGAGGCCGCGGTCTGGAGCCGGCGCGACGGCGAGGTCAGCCTGACGGCCGAGATCGCCAACGACTATTGGGGCCTGCGCGCCATCCAGGCGCGCATCGCACTGGACCAGGAGCAGATCCAGCGGCGCAACGAATTGCTCGGCCTGGTGCGCCTGCGCCGCCAGCACGGGTTCGTCACCGAGCTGGACGTCAACCAGCAGGTCTCGCAGATATCGAGCGCGGAGGCGCAGCTGGCCCAGCTGCAAGCCCAGGCGCGGATGCAGATGCACGCCCTGGCCGTGCTGGTCGGCCAGCCGCCGGAGGCCCTGATCGCGCAGCTGGACACCGCCGGCGCGTCCCTGCCGGCGCCGCCCGCCAGCCTGTGGGTGGGCGCGCCCGCCGACCTGCTCGCGCGCCGTCCCGACGTGCGCTCGGCCGAACGCCAGCTGGCCTCGGCCAACGCCGGCGTCGGCGTGCAGGAGGCCAATCTCTATCCCAAGCTCAACCTGCTGGGCCTGGCCTCCTTCGCCGGAACCTCGCTCAGCGACCTGTTCTCGAGCCAGAACCTGTCCTCGGTGGGGGTGGGCATGGTCACTGCGCCGATCTTCACCGGCGGCCGGACCCGGGCGGCCATAGCTGCGGCCAAGGAACAGCGCGCCCAGGCCCTGGACAGCTATCGCTCGGCCTTCCTGGGCGCCTTGCGCGACGTGGAGGACGCGCTCAGCCAATATCGCGGTGAGGACGCGCGCCACGCCGCCTTGGCCCAGGCCGTCACCACCGCCGCCAGCAGCTACCAGATCGCCCAGGACCAGTACCGCACCGGCATGGTCGATTTCACCAGCGTGCTCCAGGTCCAGGACACCCTGATCACCGCCCAGGACCAGCTGACCCAGTCCGACGGCCAGCGGCTGAGCGATCTTGTCGCTCTCTATAAGGCCCTTGGCGGTGGGTGGAGCGGGTAGGGGCCAATGGCCTTCTTTGCTCCCTTGCGAAGCGGGGGAGGAAAGGCTTCTCAGCCCTGACCCAGCAGCTCGCGCAGCCGCAGCGCATCCAGGGGCGCGGCGCTTTTGATGTCGTTGTCGAAGTAGCAGAACACCGCCAGCCCCTGATCGCGCCAGCGGCCGATCTGTTCGGCCCAGGCCTTCAGCGCCCTGTCGCCGTAGCGGCCGGCGTAACGCCCGCCTGGGCCATGGCCGCGGACATAGACGAAGCCGGCGGTGACCTCCCACGGCGCGGGGGCGTGGTGATGGTCCGACAGGCACAGGGCGATATCGTGCGCCGCCAGCTGCTTGAACACCTCGGGCGCATACCAGCTGGGATGGCGGAACTCGACCGTGCAGGGCGTGCGCGGCAGCAGGTCCAGGAACGCCGCCAGTCGCTCGTCGTCGCGCGCCAGGCTGGGCGGCAGCTGGATCAGGGCCGGCCCCTGAGCCGCGCCCAGGCCGCGCATCAGGCCGAACACCCGCTCCACGCTCTCGCCCGCGCCGACCAGTTTGAGGTTATGGGTGATGTAGCGCGAGACCTTCCAGGCGAAGACAAAGCCCGGCGGCGCGGTCCTGGCCCAGGTCTCCACCGTGCTCGCGCGCGGCAGGCCATAGAAGCTGGCGTTGATCTCGGCGGTGTCGAACTGGGAGGCATAGTAGGCTAGGCGCTGCTTCAGCGGCAGCTTCTCGGGATAGAACGGCCCGCGCCAGTCGGCATAGGTCCAGCCTGAACAGCCGATCCTGGGCTCGGGCCTGGCGGCGGGGCCGCTCATTTGGCCCGGCGCGCGCGGGACCTGGCCGGCGCAGCGGGCTTGGGCTTGGCCCCAGACGCCTTGTTCGCAGACGCCTTGTTCGCAGACGCCTTGCCGGCGGGCGCCGACCTGGCCTGCAGGCTGGCGCGCAGGGCCGACATCAGGTCGACCACATTGGTGTCGTCGGGCGGCGTGACCTCGGCCACCTTGTGACCCTTCTGCTTCTCGGCGATCAGCGCCTTGAGCGCCTCTTCGTAGCGGTCGACGAACTGGCTGGGGTCGAAAGCGCCTTCCTGCTGCTCGATGATCTTCTCGGCTATGGCCACCATCTTCGGGTCGGGCTTGGCGGCGCTGATGGCGCCGAACACCTCGTCCGGCTTGCGCACCTCGGCGTCGGTGCGCAGGGTGTAGGCCAGGATGCCCTTGCCCCGCGGCTCCAGGGCCAGGATGCGCTCGCGGGTGGCCAGCACGATGCGACCCAGGGCGATCTGGCCGGAGGTCTCCATCGCCTCGCGGATAACCGCGAACGGCTCCTGGGCCAGCTTGCCCTCGGGGGTGAGGAAATAGGGCGTGTCCCAATAGAGCCGGTCGATCTCGCCCCGCGGCACGAACCGCTCGATGTCGATGGTCTTGGTGCTCTCCAGCTTGACCGAGCGGATCTCGTCGTCGCTCAGCAGCACATATTCGCCCTTGGAGACCTCGTAGCCCTTGACCAGGTCGCCGCGGCCGACCGGGCCGGTGTCCGGGTCGGTGGTGACCATGCGGATGCGGTTGTTGGTCTTTGGGTTGATCAGGTGGAAATGCACGTCGCCGCCGGCGTTGACCGCCGAGTAGAGCGCCACCGGGCAGGTGACCAGCGACAGCTTCAGATGGCCTTGCCAGCCGGGGCGATAGGGCATGTGGGGCCTCCGCTTGGATCGTCTGCGGATCAACGGCTGAGGAGCCGCATGCGTTCGGTCAGCCGCAGGGCGCCGCCTCGCCGGTGTCCAGGTCGAGCCGGAAGCAGTGGGCGTGGCCGGTGCGCGCATCCTGGACGATCACGTTCAGCTCGCCCTCCAGACCGGGCGCAAAGGGCAGGGCCTCGGCATAGGCCACGGCGGCGGCCTCGAAACTGGCCTCGATCACCGTGCGGGCGTGATGCGGGTCCAGATGACGGGCCTGGACGCGGAAGGGGCGAAGATCGGTCATGCGCTTGTAACGCACGGCGCGCCGGATCGACTCGCCGGCGCCGGCCGTTGCAGGCGGGCACATCCAGGGAGCAGGCCATGGCCGGCGCCAAGCTCGCGCGCTATCGCGGCAAGCGTGATTTCACCAAGACCGCCGAGCCCTCGGGCGCTGCGGCGGTCGCCGCCTCGGACCGGCTGCGCTTCGTGATCCAGAAGCATGCCGCCAGCCACCTGCATTTCGACCTGCGGCTGGAGAGCGACGGCGTGTTCCGCTCCTGGGCCGTGCCCAAGGGGCCGTCGCTGGACCCGCACGACCGGCGCCTGGCGATGGAGGTCGAGGACCATCCGCTGGACTATGGCGACTTCGAGGGGACCATCCCCCAGGGCCAGTATGGCGGCGGCGTGGTGATGTTGTGGGACCGCGGCTACTGGGCGCCGGAACCGGGCTTCGAGGCTGTCGGCCAGGCCCTCGACAAGGGCGAACTGAAGTTCGTCATGGAGGGCGAGCGCATGCACGGCGGCTGGGTGCTGGTGCGCACCCGCCGCGACGAGCGCGGCCGGGCGCAATGGATGCTGATCAAGCACCGCGACGCCGCCGCGGCCGACGACGCGCCCGCGCCCGCCGATGACGACCGTTCAGTAGCTTCTGGCCGGACCATGGGTGAAATTGCGGCCGGGGAGGGTGCGCACCCAACCCCGTTCATGACCGGCAAGCCCGGTCAGGCCCAGTCCGCGCTCCCGCCCGTCTGGCGGTCCCGAAAGGCCGGCGCCGCCTCGGCCGCCAATGAGAAGCTCGCCAACAGGACGCCAGACTTCATCGAGCCCCAGCTGACCCGCGCGGTGGAGCGGCCGCCCACGGGCGCAGGCTGGGGCCACGAGATCAAGTTCGACGGCTATCGCATGCAGCTGCGCGTCCAGGACGGCCAGGCGCGCCTGCGCACCCGCAAGGGCCTGGACTGGTCGGCGCGCTTTCCCGAGATCGTCGCTGACGCCGCAGGCCTGGCGGACGGCATATTGGACGGCGAGATCGTCGCCCTCGACGCCGACGGCGCGCCCGATTTCGGCGCCCTCCAGGCCGCCTTGGCCGAGGCGCGCACCCAGGACCTGGTCTATTTCGCCTTCGACCTGTTGTTCGACGGCGCCCACGACCTGCGTCCACAGCCCCTGGCCAGGCGTAAGGAAGCCCTGCGGCAAGCCCTGGCCACGGCGCCGGATCGGCTGCGCTATGTGGATCACTTCGAATCCGGCGGCGAGGCGGTGCTGCGATCGGCCTGCCGCCAGCATCTGGAGGGGGTGGTCTCCAAGCGGCTGAACGCGCCCTATCGTGCGGGCCGGGGCGACGACTGGGTCAAGTCCAAGTGCCGGGCCGGGCATGAGGTGGTGATCGGCGGCTACACCACCGCGGCCAATGGCGCCTTCCGCTCGCTGATCGCTGGGGTCTATCGCCAGGACGCGCTGATCCATGTGGGCCGCATCGGCACGGGCTTCGGCCGCGACAAGGCCGCCCGGCTGCTGGCCGCGCTGCGGCCGCTGGAGATCAAGACGAGCCCTTTCGCCACCGAGGCTCCGGCCGGCGGGGCGGGCAAGAGCCATTGGGTGCGCCCCGCGCTGGTGGCCGAGATCGAATATGAGGGCTTCACCCCCGACGGGCTGATGCGCCAGGCCGCCTTCAAGGGCCTGCGCGAGGACAAGCCCGCCGCCGAGGTCGAGGCGGAAAAGCCGGCGCCGGCCGACACCGCGCTGAAGGCGCCGAAGACTCAGGCCGCCGCGGCGCCGGTCACCGTCCGCGAGGGCGGGACGGCCAGGGTCATGGGCCTGGCGATCAGCCATGCGGACAAGGCCCTATGGCCGGACGGCGGCGACGGCCGGCCGGTGACCAAGCTGGACCTGGCCCGCTATTACGAGGCGGTGGGCGAACGGATGCTGGCCCACCTGCGCGGCCGGCCCTGTTCGATGGTCCGCGCGCCGGACGGGATCGAGGCGCGCGAGCGCTTCTTCCAGCGGCATGTGGGCAAGGGGCAGTCCAACCTGATCTCGGTGGTGACCGTGGCCGGCGACCGCCAGCCCTATCTGCAGTTCGACCGAATCGAGGCCCTGGTCGCCGCGGCCCAGACGGCGGCGCTGGAGCTGCATCCCTGGAACTGCGCGCCCTTCGCCCCGGAGACGCCCGGCCGGCTGGTGTTCGACCTGGACCCCGCGCCTGACGTGGACTTCGGCCAGGTGATCGCGGCGGCGCTCGAGCTGAAGGCGCGGCTAGAGGCCCTGGGCCTGGCCGCCTTCTGCAAGACCACCGGCGGCAAGGGCCTGCACGTGGTCACCCCCGTGGAGGCCGAGGGCGTGGGCTGGCCCCAGGCCAAGGCCTTCGCCCTGGATGTGTGCAAGGCCATGACAGCCGACGCCCCGGACCGGTTCCTGGTCAACATGGCCAAGGCCAAGCGCGGCGGCCGCATCTTCCTCGACTATCTGCGCAACGACCGCATGGCCACCGCGGTGGCCCCGCTGTCGCCCCGGGCGCGGCCGGGCGCGCCGGTCTCGATGCCGCTGGCCTGGTCCAAGGTGAAGCCTGGCCTGGACCCGGCCGCCTTCACCCTCCGCACCGCGCCCGCCCTGCTGGCCAAGGCTGACGCCTGGGAAGGCTACGACCGCGCCGCCGCGCCCTTGACCGAGGCGATCCGCCGCCTGGGCGGCTGACGGGCGCCAGGAATGGCGCTGGTGATCTTCTTTGCTCCCCTGCGCAGCGGGGGAGCTGTCAGGCGCAGCCCTGACTGAGGGGGCGCTGCGGCGGTGAAGCGGCTGCGCCCCCTCCGTCGACGCTGCGTTCATGGCGATCCCCTGGAGTGCGACGGGGCTGACGGGTTGTAACCTTTCCCGCCAAAGGGCGAACTTAGCCGTCGAAGGTTCGACGCCGCCGCGGCGTCCCGAGGAGCTTTCCGGCCCATGCTTCTGCTCGTCCTGGCCTATCTCGCCGGCGCCCTGACCATCGTCAGCCCCTGCATCCTGCCGGTGTTGCCCTTCGTCTTCGCCCGCGCCGACCAGCCGTTCCTGCGCAGCGGGCTGCCGCTGCTGGTCGGCATGGCGGCGACCTTCGCCCTGATCGCCACCCTGGCGGCGGTGGGCGGAGGCTGGGCGGTGCAGGCCAACGCCTATGGCCGCTATATCGCCCTGGGCGTGCTGGGCCTGTTCGGCCTGCTGCTACTGTTCCCGGCCCTGGCCGACCGCGCCACCCGGCCGCTGGTGGCCCTGGGCTCGCGGCTGTCGCAGTCGGCGGCGCCGGCCGGCGGGGTTCAGGGCGTGGGCGGCTCATTGCTGCTGGGCGCGGCCACCGGCCTGCTGTGGGCGCCCTGCGCCGGCCCTGTCCTGGGCCTGATCCTGACCGGGGCTGCGCTGCAGGGCGTCTCGGCCATGACCAGCCTGCTGCTGCTGGCCTACGCCGCCGGCGCGGCCACCTCGCTGGCCCTGGCCCTGCTGGTCGGCGGCCGCGCCTTTGCGCTGATGAAGCGGTCCCTGGGCGCGGGGGAGCATATCCGGCGCGGCCTGGGCGCGCTGGTGCTGGTCTCGGTGGCGGTGATCGCCCTGGGGCTGGACACCGGCCTGCTCACCCGCCTGTCCCTGGGCGGAACCAATTCCATCGAGCAGGCCCTGCTGGACAAGGTCCAGGGCCGCCAGGCCATGCCGGCCCAGACCGTGGCCGCGAGCGGCGCCCTGCCGGTGCTAGGCTCGATGCCTTCATTGGCCGGCGCCACCGGCTGGCTGAACTCGCCGCCCCTGACCGCCCAGCAGCTGCGCGGCAAGGTGGTGCTGGTGGATTTCTGGACCTATTCCTGCATCAACTGCCTGCGCAGCCTGCCCTATGTGGAGGCCTGGGCCGAGAAATACCGCGCCCAGGGTCTGGTGGTGATCGGGGTGCACACGCCCGAATTCGCCTTCGAGAAGGACCCGGCCAATGTGCGCCGCGCCGTGGCCCAGCTCGGCGTGACCTATCCGGTGGCCCTGGACGCCGACCACGGCGTCTGGCGCGCCTTCGCCAACCGCTATTGGCCGGCCCACTACTTCATCGACGGGCAGGGGCGCATCCGCCACGAGCACTTCGGCGAGGGCGACTACGACCAGTCCGAGCGGGTGATCCAGCGCCTGCTGGCCGAGAACGGCGCCCAGGCCGTGCCGCATGGGGTGGTGGCCGTGGCCGGCGCCGGCGCGGGCGCGGCGGCCAGCGCCGACGTCGCCTCGCCCGAGACCTATGTGGGCTATGACCGCGCCGACCGCTTCGCCTCGCCGGGCGTGCAGGCGAGGGACCAGGCCAAGCTCTATGCCGAGGGCGACCTTGGCCAACTCAACGCCTGGAGCCTCAAGGGCCGGTGGACCGTGGGGCCGCAGGCGGCGATGCTGGACGCTCCGGGCGGGCGGATCGCCTTCCGCTTCCACGCCCGCGACCTGCACCTGGTGCTGGGCCCGGCCGCCGACGGCAAGCCGGTGCGGTTCCGCGTCCGCCTGGACGGCCACGCGCCGGGCGCCGACCACGGGGCGGACATCGCCGCGGACGGCGCCGGCGTCGTCGATGGCCAGCGCCTGTATCAGCTGATCCGCCAGAGCGGCCCGGTGCGGGACCACACCTTCGAGATCGAATTCCTCGATCCGGGCGCCCAGGCCTTCGCCTTCACCTTCGGCT
>OUWB010000753.1_pt2 | contig 14938 bp, 12 predicted proteins | sample 1779821 | NCBI WGS metagenome assembly OUWB01 (sample SAMEA3914806, study PRJEB12502) | metagenome | biome: forest; material: soil | place: Canada | collected 2011-08-03 | depth 0.1 m
GACGATTACCTGACCAAGCCGTTTGCGCTGGACGAATTGCTCGCGCGCATCGAGGCACTGGCCCGGCGTGCCGGTCAGCGCATCGAGCCCGAACTGCTCAGCATCGACGACCTAACGCTGGAACTACGCACACGCCGGGTTTTCCGCAGCGGCCGACCGATCCTGCTGCAGCCGCGCGAATATCAGTTGCTGGAATACCTGATGCGCCACCAGGGCGAAGTGGTGACACGCAAGATGCTGCTGGTTGCCGTATGGGGTTACCACTTCGACCCCGAAACCAACGTGATCGACGTGCAGATGAGCCGCTTGCGCAACAAGATCGACAAGGACGGCGCGCCGACGCTGATTCGCACGGTACGCGGGGTGGGTTTCACCATCGGCGGCAACGGGGTCGACGGCAGCGATGCCGATGGCTAGCTTTCGCCACTCGGTGGTGTTTCGCATGGCCGCGGGCTACGGCCTGCTGTTGCTGCTTTCGGTGGCAGTGATCTCCACCGTGTTCTATATCGCCACGGCGGGGCTTTTGCGTCGGAATGTCGACGAACAGTTGCGCAGCACGTCGCGTCATTTGATCCAGGTGGAACAACAGCTTGGCATCGGCGCACTGGCGCTGGAGGTGCACGGCCTGCTCACCGACAACCAGGACAGCGACACCGAAATCTACCTGCTGCTCGACGCCGGCGGACACAAACTGATCGGCAACCTCACCGCATGGCCGGCGTCGACCGTCTCCGCCGATGGCCTGCGCCAGCTGCAAGTGCAGCGACTGGGCCGACACTCGCTAAGCCGTGTGCTCACCTATCGCTTCGCCGACGGCAGTGTGCTGTTGGTGGGGCGCGACATGCGCGATGTGCGTGACCTGGAGCACATGATTCTGGTGGCGCTGAGCCTGGGCGGCATACTGGCGGTGATGCTGGCTGGCGGCGGCGCGGCACTGGTGCGGGCGCAACTTCAGCACCAGCTCAAGGCCATTCACCGCACCACCATCGAGATCGCGGCCGGCCGGCTCGATCGACGCGTTGTGGTGGGTCGTTCACGCGACGAATTTGCAGTGGTGGCGCACGACATCAACGACATGCTCGATGAGATCGAGCGGCTGATGGATACCTCGCGCAGTGTCTCCAACGCCATTGCGCACGACTTGCGCACGCCGCTGGGTCGCGTGCGTGGCGCGCTGGAGCAGGCCTTGCGCTCACCGCAACGCGATGAGCGGCTGCCACAGGGCGCGCAATACGCCATCGATGAAATCGACAGCCTGATCGCCGTACTCGACAAACTGCTGCAGATTGCCGAGGCGGAATCGGGGGTGCGCCGACAAAGCTTCGAACCGCTAGCCCTGCTCGGTCTGCTCGATGACATCGTGGAGCTGTACCAGCCCGCCGCCGAATCCCTGTCCATCACACTGCGTTGCAAGGTGCAGGGCGCCCCCTGGGTGCTGGCCGATCGGCACTTGCTGGCGGGCGTGCTGGCCAATCTGCTCGACAACGCCTTCAAGTATGCCGGCGAAGGCGCCAGCGTCGAGGTGCTTGCCGCGCAGGACGGTCCGCTGGTGCACGTCAGCGTGCAGGACAATGGCCCGGGCATTCCCGAAACGGCGTTGTCGCGGGCGACCGAACGCTTCTTTCGCGTGGATGCCAGCCGCCACCAGCGTGGCAATGGCCTGGGCCTGAGCATCGTGGCAGCGGTGGTGGCGCTGCACCGTGGCCAGCTCACCCTGGAAAACACCTCGCCCGGCCTGAAGGTCGACATCACCCTTCCTGCGGCCAGCCTTTCCAAACCGTAACTGTCACCGCCGGTGGCGCCGGACTAACTTTCCCGCGGACGTTTTCGCGCGCCCGCCTGTTCGTTGACGGGCGTGAAAAAGTCGCGGTGACCAGGCGCATGCGCCTGGCGGTATTCGTGCGCATCCCCGGCGCCGACCAGCAACGGCAACAGGTAGATGAAAAAGCACCAAGGACGACTTATCGCCGGCTGCTGCATGCTGGCTGCCATCCTGCTGGTAGTGATCGCGCGCGAGAGCTCGCCGGCTTCAGCCCAGGCCGCACCCAAGACGGCCGCACCAGCCGACCCGCAAATGGTTGCCATCAATGTCCAGCAGGCGAAGCAGGTCAGCGTCTCCGACGTTGGGCAGCGCGAGTTTTCGCCGCGCATCGAAGCCGTGGGCTACGTGGATTTTGACCAGGACCACCTGGCACAGGTGAGCTCGCCGTACTCGGGGCGAGTGCGCGAAGTCTTCGCCAAGGCCGGCGACAACGTGACGCGCGGCCAGGTCCTGTTTTCGGTCGATAGCCCCGACCTCGCGCAAGCCGAAGCCACCCTGGTGAGCGCCGCCGCCGCGCGCGCGCAGACAAGTCAGGCTCTGGAACGCGCCAAGGGCATGGCACAGGTGCAGGCCAATGCGCCGCGCGATCTCGAACAGGCCATCTCGGATCAGCAGACGGCCGAAGGCAATTACCAGGCGGCACGCCGGGCACTGCACATTTTCGACAAGAGCGACGCAGAGATCGATCGCATCGCCTCGACGCATCGCGTCGATGGCCAATGGCGTATCGCCAGCCCCATCGCCGGCACAGTCACCGCGCGCAACGTGGCGCCGGGCGACCTGGTGCAGCCGGGTAGTACGCCCGTGCCGTTCAATATTTCCGACGCAGGCAGCCTGTGGCTGGTGGCGAACGTGGCTGAAGCGGATGCTCCGCGGGTGCACGTTGGCGAATCGCTTAAGGCGACCCTGCCCGCGCTGCCGGGGCACGCCATCGACGCTCACGTCGACTATGTCGGCAGTACGTCCGACGCGGCGACGCACCGCGTCACGCTGCGCTCGGTACTGCACGCGCCTCCGGCGGGCCTGCGCCCGCAGATGCTGGCCGATTTCAGCATCACCACTGCGGCGCCGACCCGCCATGATGCGGTGCCCGTGGATGCCGTGGTGCGCGAAGGCACCGGCGCCATGGTGGTATTCACCACCACCGATGGCCTGCACTTCACGCGCCACCCGGTGCAGTTGGGCCAACTGCAGGACGGCTACTACCCGGTGCTGGCCGGCCTGCCGTCCCATCTGCGAATCGCCGCCGAAGGCGCACTGTTCCTGAGCAACGCGCTCGCACTGCAATCGCAGTGAGCGCGCAAGCCACTCGTTTTTCATAAGGACTGATCGTGTTCAGAGGTCTCGTCGCGTTCGCGCTGACCCGCCGCGCCATCGTGCTGATGGCGCTGGCCGCGTTCGTCATCGCCGGTCTGATCGCTTATGCCAAGCTCAACATCGAGGCGTATCCCAACCCGGCACCGGTGATCCTGGAGATCACCGCGCAGGCACCGGGCTTGTCGGCGGAAGAAATGGAGCGCAGTTACACGCGCCCGATGGAAGTGGGCCTGGCCACGACGCCTGGTGTAGAGAGCATCCGCTCGACGTCGTTCTACGGCTTGTCGTTTGTGCGCGTCACCTTCAAGTACGGCACCGATTACTACTTCGATTACACGCAAGCGGCGCTGGCGCTGCAGCAGAACGTCAGCCTGCCCAATAATGTGCAGCCGCAGATCCAGGCCTCCAGCCTGGTCGGTGAGATCTTTCGCTACCAGCTCGTCGGCCCGCCGTCGATGAGCCTTACCGAACTGCGCACCCTGCAGGATTGGGTGGTGACGCGGCGCCTGCTATCGGTGCAGGGTACGGCGCAGGTCGTGACCTGGGGCGGCACCACCAAGGAATACGACGTCGAGGCCGACCTCGCCAAACTGCAGGGCTATGGCATCACCCTGCCCCAGCTGGTGGCCGCCATTGGCAATGCCAACAGCAACGTGGGCGGCCGAACCATCAACATCGGCCAGCAGTCGGTGAACATCCGCGGCGTGGGCCTGATCAAGGATGTCGACGACATCGGCAACACCGTGCTCAACCAGTCCAACGGCACGCCGGTGCTGGTCAAGGACGTGGCAAAGGTTGACGTGGGTTCGGTGCCCCGCCTCGGCCGCGCGGGCCGCGACACGCAAGACGATGTGGTCACCGGCATTGTGGTGATGAACCGCACGTTGCAGACCAACGAAGTAGTGCAACGCGTCAAGGACGAAGTGGCCAAGCTCAACAGCGACGGCACGCTACCGCCCGGCGTGAAACTGGTGCCGTTCTACGACCGCTCGACGCTGGTGGCGGTCACCACCCACACCGTACTTCACAACCTGATCTTTGGTTGTCTGCTGGTGTTCCTGATCCAGTGGATCTTTTTGGGTGACCTGCGCAGCGCCATCATCGTCAGCGCGAATATTCCGGTGGCGCTGTTTTTCAGCGTCATCATCCTGGTGTTGTTGGGCGATTCGGCGAACCTGCTGTCGCTGGGCGCGGTGGATTTCGGCATCATCGTCGACTCTGCCGTGATCCTGATCGAGAACATCTTCCGCAACTTCCAGAAGAGTGCGGCCGAGCGGCAGGAAATGCTGCACGAAGCGGCACAAAGCGACCTGGGCACGTATATGCGCGGCGGCGCCACTCACCGCTGGAACGAGCGCTTGCGCTTGCTGTTCATCAGCGCCATGCAAGTGGATCGCGCCGTGCTGTTCTCCTCGGCGATTACGGTGGCCGCGTTTATTCCGCTTTTCACCATGCAAGGCGTGGAAGGCCAGATCTTCAATCCGATGGCGCGCACCTACGCGTATGCGCTATCCGGCGCGCTGATTGCCACCTTCACCATCTCGCCTGTGCTCGCCTCGTTGCTGTTACCGCAGCATGTGAAGGAAACCGAGACGTTGTTCGTGCGCGCGATTCGCCATGTCTATACGCCGGTGCTGGGCTGGGCGTTGCGGCGTCGCCGCACCACGGTGGGTATTGGCGTTGCCTTTCTGCTGTTATCGGGGCTGCTGCTGACCCGCGTAGGCACGGAATTCCTGCCCGCGCTGGAAGAAGGCAACCTGTGGATTCGCGCCTCCATGCCATCGACCATCTCGCTGGAAGCGGGTGAGGACAAGGTGGGCCAGTTGCGCCGCATCCTGCTCAAGCATCCGGAAGTGGTCACGGTGGTGTCGCAGCACGGCCGCCCCGATGACGGCAGCGACGCTTCAGGTTTCTACAACGTGGAGTTGTTCGTACCGCTCAAGCCGCAGGACGACTGGCCCAGCGGCCACACCAAGGAAAAATTGGTGGCCGATCTGCAGCGTGAATTCTCGAACGCCATGCCTGGCGTCGAATTCAACTTCTCTCAGTACATCCAGGACAACATCGAGGAAGGCCTATCCGGCGTGAAGGGCGCGAACTCGGTGAAGATCGTCGGCCCCGAATTGCCGGAACTCGAACGCCTCGCCGATCAGGTCATGCGAGTGATGCAGCAGGTGCCCGGCGTGCAGGATCTGGGCGTATTCCATGTACTCGGCCAGCCCAACCTCAACATTACCGTCGATCGCGCCAAGGCAGCACGCTACGGACTCAACACCGGCGACATCAACACGGTGGTGCAGGCGGCGGCCGGCGGCACCTCGGCCACCACCGTGCTAGAGGGCGACCGCCAGTTCGACCTGGTAGTGCGACTGGCCCCGAAGTATCGGCAGAGCATCGAGGACGTCGGCAATATCCAGGTGGGTTACAACCTGCCCAGCGGTGGCACCGGCTATGTTCCGCTGCGCGACGTGGCCAGCATCACGCTGGACACAGGGGCCTCGTACATCTATCACGAGCGAAACGAGCGCTTCGTGCCGGTGAAGTTCAGCGTGCGCGGCCGCGATCTCGGCGGCACGGTGGCTGACGCTCAGCAGCGTATCGCCAAGCAGGTGACGCTGCCGCCGGGCTATCACCTGGCGTGGGCTGGCGAGTTCAACGACCTGCAGCAGGCCAAGCAGCGACTGGCGGTGGTGTTGCCGATTGCGATGGGGCTGATCCTCGCGCTGCTGTTCGCACTGTTCAACTCATGGCGCGACAGCCTGCTAACGCTCGCCGCGATTCCGTTCTCCATTGCCGGCGGTATCATCGCGCTGTACCTCTCCGGGCTGGATTTCAGCATTTCCGCAGCAATCGGCTTCGTGTCACTGTTCGGCGTGTCGGTGATGAACGGCATCCTGGTCATCACCTATTTCAATCACCTGATATTCGCCGGCCACACGCCGCTAGAGGCCATGACGCAGGCCGCCGAGCAACGCATGCGGCCGATGTTGATGACGGCGCTGTCCGCCTGCATCGGTCTGTTGCCGGCTGCATTGTCCACCGGCATCGGTAGCCAGGTGCAGCGACCGCTCGCCACCGTGGTGGTCGGCGGCATGCTGCTGGGTCCGGTGATGCTGCTGATCGTGGCGCCGGCGCTACAAGTGCTGGTCGTGGAGTGGTCGCAGAAGCGCAAGCAACGTCGACTGGGCGGAGGTGCGCCATGAGCCGTTCCGTGAAAACCTGGCGCCCTACGTTGCTGGCTACAGCGCTGGCTACATGCTGCGCGAGTTGCGCGGTGGGACCCGATTACCAGCGCCCCGCCACGCCCTCGCCCGTGCAGTTCACGCGCGAGGCGCTGCCAGCGACAGCTGGCGACGAGAACGCCAAGCCACAGCAGCTAGTTTCCGGGCAAGCCATCGCGCAGACCTGGTGGCAGGTGTTTGGCTCCGACGCCTTGAACGATCGCGTGCAGCGCGCGTTGGCGCACAATCCTGATCTGGAAGCCGCCACAGCCGCACTGCGCCAGGCAAAGGAAAGCGTCGCGGCACAGCGCGCCACCTACTTCCCATCGGCTCAGCTCAACTACACACCATCGCGTCAACGCGATGCGGTAGGTACGCTCGCTCCCACGCTTGCATCCAACGCGACGTACTACACGCTGCACACGGCGCAGTTGAATATCAGCTACGCACCGGACGTGTTTGGCCTCAACCGACGCACGGTGGAATCGTTGCAGGCGCAGGCTGAAAACCAGCGTTACCAGCTCGAAGCCGCACGGCTTAGCCTGGTGTCCAATGTGGTGAACGCGGCCATCCAGGAGGCATCGCTGCGTGCACAGATCGAAGCGACCGAGGCCATCATTGCCGCGGAAACGCAGGCGCTGGATGTCCTGCACAGCCAGGCGCGGCTGGGTTATGCCTCGGGGCTCGATGTTGCCGCGCAGGAAAGCGCGCTCGCCCAGGCCAAGCAGGCGTTGCCTGGACTACAGAAGCAGCTGGAACAGAATCGCGATCTGCTGGCCGTTCTGTGCGGCGACACGCCCGATCAGGCCGGTGCGTCACAGTTTGATCTCGAACACCTCACGCTGCCGGTGACGTTGCCACAGGGCGTGCCCTCGCAACTGGTGAACCAGCGTCCTGATGTACGCGCCGCCGAAGAAAACGTTCATGCAGCAAGCGCCCAGGTCGGCGTAGCGCTGGCCAACCGCTTGCCGCAGTTCACCCTGTCCGGCGCCTATGGTGGCAGCTCCACCTCGTTCACCCGCATGTTCACCGACGACAACGTGTTCTGGGCACTGGCCGGCAGCGTTAGCCAGACGGTGTTCGACTTCGGCGCGCTGAAGCACGAGCAGCGGGCCGCAGAAGCGGCCTTGCAGCAGTCGGCCGCACAGTACCGCAGCGTGGTGCTCGGCGCGTTCCAGAATGTGGCTGATAGCTTGTATGCCATCGACAGTGATGCACGTGCCCTCGCCGCTGCCGACGACGCAGAACGCGCCGCGGCGCGCACGCTGGAACTCACGCAAAAACAGCAGAAGCTGGGCTATGTCAACGCGCTGGTGCTGATCAATGCGCAGCAGGCCTATGAGCAAGCGCGTGTCACGCGCATCCAGGCGCAGGCGTTGCGGCTGAGTGATACGGCGGCGTTGATACAGGCGCTGGGTGGTGGTTGGCAGACGGCGCAGGCGAGCAAGTCCTCTTAGGGACCCTCATTGCAAAGAACCAGCGCGTAGCCTCTAGGCCCCTCCCCCTGCTCGCAGGGGGAGGTTGGGAGGGGGTGCTTTTCCTCGCAGCGCCAGAGCAACCCCTCCCCAACCCTCCCCTGCTTGCAGGGGAGGGAGCAGAGCACTCAGCCCTTCGCCTTGGCGATCGCGTCATCAATACGCTTGAGCGCTTCCTCACGCCCCGCCAGATAAATCGTGTGCTCGATCGACGGCGACACCTGCGTGCCGGTCATCGCCACGCGCAGCGGCTGGGCGATCTTGCCCATGCCGAGCTCGAGCTTCGCAGCAACTTGTTCAATCACCTGATGGATCGCCTCGGGTACCCACTCGCACGTAGCCAGCAGCAACTTGGCTGCTTCCAGCACCGGCACGGCGCTGTCGTTTTGCAGATGCTTGGCGACTGCCTTGTCGTCCCATTCCAGGATCGGGCCGTACCAGATCTTTGCGCGCTCGGCCATTTCCTTCAGCGTCTGCACACGATCGCGCAGCGCGACGATGACGTCGGCAGGCTTGGGCCACTTGCTGAAATCGATGCCTGCCTGCGTCAGGTGCCATTCGAACTCCGGCACGATGGCGCTCGGCGCTTCGGTCTTCAGGTAATGCTGGTTGAGCCACGAGAGCTTGGTGACGTCGAAGCGCGACGCCGCCTTGTTCACGTCACCAATATCGAACAGGCGAACCATCTCCTCTTCGGAGAAGATCTCCTGGTCGCCATGCGACCAGCCCAGGCGCACCAGATAGTTGAGCAACGCGTGCGGCAGGAAGCCGTCGTCGCGGTACTGCATCACGCTCACCGCGCCGTGGCGCTTGCTGAGCTTCTGGCCATCGGGGCCGAGGATCATCGGCAGGTGTGCGAACTCCGGCACCGGCGCACCCAGCGCGTGATAGATGTTGATCTGGCGTGGCGTGTTGTTGACGTGGTCGTCGCCACGGATCACCTCGGTGATGCCCATGTCGATATCGTCCACCACCACGGCGAAGTTGTAGGTGGGCCAGCCGTCGGAGCGGAAGATCACCAGATCGTCCAGCTCGGCGTTGCTCCACTCCACGCGGCCCTTCACCTTATCGTCGAACACGACCGAGCCTTCGCTCGGGTTCTTGAAGCGGATCACGCGGTTCGGGTCGTCGCGATACGGCTCGTTGCGGTCGCGGTAGTAGCCGTTGTAGCGAGGCTTTTCGCCCTTGGCCATGGCCTCGTTGCGCATGGCCTCGATCTCGTCCTTGCTCTCGTAGGCGTAATAGGCCTTGCCAGCCTTGACCAGCTCATCGGCGACCTGCTTGTAACGCTCCAGGCGCGCGGTCTGATAGAACGGGCCGTCGTCGTGGTTGAGGCCCAGCCACTGCATGCCGTCCAGGATGGCCTGCACGGCGGCCTCGGTGGACCGCTCGCGGTCGGTATCCTCGATGCGCAGCACGAATTCACCGCCGCGGCGGCGCGCCTCCAGCCAGCAGTACAGCGCCGTGCGAGCGCCGCCGATGTGCAGGAAGCCGGTGGGACTGGGGGCGAAACGAGTGCGGACGGTCATGGACGCGGCTGTCTTGAAAGGCGAAAGGCGCGATTTTAGCCGATCCATCCCTGACCGGCACCCACGGACGGCAACCGCTTAGGGCCGCCGTCCGGGTCGTGACTTCACTTCACGTTGACGGTGATCGACTTGGACACGATCGGCGGGTCGAACGGGATGTGGTTTTCGTCGGCCAGCTCCAGCTGCAGCGTGTGTTTGCCCGGCGCCAGCTTGAGCGTGGTTTCGGTCTGACCATTGCCGAAGTGCAGGTGCTGCGCGTCCTTCGGAATGGGCTGACCGGCGGCCGGCATGTCGGTCACATCCACCAGCAGGTGATGATGCCCGGTGCCTTCCTTCTTCACGCCGGCGGGTGCCACGCCCATGCCCTTGAGGCCAAACACCACGGTGAATTCCTGGCCCACGGTGGCGCCGTCCTTGGGCGAGACGATGTAGACCTCGGCGCCTGCCGGAGCCTTCGTGGTTGGCAGCCCAGGAGCATCGGCGGCGAACGCGGCGCCGGTCAGGGTGGCCAGTGCCAAGGCAAGCAAAATGCGTTTCATCGGCGTGTCTCCATGGTGGCAAGTCCGTCCAGTGTACTCGTGAGACCACCCATCGGAAGCACAGCTGCCGCCCATGCGATGTGCCCTCCGTCACGCGGACGTCATACATACGCCATGGCCCCGCAACGCCAAAGATGGAACCTGCTCCGGGCCAGCCAACGGTATGACCAAGTGCGCATCGGCATCGTCAGCGAAACTTATCCACCCGAGATCAACGGCGTGGCACTGACCGTGCACAGCCTCGCTGCCGGTCTGGCGTCGCAGGGGCACACGGTAGATCTGATCCGCCCGCGTCAGCAGCAACCATTCGAGGACGAACCGGGCATTGTCACGCTCGAGGTTCGCGGCGCCTCCCTCCCCCGCTATCCCGGTTTGCGCTTCGGGCTTCCCGCTGGCAGCACGCTGCGCGAGCGCTGGACACGGCTACGCCCCGACGCCATCTACGTCGCCACCGAAGGTCCGCTGGGCTGGTCCGCGGTGCGTGCGGCGAAACGGCTGGGGATTCCTGCAGCCACCGGCTTCCATACCCGTTTCGATACCTATGCCGATCACTACGGCGTGGGCTTCCTCACGCCGGTCGTGCGCGGCTATCTGCGCCACTTCCACTGCCGCGCTGCTGCGACACTGGTGCCTACCGACGCGTTGGCCGATGAATTGAAAACGCTTGGTGTCAGCACCGCGCGCCTGCTGCGCCGCGCTGTCGATACCCAGGCGTTCCACCCGCGCCACCGCGACGCCCAATTGCGCAGCCAGTGGGGCGTTGATGGCAACACGCCGGTGGTGTTGTACGTCGGGCGCATTGCGCCGGAAAAGAACCTCGACCTTGCCGTGCGCAGCTTCCGCGCGATCCAGCAGCACGTGCCCAATGCGCGTTACGTGTGGGTCGGCGACGGTCCGGCCCGTGCTGCCCTGCAGGAAGCGAATCCCGATTTCATCTTTGCCGGCATGCAGCGTGGAGAAATGCTTTCCCGCCACTACGCCAGCGCAGATCTGTTCCCCTTCCCCAGCCTCAGCGAAACGTTCGGCAACGTCATCCTCGAAGCGCTCGCCTCCGGCCTGCCAGTGGTGGCTTATGAAGAAGGCGCTGCACGCGAGCATCTGCGCAGTGGCCACAACGGCTACCGCATCGCTGCAGGCGACGAGAAGGCCTTCATCGAGGCCACCACCACCCTGGCCAGCAACGCGAGCCTGATTCGCCACATGGGCCGCGCCGCCCATGCCAGCATCGCCAACCTCTCACCGGACGCCGTCATCGGCGAATTCGAAAACCTGTTGCGTGAACTGGCCCAGGAGCACTCGCATGAACACCATGCCACCGCTGCACACGCCTAAGAGCCTGCCTCGGCTCCGTACGCAGCCCTCGCCGGGATCGGTTTGCACGCAGGGCAAGGAAGAGGGAGGGCATGTATGTCAATACATAACCGAACGATGACGCAGCCATGCGGGCAAACCAACCCGGCCCGAAGGGTTGTCCCTGAGTGGCCCCCAGCCGCCAGCGCGCGGCTTGACCTGACGGCCAGTCAGGCGCTGCGCCACGCACTACCAGCTGGAGGTCACTCAGGGGCAACGAGGGCCGCGTACGGAGCCGAGGCAGGCTCTGAGCCAGCAGGCCCCCGATTCGCGATCGATCGCCGCATGTGCGTCGCAGCCAACCGCTGGGGCACACGCCGCGCCGTAGGAGCGTTCTTCGGCGTCATTAGCCGCCTTGGCGATGGCGTGTTCTGGTATTCGCTGATGCTGGTGCTGGCGCTCGTCGATGGCCACCGCGGCCGCTACGCAGCCGCGCAGATGGCTGTGACAGGGCTGGCCGCGTTGATGCTCTACCGCCTGCTCAAGCGCTGGACGCGCCGGCCGCGTCCGTTCCGTGCCTGTCCCGGCGTCATCGCCCACGTGCCGCCGCTGGATGAATTCAGCTTTCCCTCGGGCCACACGCTGCAAGCGGTGAGCTTCACCGTGGTGGCGCTTGCCTGGTATCCGGTGCTGGCACCGCTGCTGCTCACCTTCACCACGCTGGTGGGCGCATCGCGGGTGATCCTTGGTCTGCATTATCCGAGCGACGTGATTGCCGCTACGGCGATCGGTAGCACGCTGGGTGCGCTTTCGTTGTGGTTGCTGCCGATGCGTGCGTTGATGGTTTGACGTAGCGTGCCGTCAGGTCGCGCACAGGGTGCGCTCCTACATCCACCCTGTTGCCGTGTCTTTCCCTGTAGGAGCGCACCCTGTGCGCGACACACGAATGCCTCGCCGCAGCGGCTGCGCCTTTTCCACGCACCGCGTCGCGACGCCTTTGCGTTCAAGCGCATAGCCCACCTATCCACAGGCTTCTAGCGCATGCATCCACATGCGCTGTGGAAAACACGGCAGGCGCGATGGGCAAAAGTTCATCACGGCGTACCAATGCACTGCTGCAGCAGTGCGTTGCACTACTTTTCCACAGCTTTGTTCGTGCCGCATCCACAGATGCCGTGGAAAACCCGACCCACACGATGCGGCGGCGATACGGTAACGCTGCGCAATAATTCGCCACGGCGTCGCAATGCTCTGCAGCGCCAACGAGTTGCAGTACTTGTCCACAGCTTTGCTCGTGCGGCATCCACAGATGCTGTGGAAAACATCGCTCTTTCACTTCGAAGCACCGGTCAAAACTTAAGCACGGCGTCACAAGTCCCTGTTTGCAAACGGTGCAAACGTGCTTGTCCACAGGCTTACGCAGGCACCATCCACAATCGCTGTGGACAACTGCATATTGCACACGTATGCACTGATCAAAACATCATCATGATGGTGCAAGTACCTGTTGCTTAAAGCCAGAGTCAGGCTTGTCCACAGGCTTCCCCGGGGCGCGTCCACAACAGCTGTGGAGAACTCTGGCGCACAAACAAAAACAGCGCCCAGGGGCGCTGTTTTGTGGAACGACTTATCGACCGCGATCAGGCCGCTTGTGACGCCTTCATCATGATGCCCAACAGGTCGGCCAGCTTGTCGCGCATTTCGCGGCGATCGACGATGAGATCGACCGCACCGTGCTCAACCAGGAATTCCGAGGTCTGGAAGCCTTCCGGCAACGTCTCGCGCACGGTCTGCGCAATCACGCGTGGGCCGGCGAAACCAATCAGGGCCTTCGGTTCGGCCACGTTGATGTCGCCAAGCATGCCCAGGCTGGCGGAAACGCCACCGGTGGTGGGATTGGTCAGCACGCTGATATACGGCACGCCGGCATCACGCATGCGCGCCAGCGCGGCGGAGGTCTTGGCCATCTGCATCAGCGAGAACAGCGACTCCTGCATGCGCGCACCGCCCGTGGCCGAGAAGCACACCAGCGCGCTGCGATCAGCCAATGCACGCTCGGCAGCGCGGGTGAACTTTTCGCCCACTACCGAACCCATCGAACCGCCCATGTAGGCGAACTCGAACGCCACGGCCATCAACGGGCGACCCTTGAGGCGACCACTCATCGCCATCAACGCATCTTTCTCACCGGTGGACTTTTGCGCGGCGACAATACGGTCGCGGTACTTCTTGGAGTCGCGGAACTTCAGGGGATCATTCGGCTCCATGCTGGCCCACAGTTCCTGCGTGGAGCCCGGGTCGAGAAACGAATCCAGACGTGCGCGCGCATCGATGCCGTGGTGATAACCACACTTGGGGCAAACCATCAGGTTGCGTTCCAGCTCCGGCCGATAGAGCACCGTGCCGCAACCGCCACACTTTTCCCACACGCCTTCAGGCACCTTGCCCTTGCCGCCGTTAGTGGTGGCCTGCGTGCGAGCACGCGGAGTCATGATTTTCTGCAGCCAGTTCATCGCAACACCTCAACGTTCATGACGCGACGCCGCGTCAGACGCGACGTGTCCTCAATGCGCATCCAATGCGGCACGGATGGGCGCCAGGAATGCCCTTGCCCGCGCGGTGACATCCTCGACGTCTTCCGCGCCGGCCAGGCGCTCCACCAGCGCACTGCCGATCACCACCGCATCGGCGAAACCGGCAATCGCCTTGGCCGACTGCGCATCGCGCACGCCAAAACCGACGGCCACCGGTGCCTTCGACTTCGCCCGGATATCGGCCACGCGCACAGCGATGTCGCCTGTGCTCAATCGCGCCGCGCCCGTGATACCAGCGAACGAGACATAGTACAGGAAACCCTGGGCCGACCCGCACAACTGCACCATACGCGCGGGTGCGGTGGTGGGCGCCGCCAGCAGGATCTGCTGCAGTCCAGCGGCGCGCAGCGGCTGCAGCACGGCCGATTCCTCCAGCGGGCAATCGACCACCAGCACGCCATCCACGCCGGCCTTTACCGCCTCGGCAGCAAAGCGCGCATAGCCATGGATCTCGAGCGGGTTGAGGTAACCCATCAGCACGATCGGCGTATCCGTATCGCGTTGGCGGAACGCGCCGACCCAACTCAGCACGTCGGCAAGCCCGACGCCCTTCTCGATCGCACGCTCGCTGGCATGCTGGATCACGGGGCCATCAGCCATCGGGTCGGAGAACGGCACGCCCAGTTCGATCACATCTGCGCCGGCATCCACCAGCGCGTGCATCAGCGCTACGGCGTGCTGCGGTGAAGGATCGCCCGCGGTGACGAACGGAATCAGTCCCGTGCGGCCCGCAGCCTTGAGCTGGGCAAAACGACGATCGATGCGGCTCATACCTGCACTCCTTCGCGGGCGGCAATGGTGTGTACGTCCTTGTCGCCGCGACCAGAAAGGTTGCACAGCACCAGACCGTCCTTTGGGTATTCGCGCGCCAGCTTGATCGCCTGCGCTACCGCATGACTGGATTCGAGAGCGGCGAGAATGCCTTCAGTGCGCGCCAGCAGGTGGAATGCTTCGAGTGCTTCATCATCAGTGACACCGACGTATTCCGCCCGCCCTGCATCTTTCAGGAACGCATGCTCTGGGCCCACGCCCGGATAGTCGAGGCCGGCGGATACCGAATGGGTTTCGGTGATCTGGCCATTGTCGTCGCACAGCACATAGGTGCGATTGCCATGCAGCACACCCGGCCGGCCCGCGGCCAGCGATGCCGC
>OUWB010000044.1_pt1 | contig 14893 bp, 9 predicted proteins | sample 1779821 | NCBI WGS metagenome assembly OUWB01 (sample SAMEA3914806, study PRJEB12502) | metagenome | biome: forest; material: soil | place: Canada | collected 2011-08-03 | depth 0.1 m
TCGTCTCACGATCTTGCGTCTGTCTCAGAGATTGTGGACTGTGTCTCACTTAATGTGCGTATGGCGCGCGCCTCTGTCTCAATTAATTTGCGCCGAAACCGGCCTTGAATCTCGCGTCAGGCCGTTCATTATTGCGCGTCACTACAGCTACCTATCAGCTAGCCGAATGCACTCTCCCGTAAGCTATCTGTTAGCTACAGCTACCGAAGGTTAGCGGAAAGCTTTCCAAAAGCCGCCGGACAGGCATCCGATATCTATCCGCCAGCCGTCTGAAAGCTTTCTGCCGTCTCGCCAATAGCCGTTAACCGCCCGTTAGCCATGCCCCGGCTAGACTGGCGCAAGCCCGACGCCACCCGGCTGATAGCTACCGGCTATCCACCAGCGGCGAATCGGCGCAGTTTCCTCCTGGTTCCGAAAGGACACGCGGTTCATGCCCGTCATTTCCTTCATTTCGCCCAAAGGCGGCGTCGGCAAGACGACCGCCGCGACCATCCTGACGACCCAGTTGGCGCGCAAAGCCAAGGTCATCGTCATCGATGCCGACCCCAACCGCCCGGTCGCCGCCTGGGCTCAGTTGCAGGGCTGTCCGGCCAATATCCGCGTCATTTCAGACGCCAATCAGGAAAACATCCTCGACAAGATCGAGCAGGCGGCGACCGAAGCACCCTTCGTCGTCGTCGATTGCGAAGGCACGGCCTCGCTGACGGTCGCCTATGCCATCGGCGCCTCGGACCTGGTCGTCGTGCCGACCCAGGGCTCGCAGCTCGACGCCAAACAGGCCGCCAAGGCCTTGTCGCTGATCAAGAATACCGAGCGCCAGAGCCGGCGGCCGATCGCCCACGCCGTGCTGCTGACGCGCACCAATCCGATCATCAAGCCGCGTACCCTGTCTTCGATCCACGAGCAGTTGCGCAGCCATGGCGTCAGCCTGTTCGAAACCCAGTTGCACGAGCGTGAGGCGTTCAAGGCCTTGTTCAGCTTCGGCGGCACGCTGGAAGGGCTCGACCCCAAGCAGGTGGCCAATATCGACAAGGCCGTCGCCAACGCGCGCGACTTCGCCACGGAGGCGGTCAATCTGATCAAGACCGCCGGAAGAGGGCAGGGGGCCGACGAATCGGCCACTGCGCAGGTGGCGTGATGAGTGAGACCTCGAATGCCCGCGCCTCGATCTTCGACGGCGACGACGATTTCGACCTGTCGGAATTCACCCCGCGCGCCAAGACGGCCAAGCCGCGCGCCGACAAGGAAGCCTTGCGCGAGGCCGCCGAGAAGAAGGGCTTCGTCAGCCGCGAGCCTGATGCGCCGAAGGCGCAAAAGGTAGTGACTCCGCCGCCGGCGCCGGAGCCGATCCCGCAGCGGCGCTACCGCACCGGCCGCAATCGGCAACTGAACCTCAAGGTGACCGACGACGTCATGCGCCGCTTCTATGCCCTGGCCGACAGCCAGGACCTGATCCTGGGCGAGGCCTTCGAGCAGGCGGTGACGGCGCTGGAGATCCTGGTCAAGCGCAACGAGGCGCCGCCACGGCCGAAGCGCTTGCGCTGGGAGTAAGGCTCCGAACGGCAGTGCGTCAGTTTCGGGTGCAGGGTGCTTGCACCCTGCGAATCACCTTAAGAGATCGTTAATGAAACGTCACGCCGACAGCCAGTTCGACCTGTTTATTCCCTTGATCCATGACCTTTCGCTGAAGGATCAGCGCGAGATCATGGAGCGGCCGTTCTTTTCGCTCGCCAAGCGCAAGCGCTTGAAGCCGATCGAGTACACCTCGCCCGACGGCGACACCTGGGTGAAGGTCTCCGGCAACGCCGAATTCGGCATCGCCACCATCTGGGACGCCGATGTGATGATCTGGGCGGCATCGCAGTTGAACCGGATGAAGGAGCAGGGGATCAACGACCTGCCCAGGACGCTGCGCACGACCTCCTACGACCTCCTGAGGGCCATCAAGCGCGATACCGGGGGGAAGTCCTACCAGGAGCTCCAAGCGGCCCTGCAGCGGCTGGAATCGACCACCATCCAAACCTCGATCCGCGCCCCCAAGCGCAAGGACAAGGCGCAGTTCGGCTGGATCGACGCTTTCCACCTGGAAGTCGACCCGGTCACCGAAGCCCCAAGGGGCCTGTCGATCACGCTGTCCGACTGGGTTTACCAGGGCATCGTCACCGACAAGTCGCTGCTGACCATGCACCAGGACTATTTCCTGCTGACCGGCGGCATGGAGCGGGCACTGTACCGCGCCGCGCGCAAGCACGCCGGCGAACAGGAAAAGGGCTGGACCTGCCGCATCTCGATCCTGCACGAAAAGACGGGTTCGGATAGTCCGCTCAAGCAATTCACCTATCTTCTCAAGCGCATCGTCGTGAAGAACGCCTTGCCCGAATACGACATGACGATGACCAAGGTGTCGGACGGCTCGCCGGCGGTTCACTTCATTCGCCGCGACATGGCCGAGCGCGTCAACATCCGCGAAGAGCTGAAACGCCTGGAAAGGCTGACCGCCGAAGAGCGCCGCGCCATGGAGCTGGATGGGCTTTTAAGCTAACGGTTTGCGCGCGGACTATCGGGGTATCGGTGACCGAAGCGGCCGGCTGAGTCGGGGGAACGGTGACCCAACTATCGGGGTATCAGTGACCGGGTGCTCCCGATTCGTCCATATCCCGAGGCGATCGCGCCGGGATTTGCCGAATCAGCCCTCGAAAAAGGCTCTCCGCGCATCGACGGGGGATCAGTGACCGGATCGTCGGGGGAAGGGTGACCGGATCCGACCGAAAAGACGTCGGCAAGGCTTTGAAAATCCTGCCAAACTCACTTCGTTCCTCGGCCGTTCTGTGGATAACACCGCCTGGTGAGGGAAACCGGTCGGGGGAAGGGTGACTTTTCCCACGGGGTATCGATGACGCCGCCCACGGGGTATCAATGACAAACCCACGGGGGAACAAAGACGAGGGCAAGCGGCAATCATTTGATTCAGAACGGCGAATTTGGTTAATTTCAGCGCTTAACCTATTTAACTTGAGTCACTAACTAGACTCTTTAACGGCGTTCGCGACGCAGACGGGCAGGGTGCTTCGGAGGTCTCCGACCGGCTTCAGGAAAGGCTGCCAAGGCAATATTGTCGAAGGGCCCGTGGAACCGTCACCGGTCACTGCCCGTTTGCCCGCGCAAGCGCAGGTATGTGCAGGGCCATATGCCAACCGCCATACCTCTAAAGGCGGGTACCATAGCACCAATTCAACACCGCAACATCACGGCCAAAATAAGCTTAATTTAACTCACGTGACATGACATCGATGACAAAAGGGTTGACACGATTTGGACATTTTGCCAATGCTGGACTGTCGAAAGATGACAACCTTGTCAGTCCACGTGCACACCAGCACGGCTTCCAAGGTAGTGTTATGTAATAATAACAGTGAGTTGCGTCCTCCTCGGGCCTAGCGCGTCACGTTTGCGATTCCAGACATATTCGCCAGGCCGCGTACACCCACTGTTCGGTTTGATGGGCTTGGTGCTGTCCCAACGCGGCGCCAAGCCCATTGACGGCTTATCGTATGCTTTAATCAGAGACGGACCGATAACGCGGTCGCATGGCTTGGCACCCATGGCTACAAAATACGGGGACTGAAAACGTTAAGGGTGAATCACAACCGGCTTGTTGATCGCGACGGTCATTCCGCGGCCAATGCCGCCCGTCGATTCGGTCGCGTTCTCCGGCCGATCATCGATGCTGGGGTGGAGCTGCGGAGCCGCAATGGCTTTGGGCCAGCTGACGGCAGAATATCAGATCCGCAGAATCGGCGGTCCTACGCTCGCATATTGTACGATAACTGCTCAAAAAAAATCCTACAATATCGACAAAACTGCGACAATAGTGTCAATTTTGTAACTCAACCGGAAAATGCTACGCGGCGGTGAACTGTCGGGGGGCTGTCGAAATTGACAGCGCTATCATGCGATGATAGCCGTTCGTTTGTGCAAAGAATTGTAACTTTAGCATGGGCACCACGATATCTCTTCGCTAGTTCGCGGGCGGTAAAGTGGTAATTGGTTATGGCGGAGCTACGAGTTGCAAATGTAACCGTGCGCCGCCTTTAAGTAAAACGTACAAAATGTCGGGGCTAATTGGTCTGGAGAAATTTCAGACACTCGAAGTCACCGGGAATCAGGGAATTAACGCGTAAAGGTATTCACCACAGGCAGTAATGACTGTCATTCCGCGGCGGATCCGGCCCATCGCGGAAGAGGTGATGTTTGCTCATCAATTCAGGGTTGTGACATCTGTGCTCAAAGCGCGGACGTGAACAAACGGGGCAATGTTTTTGGGCTGGTTAACGTAGTGAGGAAACCAAATGAGAATAATTGTAACCGGGATGAAATCGAAGAGCCTTCTTCGAAGGGCGGTCCTGAGCGGCGTATCGACCTTGGCTGTCGTCGCCCTCGCGGGCCCGGCCATGGCGCAAACCGCCACGGGCACCACCACCAAGGCGGCGACTGACGATTCCACTGTGGTCGTCGTTACGGGGATCCGCGGATCGCTGCAACGCTCCATGAACATCAAGAAGAACTCGGACGGCGTCGTCGACGGCATTTCGGCCGAAGATGTCGGCAAATATCCCGACACCAACCTGGCCGACTCGCTGCAACGCGTCACCGGTGTTTCGATCAACCGCGTCAGCGGCGAAGGCGAGCAGGTCACCGTTCGTGGCTTTGGTCCAGGCTACAACTCGATAACCGTTGACGGCCGTATCATGCCGGCCACCGCGATCGGCGTCATCGGCAGCGGTCAAGGCGGCGACCTGGCCTCGGGCAATACGCGCGCTTTCGACTTCAGCCAAATCGCCTCCGACGGTGTGTCCGCGGTTCAGGTCTACAAGACCGGCCGTGCGGATATTGATTCCGGCGGTATCGGCGCTTCGATCAATGTGGTCACGCTCCAGCCGCTCGCCCATCCGGGCTCGCAAGGCAGCCTCACGGTCAAGGCCTTGACCAACGACAATCCGGGTCTTGGGACGGTTCTTCCCAAGAAGGACGTCACGCCGGAAATCTCCGGCGCCTATCAGTGGACCGATGACAGCGGCAAGTTCGGCGTCGCCGCATTCGGTTCCTATCAGGAAAAGACGGGCTCTAACCGTGAAGATACGGTGAACACCTGGAATATCATGCCGTATTCCACGTTCCTCGGTACGTCGGGCACTGCGCCGGCGCCGGCGAATATCCACAACGCGCCAACCAATCCGAACCAGCTGATCGCTGAGCCGACCGATAGCCGCCTTGGCTATTCCGAGCTCGATACCAAGCGCACCAATGGCGAAGTCGTTCTGCAATGGAAGCCGACGGAAGAATTGACCGTCACGGCCAACAGCTTCTACGCGGAACAAAAGCAAGAAGAAGCCCGTTCCGAACTGACCAACTGGTTCTCGCGTCAACCCTACGCCGCGGTGACCTTTGACGGTAACTCGACGATCGACTCGGTTGTTTCGGCCACGGACACCGTCCCGACCGGCAAGGACCAGGGTTACGAAAACGAAATGCGTGCGATTGACAGTGATGTCATGTCGAACGGTTTGAAGTTCAAGTATCAGCCGAATGACCAGTGGACCATCACGGGCGACCTGTCCTCGTCCAAGGCCGATACGCATGGCGGCAACCCGGACGGCACGTCGTCGACCACCGTCAGCGTTGCCCAGACCTACGTCGCCACCAACACGACGACCTATGGTCCCTTGCAGGCGCCCTATCAAAATGTCACTTTGGATCCGTCCAGGTCGGCAACCGGTGCGCAGGATGCTGGCTCGATTTCCTCGGGCTACAGCCGGCAAGTCTTCTCGAAGCAAACCGACAAGATCGACCAGGCCAAGCTTGACGCGACCTACAGCGTCGATGACAACAGCAAGTTGAGCTTCGGCATCGATGCCTACAAGAATATCGACCAAGAAAATGAACTCGATTATCTGACTCAATTCGGTGACTGGGGCGGCAACAACCCGGGCGACCTGCTGAAGTACGGCAATACGCCGATCAAGACCTATTGCCTGGCTTGCCAGTTCAAGTCGGTTAAGCTTGATCCTGACGCCGATCTTGCTTACCGCTTCAATGCCGATGTGGCCTACGCCGGTCTGGAGGCCTATTACGGCAATGCCGCCGCCTTCAAGAATGTTCTGCCTGTCGGTACGGCCAACGCGAATACGCCTAACGTCAACGGTTTCAGCCATAACCAGGTCGAAGAAGACGTGAAGTCGGGCTATGCGCAGTTTGCCATGAAGGCCGACTTCCTGTCGCGGCCGGTGAAAATCCTCGCCGGTGTGCGCTATGAAGACACGGATGTCACGGTGACCGCCTACCAGGACATCCCGACCGGCGTTCGTTGGGACCAGAAGAACAACTTCTCTATCATCGAAGGGAATGGCGTTCAGCCCTACGCGGTCAAGTCGCACTACTCGAACCTGTTGCCAAGCCTCGACATGGCGATGAATGTGACGAACGATTTCATCGCTCGTATGTCATTCTCGATTACCGACGCTCGTCCGCAGTACAGCTCCATGTATGCCACGACCAGTGTCAGTGCACCGGGCGACGCCACCTATGACGGCGGGATCTACACGGCGTCTTCGGGCAACCCGGCTCTGAAGCCGCTGGTATCGGAAAACTTCGATGTTTCGGGTGAATGGTACTACGGCAAGAATAGCTACGTATCCCTGGGTTATTACCGCAAGGCCGTGCAAAACTTCATCGGCAACGGGACGTCTCAGACCAGCCTGTTTGGCCTGACCGATCCGTCGTCCGGAAAGCCCGGTACGACGTCGGGTTCGGCTGTGACCGCGCTTAACGCTCTTGGTCAAACCATCGGCGACAACGACCTGTCGGCGATGACGATCCTCATCGAGCAAGCGGGCGGAAACGTAGCGACGGCGGAGAACGAGTACAAAACCTTCACGGCGCCGGACGGACACAAGTCCGCCGATCTGGACTCCTTGGAAGTCTACCTCTGGGGCAATCCGTCCTGGAAGCCGGTCAGCGCCAGTACCGATCCGCTGGCGATGTTCACCCTGTCTGAGCCGATCAATAACCACACGGCCGATATCGATGGCTTTGAAGCCGCGTGGCAGCACTTCTTCGGGGAAACCGGTTTCGGTGTAGCCGCGAGCGCGACCACGGTTAATGGTGACGTCAGACTGAACAACGCCGCTGATCCGAATGGCAGCAGCCAGTTCGCTCTGGAAGGTCTCAGCAATACCTACAATGTGACGGCTATATACGAAAAATACGGCTACTCCGCCCGTATCGTCTATAACTGGCGCGACAAGTACCTGACCACGGCTAACGTTTCGCAAAACGGCGGCCTGTATACAGCGGCCTACGGCCAGTTGGATGCAACCCTCAACTACAACCTGACTCCGAAGATCGTATTGTCTCTGGAAGCCTTGAACCTGAACAAGGCCCACCTCGTCCAATACGTTCGCGTGCCGACGGACGTGGTTCTCTATCAAGAGCTCGATACACGTTACGAAGCGGGCCTTCGTTACAAGTTCTAAACTCACGCTGGGTTTGGACCGGGAGAGCCGCGGGAAACCGCGGCTCTCTTTATTTATGAGGGCGGCCGCGACGACTTGATCCCGCCCCAGGCCCTTTTCCTTTGCGTGACAGGCTTGCCTTTTTGGCGCCCCCGCACCATCGTAGAGTCAAATAAAGTACACAGGCGGATACCTTGGGACAGCACGTCTTACTCAACAATGTGGATCATCACGAACTGCGACTGATCACGCGCCACGGCGCCATGTTCGGCGACAACGTCAACCAGGTCCTGGTTTACCCGTCCGAATACCAGGACATTCAGCGCCATTATCCGATCTTCTTCCGCCAGATCGAGGGCGGCGGCTTCAAGTCGGTCGCGCTGCTGGGGTTCGACCGGGAGGAGAACCTCTTCCTCGAAGACGACCGCTGGAACGCCGCCTATGTGCCGGCCATGCTTCGCATCGGTCCGTTTCTGATCGGCCAACCCAAGGCGGCGCCGGGCGAAGATCCGCCGCCTGACGCCGAGGCGATGATCCTGGTCGATACCGGTCACGCCCGCATCAGCCGCAACGAGGGCGAGATGCTTTTCCTGGCGCACGGCGGCAACAGCCCGGCCTTGACGCAGGTGACCCAGGTCCTGCGGCAGGTTTATGCCGGGGCGCAGGTCAGCGACCGCATGTTCGCCGCCTTCTACGAGGCCGGCCTGCTGGCGCCGGTCGAAATCGAAGTCAAGGTCAGCGATCAGCAGGCCTATATCCTGAAGGACATGTTCACCATCAGCCGAGACGCCCTGCACGGCCTGAGCGGGGATAACCTGAAGGCCCTGAACGCGGCCGGCTTCCTGGCCCTGGCCTTCCAGGTCGTGTCGTCCATGGGCAATCTCGCCCATATGATCACCCTGAAGACCGGCCGCGCCGCCCTGGCGACGGCCTGACCGCACAAGATGACGGCGCCCCTTGCCAAAGTCACGCAGGTAGAGGTCGAGGCTTTCGCGGCTATCGACTTCGCGCATCTGATCGACACGCAGACGCCGATGGTCTTCAAGGGCCTGGCGCGCGACCTGCCGCTCGTCCGCGCGGCCCTGACGTCGCCCGCCGCGGCGATGGATCACCTTCGACCCTATTACGGCGGTAAGCCCCTGCTGGTTTTCAAGGGCGATCCGGCGATCAAGGGGCGGTTCGGGTACACCGAAAATGTTGACGGTTTCAACTACACGTCCGAGCAGATGACGCTCGATCGCCTGTTCGAACGGTTGCTGGCGCACGGGGACGATACCGACGCATGGTCCTTTTATTGCGGTTCGACCGACATCGACACCTTTTTGCCGGGCTTGCTCGAGACCGACGGCCTGCCGCTGACAGGGGGGATGTTCGCGCACAACGTCGTACTGAAAAGCATCTGGATGGGCAATCGCACCACGGCCTGCGCCCATTTCGATATTTCGCACAATATCGCCGTGTGCATGGCGGGCCACCGCCGCTTCACCCTGTTCCCGCCGGACCAGATTCACAATCTCTATCCGGGGCCGCTGGAACCGACGCCGGGAGGCCAGGTCATCAGCATGGTCGACTTCACCGCGCCCGACTTTCAAGCCTATCCGCTTTTCCGCAAGGCCCTGATGTCGGCCCGTGTCGCCGAACTCGAGCCCGGCGATGTGCTGTTTTATCCGTCGATGTGGTGGCACCAGGTCGAGGCGCTGGATGCGTTCAACATCCTGATCAATTACTGGTGGAATACGACGCCGGCTTTCGTCGACACGCCGATGAACACGCTGCTCCACGGCTTGCTGAGCCTGCGCGGCCGGCCGCAGGCCGAAAAAGACGCCTGGCGCGCCGTGTTCGACCACTACCTGTTCGGTCCGCCGGACGCAGCCGCCGGCCATCTGCCGGCCCATGCCCAGGGGCCGCTGGGGCCGCTCGACATTACTCAGGCGCGTCGTCTGCGCGCGAACCTTCTCAACCGTTTAAACCGTTAAACCGAGGTCTGTCCCATGAACGCGCCAACGAACGGGCAACGCGTCAAAAAAGTCGTCATCGCCGGCGGCGGCACGGCCGGGTGGTGCGCGGCGGCCGGTCTGTCGCGGCTGATCGGGCCCTTGCTCGATATCACCCTGGTCGAGTCGGCGGATATCGGCATTATCGGCGTCGGCGAGGCCACCATCCCGACGATCCGAACCTTCCACGCCCTGACCAACGTGGACGAGCAGGCGTTCATGAAGGCGACCAACGCGACCTTCAAGCTCGGCATCGAGTTCGAAAACTGGGCGCGCGACGGTGACCGCTATTTCCACTCCTTCGGCTCGATCGGCAAGACGCCGTGGATGGCGCATTTCTATCACCTGTGGCTCGAGGCGCGCGACCAGGGTTTCGGCGGCTCCCTGGACGACTACAGCCTCGAACTCAAGGCGGCGCGCGCCGGCAAGTTCCAGCTCCATAAGAACCTGACGATCAATTACGCCTACCATTTCGACGCCGTGCTCTATGGCAAGTACCTGCGCAAGCTCAGCGAGGCGACTGGCGTCAAGCGCATCGAGGGCGAGATCACCGGCGTCCAGCAACAAGCCGAGACGGGCTTTATTACGTCCTTGACCCTGGCCTCGGGCGAGGTCGTCGAGGGTGACCTTTTCATCGATTGTACCGGGTTCCGCGGCCTGCTGATCGAACAGACCCTGAAGGCGGGCTGGGAAGATTGGGGCCACTGGCTGCCGACCGACCGGGCGCTGGCGGTCCAGACGCGCGCGGACGGACCGATTACACCCTATACCAAGGCGATCGCGCACGGGGAGGGCTGGCGCTGGCGCATTCCGCTGCAGAACCGTGTCGGCAACGGCTTGATCTATTCCAGCGCCTATCTGTCCGACGACGAGGCCGAGGCGCGCCTGCGGGGCCTGCTTGACGAGCCGATGGTCAACGCGCCACGGCTGGTCAAGTACCGCACCGGCCGGCGCAAGAAGTTCTGGGACAGGAACTGCATCGCCATGGGCTTGTCCAGCAGCTTCGTCGAGCCGCTGGAATCGACCAGCATCCACCTGTTTCAGCGTGGGGTCCTGCACCTGGTGCAGAACTTCCCGTTCTTCGGCATCAATGACGCGCTCGCCGAACGTTATAACGACCTGTCGCTGAAGGAACTGGAATATGCCCGCGACTTCGTCATCCTGCACTACAAGCTGAACGAACGCACCGACAGTACCTTTTGGAAGGATCGGGCGGCCATGTCCGTGCCCGACAACCTGCAGGAACGCATCGATCTCTTCCGGGAGTCCGGTCTTGCCTTCCAGGGGGCGGGCGAACTGTTCCGGGTCGATTCCTGGGTCCAGGTGATGATGGGCCAAAGACTGGAACCGCAAGCCTGGCATCGCCTCGGCGCCCTCATGACCCGCGAAGAGCTAAGCGGGGCGCTCGATGGACTTAAGAAGACCGTCGATCATTCCGTTGACGCCATGATGACCCACGACGCCTTCATTCGGCGGTATTGCGAATAGGCTTTTTACGGCACCGGCCAAAGCGGCCGCGGGCGCCGGGTAAGGCGATCGGTCCAGCTTATCGCCCTGACGATTTGGACTTGCTTAAGGCGTCGAGATCGAGGGGCGGGGCCGGCTTGGCTTTCGTGTGTGCGAGAGGGCGGCGTGGGGCGGCCTTAGCGGATTTGGCCTTGGTCGGTTTGGCGTGGGTCTTGTACGCGGGTGGGGTTTTCGTTGGCGCCAACGGATGAGCATGGCGCGCTGTCGTGGCTTGGTCGAGCGCGTGGGTGGGCCGGATCGGGCGAGCACGTCTGGAGGGTTGCGGCCGCGGTGAGGGGAGGGCCTTCGGAATCGCCGCGGCGGGCATGGGCGCGATCTCCGGCGTGGCTGCCGGCGAGACACTGACGGCCGGCGCCGACAGGGCCGGCGCGGACTGTGACGTCGGCGGGGCAGGGAGCTGCGCGGCAAGCTGCCGGTTGTGCGACGACAGGGCCAGGGCTCCGAATACCAGGAGATGCAAAAGCGCGGCGATCACCAGGGCGAACAGAAAAAAGCGCCCTCCCGCCCCGGATGATCGGGGTTCGGTGACGGTGCGGTTTAACTTCAGATCATCCATGGCCTGGTCTGTGAACGTATCCGCATTTATAGCCTTAGCCGGCGTTAAATTGCAATTTGAACCGCGGCGCGGGCCCTAAGGGCTAACGGTTCGGCGGCGCGGTCGATTCGCGCTCGACGATCTCGTGCGGGATCAGGTGGCGCTGCTGGCTGTCCGAGGATTGCACCGAGCCGTGGGAGGTGTTGAGGAGACTGAGCGACCGCCGCGCCATTTCGAGATAGGGCTGGCGCACCGTCGTCAAGGCCGGCCACACCGCCGACGAGATCGGCGCGTCATCGAAGCCGACGACCGAGACGTCTTCGGGGATGCGCAGCCCCATCTTGTGCGCCACCGAACAGGTCGCCGCCGCCATTTCGTCGTTGGAGGCGAAGATCGCTGTCGGGCGGTCGGGGAGGGACAAGAGCCGTTCCGCCGCATCGATCCCGGTCTTGAAGGTGAACAGGCCCTCGGCGACATAGTCCTTCGGCGGCCGCGGCAGACCATGGGCTTCGAACGACTCGAAATAGCCCTGGCGGCGCAGCAGGGCGGCGGCGTGATCGGGATTGCCGGAAATATGAGCGATCTTGCTATGGCCGAGCGCCAGCAGATAATCGACGACATCGCGCGCCGCCTTGCGGTCGTCCATGGCCACGGACGGGTAATGGCTGTCGGGCGTGACGGGCGAGATCAGCACGCAATGGATGTCGCGCGCCTTCAGCACCGCCTTCATCGGGCCGTGGTCGCAGAGCGGCGGCAACAGTAGCATGGCCTTGATCTTGGCGTCGTCGATGAAGCTTTCCAGCCGCGACGGGACGGCCTGTTGGCTGGACTGGAACATTTCGACGGCGATATAGTTTCCGGTCTCCATGCAGGCCATCAGCATGGCGTGGTGGATGCGGCCCTGATAGCCGCTGGCCGGGTCCTCCAGCAGCAGGCCGACGGAGGTCTTGCCGTCGCCGAGACGCAATGACCGCGCCTGGGTATTGGGGCGGTAATTCAGTTGGCTCATGGCTTCCAGCACGCGGTCGCGCGTGTCGCCCTTGACGGCGCGGTCCTCATTGAGCACCCGCGACACCGTCTTGGCGGATACCCCGGCCAGTTCAGCTACATCATAAATCGTCGGCATGGTCCGCTTCTTATACGCCGGGTCCGGCTTGCCCCGTCGGTTTTGGGCCGGGCCGAAGACCCTTTGTGTACCGATTCAACATGACATCGATGACAAATGGCTTGACATCCCGCGCGCCGATTGTCAAAAATTTTAAGGCTTTTGCCGTCAAAGGCCGTATAAAAACGCTTGACGTGGCGATTCATCGCCAAAGACTGCAAACAAAATCAGTGTCTTACACGATTGTCCAAAAATGGCGTGAACTTTGTCTACGCTAGACAGCTGTGGTGAAACACAACCTGGACCCTTCGGTCCACCCTGAGGAAACGTATCACAAGGAGGCGCGCCCGCCCGGCGTGTACCGTGTCCGTCCTCGGGAGCCTTCACATAAGGACCGACCATGTCGCTGAAGACCCACCTGATCCTGTCCGCCGCGCTGGCCGCGCTCAGCCTGCCCGTTGCGGCCCTGGCCCAGACCACGGCCACGCCGCCTGCCGCGCAACTGTGGATGAACGCCGCGCTCGATCCTGATGCGCGCGCCGACATGGTGATGCATGTCATGACCGCCAAGGAAAAGCAGCAACTCGTCTTCGGCTATTTCTCCACGAATGCGCCATGGATGCATTTCACGCGACCGGACGGCGGCATGGCCGACGCCGCCGGCTATATTGCGGGCATTCCCCGCCTCGGGATTCCCGCTCAGTCCGAAACCGACGCCGGCGTCGGCGTCGCTACCCAGCGCTCGCCGCATCCGCGCCTGCGCACCGCCCTGCCGTCGGGGATCGCCACGGCGGCGACCTGGGACCGTGCCCTCGCCTTCGCCGGCGGCGCGATGATCGGCAATGAAGCGCGGATGTCGGGCTTTAACGTGCAATTGGCCGGCGGCGTCGACCTGACGCGTGAGCCGAGGAACGGCCGCAATTTCGAATATGGCGGCGAGGACCCGCTGCTGGCCGGCACCATCGATGGCAACGAGATCAAGGGCATTCAGTCGAACAATATCATCTCGACCCTGAAGCACTATGCCTTCAACGACCAGGAGACCGACCGTTTCACCGTCGACGTCAAGATCGGCGATCAGGCGGCGCGGCAGTCGGACCTGCTGGCGTTCCAACTGGCCAACGAGATCGGCCAGCCGGGCTCGGTCATGTGTTCGTACAACCGCGTCAACGGCGCCTATGCCTGCGAAAGCGACTGGCTGCTCAACCAGGTGCTGAAGACCGACTGGGGCTTCAAGGGCTATGTCATGTCGGACTGGGGCGCGACCCACTCGACGGTGCCCGCGGCCAATGGCGGACTCGACCAGGAATCCGGCTATCCTTTCGACGTCTCGCCCTATTTCAAGGACGCCTTGGGCGAGGCGGTCGCCGATGGCTGGGTCAAGTCCGCGCGGCTCGACGAGATGACGCACCGCATCCTGCGTTCGATGTTCGCCGAAGGCCTGTTCGACCATCCGCTGAACGGCGACCAGTCGGCCAGCATAGACTATGCCGGCCATGCGGCCGCGACCCAGGCCGACGAAGAGGGCGCCATCGTCCTGCTGAAGAACGATCATCGGCTTCTGCCCCTGGCCCGGTCGGCGCGCTCGATCCTGATCGTCGGCGGCCATGCCGACGCCGGCGTGCTGTCGGGTGGCGGCTCCTCCCAGGTCTATCCGCACGGCGGTCCGGAAAACGGCTTGGCCATCGCCAATGACGGCCCGGACGGCTTCCCCGGGCCGATGGTCTATTTCCCGTCCTCGCCGATGGCCGGACTGAAAAAGCGCACCCAGGCCGCGGTCACCTATATCGACGGCAAGGACCCCGCCGCGGCCGCCAGGGCCGCGGCGAAGGCCGATGTGGTCATCGTCTTCGCCACCCAATGGACCGGTGAAAGCATCGACGCGCCGGACCTCAGCCTGCCCAACCACCAGGACGCCCTGATCGGCGCGGTGGCCAAGGCCAATCGCAAGACCGTCGTGGTATTGGAGACCGGCGGCCCGGTGCTGATGCCGTGGCGGAACAACGTCGGCGCGGTGCTGGAAGCCTGGTATCCCGGCACCTCGGGCGGTGAAGCCATCGCCCGCGTGCTGACCGGCGAGGTCGATCCGTCGGGCCACCTGCCGGTGACCTTCCCGGCCGGGACCGACCAGCTGCCGCGCGCCGTGGTCGACGCGGATACAGCCAAGACCGGCCATCCGCACGCCGACTACGACATCGAAGGCGCGGCGGTCGGCTACAAG
>OUWB011189584.1_pt1 | contig 14871 bp, 17 predicted proteins | sample 1779821 | NCBI WGS metagenome assembly OUWB01 (sample SAMEA3914806, study PRJEB12502) | metagenome | biome: forest; material: soil | place: Canada | collected 2011-08-03 | depth 0.1 m
CGACGTCAACGCCTTCTTCGGCATCACCACCATGATCATCTCCATCCCCACCGGGGTGAAGATCTTCAACTGGCTGTTCACGATGTATCGCGGCCGCGTGCGGCTGGAGATCCCCGTCCTGTGGACCCTGGGCTTCATGATCACCTTCACCATCGGCGGCATGACCGGCGTGCTGATGGCCGTACCGGGCGCCGACTTCGTGCTGCACAACTCGGTGTTCCTGATCGCCCACTTCCACAACGTGATCATCGGCGGCGTGGTGTTCGGCTGCATCGCCGGCCTGAACTACTGGTTCCCCAAGGCCACCGGCTTCCGCCTCGACCCGACCCTGGGCAAGATCTCGTTCTGGTGCTGGCTGGTGGGCTTCTATGTCGCCTTCATGCCGCTCTACGCCCTGGGCCTGATGGGCATGACCCGCCGGCTGGACCACATGGACGACCCGGTGTGGCACGCCTACCTGATCGTGGCCTTCGGCGGCGCGGTGCTGATCCTGTTCGGCATCCTGGCCCAGATCGCCCAGATCGCCTGGAGCATCTACAACCGCGAGGCCCTGCGCGACCTGACCGGCGACCCGTGGAACGCCCGCACCCTGGAATGGTCGGTGGCCTCGCCCCCGCCGTTCTACAACTTCGCCGAGACGCCGGTGGTGCATGGCCGCGACGCCTGGGCGGCGGAAAAGGCCGCCAAGGGCGAGGTTCGCCAGCCCCCGGCCGAGTACAGCCGCATCCACATGCCGCACAACACCGGCACCGGCCCCATCCTGGGCGGGATCGCCATCGTGCTCGGCTTCGCCCTGATCTGGCACATCTGGTGGCTGGCCGGGGTCGGCGTCATCGCCGCCTTCGCGGTGACCATCGCCCACACCTTCAACGAGAACCGCGACTACTACGTCCCGGCCGACCAGGTCGCCCGCACGGAAGACCTGTATTTCCAGAACCTGCCGGTGGAGGCCTAATTGGACGTCCAGCTGAGTAACGCCCAGGGCGCCGCGGTCCTCGCGCCCGCGCCCCACGTCGCGCACGAAGAGCATCATCACGACGACGCCGGATCCAAGGTCACCCTTGGTTTCTGGATCTATCTGATGAGCGACTGCATCCTGTTCGCCGCGGTGTTCGCCACCTTCGTCGTGCTGCGCGGGCGCATCGCCGACGGCCCCTCGGGCCGCGAGATTTTCGACCTGCCCTATGTGGGCATGGAGACGGCCTGCCTGCTGGTCTCCAGCTTCACCTACGGCCTGGCCATGATCTTCATGGGCAAGGGCCAGAAGAACGCCGTGCTGGCCTGGCTGGGGGTCACGCTCGCGCTCGGCCTGACCTTCATGGGCCTGGAGATCCACGAGTTCACCGACCTGATCGCCCAGGGCTTCGGCCCGCAGCGCTCGGCCTTCCTGTCGGCCCTCTTCACCCTGGTCGGCACCCACGGCGCGCACGTGTCCATGGGCATGATCTGGATGGTGGTGCTGATGGCCCACATCCTGCGCCGGGGCCTGTCGCCCGCCAACCAGGTGCGCCTGATGTGCCTCAGCCTGTTCTGGCACTTCCTGGACATCGTCTGGATCGGCGTCTTCACCATCGTCTATCTCACGGGAGCCGCCCATTGACCGCGACCCACGACGCGGCGCTTGACGCCCATCACGCCCATGCCCACGCCGATCACGGCCATGGCGGCGACGGCCACGGGGCCGACCATGGCACCCTGACCTCCTATCTGATCGGCTTCGGCCTGTCGGTGGTGCTGACCGTCGTCCCCTTCGCCCTGATCATGACCGGCGCCCTGCCCGCCGCCACCGCCGTGCCCGTATGCATGGCCATCGGCGTGGTGCAGATCGTGGTGCACCTGATCTATTTCCTGCACCTGAACAGCCATTCCAGCCGGTCCTGGAACATGCTGGCGTTCATCTTCACCCTGATCGTCGTGGCGATCGTCGTGGGCGGGTCCCTGTGGATCATGTACCACCTCGACACCAACATGATGCCGGGGATGATGCCCGTCGAGTAAGGCGGGGTGTCGAGGCTCTGGCCATGACCAGCCCTCCCTATGACGGGCTTGGCGCGTTCGACATCGCCGACGCGCCGGGCCCAAGCGAGGCGCCCTATCCCGCCAAGGCCCGGCGGCGGCGAAAGCCGCCGGCCTGGCGCCCGGCCCTGCGCCGCCTCTCGGCCGCCCTGCAAGGCCTGACCGCCCGCATCACCGGCGCCGACCAGGCCCAGGCCAGCTCGGTGCGCGAGGCGGCCAACCGCCAGAACCTGCTGCTGCTGACCACCCTGCGCTGGGTGGCGGTGATCGGCCAGGTGACCACCATCGCCGCCGCCACGATCTGGCTGAAGCTGCCTTTGCCGCTGACGCCCATGGCCTGCGTCGTGGCCGCCCTGGCGGCGGTCAACCTGGTCAGCCTGTGGCGCTGCCTGGGCCGCGGCGCGATCCGCCAGCGCGAGCTGTTCTTCGGCCTCTTGATCGACGTGGCCGCCCTCACCGCCCAGCTCTACCTGACCGGCGGCGCGACCAACCCGTTCGTCTCGCTGTTCCTGGTGCAGATCATCCTGGGGGCGGTGCTGCTGTCGCCCGGTCTGACCTGGCTCTTGGCCGCCATCACCGCCGGCTGCTTCTGCCTGCTGGTGGTGCGCTATCGCGAGCTGGCCCTGTTCACCCGACCCATGGACCCGGCCAATCCCATGCCGGGGCTGGAGGATCCGCGCCGCTGGGGCCTGCTGGTCGGCTTCCTGCTGGCGGCGGCGATCGAGGTGCTGTTCGTCACCCGCATCCACCGCAACCTGCGCCAGCGCGACGCCCGCCTGGCCGAGCTGCGCCAGCAGCAGGTGGAGGAGACCCACATCGTGCGCATGGGCCTGCTGGCCTCGGGCGCCGCGCACGAACTGGGCTCGCCGCTGGCCACCCTGTCGGTGATCGTCAGCGACTGGGAGAAGATGCCCGCCCTGGCCGGCGACCCCGAGCTGGCCGGCGAGCTGTCGGAGATGCAGGCCGCCGTCGGCCGCTGCAAGGCGATCCTGTCGCGCATGCTGATGGCCGTGGGCGAGACCCGGGCCGAGAACGCCGAGCGCACCACCCTGGTCCGCTTCTTCGACGCCATGGTCGAGGACTGGCGCGCCGAGCGATCCCCCGCCCGCATCGGCTATCTCAACGGCGTGCGCGCCGACGCCGAGATCGTCGCCGACGCCATGATCAAGCAGGCCCTGTTCAACGTGTTCGACAACGCCCTGGAGGCCTCGCCCGACTGGATCGGCATCGAGGTGGCCCTGCGCGACGAGACCGTGGTGGTGCGGGTGCACGACAACGGCCCCGGCTTCAGCCCCGACATCCTGGCCCGCTTCGGCAAGCCCTACGCCACCACCAAGCCGCGCGCCGGCCGGGGCCTGGGCCTGTTCCTGGTCACCAATGTGCTGCGCAAGCTGGGCGGCTCGGTCAGCGGCGCCAACAATCCCGAGGGCGGCGCCACCGTCACCGTGCGCTTCCCGGTCGGCGGCCTGGTGCTGGAGGCCGCCGATGCCCGGAACTAGGCGCCTGCTGATCGTCGAGGACGACCCCGCCTTCGCCCGCGCCCTGAGCCGCTCGTTCGAGCGCCGCGGCTACGAGGTCACCGCCTGCGCGCGGGCCGAGGACCTGGCCGCCGCAGCCTCGACCGCCCAGGCCGGCTACGCCGTGGTCGACCTCAAGCTGGGGACCGCCTCGGGCCTGGACTGCGTCAAGGCCCTGCACCAGCGCGACCCGCTGATGAAGATCGTGGTGCTGACCGGCTTCGCCAGCATCGCCACGGCGGTGGAGGCGATCAAGCTGGGCGCCCGCCACTACCTGTGCAAACCGGCCAACGCCGACGACATCGAAGTCGCCTTCGGCCGCGAGGAAGGCGACGCCACGGTCGGCCTGACCACCCGCGCCACCTCGATCAAGACCCTGGAATGGGAACACATCCACCAGACCCTGGCCGAAGCGGACTTCAACGTCTCGGAGGCGGCGCGGCGGCTGGGGATGCACCGGCGGACGCTGGCGCGGAAGCTGGCGAAGCAGCGGGTGAGTTGAGGGGAGATAGGGGGCGGAGGCGGGCTCTTTGGCGACGTTGGGAACGTCCGCTTCTCGGCCGCTCCATCAGCCAGGGGCTGAAGGGGAAGACCTGGCGCATGCCTGACGGGATGCGGCACCAGCCGGGTGGCATGAGACGCGGCCTTAGCTGGCACAGCATTACGAGGCGGGCTTCCGCTCCGGCGGCCAAGAGCTTAAGGGCTTGCCGATTTCCCAGGTGTGGCCGAACGGGTCTGTAATCCTGCCGATCAGCCAGCCGTGTGAAGTTTTCACTGAACCAGCGTCCCTGGCTCCCAGTTGGATCGCACGGGCGTGAACAGCCTGCGGATCGTTTGTTTGCAATAACAGCTTAACGGTCGCGCCGCCGAGGGATTCAGGACTGTAATTACCCACTTCCGGAGCTTCATCGGAAACCCAGAACGATGTTTCGCCGACTGCTAATTGAGCCACGAGCTCGGGTCGGTCAGCGGTACCGCCGACCTGGTACACCACGTCCGCTCCAAAAGCGGCGCGTTTATCCCTCTGGCGTAGCCGACGTGCCAAGAGGGCGATCATGCAAGATGATTTTGACGGATGGGTAGCCACTCCCACGTTTGATGAGTTTCAGGCGATAGGATATACGGGAAATGACGCCATGGTCATTGTTAGGCTGTGGCACTACCTAAGTACAGAGGAAAAAGAGGCTCTTGGCTTCAAGAATTCCGATCTGCTTTCCGCTTTTCAATGCCTTCTAGCGTCGCGAAATTCATCCGCATTGACTCCCTAAAATTTCCCAACTCCCGAGTGAGGCGGTCTATCTTTTGGCCCTGCTCAATAATCAGCTTCTTTAGCTGGTCAAATTCATTGTTTTCCATAAGTGCCCCTTTTCGCGTGCGTGCAAAAATATGGTGGAATTAAGCGACCCTATTTTTCACGACGAATCGGCCGCTCGTGTCCACTTCGAAAACCTGAGATGGCCTGATGGCGTGTCGTGCCCTCACTGTGGTGCGGTCGAGAAGGCTACAAGGCTTCAGGGGAAATCCCACCGCGCTGGCCTATACCAATGCAATGGTTGTCGAGCCAACTTCTCGGTGACGGTCGGCACCGTGATGGAGCGCACGCGGGTGCCCCTGCACAAATGGGCGCTGGCGTTTCACATGATGGCGTCGAGCAAGAAGGGTGTATCTGCGCACTACCTGCACCGATCCCTGGGGGTGACCTATAAAACCGCCTGGTTCATGGCCCACCGTATTCGAGAGGCGATGATGCCGGAGCCGGATCCGCCGTTCGGCGGTGGCGGCACGCCAGTGGAGGTCGATGAAACATTCATCGGCCAAGAGCCCGGCGCCAAACGGGCCAAGGCGGGATATGGCCACAAGATGAAGGTGCTCACGATCATCGATCGCGCGACGGGTCAGGCCCGAAGCTCGGTGATTAATTCCGTGTCGATAAATGAGATCGCGCCCATTATGGATGCCGCCATCTCTCGGCAGGCGGTCTTGATGACCGATGAAAGCAAGGTTTATGCCGGAATAGGATGGAATTTCGCTGAACACCACATAACGACACACCGTGCTCAGGAATACGTATCTCCAAGAAACAACTTAATTCACACGAATACGGTCGAAGGATTCTATTCGATATTCAAGCGCGGAATGAAGGGTGTTTACCAGCATTGCGGCAGACAGCACCTGCACAGGTACACCGCGGAGTATGATTTTCGCTACTCTAATAGAAATCGGCTTGGAGTGAGTGACGACTCGCGTGCCCGCCGCGCGATTGCTGGGGCGTGGGGCCGTCGCCTGACCTATCGTCGCCTAGTTCGAAGGGCGAGCCCAACCCCCGATTAATCCCCCGCGGACTATGAGTCCGTGCGCGTGTGGGCGCGGGTGAGGATTGCCGTGGATTCTGGTGGAGCGGATATGTTCAGGCTGGCGGCTCGTCAGAACCTGATCGAAGAGCTTTTGCTTCGGCTCGTTCTTTTAATTCCTGTCTCAACCAATGAGGTAACGCACCAAGAAAGTCTTCTTCGTCTAGAGGACTGGCTGCAGACAAATTCAGATGCGGCCATGACGGCGTATGGCGCTCATTTTGAGGAGCCCGCCCAAACAGCTTTCTACGGGGAAATTTTCCGGGAGGTTGTCGACGCCATGAAGGCGCGGGCCAGGAGAATAGTTTCGAAAGAGATGAAATCCCAGAATTATTCATGACGGTTGTCCACCTTCATGGCGGAGACCGCCGGCCGAGCATCTAACCATGCATCCTGGGATTTGTACATTGAGGTGAATTTCGGGTAGTGTCTCAGTTTGAATTTTAGCTTGAACGATTCAACCAATTAGATGCACCTTCGCCGTTGGAGGGCGCATGGTTGAAGAAGCGGCGACTGGCTCAAGCCTGCGCGTTCCGGCGTCGGTCGGCGCCGCCTTCGGCCTCGTCATTCAAATCGCGGTGGCGGTGGTTCTATTTCTGGCCATCGGCCTTGCTGCGATCGCCCTAAATGTCGCCACAGATTTCTGCGAAGCTCAGCACTGGGCGCCCATATGGATCGTTATGGGCATGCGGGCGCTTGAAGTGGTGCTCTGGATGGTCGACGTTGTGTGCTGCGTGACGCTGATCGTAAGAGAGGCTTACGACTTTTGCCTGATGATCTGGAAAAAAGGGAAGGCATAACCATGGCCGTTCACCGCGACCGACGCGCCGGTGAGTCAGTCGTCATCGACGGAGAGTTTGTGCGCCAGCAAGCCAAAGCGGCGGTCACACAATTTTTCAAGCCAATCACGGCGGCGTTTGAGCGATCCGAGCCTCATGCGAGCGCTAGTTCTATCACCGCCATGCAAGTGACGGAAAACAAGACCCTCGTGCCAAAGCCGGATCGAGTGGAGATGCGCGGTTATGCCATCAAGCGGAAGCGTCGATAACTCGCCTCCTATAAGGGCCGCGCTTCTTTGGTTCCGGGGCTCGTGCGTCGATCAGCGCCACCACATCCTCCATCGACCAAAGCCGATCAGTCAGCCCCGCCGCCATGGCAGGCGTCACGCGCAACGTCTTATGAATGCGGGTGAAGTTGTAAAACACGAAGTAGAGCGACAGCGCATGGATATGGCTGTCGATCCGCTTTGAGAAGGCGTTGGTCAAGCGCGTGAACCGGCGCATCGACATCCGCATGGTGAGGTTCGCCCGCTCCACATAGGACGTGGAGACGTGCGCCGGATCGGGCGAGCCGGTCACTCTGCGCTTCTTGGTCCCAGTGCATTCTGCTGGGCTGTAGCGGCGCTCATCGCCCTTCACGCCGGCCGGCTCACCGTAGAGCTTCACCAGCATGGCATAGTCCACACCGCCCTCTGAGAAGGCTCCGGCGACAGCCTCCAGATAGGCCTTGTGGCCGTCCGTGGTGAGCTGCATCCGGCCGTCGATCCGCTGGGCCAGGTCGTCGATGAAGAAATTGGCCGTCTCAGCGTCGCGGTCGCCGACCATATAGCTGATGATCAGCTTGGTTTCGGCGTCGATGGCGGTCCACGTCCAGACGCTTCCGGCCTGTTCCGGCGCGGCCTTGGCGTTGAGCTTCTGTAGCTAACGAGATCGACGCTTGCAGCACCGCTTAGATATCCGCTTCGGCGCGGATCTTGAATATCCAACGACTTTTACTGATTTCGGGCGATTAACAGATGCCCGTTCTGGGCGGCACTTAATGGCCATTCGAGACGCTAATTGTTGACGGCGTCCCTTGAGGTTTCCAGACCTAGCTTGTAAAATGCTCAAGCAGCCGGATGCACCACCTGAGACGCCGGGTGGTTTACGAGGCCCAGAGCGCTTCAACGCTCTGGGCCTCAACATTTAAGGTACGGGTCGGATTTTCTGGCAACGAATATTTCGACCAGACTTACGCTGCGGCGTTTAGGCGTCTCTGATCCGGATGCTTCTCTTGAAGCGCCGCTGCCGTCTTCGTCGCCCCATAAAGCAACCGCCGTCCCCTCACTCGCCCGACGGCTTTCGCGAACCGCTGCGCGTCGGTGACGCCGAGGGCGGCCGAGGGCGAAGGATCCGCCTGATCGCGGCGTCCCGCCGTTCAGCTATCTGCTCTTCAGGAATTGGATCCGGTGGACGGCTGGACACGCTGGGCGACCTGGGTAGGGGATAGAAACCCTTTTACCACCCAACTGGAGATCAACCAAACCACGCATATTGCAGCGGGCACTGCAGCCATCATCACGACCCAAGGAATAAGGCGGTCCGCCAAGGGAACCGACAATCTAGCCGTCATGGCGGCCGATTGATAATCCCGCCAAGGTCCAGGCTGCAGGCTCGCCCGATCGGCAAGCCAACGGGAAACCGCCGCGACCAGCCCCCCTGCGCATATCGCCTCCCAAACCGCGAAGGAAGCTATGGCCAATCTGCGCAGGCCCGCTCGATAATTTATTTTGACCACACGTGATCCCCAATGACCTGGCCGAATGGCCGGGTGGTTGGTCAACGTGCACGCAGGTCCACGCCCTCCCGTATTTCCTACAGGAGGTCTTGTATTTCGGGAGCCGCCCGACAAGCGGAGCTCCTGCGTGCAAAAACGCGAATGCGTATCGCCCTGGCGACCAAGCCCTGGCGATCAAAAAGCTATTCCATGAAAAATTGTGCAGCGCCACCTAGCGCACGTTGCAGTGCGGTGTGGTGTGCAAATTCTAGTTGCGCAAGCGACCAGTCACGGGCCGAGGACATCCCCCATGCCGCCTTATCGTCGGCCGGCTCAGCCGGAGGTGGGGCGGGCTTCTTCATGGGTGGGGTGGGAAAAGATGAGAGATGAAGCTCGATGCAAATTGATAAATGATCATCACCGTCATCATGACGATAAACGCTCGCAGGTAGGGCGTCAGCCATGGTTGTCGATCTACAGGCTGGTTAAAGCCTGGCGCGGGCGCCGCTGGATTATTGGGAGGCCCCGACAGGCCGCGGGCGATCCATATGACAGCCGCGATGATCATCAATGTGATCGGGATATATGGCCAAGCACCGTCCATGGTCAGCGGCGGAAGCGTTCAGACAGAAGGGAGACGTTCACATGAAATCCTGGTCAGAGATGACTGCAGATGAAAAGGCAGACCAGATCAGGGGTCAGTTTGAGGAGTTGGCTGAGTTTGCGAATCGCCTGTCTCTGAGGATCGCGAGTTTGGCGAAGAGGGTCGATGAATTGGAGGAAGATTCACAACAAACTGCTCGCCAAGGTCGCTCTCCCTCGATTGGGGACTGATAGCGGGCGAGAACAGATTGGCGGGGTCTATATTATTTGTAAGCCAAATCCTCTGACCGGGTGGGATGGCATCGAAATCGACATAGCCAAGAGCTTTCGCCGCAGCATTACGGATCAAGTCTCTGACCTCATCCGGAGATTTCCCGAGGCGACGCACGTTGCTCTGATCCCGTGCGACTACGCCATGGCCGTAGACGCGATGAGAGACCTCAGGCTGTGATTGATTGTTTGATTCGCTCATCCCCACTTCCTGCGATCGAATGGATAGGAGACGGCATGTTCGATTATGACCAGCTGATCGAGGTCACGTTCACGTGCTGCGGTTATCAGGGCCTCCATAAGCTTCGTGGAATAATAGGAAGCGGCCTGGGCGTTGCTTGTCCGGTCTGCGGAGAAATCGTGCGGCGCCGCAATCTGGAACTTGTTCAGCTCACTAACCAAGAGGTCCATGACGCGGTCTACAAACTCCGGCTGAACCCCCTCGATTGAGGCCATCAAGTCCTGCATCGCGGCGGAAAACGGCCGTCGGGCTCCTCGAGAGGCTGATTGAGCAGCTCTTGCTAAGGCTCTCTCTTCTAGAGCCCGTGTCACGCTCGGAGATGTCAATTCAAGAAAGTGCTCTTTCTCTAAAGGACTGGCTGCAGACAAATTCAGATGCGGCCGTTTCGACATTCGGAGAATTTTTCGGAGAGGCCGGACAAACCGCATTATATTCAGATTTGTACCAAGAAATAATCGACAACTTGAAAAGAAGGGTCGATCAAATCGCGAAAAGAGAGGGGATATCTTCGTCATGAAACTGGCCGCCCGCAATGGGGACATTGCCGAGATTTGGATGGACTCGATTCTCGCGGATAAGCTTCGGCGCTACTTGGAGAAAATATTCCTTGGGGAGCAGGCTGATCCCGGCCGAGGGCCGCGCGTGCGCGCTCTCGGCGGCGTTCGCGAGCCCTGGACAGCCGGCTCGCAGCGGCGAGATCGGCTTTGAATTTCGCCACAGACTCCGGTGTCCACTCAAGCTCTAGCGTTTCCGAGTAGCCGCCGCCAGGTTCATACGTTCGGCGGATTCTGGGGTTTTCGGCGTCACTGCTCGCCATTATCGCTCACCCGCATTCAAACGTTGTGCGGTTGCGCGCTGCGCCTCAAGAATATCAATGCCCTCACTGCCAAACGAAATCGGTCTATTCGATCGAATCATTAGAACGGTTTTTGGCAGTTTCACCCCGGCGATTGTCGTAATGGGCCACGGGCCATTCTTAGGATTGGCTGGCACAGCGGCCTCCGGGATCGGCGCTGGCGCGCCAGCTAGTTGAAATAAAACTGCCATCGTGGACCCTATGTCACCTCGGTAGTGGCTTTGAGGGCCAAAATCTCATGCTCGATGATCAAGATTTCATCTTCATCATTTGTCCTGGCTGCGGCAAGGAGACGCAAAAGATAATTGGATGGCTTAAGGCGCACCCCTCGGGGTTCAATTGCGACGCCTGCCCGACAGCCATTCAATACGACAGAGCAGAGCTGGAGAGGTTTGTTTTCAACGAGAGCCTCAATTCTGGTCGCCAATTCAGGCGAGTCAGACCAAAGCTTAGCAGTTAATTCCGCCAGCTCATCGATGGCGCGGCGGTATTCTGCAGGATCGTATAGCTCCATCTCAACCGCCTGGGATCACCGCTGGCTCGGCGGCGTGTAAATCGATGCCAATCTTTTTACCGAATGGAGAATCTACATTGTCCACACCAGGGTCTCCCCCAGTGCTCTCCAACATATTCAACGTCAGAGACATTGACGGCGTCGTGACGATCACCTTTTTCGGAGAAACGGTAGAATCGCCAGGAGGGAGCGCGAAGGCGACGGTCATTTCAACCATCGCACTCTCCAAATCTGAGGCGCTGAAGTTGAGCAGAGAATTAGAAATCCACGCATCAACCGTATGAAATACCTGCGCCAATTTTTGCTGTTGCTCTAACCGGAATTGAGATCGCGCGATCCTGCGGCGCAGGGCGTCTGCGTCGATAGGATCATCCGTGGCTGTCGCCCCGGACGTCTGCCTCACGGGCTCGGTCATCTCAGCCATCCGCTAGGCCGCTGGCGCGCTGCGTCAACGGGATAAACGCGAAAAGCGGCGGTGTAGAACGCCACAGCATCGCGTCCCCCACGTACAGACAACTGCGCCGAAACACCCACGATTATCTCCTGCAGCGCGCATGCCGTTTCCCAACCTAACCACCCGTGCCGGAGGTCTGCAACGGGTCGATTTCGTCCGGCCAAACTTGCGGCGTAACGGCGGTTTCGGGCGGAGAGCCAAGGTCTGTTAGTGGCGCAAACCCACCCCCAATCCGCTAGGTCAGCGATCCGCCCGCCCCTATTCCCCCGCCGACGCCACGTCCGCCACCGCCAGCCGCCGCGGCAGCCGGTTCCAGGCGTCCAGGGCGGCGATCTTGTAGGCCTCGGCCAGGGTGGGATAGTTGAAGGTGTTCTCGACGAAATAGTCGAGCGTGCCTTCCAGGTTCAGCACCGCCTGGCCGATGTGGATCAGCTCTGTCGCGCCTTCGCCGACGATGTGCACGCCCAGCAGCCGGCGGGTGTCGCGGTTGAAGATCATCTTCATGAAGCCGCTGGACAGGCCCATGATGTGCCCGCGCGAGGTCTCGCGGAACCGGGCCACGCCGCATTCGTAGGACAGGCCCTGGGCGCGCACCTGCTCCTCGGTCATGCCCACGGTGGAGATCTCGGGCACCGAATAGATGCCGTAGGGGAAGAATTCCGGCGGCGCCTGGGCCGGCTGGCCGAAGGCGTGGCAGGCGGCGATGCGGCCCTGCTCCATCGAGGTCGAGGCCAGGCTGGGGAAGCCGACGATGTCGCCGGCGGCGTAGATGTGCGCCGCCTTGGTCTGGAAGGTGGCCTTGTCCACCGCCAGGCGGCCGCGCTCGTCCGGCTCCAGGCCGCAGACCTGCAGGTCCAGGCCCTCGACCGCGCCCTCGCGCCCGGCCGAGAACAGCACCATGTCGCCATAGAGCTCGCGCCCGTCAGCCAGGGTCACGCGGCAGTTCTGCGGGCCGTCGACCGCCGCCCCGGTGACCTTGCAGCCGAAGCGCAGGGTCATGCCCCGGTCGCGCAGGTCGTGGACGAACTCGTCGATCAGCTCGCGGTCGATGAACGGCAGCGGGCTGGCGCTGGGGTCGACGATGGTCACCTTCACATCCAGGGCGCTGAAGATGCTGGCGTATTCCAGGCCGATGACGCTGGCCCCGACCACGATCAGCTGGCGCGGCACGCGGGTCAGGTTGATGATCTCGTCGCTGTCGACGATGTTCTCGCCGTCGAAGCCGATGTGCGAGGGCCGGTGCGGGCGCGTGCCCACGGCGATCAGGAACCGGTCGGCGGAATAGAGCGCGCTGACCCCGTCGCCCTCCACCGAGATGGTGTTGGCGTCGACGAACTTGGCCGCGCCGCGCACGGTCTCCACCTGGTTGCGGGCGAACTGGTGCTCCAGCACCTCGACCTCGTGGTCGAGGGTGATCAGCAGGCGCTTGCGCAGGTCGTCAGCGGTGATGCTCTGCTTGGCCCGGTAGGCGCGGCCGTAGAAGCCGCGCTCGCGCCAGCCCGACAGGTTCAGCACCGTCTCGCGCAGGGTCTTGGAGGGGATGGTGCCGGTGTGCACCGAAACCCCGCCGACGCGGCGGCCGCGGTCGATCACCAGCACCTTCTTGTTGAACTTGGCCGCCTGGATCGCCGCGCGCCGGCCCGCAGGCCCGCTGCCGATGACGATCAGGTCGTGGGTGAAGCCGGATTTGTTCGATTGCGCCAAGAGCCATCCCCTCCGACGTCATTGCGCCGAACCTAGCCGAACTCAGCCGATCCCTAGCGTCGCCGCCCGCAGCATGCCTCAAGACCCGCCCCGCCAGGGCCGAAAGCAGGCCCAGCGGGCGCCGGCTGATCAAACCATAGGCGCTATAGCCCCGACTCGCGTCAATCCTGCGACGCGCCGGCGGGACCTGGGCCGCCGCCAGGCTCGACAGCCCGCTGCGGCTGTGGCGTGTTGCGGCCGTCCCGCCAAGAGCGACCATGCCAAGCCTGTATAGATCCAGCCAGAGACTGCTGACCCGACTGGCGTGGCTGCCGTCGCTGATGCTCGCCCTCATCTACCTCGCCGGGATCATGCACGACTTCGCTCCCGACGCCGACACCGCACAGACCGACCCTGGCCGTAACTCAGCGGCGCCGGTGGTCCTGGTCAGCCCAAGCCCAGGTTTCTCGGCGAGCCTGTATCCGCCGGCCGCCGCCCAAAAGGGCCTCGACGGACAGGTCGATCTGGAGTGCGCAGGCCTGGCGGGGGCCAAACCCACCGGATGCCAAGTCGTACGAGAGACGCCACAGGACAGCGGTTTCACCGCCCCGGCCCTGCGCGAATTAGCCAGGGCGCCCTTCGCGCCCGCCCCCTTTGCGACGGCCCTCGCCCGCGAGCATCGGCTGCGGATCACGGTGCGCTTCCAGACCCACCTTCTGCAGGGCGAGCGCCGGTTCCAGGTGGTGAACCTGCTCGACTACGCCGCGGCGAGCCGGCCCAGACCGCCGCGCGAAGCGTCCGGACTTTGGCTGGGCGCCGCCTTCGCCCTGGCCATGCTGGCTTCGACGACCTGGGCGCTGCTTTGGCCGCCCAGGCTGCGCTCCGGCGCGCCGGCCTGACGCCGCGCCAAGCTTGCGTCCGCCGATCGCCCCGCTAAGAGTCCGCGGCGTTTCGGGGGACGCGCATTGATCGTCGGCATTGACCTTGGCACCACAAATTCGGCCGTGGCCGTCTGGCGCGACGGCCGGGCGGAGCTGATCCCCAACGCCCTCGGACACGTCCTGACCCCCTCGGCCGTCAGCCTGGACGCCGACCAGGCCGACCGTATCCTGGTGGGCCTGGCCGCCCGCGAGCGCCGTTCGACCCACCCCCAGCTCACGGCCACCGCCTTCAAGCGCTACATGGGTTCGGCCCGCACCACCACTCTGGGAACCCGCGCCTTCACGCCCGAAGAGCTGTCCAGCCTGGTCCTCAAGTCGCTGAAGGCCGACGCCGAGGCCTATCTGGGCGAGCCGGTGCGCGAGGCCGTCATCACCGTCCCAGCCTATTTCAACGACAAGCAGCGCAAGGCCACCCGGCGGGCTGGCGAGCTGGCCGGCCTGAAGGTCGAGCGCCTGCTCAATGAGCCGACCGCCGCAGCCCTGGCCTATGGCATCGACCAGCTGAGCAATGAGAGCCGGTTCCTGGTCTTCGACCTGGGCGGCGGCACCTTCGACGTCTCCATCCTCGAGATCTTCGAGGGCGTGGTCGAGGTCCGCTCCTCCACCGGCGACAATCGCCTGGGCGGCGAAGACTTCAACGAGGTGCTGGTCGAGGGCTTCCTGAACAAGCTGCCATCCGAGCAGCGCCCGCGCGAACGGGACGATCCTCAATTGCGCGAGCGGCTGCGCGAGGCCGCCGAGCGGGCCAAGCGCGGCCTTTCGGAACGATCGCAGACCGAGATGTCCCTGGTCTGGAAAGACCAGGCGCTGGTCCAGACCCTGTCCGCCGACGAATTCGAGACCTGGTCGGCGCCGCTGCTGGCGCGCCTGCGCGAGCCGGTGCTGCGGGC
>OUWB011209517.1_pt1 | contig 14857 bp, 14 predicted proteins | sample 1779821 | NCBI WGS metagenome assembly OUWB01 (sample SAMEA3914806, study PRJEB12502) | metagenome | biome: forest; material: soil | place: Canada | collected 2011-08-03 | depth 0.1 m
GGAAACGTCTCCTCGAATGCGCTGATGAAACTGACGATGGCATCTTGCGGAACAATGTTATTGACCGCCACCGTCAGCTCCCGCTCGACACCGCCATGCACGATGGCCACGTTTCGCTTCAGCGCCTCCAGATCGTCCAGAATCGACTTACTGTGATAGATGAAGTATTCGCCCGCCGAGGTCAGTTCGATGTAGCAACCCTTTCGCGTGAACAAGCGGACACCAAAGGTTTCTTCCAGCTTTTTCACGGTGTAGCTAACCGCCGATGGCACTTTGTTCAACTTCTCGGCGGCCGCCGCGATGCTCTGATACTTGGCAACCATTCGCACCACGCGAATACTTTCGTCTGACGTAAACATTGACTTCAACTCCTGACTGCCTTCAGACCGTATCAAACGCCTGCTGGCACCCGTCTCGGGCAAGTCAGACCACTGCGACTCTGACTACCGGCACGCCACAATCTCATCAATGTTGCTACGCACCTCCACGCTGACTGAAGCGGCTAAGCAATAGATAGCAACCGCTGGCCACAAGAATCGAATCAAGCGAGGGAATGGTGGTGAGCGTGATAACGCCCTTGATCGCAGCGAAACCGGCGAGCGAACCCACCATCCAGGCAACGAAGGTCAACAGCTTGATGGGTGAGTCCCTGGTGAGAACCGTCTCTTCGTACCCATGCCGGCGATACATCACAAAATCGGCCACATAGATGCCGGCCACCGGCGGTGTCGCCACGCCCAGAAACAGCAGGAAAGGAATGAACCAGGACATGATGTCCATGCTGCCCACCACCGCGGCGAGTACACCCAGCGCAATGGTGATCTGCCATTTGGGGAATCGTGTCAGCAGGGTTGAGACGACCAACGTCCCTTGGAACATATTGCCGGTGTTGCCCGTTACGGTGGCGAACACAATTAGCAAGGCCGCGGGAAGCGTCGCGCCAAACATGGCCATGGCACCCAGCAGAGAGCCCTTCCCGGTCAGTGCGCTAGGCGTCGCGCCCGCCCAAAACAGCAAGGGGTACGCGATCGTGAAGGTCAGGATGGCCGCCAGAATGGCATGCTTGCGGTTATGCACGAAGCAACCGAAATCCGGAAGCGTCGCGACCAACACGATGATGGTTCCCACGACCGTCGAAATGGCCACGCCGGTACCCATGTTTCCCACCGCAGCGGCGAGTTCCACATGGCCATGGGAAGCTACGTAGAGGATGTAGCAAAGCATGGCGGAGATCACCGGCACGGCGAATTGCGCGACCTTTCCCAAGGTTGCGAACCCGAATGCCGTCGAGGCGACAAAGATGACGCAACCCAGCGCGACAAGGACCGGCGTAGGCACGTTCAAGCCCTGCTGTGCCAGCAGGTCATGGACCGAGTTGCCGAACATGCTTGCCGTTACCGCAATCCAACCGAACAGGCTTACGGCCAGCAACATATTGATCGCGACAGCGCCCTTTTCTCCAAACGGATACTTCACGATGCCGTAGGTAGGAAGGCGTGCCTTCTCGCCAACGCTGATGGTGATGGCCGCCAGCACGGTCAGAATGAGGCTACCCACTGCGACCACCGTCATCAGTGCGGAGTCACTCAGATGGTTTCCAAGGCTCGACGATGAAAGCAGTACCGGGGTTACCGCGATACCAAGAAGAATCATCGCGATGCGATGCGATGGTGCCGTATCCAGATTTACGTTTGTCTTGCGCATTCCATGCTCCTGCCAGATTCAGTCGTAATGACGAGTCCATCTCAACTCAGATGAAAGTGCCCGGTGTAATTGCGCCAACCTCCATGGCCGGTGATCTCCGCTTGCTTCTCAAGCAGCCATGGCTCCGCCAACACACCCAGCACTTCATCACCGTTCTCAAGCTTCACTTTCCCGATGCTCAGACCTGCCGGCTCGCTTAGAAGCAGCTCACCCAAAGACGCCATGGGAAGTTCCCATAGCTCCAATGAAATCGACGCGCCTCCGGTTTCGACGCGGATCATTCCCGGGTGACGGTCGCCAATACTCCAGATGCGGTAATGCGCGTCGGTGCGGTCTTCACGCACGAAGACACCTTGTGCAGCGAGCATGTTCGGGTTGAGTTCCAACCCGCGCATGAGTGTTCCGTTGACCGCCAATAGCGTGGTTTTCATACCTGATCTTCCTTCCCTGTGTTCATGTGCTGACTCACTTCGCGTGGCCGAAACCGTGGTCGTCTGTTTGATGCCGGTTGCTTCAGCGGGTAATCCATGTACCGGTCTCGCGCAGGAGCGCTCTCTTGATGGCCGAAGGGCTCGTGATCAGCCCTGCACATTGCCTGCCGCCGGGCGCCACGGACGTCACGAACTGCAGAATCGCCTCCACCTTGGGCTGCATGCTGCCGGCACCGAATTGACCTTGACGGACCAGCTCCTGCGCCTCGTCCACATCCAGATGGCTCAGCCAGCGTTGCTCAGGCGTGCCGAAGTTCACCGCCACTTGTTCCACGCCGGTCGGTATCAGCAACAGGTCGGCCTGCAACTGCTTGGCCAAGAGCGCCGACGCAAGATCCTTGTCGATGACGGCTTCAACGCCGGCCAATCGATTTCTTTCACCGCGCACGACGGGAATGCCGCCGCCGCCGCACGCAATCACCACGCAGCCCTGCCGCAACAGACTCTCGATCACGTCCGACTCGACAATCTCCAGCGGCTGCGGGGAAGGCACGGTGCGACGCCAGCCGCGACCCGCATCCTCCATCAATGTCCACCCAAACTCGTGCTGGCGCTTTTTGGCGGTCGCTTCATCGAGGAAGGCGCCGATGGGCTTGGTTGGGTTGGCAAACGCGGGGTCAGCCAAACTGACGCAAGTCTGGGTCACCACAGCTACCACAGGCTTGCGTATGCCGCGCCGTTCCAGTTCGTTGAGAAGGGCCTTCTGGAACATGTAGCCAATGGCACCCTGGGTATCGCCCACGGCATAGTCCAGCGGCACGGGGCACACTTCTTCGGCCGCCAGTTCCGAACGGCGCAGGATGAAACCCACCTGCGGCCCGTTGCCGTGCGTTACCACGAGGTCCCAACCGACCTCGATCATTTCGGCGATATGTTTGACACTTTCGACCACGGCGTCGTACTGATCAGGAATGCTGACGTGCTCGTTGTCGCGTATCAGCGCGTTGCCGCCAACGGCAACGATGGCCAGGGGCTTGGTCCTCATGCGACATCCCCCGCGTGAAGGCGAACCTGCTCGGCCAGAGCACGGATGGCGTCCACGAAGCACGGCATCGGTGCGGTAGTGATACCCGCGCCAATCTGGCCAATGCCGGCTTGTTTATGCGCAATACCCGTATTGATGACCGGAAGAATGTTTCGATCCACCACCTTGCGCGCATCGATGCCCGCCGCCGTTGGCGCAAAGTTGAGTGCCGGCAAGGTGAATGCCGGATTGCCGCCCAAGGTAATTGCCTGCATCCGACGACTGTGTTCGGTAGCATCCGATGGCGTGCCGCCAACAAACTTGACGATGGCTGGCGAGGAGGCCATGGCAAATCCGCCAAGGCCCGCTGTCTCCGTGATGGCGCTGTCTCCCAGGTCGGCAGCCGCGTCCTCGACGCCGTAGCCAGGGAAGAACAGGCCTTCCACCGGGTTGGCTTTCGCGGTGAACCATTGGTTGCCCGTGCCCGACAAACGAATGCCAAACTCCACGCCATTGCGCGCCATCACGGTAACCATGGAGCTGAAGGGCACGTTGGCCGCAGCATCCATCATGACTTTGCTGGCAGCCATCGATAGATTGAGGAAGAAGTGATCGTTCCCGAGGATGAACGCAATCACGCGGCGGACCTCATCCAGCGGCGCGCTCTCAAGCAACGCCGGAATGAGGCGTTTGACAAGGAGCCCGGTCGCGGCAGCGTTGCGGTTATGGACCTCGTCACCCATATGCAATGCCTGGGCGATGATTGGCTTCAGCTCAATTTCGCCCGACACACGTAGGGCTGCCTTCAGTGCGGGCGCCAACTCGGTTTGAATCCAGCGCAGTCGCTCAAGCACTTCCTCGCCGTTGGCACCAAACCGAAGGACTTTGCCCAGCCCTTCATTGAAATTGGTGAATGCGCGCCGCCCTGTTGGCTTGTTCTCGACGACGAACACCGGCATGGAAGGGCTGATCACCCCAGCCATCGGTCCCACCGCCTGGTAATGATGGCAAGGTTCCAGATCGACCAGACCGTCTTCGATCAACTTGGCCGCGTCGTCCAGGCTGTCCGCCCAACCTTCCAGGAGGATCGCGCCCAAAATCGCGCCCTTCACCGGGCCACACATGTTCTCCCACGCAATGGGCGGGCCGGCGTGCAGAATCAATTTGCGATGTGCCATCGCATCGACTGCTTCAGCCGCTGAAAGGATGTCCACCAGTACCGGCTGCGCGTTAAGATACTGCTCAAGCGCTCTCTGGTTGGCCTGTTCCACCAGCGGATGTCGAATCAACGCCGCAAGATCGAGGCCGGCCGCTACGTCCCCTAATGCGGGAGGCTGCCACGTCAGCGGGATGACTTTTCCTCCCGCCAACGCCAGGTCATTGGCGAAGCTGCCCAGACCACAATTGACGACTTCTAGCGGTCGCCCAAAAAGCTTGTTCATCCTTGAAACTCCATTATTTGCCGGCCTGAACATCGGCCACATAACTGGCCCAAAGCGCGGCCTGCGCGTTGCAACCAGCGATCAACACGCCGGCGCTTTGCAAAGCGTCGATCTGACGGCTGCGCTGCTGCGGGTCGGATTCGGTGCCGCACACGTGCGAAATCAGCAGCGGAAAATTGTCACTGGCAGCTTCCGCTTTTGCCTGGGCGAGCAAGTCAACCAGCTCCTTCGCCGGTTGCTCCGCAGCGCCATAACCAAGCACCATGTCGAACACCACCACTGCCGTCTCTGGATCCCGTAGTTCGGCGAGAATTCGTTCGTTGCGGAGCGTCGGATCGATCATCGGATGCGGGCGCCCGCGGGTGAACAAGTCATCGCCCATGTCGACGACGGTATGACCCACGCTATGCCAGATGTTTTCGAGCACGTGATTACCCTTGACGGGGGTATTTGATGACCCGACAAAGCCCTGCTTCAGGCACAGCAACTGGTTCTCATAACAAAACGTCCCGCCGGCGAACACGCCACGAATAAAGCGACGTCCAGGCTCGAGCGCCTCGCAGTGCTTCACCAACATTTGAGCATGGTGTTTGCGAACCTGAGCGACCGATGATGGCAACGCCTGGCCATTGAGCAACGCGACGGCTAGTTCAGCCGCATCGGCGAGCGTGAAGGCAGCGGTGATGCCAGGCGCGTCGAGTTCCGACGCCGGCGCTCCAAGGAAATTGACGACTACCGGCTTGCCGCATGTACTGGCGCGCGCGAGGATCTCTTTGGCTACCGAGCGAGCGGGTGGCTTGGATATGAGCACAATGACCCGCGTATCCGGATCCTGGATCAGCGCATCCAACCCGGTAAGCATGGACGTGCCGCCGATGTCTTCGTGCAGATCGTGCCCCCCTGTCCCCAGGGCCTGGGAAACACCCGCGCCCAGTTGATCGATGCGACATGTCACTTCCTGAAGCCCGGTGCCCGAAGCCGCGACCAGGCCGATCGCACCGCGCCTGACGACGTTGGCAAAGCCGAGCGGAAGCCCATTGATGATGGCGGTGCCGCAATCAGGCCCCATCACCATCAGCTGCCGTTCCTTAGCCAGCGTCTTGATGGCCCGTTCGTGCTCAAGGCTGACGTTGTCGCTGAACAGCATCACATTCATGCCCAGGCGTAGCGCCTTGATCGTCTCCGCAGCGGCGTAGTCACCCGGCACGGAAATGAGGGCCATACTTGCTGCCGGTTCCTGCTCAAGAGCCATTTCCAGGCTGGGGATCAGCTGGACCGAATGACCGGCTCCCTGATCGTCCTTGGCACCTGCGCTTAGACATTCCTGCGCGGCAGCCAGGGCAGCGGCGCAGGCCTCGTCGTCTCCACGCACCGCAATGACCAGATCGTTCGGGCCTGCATCGATGCCTTCGCCCAGGCCCGCATCGTCCAATTGACGACGATTGGTCTCGGTGCCCATGACCACTGCGGCCTGCTCGATACCCGCCAGCTTGCCCAGCCTGGCAGCGATTTGCATGAGCGATACGGAATCCTGATACAAATTCCTGAAAATCTTGAAACAGCTTTTCATCTCAACGTTCTTCAATAGTGTTTTGAAAGCGGCGCTCACGCGTCCGAGTGTTTGGCGGTGCGTGTCACATCAGCAGGGAGACAACCGACGCACCAGAGGCTTGCTCAGACGCTGCATTGCGTCACAGCGGCTTGAAGCGTTCGTGTTCCATGTAGGACGCCGGCGAGCGTGTCCACACCAGAAGCCGCACCGAAGCGCATGACGGCGTGCGCCAGCAAAACGACATCCGCCACGGGTTGACCGGACACCAGCGCGGAAATAAGCCGGCTGACGGACCCAGAAAAATGGCCGTCCAAAGCAAGTGCCAGGTAGTGACGGCTGATATCCGTGGTTCCAGGCAAAAGGCGACGAATCGATTGACGAATCAAATCGAGGTGACAATCAACGCCTGGCGTGTCACGCCACGGCCATAAGGCGGCGATGTAGCCAAGCAGATAGTCGTCACCGTCAGGCGTAAGACCGCTGCCGTAGCCGACCAACGCGCGGACTCCTGCGTCCACTGACTGCCTGTCGGCTTCCAACATCAAGCTGGGGGCGCGAGCATGCAACTGCTCGTCCGGAAGAAGCCGTAATGCGCTGATTACTCCGTGCTGGTCGACGTAAGTGCGAAGCGCCTCGGCCAATGCCGTGTGGTACGCAGGAAGCGGCAAATCAACGGCATCTTTCGCCCTCGTGACCTCCGGCTGCCAGTGCGTCGGGTCTTTCAGGTCCGCCGACCATCCATCGCCAAAAAGCGTGCCCTGGTCATAAACCACAGGGCGATCGAAGCGAACATCTCGCCAATCCCAACCCGTCGGCACCATCAAACGGATTGCCGTCGGAAAATCGCCGGCTTCTGCGCCGAGCAGGCTGAGCAACCCGCCATCCACCGACTTCAGATTGAGAGCGTGTCGAAACTGGCTATGCATCTCGAAGCTTCCTGCTTCATGCAACATCCGCCGAACGAGATAGCCGATGGAGAGCACCTTGAACATGGACGCCTCCATCGGCATCGTCGGTCCTGCAACCCTTACGGCTTGATTCCATCGACAATGGCTGCCGAATCACTGACCCAGCCAAAGATGGCGCCTTGGGCTTTGATCATGGCCAGCGCGGCCTTCTGGAACTCCGGGAAGTACGAGCCCACGCAATCCTGCGGCACGATGCACTCGTATCCGCGATCGTTTGCTTCGCGCACCGTCGTGGTGACGCAGACCTCCGTCGTGACGCCGCAGACGATCAGCGTCTTGATGCCTGCGTTCTGCAGGATCAGGTGGAGATCCGTCTGGTAGAAGGCGCCCTTTCCCGGCTTGTCGATCACCGGCTCGCCTGCGATCGGATAAAGCTCTGGAATAAGATCGTGGCCCTGCTCCCCACGAATCAGGATGCGTCCCTTCGGACCGTGGGTGCCGATGAACGTCTTGCCACCTCGGGTCAGCTTGGCAGGCGGACAGTCCGTCAAATCCGCGCGGTGACCTTCACGCGTATGAATAACCAGAAGTCCAGCGGCGCGAGCGGCGTTCAGCACGACCTCGCAGGGACCAATAGCACTACGCACGAACGAAACGTCATTGCCGAGAGCCTCGCCGAAGCCGCCCGGCTCGACGAAATCCCGCTGCATGTCAATCATCACCAGCGCCGTACTTTTAACGTCGAACGGCAAACCAAAGGGCTCTGCGCGAAATTCCTTCTGCACCATACCAATGCTCCTGCACTGTTCTAGAAAACACGAAATGGAGCGTCATCCGAAAGGGGGTGAAGACATGCAGATGGCGCTCGAAACGCTGGTCACTACGCTGCGGATCCCATCCATCAGCCAGGCCAGCTACTCATCAATGAGTCGCTTGCTCACTCATTGGATATTGAGTGTAGCCATCCAAAATCAGCCCACAGCGAAATGATTTATCGCCCGTCAGCAAATATTTTGATGGTTTGATCGCCACCAGATCGGCTATCGCAAGTCCACGAAATATCGACGTTTACAATAGGAAATGCGCACATCGAAGCGTCACCGTCTCGTGGAGTGGCGACCTAACCAAGCGCGCATGCGACGAAACGCCCCGGCACCGATCACGGCGCGGGCATCTGAGATATGGATTTCGAGGGGCTGGCACCGCGACGCGGGTGTTCGCAAGACGACGACGGATTCGCCGCCCGCGCCGTTTGAATCGCGACATCAAAGGGCGATTCGTCAGGCCGTCCGTTTCTGTTCGCAGGCGACGGAAGCGAAGGGCGTCAGGCTGCCTCGCTATCCAGCGGCAACCGGCACAGCCGGCGCACATCCAGCAAGGCGACGAAGCCGCCTTGCCATGGCAGCACGCCGTGTACCGGATCATCGTCGCGCGGGGCGCCGCCTGGTAGCGGCGGTGCCACGTCTTTCGTTTCCGGCGCAATCAGGTCGCCCACCGCATCCACGCGCAGGCCCACCAGTTGAGTTCCATAGGCGAGCATCACCACCCGCACCTCGGCTTCATCGCCCTCGAATACGTCGGACAGGTCGAGACGGCGACGACCATCGAGCACCGGCACAATGCGGCCACGTAAATGGCGAATGCCCAGCAGGTCCGATGCGGCGCCCGGCACGGGCGTCAGTTCGCCGTCGCGGATGACTTCGCTCACCTGGGCCAATGGGGTCGCATACAGCTGCCCACCGAGGCGGAACGAAAGCCAGCGGCCTTGGGTGGCGAGGGTGTGGGTATGGGTCAAGACATCGACTCCGCGGCAAGCGCCGGCGCTACGGGCATAACCAGAACGAACATCAGGGGCTGCGCTCCGGCGTGACGGGGCGCGGCGCAGTTACGGTGATGGTGCCCGAGGCGGCATGGGATACCAGCTCGCCCGGCGTGGACGCGGCGCCATCGCCATGGTCGCGTGCTTCGGACGACGGGCCGGCGAGGATGACCTTGTTGACGGGCACATCACTGGCGTTTGCGGTGGCCGGTGCAGCGATGGCCGCGCTCGCCGGCGCGGCAGCTGTCGATGCTGCTGCAGCCGGGGATGGCGTATCGCCGCCCTCGGCAACCTGCCCCATGTGATCGGCATCGTTGTAGAAGCGCTTGGGGGCACTCTCGTCGCTCAGGATCACCACCAGCACGCGACGGTTGTGGTTACGGCCGTCTTCGGTGGTGTTGTCGGCGCTGGGGCGGTATTCGCTCCAGCCGACAATGCCCAGGCGCGATGGGTCGATACCCTGCTCGGCAAACAGACGCGCCACGCTGGCGGCGCGTGCGGCCGAAAGCTCCCAGTTGGAGGGATACAACGCCGTGTTGATCGGGCGATCGTCGGTATAACCCTCCACACGCACGGGGTTGCCGAACGGCTTGAGAATGTCGGCGATCTGGTTGAGTACGCCATCGGCCGGCGAGGAAAGCTTGGCCACGCCGCTGGGAAACAGGATGTCGGTGCGAAGTTCGATTTCAAGCCAGGTGGTGGTCTTGCGCACCACGACCATCTTCTTGTCGATCAGCGGCTGCAGCGCGCGTTGCACCTCGTCACGGATCAGCAGCAGGTTCCGCTCGGACATGGTCGGCTGCATGGCTTGCCGTTGTTCGCGCAGATCAAGCGCACGCGCGGGCGACGGACGCTGCGGAATCGGCACCGTGACTGGCGTGGTGGCTGCACCAGGCTGGCCCGGTGGCGCGGCAATGGCGGGGTCGACATTGTGCGGGCGCGCGCGCGACTGCGGCATGGCCGCGATGACATGACTGGAACCGTTGAATGCCTCGATGATCGACTCGGACATCACCCGGTATTTGCCCTCGTTGACCACCGAGACGGCATACATCACCACGAAGAACGCGAGCAGCAACGTCATCAGGTCGGCATAGGGAATCGCCCATGCTTCGTGATTGACGTGATCCTCGTAGTGTTTCTTCCTTCTCACGGAAGGTAACCCTGCAGTTTGGCTTCGATCTGACGCGGATTGGAACCTTCCGCAATCGACACCAGGCCTTCGACCAGAATCTCGCGCATCTGCGTCTGCTTGTGCACCAGCGCCTTCAGGCGCGACGCCATCGGCAGCATCAGCAGGTTGGCCAACGCGACGCCGTAAATGGTTGCCACAAAGGCCGCGGCAATGCCGTGACCGAGCTTGCTGGGGTCGGCAAGGTTCTGCATCACCGCCATCAGGCCCATCACCGCACCGATGATGCCCATGGTGGGTGAATAAATGCCCGCGTTCTCATAGACCTTGGCCGCGGCCAGATCAGCATGCTCGCGCGCCTCGACTTCCACTTCCAGCACACCGCGAATGGCGTCTGGTTCGCTGCCATCGACCAATAGCTGCAAGCCCTTGCGTACGAAGGTGTCGTCCTCCGATTCGATCTGCGGTTCGAGGCCCAGCAGGCCCTGGCGGCGCGAAATCTCGCTCCACCCGACGATGCGGCTGATCAGGTCGGAGGGCTGATGTTTCGGCGGCTTGTACACCATCGAAAACATCTTCAACGCCTGCTTGAGCGCCTTGCCCTGGTTCTGCACCAGCAATGCTGCAATGGTGCCCAGAAACACGATGACGAAGGCCGCCGGATTCCACAGCGCTCCCACGCTTGAGCCCTTGAGGATGGTGCCGACGATCACCACCACGAAGGCCAGGATCGTACCGATGAGACTTACCAGGTCCATGTCAGGCGCTTATTCTCAGGGAGGGAAGGAGTTGGCCGTCATTGCCGGCAAGGCCGGCGAGGTCCATCACCAGCGCGAGACGACCATCGCCGGTGACAGTGGCACCTGCTACCGCAGGCACACCCTCAAACAGGGGACCAAGCGGTTTCACCATCACGTCTTCGCGACCCAGCACGTCGTGCACGAGGCAACCAAGACGCATGTGACCGATATGCAACACCACCACGTGGCGACCCGACGGGCCAGTGACGCCCACCCAGCCGGCCAGGTCGGCCAGCACGAGCGCGCGACCGCGATGTGCCGCGACCACACGGCCATCCAGGCGTTGTTCCTGCCCGGGCGCCAGCTCAAACACTTCTTCGATATTGCTCAGCGGTAGCGCCAGCAGGCGTGCACCCACGCGCACCATCAGCACGCGCTGGATCGCCAGCGTGAGCGGCACGGCCAACTCCAGCGTGCTGCCGCGACCTAGTTGCGAGCGCACCTGCAGCGTGCCGCCCAATTCGGCGACACGAGTCTTCACCACATCCATGCCGACGCCGCGCCCGGAAATATCGGACACCGTGGCAGCGGTGCTGAAGCCCGGACGGAAAATCAGTTCATAGCATTCGTTTTCGCTGAGCCGCGATGCCTGGGCCTCATCGATGACGCCCTTCTCCACCGCCTTGCGGCGCAGGACGTCGGGATTCATGCCGCGACCGTCATCGGCCACCGTGATGACGATGCGCTCGCCGCGCTGACTGGCCGACAGGGTCACCTTGCCCTTGCGCGACTTGCCGGCGCGCTCGCGCTCGTCGGGCATTTCAAGGCCATGGTCGAGCGCGTTGCGGATCAGATGCACCATGGGGTCGGCCAGCGACTCGACCAGGCTGCGATCGAGATCGGTGCCCTCGCCTTCCTGCACCAGTTCCACTTCCTTGCCGAGCTGGCGCGAGAGATCGCGCACGATGCGCGGGAAGCGTTGGAACAAGCGGCCCACCGGCTGCATGCGCATGCCGAGCACGGCTGTCTGCAGCGCATCGGAGACGCGATCGAGTTCGCTGGCAGCGAGCGCGAGGGTTTCGTCGCCGTGCTTGGCCGCGAGGCTCAGCAAGCGATTACGCACCAGCACCAGCTCACCCGCGCGATGCACCAAGGCATCGAGGCGAGCGGTATCCACGCGAACGGTGGCTTCTGGTGCAGGGGCTGCGGCGCGTGCCGCGGGAGCGGCCACCGGTGCTGGCGGAGCGGGCGGGGCGATTAATGCGCCGGGCGCAGCGCCCTTGCCATGCAGATTGTCCAGCAGCGCTTCGAACTCGTCGTCCGAGATATTGGCTGACGCAGCCGGCGACGCTGCAACGGCTGACACCGCAACAGGTGCACCGCCCTTGCCATGCAAATTGTCGAGCAGCGCTTCGAATTCGTCGTCGCTGATGCTGCCCGAGTCAATGGAGGCGGATGCAGGTGCACCGGGCGCGCCACCAGTGCCGTAGAGGCTGTCCAGCAGCGCTTCGAATTCCGAATCGTCGATGCTGCCGTCGCTCGGCGGCGGTGCTACCGGCCGGGGAGCCGGCGTCGGTGCGGCGGCAGGCCCAGGCGTGAGGCGCTTCAACAGCGCTGGCGGCGGCATGGCCATGGCGCTGCCGCCAGCCAGGGCGGCCAGCATCTCATTGAGCAGGTCCAGCGCTTCGAGCAGTGCGTCCATGCGCTCGGCATCGATCAGCACCTTGCCCATGCGCGCCACGTTGAGCAGGTCCTCAGCGTGATGGCACAGCTGCACCATCGGCTCGACGGCGAGGAATCCTGCGCCGCCTTTCACCGTGTGGAACGCACGAAACACCGCATTCAACAGTTCGGAGTCGCGCGGCGAGGTCTCCAGCCCGATCAGCTGATCACCCAGGCGCTGCACCAGCTCCCCGGCTTCCACCAGGAACGCATCGCGCAATTCCGTGTCGAACGCGGCATCCATGCTTAGAAACCGAACTCGCTCAGCAGGCGATCAGCTTCGTCCTGGCTGGTCACCTTGACCGGGCCAACAGCGGCTTCGCCAGCGAGCGCGCCGGTGAGGCTGACCAGTTCCAGCAGCGAGTTTTCCACGCTGCTGATGAAGCCCACCACTTTCTTGATGCGCTGGCCGGAAAGATCCTGCCACGACTGCGCCACCACAAAATCGCCAAGACCATCACGGCATTCGTTGGCAAAGTTGGCGGCCTGCTCGGCCAGCACATGGGCGACATCGCCCGGCAGCGTGCCGTCGAGCACGGCGCTGGCATTCTGCGCCACGGCCTCGGCCTGCGGACGCATGCGCTCGGCGAAATCGAGCGTGCGATGCGCGGCCTGCGAGCTCATTTCCAACACGTCTTCCAGATGCTGGCGTGCATCGGCGACGCTGCCTGGCACGCCTTCCTGCGCCAGGTCACCACCCAGGCGACGCACGGCGTCGTGCAGGTCGCGCGCCAGCAAGCCCAGCGCGCGGAACAGGCGATGCTCACGCTGGCGCACGAGCACATCCAGCGCCTGCTCGAACGCGGCGCCATCGGCGCTGTTGAGCAGATCATGCAGCTCGGGCGGCATCGTTTCGCCGGTCATCAAGGACGGTTGTGCGTTCATGCGGCAGCTCCGCTGGCAGCTAGGCGCTCAAAGATCTTGGCGAGTTTTTCCTGCAGCGTGGCGGCGGTGAACGGCTTGACGATGTAGCCGTTCACGCCGGCCTGCGCGGCAGCGATGATCTGGTCGCGATTGTTTTCCGCAGTGACCATCAGCACCGGCATGCCCTTCAGCGAGGGCTCGGCGCGAATGGCGCGCAACAGGTCGATGCCGGTCATGTTGGGCATGTTCCAGTCGGTAACCACCAGGTCGAACGCGTTGGCGCGCAGCATGGTCAGCGCGTTCTCGCCGTCGTCGGCCTCCTGGATCAGCGGATTGCTGAAACCCAGCTCCACCAGCAGGTTACGCACGATACGCCGCATGGTGGAAAAGTCGTCCACCACCAGGATCTTCATATTCTTGTCCAAACCACTTTCTCCGCTAGCACCGTGCGGTCCGGTGCGCCAAGCCTCAGGGAATGTTGGGGTATTGCTAAGCGTGTTCGCGCCAGCCGGTCATGCGCGCACGCAGTCGCACGATGGCCTGGCCATGGATCTGGCATACCCGCGATTCGGTGACGCCAAGTACTGCGCCGATCTCTTTGAGGTTCATTTCCTCTTCGTAATACAGCGACATCACCAACTGCTCGCGTTCGGGCAAGCCACCGATCGACTCGATCAACGCCTCGCGCATGCCTTCGCGTTCGACGCTGTCCTGCGGTCCGAGGCTGTCTGCATCAGCCACATCCAGTGCCGCGCCACCTTCGGCGTCGTCGGGCACGGAAAGGCTGAGCAACCGTGCACTGGCCGCGTCGGCCAACGCCTGGTGGTATTCCTCCGGCCCCATGCCCAGTCGCCGCATCACTTCGGCGTCCTCGGCATCGGCGCCGGTTTCTATCTCGATCTGGCGTACTACTTCGGCCATCTCGCGTACCTTTCTGTGCACTGACCGGGGCGTCCAGTCGGTGCGTCGCAACTCGTCGAGCATCGCGCCACGGATGCGGATACCCGCAAACGTTTCAAAACTCGCGTTACGCCCGGTGGCGAAATTTCGCGCGGCCTCCAACAGACCGATCATGCCGGCCTGGATCAGGTCTGCCACATCGACACTCGGCGGCAATCGGCCCATCAGGTGATAGGCGATACGTCGCACGAGTGGCGCATGCTGGCGAACCAGCTCGTCGGCACTCTGCCGTTGTAGTTGCAGATATTCGGAAGCCACGTTCATCTCACCACCCGGTCGCTGTTGCGGCCTGCCTGCTGAAGAAGGCAATGCGATCCAGCGCCAGTCGATCGGGTTCACCCCATGTATCGACCGCACCTGCCAATTGCTTGAATGCCTGTGCCGACCGGCTGGCCGGCCACAGGTCCACGACGGCGCTCTGCCGCCGAATGGCCTGCCTGAGCCGTTCGTCCTGAGGCACCATGCCCATGAATTCCAGCGCCACATCGAGGAATCGGTCGCATACGCGGGCCAGCTTCTGATGCAGCGCGCGAGCCTCGCCCGCGTTGCGCACCATGTT